>Ga0207951_100188_pt1 | contig 39809 bp, 43 predicted proteins | sample Subbio12Aug_8Bad_FD_184830 | JGI IMG/M metagenome (GOLD analysis project Ga0207951, IMG submission 184830) | Serpentinite rock and fluid subsurface biosphere microbial communities from McLaughlin Reserve, California, USA - CR12Aug_8Bad (SPAdes) | ecosystem: Environmental > Terrestrial > Deep... | reverse complement strand
GTCCGAAAAGAACGGACTACTCAGTCTGACCACCACACCTAGTTACTTTTTTAACAGATTAATACTTTCTCCTGAACACCTGCTTCGATACGTCCGAAAAGAACGGACTACTCAGTCTGACCACCACACCTAGTTACTTTTTTAACAGATTAATACTTTCTCCTGAACACCTGCTTCGATACGTCCGAAAGAACGCACTACTCAGTCTCATAAATAAATTTAACCTTTACTACGTCAGACTGAGCTTGTCGAAGTCTGACGGCCACACATAACCAATTTTTTTTGAACACAAATTAACCATTTCCCCAAACGTGTGGAATGGAAAATTTGATGCAGATGTTAGACGAATGAAATTATTGCTTCGTTGTATTGAATGATTGCTGTTCTGCGATATTACTTTATACTTGAAAATGATGATAAAGTTGGGGAAATTGAAACGGGATTTTCAAAAGAATGTTTCGAAGTGGTGAACAATGAGTAAATCGGAATTAATAAAAGTACTTGCAGAGCTCAATAAAGAGTTAAAAGCAAAGTATAAAGGAAGAATTGTAGGACTTTTCGGTTCTTATGCTCGTGGAGATGAAAAAGAGATCAGTGATATTGATCTGCTTATTGAAAAAGATGCCGGCATAACAATTCTTGATTTGGCTTCGATGAAAATTTTTCTTGAAGAGAGATTAAATACATCTGTTGACATCGTAACCACATCTGCATTAAGGGATGACTTAAAAACCTATTTTATGAACGATCTTATCTATGTATGAGAGATTATAAAAATGAACAGGATAAATAAAAGGTTAACTTTTATTGATCTTTTCGCCGGTGCCGGCGGACTTTCAGAGGGATTTTACCGTGCTGGATTTACCCCGATTGCTCACGTTGAAAAAGATAATTATGCCGCTCTTACTCTTAAGACTAGGTCTGCCTACCACTATTGTCTTGAAAACAATCTTGAAGATCTTTATAAAGAATATTATTACGAAAAAATTAACAGAGAAGAATTCTATAATATTATTCAATTTGGAGAAATTGATACCGTTATTAACGAAGAAATCTCAAACGAAAAATTTGACTCAATTGTTGCAAAAATTAATGAAGAAAAGAAACGAAAAGACATTGATAGCGTTGATTTAATTATTGGAGGACCACCCTGCCAAGCATACTCTTTATGTGGAAGAAAAAAGAATGAGTTGAAAAAAGAAGATGATAAACGTATTGCTTATTATAAACTTTATGCAAGGTTCCTGATAGCATTTAAACCAAAGATGTTTGTCTTTGAAAATGTGCCCGGATTACTTTCTTTTGAACATGGCTATATTTTTGATGACTTGAAACAAACACTTGCTGAAGCAGGATACGTTCTTGACTTTAGAATACTAAATGCTTCTTCCTTTGGTGTCCTTCAGGATAGAAAGCGTATAATAATCATAGGATGGAAAAAAGAACTTGAATTATCTTATCCAAAATTCGGAAAGAAAAAAAATGACGCAATTGTAAATGATATCTTAAATGATCTCCAGCCACTAAATCCGGGCTCTATCAATCCACCATTAAAATATGCAGGTAGCAGCACCCATTATTTAAAAGAAACAGGAATCAGGAATGGATACCACAAGATTTCTTTACACAATACAAGACCTCATAATAAAATTGATTTAGAAATTTATAAGAGAGCAATTGATCTGTGGAATAATAAGCAGGAAAGATTATCATACGAACGATTGCCGGAAAAATTGAAGACTCATAAGAATCAAAATGCTTTTCTTGATAGGTATAAAGTTGTTGCCGGAGACAAAAGCTATTCCCATACTCTTGTTGCGCATATTGCAAAAGATGGTCATTATTATATTCATCCCGATATTAATCAATGCAGATCAATATCTGTACGTGAAGCTGCAAGGATTCAATCATTTCCGGATAATTTTTTCTTTGAGGGACCAAGAACAGCAACCTTCACCCAAATTGGGAATGCTGTACCGCCATTAATGGCATATAATATAGCAACACATATTTTCGAATTACTTACTTAGCGAATAATCATGGAAATTAGAAAACTTCGATTTCAACCGGGCGCCCGCAGTATTATTCAGATGGGAGAGGAATTAATTGGCCACTCCTCAACGGCGCTAGGTGAATTAATTAAAAATGCGTACGATGCGGATGCATTGGAGTGTAAAATATATATTCACCCTGACGAGAATAAAGCTAAATCCTTTATTGTAATTTGCGACAATGGTACTGGAATGGATAAGACCACACTTTTTGGTGAATGGTTGCAGCCTTCTATAAGCAGCAAGAGAAAGGGGAATAGGAAAACAAAAATTTTGAACAGGACTTTTCTTGGGAGTAAAGGAATTGGTCGCTTAGCTGCAATGGCACTGGGACAACACTTAACAGTTATTACTAAAACAATAAAAGAGAAAGAGTTTAATTGGATACACGTTGATCGTGAGATTTTTAAAGCAGATTCTCTTTTAAATAAGGTTTTTTTTCGCGGCGGAATCATAAAAAACTTTTATACTCTTCTAGAACAACCGTGGATCTTAAATAAAAACTTTAAGATAAAAAATGAATTTTTAGTCCGGGTGCTGCAAAAAATTATCGAGAATTATTATAATGAAGGTACGTTGATTTTGATTGAAAATCTTGATGACTCAATTGTCACGATAATAAACGATGACTGTAAAGATGGTGAATTGCATATTGAAGATTCGAATTTAATGAGAGGATTGAAATCTCTAGTTACCCCACTTGGGTTAATAGAAGACAGTCAAAAAGACTTAAAAAAAATAAAAATCATTTCGGAAAATTATTATCAACGCAACACAGAAGATTCGTTTTCGCTTTCATTGGGTGTCAGCCGATACGATGATTCGTTTAGGTTTATTGATAAACTTCACTTAGAATTAGTTAAACCAGCAAAACTTTTAAGGAAATATCATTATAGAGTGATAGGTAAAGTTGCAACAGATGGGAAGGTTACGGGACACTATTATTGTCAAAGAATTGAAGAATTTAAAGAGGATCAGGAATTTGCTCTGGATTCGAAGTATGTGTTTTCAGATGAGATGTTGAGAAAAAGACGTCAAAAAAATGAGGAAGATGAAGAAGTACCTGAAGAAATTCAAAATGCTGAAGTTGGTAATTTTTTCTTTGACTTGAGGGTGTACGATAGAGACAATGATGCGATTGACAGTATTTCAGAGTACATGAAATTAGATGGAAGACTTGATACAAGGAGATTTCTTGATAGAATTGTTGGACTTAGAATAGCAAAAAATGGATTTGGTATAAAACCATATGGAGAAGAAGAAAAGGATTGGATGGAACTTGGTCAAATGCGTGTACAGGACCCATCCAAAATAATTGGTCCAAATCAAATTTTAGGTTATATTTTTCTGCTTTCGCCGGAGAACGACGGTCTAAAGGAAAAAACAAATAGAGAAGGTTTTTTTGAAAATAAAGCTTTCATTGATCTTAAAAAAATTTTACGTGCAATATTAATAGAATTAGGAAGAAGACGCCACTCATTTAGACTTAAGCACAATATCGGAAGAATTGTAAAAAGTAAATTAGCACGACCTGACACGGAAGCATTTATTAAATATATCTCTTCGATAACAAATGATGCAAAAGTTATTGGGAAAACACAAAAATTTATTTCAGATGTTACTACTTCATTGGATAACATGGAATTTACCTTAAGTTTCTCTCAACGATTAGCTACGCTAGGCAGTGGCCTTGAACTTGTATATCATGAATTATCTCAGCCTATAACTCAACTGGGAGCAATCAAAACTTCTCTTGAGATGAACTGCGACAAAGTCTTTAATAATTATTTAATAGATTATAAAGAAAAATTAAAAATTTTTGATTCCTCGTTAGATGTATTGGAAGAATTAAAAAAATCAATCATGCCCGCAATAGGAATTTCGAGAACAAAAACCTTCAGTCCCGCAGATACATTCCAGAAAGTATGCAGGCTCTTTAATAAAGATATAATAGAAAACAACATAAGAATTATTATAGATGACGACTTAAAGGATTATCAAATAAAAGATTATGAATATGCTTTATGGGTTGCTATACTTAATATAATTAACAATGCAGTTTATTGGTTAAAATTCATTGACGATAGCCGAGTTATTCATTTCAGTTTCGACGGAAAAGATAAATTTATTATCGCTAATAGCGGGCCAGAAATAGACCCAAATTATTTAGATCAAATTTTTGAATATGGAATAACTTTTAAACAAGAGAAAAATGCAACCGGCTTAGGTTTAGCATTTACAAGGAGTATTTTAAATAAGCATGATTGGGAGATATACGCTGAAAATTTGAAAAATGGACCGGCTTTTATAATTTATAAATCCAAGGAAAATTAAATCATGGGGAAAATTATTCTTTTTGAAGATGAACAAGATATGTTAAAATCATTCGAGATATTATTCAAAGATTTTGGTATCTCATCACAATTGGTTAAATGTGATAATTTAAAAAGCTACCGTGAAGAAATAAAAAAAGAAGAAACAAAACATAATATACGTGGATTGATCATTGACTTAGCTCAAAATGATGAAGAGGAGAAAAGGGGAATTTTTGAGATTCAAGCGGATATAAAAGAAAGTTTCGAAATTTTTCGTATACCAATTTTTATACATAGCGCAAATTTATCTCATTATGATGATTTTAATGGATACGGGACGATATTCAAAAATTTAAAGGGTAGAGATTCAGCCAAGAACATTTGTCAAAAAATCAAAAAACTAGAAGATTCTGGTTTTTTGGAAATATTTCCACCAGACGGCATTATCGAAGAAAAAATTATGAAAGAATTGCACAATTCCTTTACAAAGCAATTCAAGGATGATGAAATAATTAAAATTGTTGATTCGATTCAACAAAGTGCAAAAGATAATTATAAAGACAGAGTGGAAGAAGTATTCTCGAGAATATCAATTCGGGCTTTATTAAATAAACTGCTTTCGCATTCACCAGAAAGTATTATCTTGGAGAACAGTACAGTTAATGCTATTGAACATTATTATAGAAGGGGAAGTTCTCGGAACTTCTGGACGGGTGATATTTTTAAAAATAACACTGAAAACGAATATGTTATTGTTCTAACACCTCGTTGTGATATTGAAAACAATACTTCTTCTGAGGTTCTACTATGCAATATAGTTGAACAAACATGGGTAAAAAAGAAAGAAGAGTTAAAAAATTTTTTAACAAATAATATTTCTTCTAAAAAACATCGCCACTTGCCCAAGACTCCATTTTTTGATGGGGGTAAAATAGATTATTCCTCTGCCCATACTATGGTAAAAGAAATATTTCAAGATAAATTTCATTATTTAGTAACTCTAAGTGATGATTTAACAAATGAGGTTATTGCGAGGTATTGTAGTTATATGCTGAGAACAGGGATTGAAGAAATTAATGTCGATGAAGCAATGAAATATTTAGGAAACTAATTATTCATTCATATGCAAAAACAAATATTTAGATGGCATAAACAAAACAATAGAATTTTCTTTTGGAGGTTTAATCGCATTCCCTATAAAATCATGATTGCCGAGTTCATGCTTCAAAGAACAAAAGCAGAACAGGTGGAGCCTGTCTATAAAAAATTTATTAGTCAGTATCCCGGTATAAGCGCACTATCAAAAGCAAAATTAATTACTATTAGAAAACTTACTTCTTCCTTAGGTCTTCATTGGAGAGCAACAAACTTTCTTTACGCTTCAAAATATATTAGTAATAATTACAATGGAAGATTCCCTAAAACACGAAAGGAGCTTTTAAATATTCCCGGGATTGGTGATTATGTTGCAGGTGCAATAATGGCAGTATGTTATAACAATGCAGACTATGTTATTGACAGCAACATTGCAAGGTTTATCAACAGGTATTATGGATTTAAGCTAAGCGGCGAAATACGCCGGAAGAAAATTATAATAGATACGTCCAAAAAATTATTTAGAGTAAAGGATCAAAGAAAATTCTTATTCGCACTTTTAGATTTTACTGCTCTTATTTGCAAACCCATTAAACCAAATTGCAATATTTGTCCCATAAAAAAAGGGTGTAAATCCTTTAAATAATTTATTAAAGTAATATAGATTCTTCGTTCTCTTCAAGCAGTCTCAGAATGAAAGAGCACTAACTCCCCGTCAAATATTTCCCAGTCACAAACTCTTTCCATCCAGCTTCAAACTGTCCTGTAGAAATGCCCAGTGTAGTTGATATGTTCGCGTTAGTTTTAATCAGTTGTACAAACTTACTTCTGCCCCATGTATTAACAATATATTCCGATATGAGATAGCCGACGGCATAGATTTTCTGATTCCCCTGATTAAAATCCGTATTAAGTTCTTCAAGTGTGGAAAAGTTGCCCGCAGCTAAATAAGAGATATTACGCGGGTGGACGAAATCTCCCGCTTCGTAAAGAGCAACCGCTTCCCAGAGCCACCGCGGATTGTTGCCGATACTGCTGCTGTTCACATGGAGAGAAACAATGTGAGCAAATTCGTGCAGAACAGTCTGCGGCAGATTGTTCCGGTTAAGAACCCTTACAGTAGTCCGGTTATAAACGTATCCTGTAGAACCCCAGTAGTTTACACCGAGATCGCGCTTCATATCGTTCTGGAAATGTGTTTCATCGTTCCAGATCTGAACGCTTACTTTTGGTATGGAAGTGAGTTCAAGGTCGGAAAGGATCCTGTCGTAATTTTCATTCAGCTTAGTTAGAACCGGCGCTGCAGTGGAATTGGAAAGTCCATCGTACAGCTCGAACGCAAAATGTTCTGATTGAAGCGGGGGATTGTTCTCCGGCGCATTAGCATTGGATGAATCCTCTTTGCATGTTACGTTAAAAAGCGCGAGTAGGAATAAGAACGGATATGTTTTCATACCGCAAAACGATTAAATTTTTCGTTAGCAATATCGTTAGTACGATCGTAATTGTACATACCAATATTAAGGGACGGCAAGAGCGCATTGTCATTCTGAACCGAGTAAAGCGAGGTGAGGGATCTAAAAATTTAACTTGTTCCCAATATGGGAACTCATTATATTTGTCCGTGCGTGTTATATCAATAAAAAAACTAAAGGATTTCTGGCTGAAACACCGGGATGCAGAGCAGCCTTTAAAAGCATGGTTTGCAGAGGCAAAAAAAGCTGAGTGGCGTAAACCTTCAGAAATAGTATCTTTATATAGAACGGCTAGCATATTGAAAAATAACCGGATCGTATTCAACATAAAAGGAAATGATTACAGATTGGTAACCGCCGTTAATTACGATTTTCAAATAGTATATATAAGGTTTATCGGTACTCATAAGGAGTACGATAAGATAAATGCAGAGGAGGTTTAAATGACTATCAGACCAATAAAAACAAAAAAAGATTACAATAATGCCCTGAAGAAAATAGACGAACTTTTTGATGCAAGACCCGGGACTCCGGAAGGGGATATGCTTGATGTGCTGGTTACACTGGTTGAAGCATACGAGCAGAAACATTTTTCAATCGCACCGCCTAACCCGATAGAAGCAATCAGATTCCGGATGGAACAACTTGGCTTAAAACAATCAGATCTTGCCGGGGCTATTGGAGGTAAGAACAGGGTCTCGGAAATCTTAAGCGGCAAGCGCGAGCTTACAGTAAAAATGATGAAAGTTCTTCATACTAAATTCAAGGTGCCGGCAGAATCATTGCTGTCTTAATCTCTATCGTATTTTCATCTACCTGAAAAATCACTCTTCGCTTCGTTCAGAAGAAAGACAATTGAAAACGCTCTGTCATTCTGATGACGGTTAGGTTCTGTGCACAATAGAATCGCTGTACGATCAGATTCCGGCATTCGCCGGAATGACATACACGTGTCATAATGCTGCGGGTAAAATGTAAGAAGCAATAATATTCAATACACCGCGCTCCTGCTGATCCGCAGTCGCCCAATCCGAATCCGGAAATGACTGTGTCGCAATAATCAAATTCAATTGCGGAACACAAAAAACAAACTGTCCGCCGTGCCCGATTCCTGTAAAAATTTTGTAACCGTTCACTTCGCCGAGCCACCACAAATAACCGTAACCAACCTTATTAAGATTGCCCCATGGAATTGTTGAAGACCCGGAATATGTAACAAGGGATTTTGCAACCCAATCAACAGGAACAATCTGTTTTCCATCGAGCTTACCATTGTTCAAATAGATCAAGCCAAGCACTGCCATATCACGCGTTGTAAGATAGATATCGTTTCCGCCGAAATAATTTCCTTGCGGATCTTTTAGCCAGTTGCGCACATCAAAACCGCATGGACCGAAGAAATTCTCATTTGCAAAATCGAGTGTACTTTTGCCGCATGCTCTTTTAAGCAGTGCAGATAACAGATGTGTCCCTGCTGTTGAATACTGCATTTTCGTTCCGGGTTCGAATGATAACGTGGAACTCAAAATTGTTTTAACCCAATCGCTGCTATTTGTAAATGTAAAATAAAATTCCTGATCGCCTTTGAATCCTGCTCTCATTTTAATCAGGTGATCGATCGTTACATTATTAATACGCTGATCAGTAATGAATTGTTTGTACTCGGGGAAATAATCTACAAGCTTTCTGTCTAAACTTATAATTCCTTTTTCAATTGCAATTCCATAAAGAGCAGACAAAAAACTTTTTGATACTGATCTTACCGTTTGATAGCTCGCCGGCGTTCTTCCCTGAAAATATTTTTCGGCAGCAATCTTTCCATTGCGGACTATTACAATCGAATAAATGTAACCTGTATTAGCGGCTTCATTAAATCCGGCATTGATTAAATCTGCGTTAAATCCTTCGGATGAAAGATTGGACGTCTCCCACTTGTAGCTTCGGAACACAGGTTCTTCCGGTTCGGATCCGCATGAAGTTAAAATCAGGAGAGACAAAAGAAATGTGCAGCAGAACAAAAAATATTTTTTCATCGGGTGTTAATGTTTTTAGAATCGATCAAAAATTAAACGAAGGATATGAGAGAATCAAAGCAAATATTTCGGGTCGATTGCCATTTCAAAAATTTTTAATCAATTTAACAGCGGAGATCGATAGATAAAATGAAAAAGAGGAAACCTAAAAAACCGAAGATCAGAATTCCTTTACCAAAGCAGTTGCCAAAGGTAAAGGAATCCGGCAAGGTTTATAAACGGACCCGCACAAAAAAAGTTGAATCGGAGTAATTACCTGTAATCATCCTCTTCTTCGCTATATTCATCCGGTTCCGACTGCGAGAACATACTGCTTAACATATCCTTAAACTGCAATCCGAAATCGATATGATATTTGCTTAACATTGAATATTCCGATAAACCGTGAAGAGCAAATTCCATCAGCAGTAATTTATTCTCTTCTGGTTCGTCCTTATGAAATTTATTAACAAGTTCTTTCAATCCGGGAACCGCTAACAAAGCTTTTTTATATTCTGCATTCGTCAGATTATTCAGAAGATCAACATGATTTCCTTTAGAGAACCAGGCAACAATTTCCTGATAGGGATTAGATTCGCTCTTCTTCTTCACTTTATCCGGACTGGGGAAGTAATGAGCAAATTGAGTTTTAATAGCTTTGCCGATAAGTATGCTCGCAACTTTAACGGGACCTTCCTGCTCGCCTTCGTAAACAAGTTCAACCTTTCCGGTGATAGACGGAATAACACCGATGAGATCGGAGATGCGGATGTTTGTAGACTTTTCATTATTAATCAATGTTCTTCTCTCTGCATAGCTTACAATATTTTCGTAAGCAGAGATTGTTAAACGCGCAGAGACTCCGCTCTTCGAATCGACAAATTCACTGTCGCGTGCTTCGAATGCAATCTGTTCAATCAGATTTTTGATAAGCTCTGATGTTTTTACTTTCTGAGTTTGTTCTGCTGCTAAACGTGCTTCCTGTTCCGTAATTTTTTTAGAAATCGAAATTGTTTTAGGATAGTGGGTTAGAATTTGCGAATCGATCCGGTCTTTAAGCGGAGTTACTATTGAACCGCGGTTTGTATAATCCTCAGGATTTGCAGTGAATACAAACTGAACATCGAGCGGAAGACGAATCTTGAATCCCCGAATCTGAACATCCTTTTCCTGAAGAATATTGAATAACGCAACCTGAATTCTTGCCTGAAGATCTGGCAGCTCGTTGATTACAAATATTCCCCTGTGAGAGCGGGGAATTAATCCGAAGTGAATTACACGCTCATCTGAGTAATGGAGTTTTAGTGAAGCAGCTTTTATAGGGTCAACATCGCCGATAAGGTCTGCAATCGTTACATCAGGTGTTGCAAGTTTTTCTGTGTATCGTTCGTTCTTGTGAATCCACGTAACAGGAGTGTCGTCGCCAAGTTCGCTTACTCTATCTTTTGCATAACGCGATAAAGGATTGAATGGATCGTCGTTCAATTCTGAGCCTTCAACTATTGGAATATATTCATCGAGCAGGTGGATCATCATTCTTGCAATTTTTGTCTTTGCCTGTCCGCGGAGACCGAGCAGAATGATATTGTGTTTGGAGAGGATTGCTGTCTGAATATCGGGAATAACTGTTTCGTCATAACCGATAATATTATCAAACGGATTTTTTTTATTCTTCAGGATATCGATCAGGTTTTTTCTCATCTCCTCCTTTATCGGAAGAGAATTATAACCGGATGACTTCAACTGACCTAAAGTTTTTATTTTTTCGAAATTTTTTATCATTGTATTCCTTTCTTATCTAACTTTTTTTCTTCTGTTGCGTACAAAATCCTCAAAGACAAATTCTCCCAGACCAGATAAACTGCTGTAATAAGCTTTGCCCTGATTAACTTTTGTAAATTCTCTTACAAAACTTTGAAGATACGGATCGCGCGCAATCATAAATGTTGTAATTGTAATTCCAAGTTTTTTGCACTGAGCCGCATGATCTAAAGTTTTATTGATAATCTTGCGGTCGAGTCCGAAACTATTTTTGTAATATTTAATACCAACCTTAAGACACGTCGGCTTACCATCTGTAATCATAAATATCTGTTTGTTCTTGTTCTTCTTGCGGCGTAGAATATCCATAGCAAGTTGTAATCCGGAAACCGTGTTTGTATGATAAGGTCCGACTTTCAGATATGGTAAATCTTTAATCTCTATACTCCATGCATCATCGCCGAAAGCAATTATATCGAGTGTGTCCTTGGGATATTGAGTTGTAATAAGTTCAGACAAAGCCATTGCGACTTTTTTAGCGGGAGTGATCCTGTCTTCACCATAAAGAATCATCGAGTGAGAGATGTCGATCATAAGTACAGTCGATGATGCCGCTTTATAATCACGCTCTTCAACTTCAAGGTCGTCCTCGTTAAGTGTAAATTCGTTTATCCCGTGTTTGATCTGCGCATTTTTTATTGATGAAGTGACATCAATCTGGTCGAGCATATCGCCGAACTGATAATCGCGGCGGTCGGATGTTTTTTCGTCGCCTTCACCTGTAAAAGGAGTTTGATGATTTCCCTTGCCGGCTTTTTTCAATTTGTTAAATATTTCGTCGAGTGAACGGCGCCGAATCTCGCGTTCGGATTTAGTTGACATTTCAAAACCGCCCGGCTGATTTTCATTCTCTTTAATATATCCTTTGTCTTTAAGATCCTGAATGAAATCGCCAACACCGTATTGATCATTTGTAAGTTTATACTTCTGATCGAGCTGATTCAAATAATTGAGTGCCTCGGCAACATCACCGGAAGTAATGTTGAGAAGCTGAAGGAAGATGTTAAGGAGCTGCTGAAAGTTGTCTGCCCCAAGTTCCCCGGGAGTGAAGTCTGTAAACCTGAATCCAATCATCGGCTTTTATTCTTTAAAACCAGAATAATGATGATTAAGTTCTATAATAAAATCTCCGTTGATAAAAAAATAATTATAAAAAAAGCCGAACGGGAACAGAATCAGAAAACGGAGTGTTACGTTTTCAAACCACAATAAAAAGGAAAGGAAGTAAAATGAAAAATAGATTAATTGCAGCATTATTGTTTGTATTCTTATTTGCAGTTTCATTATCCGCACAAAAGAAGGATATTGTTACAGTTGCCGTTGAAGCCGGAAGCTTCAAGACTCTTGCAACAGCGTTAACAGAAGCCGGCTTAGTAGAAACCTTACAAGGAAAAGGTCCTTTTACAGTATTCGCTCCCACAGACGAAGCATTTGCAAAACTTCCGAAAGGAACGCTTGAAGGATTATTAAAAGATAAAGAAGCATTAAAGAAAGTTCTTCTCTATCATGTTGTAAGCGGAAATGTTTCATCAAAGGATGTTGTAAAAATCGATAAAGCAAAAACTGTTGGCGGTCAGGATGTAATGATTAAAGTAAAAGATGGAAAAGTTTACATCAATAAATCTGTTGTTACAACTGCAGATGTTCAGGCATCTAACGGTGTAATTCATATAATCGACACTGTTCTTCTACCGAAAGAAGACAAAAAGAAATCCTACTAATCTTAATAAGGGGCTTGAATAAAGCCCCTTTTCATTTCTAAACTATCTTTCCCCGATAATTGTTATTTTACAAAAGGGAATATTTATTAATGAACAACACAAAACTATTAGTTTTACTACTGATTCTATTTTTGATTTTAATTTCGCCTGTTAAAGCACAGAAATTCGATCAGATCCGTTCATTCGAAATCGAAAGAACCAATATTAACAAAACCGGAATGATCGTTCTCGGCTCCTGGGCTATTGGAAATATTCTGGTTGGGACTTATGGAAATTTTAAATATACCGGTCAGACAAAATATTTCCACCAATTCAATACTATGTGGAATGTTGTGAACCTCGGAATAGCTGCTTTCGGCTACTTTAATGCAGCCGGCTCCGATCCAAATTTAATGACAGCCACACAAATATTGAATGAATACAATTCTCTTCAAAATTTTCTTCTTCTGAACGCCGGGCTTGATGTTGCGTATATGGTAACCGGACTCTACTTAAAAGAACGCGCAAAGAATTCTTCAAATGCGGACCGTCTGAAAGGTTACGGAAACAGTCTTCTCCTACAGGGCGGATTTCTTCTCGCTTTCGATGTAGCATTATATTTTATTCATCAGAATAACGCATCTGTAAATCTTTATCCGCATCTGGAAAGTTTATTGAGCGGCGGAGCCGGAATCGGTATAAGGTTGAGTTTATAAATGAGAGGAATTAAAAAAAATATTTTTTTATTGAACGTTTTTATTTCAACAATTCTATCGACTTTAATTACACCCGCTCAATCACTTGAAAATTTTAAAATGATATGGGAAGCCCGTTACGATAATATTTCGCTTGGTGATAAGCAGAACAGAATTCAGGCATCTTTAAGAATTCCATTCGAAATAAATTTATTTGACGACTATTACCTGATAGGACTTACATCAACCGGAAGTAATTTCACTTCCCGTTGGGAAAATGTTAAAGATTTCAGGGTGAGCGGCGAGAATAGACGGTTCAACCTTAACTTACGTCAGCTCTATCTTCAAAAAGAATGGGAGAATTCACGTCTACAATTTGGTTCAATTCCAACAGTAAAAGGAAACGTATCCAGCACCGGTCTCGGTAGTAACGGATGGATTGACGGCGGAAGGTTCCAGTTTAATATCTCGTCGGCAATTGTAGAGTTTGTTGCGGGAAGCTTAACAGATCTTAATACGCCCAACTTTCTCGATCGCAATTTTATTCTTAATTATTTCGAAACAGAGATCTCAAAAAAATTTGGCGAGAATACCCTTGCTGAACTATCCTATGAAAGATTAGGAAAAGATGATTACTTAAGAGGGGAATACAGGGTTGATATTTATCCTGTTGATAAAAATTATTTTCAGTTAACACTCGAGTCGTTCTTTCATCTTAACAATTCTTCCACAAGCTACGGTATAACTTTCGAATCGGATCTGCTTAAATGGTTCGATGATAAGCTGGAGGAATATGCTGAGCTGAAAGTTTATTTTAATCATAATGATGAAAAAATTGGAACAAGAGGATTTTTAACAGACGATTTCTACCGTTTCGGAAATACATTAACGCTTGAATTGACGGGTAAAATAATAGATAACAAAAAAATCAGATGGTTCTCCGAGAATTATATAAGTAAAGAACCGCGGTTTTTAATCGGGCTAAGAATTGATCTTGAAAAATGAAATAAAAGGAAACAGATGAAAACTTTCTTAATTATTGGGGGCACATCGGGAATTGGTCTTGAATTAACAAAATTATTAAGTAAAAACGGTGATCGTGTAATCGTTCTTTCAAGAGAAAAAAGAAATCTTGAAGACCTTTAGAATGTTGAATTTATCCGGTATGATGTAACCGGCACAGAACCGCTTCCAAAAATCGATGCGCCGATTTATGGACTTGCATACTGTCCTGGTACAATAAATCTAAAACCTTTCAGAACATTAAAAACAGAAGATTACCAGAAGGATTTTGAAATAAATCTGCTTGGTGCAGTAAAAGTAATAAACGGATTCTTGCAAAATTTGAAATCTGTTGAATATTCGAGTATAGTTTTATTCAGCACGGTAGCGGTTCGGACCGGGATGCAATATCACGCGTCCATTGCATCAGCAAAGGGAGCGGTAGAAGGATTAACCAGAACACTTGCCGCCGAGTTTGCGCCATCAATAAGAGTAAATTGCATAGCTCCGTCTATTACATATACTCCGCTTGCAGAAAAACTTTTGAACAATGAAACTAAAGTAAAAGCATCTGAAGACCGTCATCCACTTAAAAGAATCGGCAGCGCTTCAGAGATTGCGGAGCTTGCTAATTTTTTACTATCAGACAAATCTGCATTCATAACCGGTCAAGTAATTAAAGCGGATGGCGGTATATCAACAATAAAATCTGTTCAATAAAAAAGAAAGAAAACAAAAGCCGTAGAGAAAAACTGATGATAATTACAAAAGAAGAGTTCGAGAAATTCAATAAGCTTTACCGAACCGCTTTTGTTAACTCCCTCTCCGGATTCAAAAGCGCAAACTTAATCGGCACAATTTCCAAAGAAGGAAAAACTAATCTTGCGATTTTCAGTTCTGTGATTCACGTTGGCGCAAATCCGCCAGCAATTGGATTTTTAATGCGTCCCGTTTCAGTTGAAAGACACACATATACAAACATTAAAGAAACAAATCACTTTACAATAAATCATGTCTGCAAAAATTTTTTTACTAAAGCACATCAAACATCTGCAAGATTCGACAAAGATATTTCTGAATTTGATGAATACGGTTTAACTCCCGAATACAGCGATACAATTAAAGCTCCTTATGTAAAAGACTCAAAAATAAAAAATGGCTGTCGTTTTGTTGAAGAGCAGAAAATAAAATTCAACGGAACAATTTTTATGGTTGGAGAAATCCTCGAAGTGATTCTTCCAGATGATGTTATTGGTGAAGATGGATTTGTTGATATTGAAAAAGTTGGAACCATTGCCATCAGCGGATTGGATAGTTACCACGAAACAAAACGGATTGCGCGTTTATCATACGCTAAACCGGGAAATGAAGCATCTGAACTGTAGGTAAATTAATATCTGAATTACTTACGGATTAACATAATTGTATATAATCTATCTCAATCCGGAAACGGACTTCCTGTTTTTCTCCGATAAGAGGAGAAATCTATTTAATTTTATCAAGCCGCTTGAAACATATTTTTTAGCAAGAACAACCTTGCTTAATTTGAAAATCAACACCTGAACAAAATTTAATCTCGTTTGTTTTCATACTCGTCAATTTTACTTCTAATTATTTCTGCACTTTTCTTAAGAAGCATTTTTTCTTTAACGCTCAAGCGGATTGGGAGAACGCCAAGATCCCCATCCCCGCCAATTAAGTGAGGAAGCGAAAGCGTAACATTCTTTATTCCTTCAACATCTTCTTTCAGAGCGCTGACCGTAAGCACAGCACGATTATCGCGGTTAATTACATCAACAAGTTTTGCAATAGCTCCGGCAACACCGTAGTAAGTTGAACCCTTTCCCTCAATTATTTTATATGCTGCATTTCGAACGCCGTCATCAATTTTGTTTTTTATTTCATCACTGAATTCAATGTTTCTGTATGCGATAAAATCCTCAAGGGCTACTCCACCAATATCAATATTAGACCAGCAAAGAACTTCTGAATCACCGTGTTCCCCAATTACATAAGCGTGTACATTCTGCGGATCAACTCCTATATAATTTCCAAGCAAAGACCTGAAGCGCGCGGTGTCGAGTGTGGTTCCACTTCCAATAACTTTAGTTGAAGGAATTCCAAATTCCTTTGCAATGTTAATACAAATGTGAGTAATCACATCAACGGGATTTGTCGCAACAAGAAAAATCACATCTGGATTTACTTCGGCAGTTTTGGAGATAATATCTCTCATAATTGCGGCGTTCTTTTCCATCAACATTAATCTTGTTTCGCCCGGCTTCTGGCTCGCACCAGCGGCAATTACAACAGCTTTTGCATTTTTTAAATCCTCATAACTGCCGGCATAAATATCTGTTGCCGCTGCAAAAGGAACGGCGTGCATTATATCCTGAGCTTCGGCAATTGCGCGCTTTTCATTTGCATCAATAAGTACAATATCACTTGCAGCTTTGCGCAACATAATTGCATAAGCCGATGTTGCACCCACCATTCCACTTCCTATTATTCCTACTTTCATTTTTAATTCCTTCTTGACAATTCTTTTTTTTATTGAATAAAAAGTTCTGCACCGGGACCGAGCGACAATCCTAGCATAAACCAAACAACAAATAATATTGTCCACACAATAAAGAATGAAATTGTATATGGAAGCATTGTTGCAATTAGTGTTCCTATACCCGCTTTCTCATCATACTTATTAATGAACGCTATGATTAACGCGAAGTATGACATCATCGGTGCGATAATATTTGTAACGCTGTCTCCAACCCTGTAAGCCGCCTGAACAAGTTCCGGTGAATAACCAAGAAGCATAAACATCGGAACAAATATCGGCGCCATAATTGCCCATTTAGCAGAGGCGCTGCCAATAAATAGATTTAATACCGCTGTAATAATTATAAAGAGAATCATTAGCGGAATTGGTCCAAGTCCCGATGCTTTCAATGCCATTGCACCTTCAACAGCCAAAATTTGACCAAGATTGGTCCAGTTGAAAAATGCGACGAACTGCGCGGCAAAGAAGACAAGAACAATATATGAGCCGAGAGTCTCCATCGATTTGCTCATTCCCTTTACAACATCGTTATCGGACTTAATTGTTTTTGCGCCAATTCCGTAAGCGAGTCCCGCAACAACACCCCCCATAAAAATGAATGCAACTATTCCGCTTAAGAAAGGTGACTTAAGAATGCTGCCGGTTTTGGGATCGCGAAGAAATCCGTTTTCGGGAATTATTCCCAACAGAATTATCCCAACAAAAATTGCAACGGCAACAGATGAATAGACAAGTCCTTTTTTCTCTTCAGCGGACAGGGGTTTAATTTCTTCCGGCTTAACATTTCCTTTGTATTCTCCTAACCGCGGAATTATAATTTTTTCTGTTATCCAGGTTCCTACGCCAGCAATAAAAAAGGTTGATACAAAAAGGAAGTAATAGTTTGCCGCTGCATTTACTTCGTAGGACATATCAATTATATGCGCGGCTTCCTGTGTAAGTCCCGCTAATAAAGGATCGATCGTTCCCAGTAATAAGTTTGCACTATAACCACCAGACACTCCGGCAAATGCTGCGGCAAGTCCGGCTATCGGGTGCCTTCCTACCGCAAGAAAAATCATTGCCGATAATGGAACAAGAAGAACGTAACCAATTTCGCTAGCCGTGTTTGATAAAATTCCAGCAAATACAACTACAAAGGTTAGGAGTTTTTTTGGAGCTTTAATTACTATTAATCGAAGAGAGGTGCCGATTAATCCGCTGTGCTCTGCAACTGCAATTCCAAGAAGTGAAACAAGGACTGTTCCCAACGGCGCAAATGATGTAAAGTTTGTAATTAAGCTTGTTATGATACGGTGAAATCCTTCGATCGAAAGAAGACTGACCGGACGAATTTCTTTATTTGAACCGGGGAGTATAACTGAAAAATCGAATTGAGATACAACCCACGAAAGTATTATAACACCTAACGCAAAGAGAGCAAATAGTGTTGTCGGATTTGGAAGTTTATTCCCAACCTTTTCAATTTTTTCAAGAAATGATTCCATAAAAATTTTTTTCATTGCAGAACACCTCTCGATAAATTTGTTAAATAACTCTCTTTGTAATTTTTTCTTCCAGTTTGATAATCTGCTCTTTTAACATTCTGATATCGTTTCTCAATTCCACATTTTCATCCTGAATTATTGTTTCTATCTTATCAACATTCTCCGTTGAAATTTTCTGCTGCACCTCGCTCATTGTATTTACTACAATGGCAATAAAAATATTCAGCGTAGTATAAGAAGCAAGCAGAATAAACAGAATAAAATAGATGTTTGCAAGAGGATACCGGCCCATTATTTCTCTCGAAATATCTGCCCATCCCTCCAGAGTCATTATTTGGAACAGTGTGAACATTGAAGCTCCCAGTGTTCCAAACCATTGGGGAAACATATCGCTGAACAGTTTTGTGCCTATTACTGCAAAGACATAAAAGACCAACGCCAGTAAAACAAAAATCCAAAGCAGACTTGGAAGCGAATGAAATAAAGATTCAACTATAAAACGAAGCTTTGGTACGTTTTTAATAAGTCTGAGCGAACGAAAAATTCTTAACGAGCGGAGAACGGCAAAAATTCCTGATGCAGGTAACAACGCTACTGCAACAATTGAAAAATCAAAAATATTCCAGCCGTTGCGGAAAAACGACAGCCGGTTAGCATAAAGTTTAAGACCGAGTTCAACAACAAAAATTATCAGTATTATTTTATCTATCAGAAGCAGCTCGCTTCCGAAAGAGCTCATTATCTTATCCGATGTTTCAAATCCGATTGTAATTGCGTTGAATACTATAAGCCCGATTATAAAATTTTGAAACCGGGCATTCTCAGTAAATACTTTTATCTTTTCTCTTAACATAAATTCCTTTTATTCTGAATTGAAGCGGAAAGCCGTCTATTATAAATAGAAAGGTCTAATTAAACCCTTGCCACAAATTCTTCGCATTTATCCCACAACTTTTTTTCTTCGGAGGGATTAAGAAATTTACATTTCTCTTCTTTTCTGTCTTTGAAAAATCCTCCGTTGCTTCCCGGAATTGTTTCGGTTGACGCAAGCCATACAATTGTATCGGCGCCCTGTTGAATTGTTCTACCTTCAATTAATCCGAATAACTTCAGAAGAGCTTTGCCAATAAAATTCTGATCTCTAAAAAGATCTGTCGATGGAATAAATCCCGGTGTCATTGAATAGACTGTGATGTTATCATTCTCAAGATGCTTTGCCCACTCACGGGTTAACATTCTGTTAGCTTGTTTTGTGTTTTTGTATGCAAGTGTTCCGCTGTATTTTCTTTTTACGAAGTTAACGTCGTCTATTTCTAAACCGCCGGCGAAATGTGATGCTACATTAATAATTCTTGATGGCGCGCCATTCTTTAATTTGTCAATAAGAAGTTTTGTAAGAAGCTGATGACCGATTACATTAACCGAAAAAGTCATCTCTGCTCCAAAATCACTTATTTGTTTTTTATCAGACCATAAGCCGGCGTTGTTGATTAAAACATCAAGTTTGTTCTCTTCTTTATTAAATGAATCGGCAAATTTCCGGATCGATTCCGGTGAGGAAAGATCAAGCTCTCTAACAAAAATATTTTCGTTATTCGTTTCTCTAATTATTTCTTCTCTGGCATCATTTGCAGAGTTTATTGAACGGCCGGCCAAATAAAGTTTAGCACCCGATTTAGCAAGTTCTTTTGCTACTTCTTTACCAATTCCCCGGTTGGCTCCTGTAATCAGAATTACTTTGTCTTTCATTTTCTCTATTTCCCTTTAATATTTTCATAATAATTAACAAAAACCTGTTTGAAAACGTTCCTTCATTGCTTTCGCTTAAAAAAAGCATTTATGAATAATTGTACTGATAGATTTCGTTAATCAGTCCTGGCTTTTTATGTAATGTGACAGAAAGAGATTCTTTGATCCGATAATTACTATTGAAGCTTTTTTACTTTTTCTACAATATTGTTTTGTAGTTTCTCTTTGTAGTTCAGAATTTTTTTCAACAAACTGTTTTATTTTTTCTCTCATCATTTATTCATAATATTTTTTGATTGATATATAAAATCAAGAACTTTATAGAAAACCCGGTGTTTTTTCACCGGGCATAATATAGTTATCTAAACGGATGTTAAACAAAATTGGTGGGTTTTTATTGTCCCTGACCAAGTGAAAATGCCGGAACTCCATCAAAAGAATATAAATTTTCTGTTTTGATGGTATCAACATTATTTTCTTCAGCTCGTGTAAGTAAATCAATTATATCTTTTTTAGTTATGGAATTACCATCTTTGTGTTTAAAACGACATCTCCAGTGATCCGTGCAAAAAGTTTCTTCAAATCCCTCCGGCCATACTTTTATTCCGCGGTTTGTAATCATCGAAAGTTTTACGTTTTCATTTTCGATCTTCTTCATCAGCTTCGCCAATTCATCCGGATTGATTCCACCCCAGTGAACAAAAATATCAACGCCAATTAATTCTTTTTTTGCCGGAGCTTTTCTTTCATATTTCGGAAGTTTAAGCGCAGAATCTTTTTCATAATTTACTTCTTTTAGCTGAGATGGTTTCTGCCCGAGTCTTTCAATCACAGCATCGGCAAATTCTTTAGTCCCAACTTTTTGTTTACTTACTCCTTCTTTAAAAATATCATAAGTATGAATGCCATCTTCAATGGTTTTTAACCATGCGTTTTGAACTTTCTCTGCCACACCATTCTGTCCGATATGAACTAACATTAAAATAGCTCCTTGTAAGAGTCCTGATGGATTAGCAAGATTTTGATTTGCTCTTCTTGGTGCCGAACCATGAATGGCTTCAAACATTGCGCATTCTTCACCAATGTTTGCCGAACCGGCTAATCCCACTGAACCGGCAATTTGTGCTGCCACATCTGATAAAACATCACCATAAAGATTTGGGAGTACTATTACGTCAAATGCTTCTGGAGTATCAGCAAGTTTTGCAGAACCAATATCAACTATCCAATGTTCATTCTCTATCTCGGGATATTCTTTAGCAATTTCATCGAATACTTTATGGAATAATCCATCTGTTTGCTTCATAATATTATCTTTTGTAAAGCAAGTAACTTTTTTCCTTCCATATTGTTTAGCATACTCAAATGCATATCTTATTATTTTCTCTGAACCGGGTCTGCTTATAAGTTTTAGACATTGAACTACTTCGTCGGTTTGCTGATGTTCAATTCCTGCATACAAGTCTTCCTCGTTTTCACGAATAATAACCACATCCATATTTGGGTGTTTGGTTCTAACGAATGGATATAAACTAACACATGGTCTTACATTAGCATAAAGTCCAAGGAATTTTCTTGTAGTAACATTAAGACTTTTATAGCCACCTCCCTGTGGTGTTGTAATGGGAGCTTTCAGGAAAACCTTATTTCTTCTTATAATATCCCACGACTCTTTTGCTATGCCAGATGAATTTCCGGCGAGATAAACTTTTTCACCGACTTCTATTTCATCAATTTCAATATGCGCCCCCGCTGCTAAAATAATTTTTAGTGTTGCATCCATTATTTCCGGCCCGATACCATCACCTTTTGCAACCGTTATTCTTTTCATTTTGTACCTCTTATTTAGTTATTAGATCTAAACTATTCTTATTCAACTATTTATGAAAAATTTACTATAATAATAATATTGTCCCGCATTAAAAGTTATTTTACGGATAGCGTCTATAATAATGATAGCTTTGTCTTTCGTTTTTAATTTCTTTTTTCGATTTCTAACAAGTAGATAAAATATATCGTTCCTTCATTTCTTTAAGAAAACCGCGAACTTCTTTTAAATTAATTCATAGATCAAGCAGAATAAATTTTATACAAAATTATTAGGAAGTAATGTACTATGGTTTTAAAAATTTTTTCTCCATCTTTTTCGCTTTCTCAAGGGCCTCAGCATTTAACTTCTCTTTATATTTTGAAACTTTATCTTGCAGCAATTTGTCTTTTGTGGACAATACCTGAACTGCAAGCAGACCGGCATTCCTGGCGCCATTCAAGGCAACGGTTGCAACCGGAACACCGCCCGGCATTTGAAGAATTGAGAGAATAGAATCCCATCCATCAATCGAATTTGATGATTTAATAGGAACCCCAATTACTGGAAGAGGAGAAATTGATGCAACCATACCGGGTAAGTGCGCTGCACCTCCGGCGCCGGCTATAATTACTTCAACTCCACGCTTATGCGCTTCTTCAGAAAATTGATAAAGTCTTTTTGGTGTTCTGTGTGCTGATACAATTGTTATTTCAAATGGAACCTCAAATTCATTTAGGATATCTGCTGCTTGCTGCATAACAGAGTGATCGGAGTCCGAGCCCATAATAATACTTACTAAAGGTTTTACCATGACTTAACCTTAATTTTTTGTTTTACAATTTCTGCTTTTCTTTTAGCTTCTTCAATAGATGAGGAAAGGATTGTAACGTGTCCCATCTTACGATACGGCTTCGTAATTTTTTTTCCATAAAGATGAATCTTTACCCCCTCTATTTTCATACAGTCTGTAAGACCTTCATATTTTACTTTTCCTTCATACCCCGGCTCGCCAAGTAAGTTAATCATTACAGAAGGTTTTTTAATGTGAGTATCTCCAAGCGGAAAATTGAAAATAGCCCTTAGTAGCTGTTCGTATTGTGAAGTTATAACACTCTCTATTGTATGATGACCGCTGTTGTGGGGACGCGGAGCAATTTCGTTTACCCAAAGATTATTCTCTCTATCAACAAACATTTCCACGGCTAAAAGTCCACAAAGATTAAAATCATTTATTAAACTATAAGCAATGTCTGTTGCGCTATTTGCAATATCATCATCTAATGAAGCTGGGCAAATAAGCTCCTCAACCAGATGTTTGTCTTTGTTAAATTCCATTTCAACAACAGGAAAAGATTTTACTTCTCCATTTCTATTTCTTGCTACTATTACAGAAATTTCTTTGTGAACATCAATATAATTTTCTACAACCGAGGAACCATTTAACAGTTTATTAAGGTCTTCTGATTCTCGAATAACTGCAACCCCTCTTCCGTCATAGCCGCCTTTTCTGAGTTTTTGAACAAATGGGATTTGCAAGCTGCCCAATTCAACTTTTTTAATAATATCATTTCTGTTTTCAAACAGACTGAATGTTGATGTGGGAATATTATTCTTTTTATAGAATTCTTTTTGAAGCCCTTTGTCCTGAACAATTCTTAAAATATCCGGATCCGGATTAATAATCCTACCTTCGTTCTTTAGTTTAATAAGTGCATCAATGTTTATATTCTCCATTTCGAACGTAAGCATATCAACCATTTTGCCGAATTGATAAACCGAATCAAAATCGGTTGGATTTCCTTTCACAAACTTTGTACATACAGTTGATGCGGGGCAATGTTCGTCATTATCCAGAATATATGTTTTAACATCCCAATTGCTGGCAGCAAGCGCAATTAATTTACCCAACTGTCCGCCGGCAATTATTCCAAGCTTGAATTCTGATGTTACGAGTTGTTCCATAATGAATTTTGAAAACCGGTAATGGCTCTACCGAAAATTATTCTACCTTGTAAATACTAAATATGTTATATAGCTGATATAAAAGAGTAAGAGAATGACGCCTTGCCATCTTTCAAGAACATGTTTTTTACCAACATACATTGCAAAGAAAAGAATAATGCTGGCAAGAATGTTCACAAATAAATCGGCATTGGAGGTGATATTAAATGGAAGCGGTCTTATTATTGCGCTTACACCAAGAATCCAGAAAACATTAAAAATATTTGAACCGACAACATTCCCAATAGCTATATCAGTTTGTTTCTTATATGCTGCAACCGCCGAAGTTGCTAATTCGGGAAGTGATGTACCAACAGCAACAACCGTTAAGCCAATTAAAGATTGACTTACATTAAAACTCTCAGCTATCTTTACCGCGCCATCAACAATCCACTTGCCGCCCACAACCAGTCCGATTAATCCGGTTAAAATGTATAGTAAAGACTTTGTATTACTTAATTCCTTAACCGGAGTCTCATTAATATCAGTATCAGATTTGGTTATGCTGAACGTGTAATAAAGAAATATTATAAAAAATCCGATGAAAACAAGTCCGTCTATTCTTGTAATTGCCGAAGTAGTATTTCCGTCAATCAACATATCATTTGCAGTTATTGCAACAAGTAATGCCGCAAGCAGACTGAATGGAATTTCTTTAAGAACGGTATTTTTTTTAGCAGAAATTGGATAAATGATTGCGGCAATACCTAATATTAAAAGGATGTTGGCAATATTACTCCCCAGAACATTTCCTATTGCTATCTCGGTATTTCCCTGGACGGAGGCAAATATATTTACAATTAATTCAGGTGCCGATGTTCCGAAGGCAACAATTGTTAAACCAATTACTATGTTCGATATACTAAGTTTCTTAGCAATTGAAGCCGAACCGTCAACCAGAAGATCCGCTCCTTTAATTAGTATATAAAAACCGATGATAAACAGAATATATGTCAGCATAAATTTGGGTCGCTTTATAAGTTGTTTTTATTAATAAAAAAATTCTTGGCTTTAAAGTTCATCTGGAATATAATAAACTCCACGCCAATAGAAACACTTGATAATCCTTATGGATTAACCTTCCATATTTTATCCGCTGCTTTCAAATATTCCGGAAGTGCCGCGGATCCATACCATGGGATTAAATCATAATCGAATATATTTGCTTTAACTACTGGGTCGGTACTAACAAGCGCCCTGGCTTCCTCAATATCTTTAGCATCAAGAATAAATAATCCACGGTACTGTAAATCATTCTTACCGAACGGTCCGGCGACAATTAATTTCTTCTCTTCCACCAACCGGTTTATGTTTTTCATGTGACCGGCAAATAAGCTATCCCTTATTTCTTTTTCCTGGGGATTGTAAGAGCCGGTTTTTAGGATAACAAAGACATAAGATTTCATTCCAAAATTATCCGCGCCCAAACTTTTTGCAAGAGTTGAATCGTAGTTTGCATTTTTAGTCTGTCCGGTATTTACCGTTACTACAAATACAAGCAAAAAAACTGTATATATTTTTTTCATTAAATTCCTCTCGAACGTTTTGATCGGCAATACAATTTTACAAATATTTCAGTTAGCATAAAAAAATAAAGAGGAATTTATGCAGACGATACTTGGCGGCGGTGGTGGAGCCGGAACAGAAATTACACGCGAGTTATTCAATTATACAAAAGAGATAAGAGTAGTCGGCCGAAATCCGAAAAAGGTGAACGAGACCGATCAGTTGATGCAAGCTGATATATCCAATCCATCAATGCTTGATGAAGCCGTTAAAGGTTCTGAGACTGTTTATGTAACTGTTGGATTTGAATACAAGATAAAAGTGTGGAAGGAAAAATGGCCACGATTTATGAAAAGCCTTATCGAATCATGCAAGCGTCATAATTCCAGGATTGTTTTTGTTGATAACGTTTATATGTACGATCCGGAACATCTGTCTAACATGACCGAAGTGACTCCTGTTAAACCTGTTTCAGAAAAGGGGAAAGTCCGTGCAGAAATTTTTAGAATGCTTATGAATGCTGTTGACAGAAATGAAGTGCGTGCAATTGTTGCAAGGGGAGCAGATTTTTACGGACCCGGCGTTACCGGAAGTTTCCTAACTCAATCTGTTTTGAATAACTTATTAAAAAATAAAAATCCGCAATGGCTCGGCAAACTTGATGTGATTCATAATTTTACATACAACAAAGATATTGGCAAGGCTGTTGCGCTGCTGGGCAATACACCTGATGCATTTAATCAGGCGTGGCACTTACCTACTACCGATCAAAAGCTTACATCAAGAAAATGGGTAGAGATAATGATGCGGGAAATGAATAAAGAGAAGAAGATACAGGAGGTTTCCTCTGCTATGATGGGTTTGCTCGGTCTATTCATTCCAATTCTTAGCGAATTGAAAGATGTTTCATATCAATTCGAAAGGGATTATTTCTTCAATAGTTCTAAGTTTAACAAGCGGTTTAACTTTACACCCGTAACCCCGGAAACAGGAATTAAAGAAATGGTTAAACACGCTATTATCTCTTAAACACACAATTATATTATTTAGATTTTTAACGTGGACGTCATTCTCCCTTCTTATTACTCGATTCCATCTAATAATACTCTTCCTTCCCGAACATTAAAATTTTTTAATCTTTTTTTAAGATCCCCTTAATGTTGTAATAATATGTTTCGGTTGTCATTAAAACAAAATAAAGGAGCATCAAATGAAAAAGTTAGTCGCATTATTGGTAATTGTTGCATTCTCTGCAACACTTTATGCACAGGCACAGCCACAAAAGAAATCAGAGCCGGTAAAATCAAAAACTGAAACGGTAAAGCCGGCAGAAAAGAAAGTTACTCCGGCAACACAAAAGGTAGAACCGTCCGCTAAAGAAAAGAAACCGGCAAAGGATTCAACAAAGAAACATGCAGAGCCAAAAGCAGAACACAAGAAACCCATAACCAAAAAAGAACCCCCTACTAAAAAATAACCAACCGATTAATATCCCGGACTGCTTAAGAGAGAGATTAAATCTCTCTCTTTTTTTATATTAAGCATATGAGAATTTTAGTTTTAGAAGACGAAAAGAAAGTTGCTTCATTTATTAAGAAAGGTTTGGAAGAAGAACTTTATAAGGTTGATACTGCTTTCAATGGAAAAGAAGGATTGGAATTAACTTACAGTAACGAATATGATTTGATTATTTCTGATATAATGATGCCTTTTATGAACGGAATAGATTATGTAAGAGAAATAAGAAAGGGCGGCATAACAACTCCGGTTCTGCTTCTAACGGTTAAAGACAGTACTAAAAGTAAAATAGAAGGACTTGACAGCGGTGCGGACGATTATCTTACAAAACCATTTTTATTTGAGGAACTAACAGCCCGCGTTCGTGCATTATTAAGGCGTAAGGATTTTATCAAAGAAAATATTCTTAAAGCCGGCGAACTTCAGCTTGATCTTGTTGCCCACAAAGCATCTCTCTCTGGCGAAGAAGTAATGCTTACCCCGAAAGAATATTCTATACTAGAGTATTTATTACGAAATAAGAATAAAATTGTATCGAGGACAAAATTAATTGAACATGTTTATGATTATCACTTCGATAGCGGAACAAATGTAATTGATGTATATATAAACAAGCTTAGAAACAAACTTACAAATAAAGACGGCAAACCATTTATCCGGACAGTACGCGGAATGGGTTATTCAATAAAAGATTAACTGATCGCTATGATCAACCGATTAAAATTATTTTTTACTTCATCACGTTTCAAAATTGCCCTCTGGTATGCTGCGGTATTCCTTGTTCTGGAAACTATTCTTGGTGTTGTCATTTATTTCTACATTTTACAAAAATCGGAAGCTGCGCTCGATTCAAACATAGAATCCCAGGCAAAAGCAATTTTAAGAGGAATTGAAGAAAAACATTTCGACCTCGAGACTTTTCAACCCGACTCAATTTATAAAAGCAAGGACGAACTGATCTGGGATATTATTTACGATGCAATAGTATTTAACAGAAGAAACACGTTTATACAAATCTCTTCTTTAGCTGGAGTTGTTTTCAAATCGGCAAATCTTGTCGGAAATGAAATTAAAGCAGAACAGTCTAATCAAAATAAAATAATAAAATATTATAACCCGAAATTATCGGAACACCCTATACGGCTTTGTATTTTAAGAGGAAGGGGATACAGTGTTATTGTTGCTTACCCGACCGATCAAATAGAACAGATGCTTGGTTTATTGAATGAGTTATACTTAATTATTGCCCCGTTGTTTTTTATTATATCAATTGCCGGCGGATTTGTAATTTCTTACAAATCACTTTCGCGGATTGACAAAATAATTTTAAAGACCTCGGAAATAACTGCTCATAACCTTAAAGAGATTATTCCCGGCGGTAATTATAAAGATGAATTCGGGCGGCTTGTAAATACTATGAATGAAATGATTGGAAGAATAAAAAAATCCGTTGAGTATATGAATGAATTTTCTTTAGCCGCTGCACACGAATTAAAAACACCGCTCACAATTCTACGGGGTGAAATTGAGATTGCATTAAAATCAGAAAAATCTAAAGAACGCTATATCGAAGTTCTTCAGAGCAATTACGAAGAAACTCTCCGGATGATAAGGATAATCGATAACCTTTTCTTTATCTCCAAAAGCGAAAAGGATTTAATAAAACTTGAACGTTGCCCGGTTGAACTATCAACGTTTTTAAAATCCGTTGTTGATAACATGAAGATGGTTGCCAGAGAAAGGGGGATGTACATTTCGCTGAATTTATCTAAGGACATTATCATTAACATTGATACCGGATTAATCAAACAGGCTCTTTATAATATTATTGATAACGCAATTAAATACGGCATCGAAAAATCGACTATTGAAATAACATCCAAAGAAATTTCGGAAAAAATAAATATTAGTATAACCAACAGTGGGTGCGGTATTGAGCCGGACAAAGTTGAAAAAATATTCGATAAATTTTATAGGGCCGATGAATCAAGAACAAAAAAAAGCGGCGGCGTGGGGCTTGGTCTTTCTGTTGTTAAATCGATAATCGAATTACACGGGGGTTCGGTCTTTGTTAATTCCAAACCAAATGAAACTACAACTTTTTCTATATCTCTTCCAAAAGAAGAATTAGTCTGAAGTACTGAAACGAGAGAACCATTAATTAACACCCGTCTTTCGGACAGTCATATCTTTATAAATTAGGTTTCTAATTTAATTAGTTGTATGTTTACATCCGTAATGGCAGTAGTTTTAGAAGTTGATGTAGATGTAGACGTAAATCCGTTCGAACCCTTCAGTAATTTTTTAAAGCCCTGTCGTAAAAAATCAATCTATAAACAATTTACAAAGGAGCATCTGTTATGGCAGAGCGCAAACAAGGATCAGTTAAATGGTTCAATAGTACTAAAGGTTTTGGTTTCATTTCTCAGGATGGCGGAGATGATGTATTCGTACATTATCAGTCAATTACAGGCGAAGGTTACAAGACCTTAAACGAAAACGATAAAGTTGAATTCACTGTTAACCAGGGTCCAAAAGGGCTTCAAGCAGCTGACGTAAAAGTAATTCGCTAAGAATAGATAATTCTAGATGTAATTATAGAGCCCCGCAATAGCGGGGCTTTTTGTTTTTAAAATGCCGGATAGTAAAGAAATGTACCGCGTTTAAGAAATTTCGAAATTTTCTAAGATTTCTCTTGACATTGAGCTATCAATATAATATCATTACGATAGCAAATTAAATGGGGTAGGAAAAATGGAAACAATTGCAGAAAAAACAGCAAAAAAACTTAACGGATTCTTCATGTTATTTGTTGTTATTGCGGGATTTATTTTTGAAGCATATCTTCTAGTTCAGGGAATTAAAACTGAAGAGGCCTGGATATTATGGATCTTTATTCCCCTACTAGTAATACTTTTCATATTTTTCGGCGGATTTACTATAATCCAGCCAAACGATTCGAGGGTTCTTATACTTTTCGGAAAGTATATCGGAACCATCAGGGATTCAGGATTCTGGTGGGTTAATCCATTTACAGAAAAGAAAAAGGTTTCTCTCCGTATTCACAACTTCAACAGCGAAAAAATTAAGGTAAATGACCTTCATGGAAATCCGATTGAAATTGCTGCAGTAATTGTATGGCGTGTTGTTGATTCCGCACGTGCAATCTTTGATGTTCAGAATTACGAACAATTCGTAGCAATTCAAAGCGAGACCGCAATACGCGGACTTGCATCCGATTACGCATACGATTCATCCGAAGATGAGAAACATTCCCTAAGAGGAAACACTCAGGAAATTTCTGAGGAATTGAAGAAACAAGTTCAAACACGATTGTCCATTGCCGGCGTAGAAATTATCGAATCCAGAATAAGTCACCTTGCATACGCGCCGGAAATTGCACAGGCAATGTTAAGACGCCAGCAAGCACAGGCAGTAGTTGCAGCCAGAACAAAAATTGTTGAGGGCGCCGTTGGAATGGTTGAAATGGCTCTGAAAGCTTTAAGCGAACAACATATCGTAGCTCTTGATGAAGATAAAAAAGCAACAATGGTGAATAATTTATTGGTAGCTCTGGTGTCGGAAACACAAGCACAGCCGGTAATTAACACCGGAACACTTTATCAATAAGAAACATTTGATATGGAAACCGAAAAAAAATTATCGGACTATATGGGTCGAACTCTCTTACTAACTCAACTTAAATTCCTTAAGAGGGATTACGAGTTAAAATGCGAAGAAGAAATTATCGCTTCTATTAATTACCCTAAATGGTACGGATCGGATTTTGAAATTGCGTGGGGTAATAAAAAATGGTTCGTTTACCGTCCAAGCTTTTGGAAGAATGCAATTGAAATTAAGGAGGCTAGCAAGCAGCTTCCTTTTGCTTCTTATAAAAAAAAAGGATTTAAGTCGGGCGGAATTGTTTCTCTGCCGATGGGTGAAGAACTAAAAATATTTTTTAAATTTTTCAAGGGCTCTTACGGGATCCAGAATTCAGCGGAAGAATGTCTGGTGCTTATTAAAGACAAATTTTCCTGGAATGATAGAACCGAGTTTTATATTCAGAAGAGGTCGGAGCTTCTGGATAAATATCCATGGATGATTTTGCTGGCATGGTATGTTTCATCGCAACAACGTTCCGGCGGAGCTGTAACTTAAGGGCTTAAAATGGCTGATAAGAAAAAATTTCTGCTTAGAATAGATGAAACTATTTATACCGCTTTAGAAAAGTGGGCGGCTGATGATTTTAGAAGCATCAATGCGCAGATTGAGTATCTGCTTAAGGATGCATTAAAAAAATCAGGCAGAGTTAACAACGGTTCAGACAATTCTGAAACAATGAAAACAGAATCAGATAAAGAATCTAATCGGGAGGATTAATGATGAACAGAATTTTTATGGTTGTCGTATTATTTATTTTATCCACAACAGTATTAACTGCTCAGCAGACAGATCTCTGGGAAGGAAAGCTGAAGATTGGCGGGGTGACGCTTCGACTTGTATTAAAGACTACGACAGATGAAAAAGGTCTTATTACAGCAAAGCTCGATAGTCCGGACCAGAGCGTAGAAAATATTCCGGTGAGTTCTATAACTGTAACGGAAGATAGTGTAAAGTTCGAAGTCTCATCAATAATGGCGAAATACGCCGGTAAAATTGAGAAAGACAGCATGGTTATTGTTGGCATATTTAAGCAAGCAACATTAACTCTGCCGCTCAATCTAAAAAAAGTTGAAAAGCTTACAGAGATTAAAAGACCTCAAACACCCAAACCGCCTTTTCCATACAACGATGAAGAGGTTGTGTTCGAAAACAAATCAGCCGACATTAAGTTAGCGGGTTCATTCACTTATCCCAAAGAGAATAAAAAATTTCCCGCTGTAGTAATGGTAACCGGATCGGGCGCTCAGGATAGAGATGAAACTATTTTCGAGCACAAACCATTTTTAGTAATTGCAGATTATCTATCGCTCAATGGAATTGCTGTATTGCGTTTCGATGATCGGGGTGTTGGTAAATCAACCGGAAATTTTGCTGAAGCAACATCTGTTGATTTTGTAACCGATGCATTGGCTGCCGTGGAATATCTTAAAACACGTAAAGAAGTCGATCCGGCAAAAATCGGGATTATCGGTCATAGCGAAGGCGGAATGATTGCGCCAATGGCAGCTTCAAATTCCAATGATGTTGCATTCATTGTATTGCTTTCCGGCCCGGGAATGAGGGGAAGCGACTTGCTTGCATTGCAAACAGAGCTAATATTAAAAGCCAACGGAACGCCACCCGATAAAGTTGAAGAAAGTGTTAAAACAAATAAAGCGGCATATAAAATTGTAGTTGAACAACCGGATAGTGCGCTTGCATTTAAAGAGCTTGAAAAATTATTTGAAGATCAGATTGCAAATTTAACCGAAGAAGAGAAAAAACAACCCGAATACAGCCGCGGAAACTTTGAGCAATCGGTAAGAACGCTCTTAAGCCCTTGGTTCAGATTTTTTCTTAAGTTCGATCCGAAAGAATATTTAGAAAATATTCAGATTCCGGTTCTCGCACTTAATGGTGAAAAGGACTTACAGGTGCCGCCCAAAGAAAATTTACGCGGGATAGAAGAAGCATTAAAAATTGCCGGTAATAAAAATTTCAAAACCGTTCAACTGCCCGGATTAAATCATTTATTTCAGAATAGTAAGACTGGTTCTCCAAATGAATATGGTGAAATTGAAGAAACATTTTCGCCGGATGCTCTCAAAATAATTGGCGATTGGATTATAGATATAACAAAATAACTTTTGTACAAAAATGAACCGGCGGAAATCAATTCTGCCGGTTCAACTAAATCAAATAAATATTCCTTCTTCGAAACCGATTTTAATCAAATCTATTTTCTTCATACCGGCATTGCCAAGATGATGTCTTGTATCGGCAAGTTCAATATGCTTTGCTGGAGGATTTAAAGGTTTATCTTCACCAAAATATTCTTTTCTCTTTGCTTCGATAATTTTTAGTCCTACAGCATCGCACGCAACAGGATCAACACCAACAATTAAACCATAATATCTCCAGACATATTCAGGACTAAAACCGTGCGGACCGATGTTATGAAATTGCGGCGTTAGCATAACCAGAATATTTAAACGTGTTTTGTCTGCAACAATTGGAAGTTTCCATAAAGCGGCTAAGTCTGCACAAGAATCGTCATGCCAGTCGGACGGCTTGTCAACAAACATAATATAGTTCTTAATCAAACTTCCCACACCCGACCAGTAATGAGTTCTCATTGGTCGCGAATTAATAAGCGCGGTTGCATTTTGAAAGATCGGATCGCGTAGAACACCACGGTCTTTAATACCGATTTTTTCTTCTGCAACACCGCATTCCATTACACGTTTTTTAATAGCGTTTTCTAATTCGGGCGGTGTTCGTAAAAAATTCCACACATTGGTTTTTATTCCAACAATATCATCCGGCTTAATTATCTTTTTCCATGCCTGACTTGTTTCCTTAGTATTAAAAAGAACTCTTACCGATTCATCAAGCATCTCCTGAATAATACCGGAATTCAATTTCCCGTCTTCGTTTATAACCATTTTGTTTCTGATCAACACAACGCGGGATTTTTCTTCTGTTGCTGCAAATAGTGATTTCGGATTATTTAAAAGAAATGTTCCGGCAGCGGCGGCTAATGTTCCTGTTTTAATAAATTCGCGCCTTGTTAAATTCTTTGGTGACATATAACCTCGGTTCTCTATTTATTTATAATTGATTCCACACTGCTTAATATATTATCGGTAAAATCCTTAGAGGATGAATCGAATATTCCGGCTATAAAATTTTTTATTCTCTTCACTTCCATCCACAAACCGTTTGTAAGTTTTAATGTTTGTCCCGGAATAATTTCCGGTTTATAATTATCGGTAAAATTTTTAAGTGCCGATTCCGCCAAAGCATTATCGGGATACATGATTAGAAGAAATATTGCATTCTCATTTTCCTCTTTGTACCGTGCCAGAATTCCGTGAGTGTTCTGGTCGATGTTAAATATATTGTCGTTAGAAATAAATGTATGCGAGTTGATCCAGTTATAGTGACGGAAATACCGCACGCTCTCTTCAGCAAGATTCCTCTTCGGAATGTAATTTATTACTTCCGGCAAGGTTCCTGTTTCATTTATCGATTTATCTACAACACCGGCAAGTTTCGAAATCGCTTCTCTCGATTCGGTTGTTTCCGGGTGACAAAGAATTGAAACATAGTAATTACTTTTCCAGAAAATTATTGCGCCTTCTGTTTGCTGGGATTGCTGCCCGAACTCATGTTCAAGTTTGCCAACAGAATGAGTAAACACGCCGAATGCATCGTAAGAGGAATTCATGTAGAAGATATCAACTAAAATATCGGGCTGATTGCCTCGGGAATAAATCCGGTTAAACACTTTTGAGAAGCCAAAACTTAAAAACATTTCAGCGGAACCGTCTATATAATCGTAAAGCGTTTCATTATCAAAATAGCGGTCGGATTCATTAACGGACCATCCGTTAATATTGCCCGGAAGATTTTCTGAGGGGTCCTTTTTTATTTGTGCGGATAAGTTTACCACAATAAATAACAAGCTTATAATTATTGTTGTGTAAAGATATAACGGTGTTTTCAAATAAGCTCCGTAAATAAATTATCAACGGTTCATCATCATCTGCATGTCCCTGACAGCAGCTTCTGCTTTTAATTTTCCGGCATTCTTAAAGACTAATGTTACTTCACTCTTATCACCAACTTTCAAATCGGACTTCAGTTTTATAAGCATAACATGAAGGTCGCGAGGTTTAAATTTTACTGTACTCTTTGGCGGGATAACAACAAAATTTACTTTGCGCATTCCCATCATATCGTTTTCGCGCTTAAATGTTTCGTGAACTTCAACTACTTCCGCCAGGTTCGATTCGGCTGCAAGCAGAGTATCGGGTTTGTCGGAATTATTAACTACTTCGAAGAAGAGAGCTGTATTAGAGCCCTGAGCCGAAACACGAATCCATGCATCTTTTACTTCGATTTTAGAACTTTGATTTTTATTCTGCTGTGCATTAACTATAAAGGGAATTAAAAACAGTGAATAAAAAATAAATCTGATTCTCATAATAACTCCTTACTTCTTCAAAGTGATTTGATGTCGTTAATAATTTCGTCAATGTTTATTGAGCTGCCGGGATAATTTTTTCTAATTCTCCCTTCGCTGTCAATTAGCTGAATACGATCAGTATGAATATAATAATATGATACTTTGCCCGATGGAAATACTGTTGAATCGCCGGGCACAGCAACAACGCCAACGTGTTTCATCAGTTTATCAACAACAGGTTTGTCGCCCGTTAAAAATGTCCAGTTGTTTAAATCGAGGTTTCGTATCTCTGCAAATTTTTTAAGTACTCCGGGTGTATCATTCCCGGGATCAAAACTTATCGATACAAATTGAACATTATCGACTTCTTCTTTTTCCAGCCGCTCTTGAATAAGACGCATGTTATTTGTAGTTAATGGACATATATCCGGGCAGTTGGTAAAAATATATCCGGCAATAACGGTTTTGCCTTTTACAAAATCGGGAAAGAGAACTTCTTTTTCATTCTGATTAGTAAGCTGATAATTTGAACCGCCAAGATTTTCTATAACCGGAAAATCATTACCGCATCCGGGGAGAAGCGCTAATATCAAAAAACAATTAATAAGTACTTTTTGCATAATTAATTTCTTGTTTTGATTAAAATTACATATAAAAAAGAAAGTTTTCACTATAAATGGGATGACGCTCAAGAAATACGATTTTTCTATTTTTGAACAGTATAAAATTCAGGATTGTTACATGAAAAAATTATTACCTGCAATAGTTCTATTGATAATATCGGTTTCCGTTTTCCCTCAGAATAATGCGCGGATAATGACCTACAATATTTTGAATTATACAGATTACGAAACCGATTCCAGGAATATTTATTACAAAAAAATTGTTGAGGCAGCAAAACCGGATATACTTGTTATACAGGAAATTAAAACTGCTAACTCGGTATCGCAATTCTTAAACCGTGTCTTAAACAGTAAATATAAATCCGGGTTGTTTATCCCAAACCAGGCAGTTAATGAAACCAACAACGCTGTTTTCTACAAGGATTCTCTCTTTATATTTTTATCGAACACACCAATTGTAATTGAGGCAAATCCGGGTCAAACCGAAAGAGATATTTCGGAATTTAAACTCGTTCATAAATTTTCTAAAGACACGATAATTATTTATTCGGCACATTTAAAATCGAGCACGGGCACAGCAAACGAGCAAAGAAGATTGAAGGAAGTAACAACATTAAGAGGAAGAACCGCAACACTATCTGATAATGCTTATTACATTATTGTCGGCGATTTTAATTTTTACAGCTCCTTCGAACCGGCATACTTAAAACTGACCGATGCTGAATCGAGTGGATACTTTTTAGATCCATATCCTATTACAGGTGTATTTAATAATCCGATTTATGCAGCAATTCACACTCAATCAACCCGATGGCAAAGTTTACCGGATGGAGGTGCAACCGGCGGATTGGATGATCGCTTCGACTTTATTCTTATCTCACCTTCTCTTGCTAACAACAACAGCAAAGTTAAATTAATTAACGGAAGCTATACTCCTTATGGAAACGACGGTCAACATTACGACCGCTCTATTAATGATGCCGGTAATTCTGCTGTCGGACAGGAAATTGCCGACGCTCTTTATTACGGTTCGGATCATTTGCCCGTATATGCCGATTTCGACTTTGGATTATCCTCTTCTGTTTCAGTCGATCCAAACATTACAAATGAAATCGTGTTATATCAGAATTACCCTAATCCTTTTAACCCGAATACAACTATCAGTTATCAATTACCTTCAAGCAGCTGGGTTACGTTAAAAGTTTTCGACATGCTCGGTAGAGAAGTTACAACCCTGGTTAATGAATTCAAACAAGCCGGAATATATAATTGCGAATTGAGAATTGATAATGGAGAATTATCAAGCGGGGTTTATTTCTATACCATAAAAACCGGATTTTATTCTGCAACCAAAAAAATGATCTTCTTAAGATGATAGAACAGGATATTTATGACAAAAAAAATAAAATCTTGCTGTTTAATCATTCTAATATCGATAACGATTTATGGACAAAGATCTTCAACCGGTTTAATTCCACTCAATGATTTGGGATCGGGTTTATACAAAAATTTTCAAGGAGGCCTATATCTTAACGGTTCAAACTTAAGACCAGCCAAACATGATTTTCTTGGCATAGAACTTTCAAAACAAATTAAACCTATCGATAAAAATGGAAATGTTGATACTCTTCTCGGCAAATATGTACTTCTTTCCATTGGAATGTCTAATACAACTCAGGAGTTCTCATACTTCAAAACAATTGCTGATACTTATAAAACTAAAAATCCGAATCTTATAATTGTTGATGGTGCACAGGGTGGACAAACGGCAGCTATTATTTCTAATCCGAATGCTAATTTCTGGACCGTTATTGAACAACGATTAGCACAAGCGGGCACAACTTCAAAGCAAGTTACTGTTTGCTGGTTAAAAGAAGCAGATGCAAATCCAACTCAGGCATTTCCGGTTCATGCAAACATTTTAACGAATGAATTAATAGCCATAGTTAATAATATCAAAATAAAATTCCCTAACTGCTTGCTCGTTTATTGTTCTAGCCGGACTTATGGTGGTTATGCAACTACATCTCTTAATCCAGAGCCATTTGCTTATGAATCGGGTTTTTCGGTTAAATGGTTGATAGAAAAACAAATAACAGGCGATACCGAATTAGTTTTTACAGGAAATAATCCAAAGGCACCCTGGCTCTCGTGGGGTCCTTATCTTTGGGCCGATGGAATTATTCCGAGGAGTGATGGTCTGGTATGGTTGCAAACGGATTTCAGAAGTGATGATGGAACTCATCCTTCTACTAATGGACAAAAAAAGGTTGCGGAGTTACTATTAAATTTTTTCAAGACAGATGTAACTGCTAAAAACTGGTTTTTGAAAAATCCAATAACATCCTATCAGCAAACGGAAATAAATACAGTTCCGGATAATTATCAGCTTTATCAGAATTATCCTAATCCATTTAATCCGAGCACTACTATCGTTTATCAGTTGCCTTCAAGCAGCTGGGTTACGTTAAAAGTTTTCGACATGCTCGGCAGAGAAGTTACAACCTTGGTTAATGAATACAAACAAGCGGGTAGATATAATTGCGAATGGAGAATTGATAATGGAGAATTATCGAGCGGGGTTTATTTCTATACTATAAAAGCCGGTAATTTCTTTAAGTCCGAAAAGATGATCCTCATTAAATAACTATTACTTAATTTTTATTCTACACATCGTAAATAGATGTCTCTCAAAGTATTTTAAATTATAAAATAATTACTTGCAATTTTGATTTTTTCTTTCAATATTACTGCCGTGAATTGAAAGTATGTTAATTTGTTCTTCTTTTAACTGCCGGTGTATTTCATTTAATTATTTTGCGGGGGAATATGAATATTATTAAATCATTTTTTGCCGCAAGTCCAACCATAAGATTTTTCACTTCAATAATAATAAAATTTATTTCTGCTATTTTTATTCTCTTAATTTTTGTAAGCATTAACTCTTGCAGCGATAGTGGTGTGGAAATTAAACTACCTAAAAATCCTTTCGAAATGGCCTGGATATCAGACACAATAACTTATCCTAAAAGTGATCAGGTAATGATGGAAACTATTTGGGCAAGCTCCTCAAAAGATGTATGGATTGCCGGACATAACGATAGAAGCATAGGAGAGATTTTTCATTTCGATGGAACTTCATGGAAAGAAATTGATCCGATGAATGATGTACCACGAAGTCCAAAAACAATAAATAAGGTGATGGGGTTAAATGCCAATAATATATGGATGGTGGGCGACAGAAGAGGGTACAACCGCAAAGATCTAATAATAAATTATGATGGGAAAAAATGGTACGAACATAATATGAATGCTCAAGTAAGACCTATTAGTTTGTTTGCAAATAGAAAAGATGATATATGGGTTGGATGCGACAGTGCTGTTATCTACCATTACGATGGAATAAAGTGGGAGAGAGAAAAAATAACCATGAGAGTACCGCATGAATCTTCTTTTTTCATAAATGGTATAATTGTAAATAACAACATTACATTATTGAATGTCGCTGTATACAATTCAATCTTTGCAAAAGAAATTTACTATACTGTAAAAGGTACGATGAAAAATTGGACAGTCATAGATTCAATGGAAATAAAGAACCCTATGTCAGTAATAAAATGGGGAAACTGGGGTTTAAGCTTAGGCAAGGAAGGCGGGGTTTATTCCTTTGGGTACTACGGAGTATGGCAGTATATTGATAATAATTGGGTCCATACGCTCCAAACTAATTATGCAGTGGAAAATGTTTTTTCATATAACACAAATTACCAAATTGCTGTAGGGCATTACGGAACTGTTTGGTTTTTTGATGGATCGGAGTGGAAACGACTTGAAAAATTTTTTCAACCCGATGGAGGTTTTAATTTTACGGATGCCTGGACAGATGGTCGAGAGTTGTTTTTAGTCGGTTATACAACAGGCACATGGCCTTCAAAGACAGTTGTTTGGAGAGGAAAATAAATTGGAGATCAGAAGCAAAAACAAATAAGGTATTAAAAAACTTTTAATTAACGGGCAGTGCGCTAACACTGCCCTCATAGCAAATAAACATTAGGCTGCTTCACCTAACGGGTTTAATCCCATTTTTATTTGCCGAAATAAAGCTAACAAAAAATAGGGAGTAAAACATGAAAAAATTACTACTCATTTTGTTAATAACAACCGTTACTAATGCTAACCCGCTGTATACCTGGGATTGGCAATTCTTTGTTAGAAACAGTTCAAATCAATTAGTTGGAGGCATCTACATCGCAGTTGCTTATTATGATAGAAA
>Ga0207951_100187_pt1 | contig 39956 bp, 37 predicted proteins | sample Subbio12Aug_8Bad_FD_184830 | JGI IMG/M metagenome (GOLD analysis project Ga0207951, IMG submission 184830) | Serpentinite rock and fluid subsurface biosphere microbial communities from McLaughlin Reserve, California, USA - CR12Aug_8Bad (SPAdes) | ecosystem: Environmental > Terrestrial > Deep... | reverse complement strand
CAGAGCTTATTCAACTGATGGTGCCATTATTATTGTTAAGGAGAGAGTTGTAGTAGAAAAACCGATTCAAATATTATATCTAACAGGTGACAATGAAAGTCCTGTATTATCAGTTCCACATAACATAATAATTGCCGGTAAGAACTCTCAGGTTAGTGTATTAGGCCTTTACGCTTCATTAGGAAGTAAAACACATTTTACCAATTCGATTACAGAAGTATTTGCCGATGAATCTGCAATTGTAGATCTGTATAAAATTCAGAATGAAAACAATAAATCATATCATTACGAAAAAGTTGAAGCATACCAGTTGAAGAAGAGCATATTTAATCATTACAATTTTGCATTCGGTGCAGAGATTGTTCGCAACGATATCAACTCTACTCTTGATGATGAAAATATCGAAACTCATTATTACGGGATATACCTTGCAAATGACAAGCAGCTTGTAGATAACCATACATTTGTTGATCATACCAAACCGAATTGTATGAGTAACGAACTTTACAAAGGAATTCTTGATGATGACGCACGTGGTGTTTTTAATGGTAAGATAATTGTCCGTAAGGATGCTCAAAAAACTAATGCATATCAGCAGAACAAAACTGTGCTGTTATCTAATAAAGCTAAAGTAAATACTAAGCCCCAGCTGGAAATTTTTGCTGACGATGTTAAATGTACTCACGGTGCAACTGTGGGGCATCTTGATGATACGGCATACTATTATATTAGAACAAGGGGAATTCCTTCGGAGTTAGCCAAATCAATGTTGATAAGAGCATTTGCAAATGATGTTGTTGAAGTAGTGAAAATAGAACCGCTTCGTGAACAGCTCAATCATTTGATCTTTGAGCATCTTAACAGAGTGGAAATAGAAAATAAATAACGTCCTGAGAAAAAGTTGAGTGTGCAATAACACACTCAACTTTAATCGGCTGAGGTGATATGTGATTAACACAATTCCCGATACTAAAAAAAAGTTTAACGTTGAGGATGTCCGTAAAGATTTTCCGATTCTAAAAAGGTTGGTTAACGGCAAACCTCTTGTTTATTTAGATAATGCAGCAACATCACAGAAACCGCAAGCAGTAATTGCTGCGCTCAATCAGTATTACACATTTGATAATGCAAATATTCACCGTGGTTTATATTTCTTAAGTGAATTAGCTACAGATCAGTATGAAACCGCACGGTTGAAAGTAAAAGAATTTATTAATGCACTAAGTGCTTCGGAAATTATTTTTGTAAGAGGTGCAACAGAGGCAATAAATCTGGTTGCTTCAACTTTGTGCCGCGCAAAATTTTTTAATAGCGGCGACGAAGTAATAATTACACACATGGAACATCACGCCAATATTGTTCCCTGGCAGTTAATCACAGATAGAAAGCAAATAAAGCTAAAGGTAATTCCCATAAATGATGCCGGCGAGGTTGACCTTGATGCTTATCAATCATTGATAACCGAAAAAACTAAGCTTGTTTCCGTTCTTCATATTTCGAATACACTCGGTACAATTAATCCAGTTAAAAAAATAATTGAGATTGCTCATTCTAAAGGAATTCCTGTTTTAGTAGATGGCGCACAGTCAGTTCCACATCTTAAGGTTGATGTTCAGGAACTTGATGCCGACTTCTACGTTTTTTCCGGTCATAAAGTGTTCGGTCCAACCGGAGTAGGAGTGCTATACGGTAAAACCGAATTTTTAGAGATGATGCCTCCATATCAGGGTGGCGGAAGTATGATAAGGACGGTCACTTTTGAAAAGACAACTTTCGATGACCTCCCGGGTAAATTTGAAGCCGGAACTCCTAACATTGCCGGTGCTATCGGACTTGGAGCTGCGATCGATTATATGAATCAATTTGATCGAAATGAATTGACAGATTATGAAAACACTCTTCTTATCTATGCAACAGAAAAATTATTAGGGGTGGAAGGATTAAAAATAATTGGCAATGCTAAAGATAAAGCTTCTGTTATCTCGTTCGTTATTGATGGAATTCATCCATATGACATCGGGACAATAATTGATACAGACGGAATTGCAATTAGAACGGGACATCATTGCACACAGCCGATTATGGATCGTTTCAAAATTCCGGCTACATCGCGCGCTTCTTTTAGTTTTTACAATACCAAAGAAGAAATTGATAAACTTGTTATGGGATTAATAAAAGTAAAAAAAATGTTTGCCTGATTTTTTATGCTTTATGCCTTGGTGATTTCTTAGCAATTTATTTTATTTCTACAAAAAACAAGGCTTTTAGGAAGAAAATAAAATGATAGACAAAGGGAAATTAGAACAGGACATAATCGCTCAGCTGAAAACATGTTTCGACCCGGAAATACCTGTTGATATATGGGAACTTGGATTAATTTATGAAATCCGTATTGATGATGAAGCAAATACTTATGTTAAAATGACTTTAACTTCACCAGCATGCCCGGTGGCTGGATCACTTCCACCTGAAGTAAAAGAAAAGGTAAAAAAAGTTAAAGGTGTTAAGGATGTTTATGTTGATCTTGTCTGGGAACCGGCATGGAGTATGGAAAAGATGAGCGAAGAAGCAAAGTTAGAATTAGGTTTTTTATAAAATACAATTAGTATAAACTATGTTAGTCATATTGAGTCCCGATTTATCGGTACGAATTATCTCAATGAAAAAATATTTTGAGATTCTTCTTCCCGCAAAGCAGGACTCAGAATTACAGGAAAGGAAATAAAATATGTTTACTATAAATCAAAGAGCACCGATTTATGATCCAGAATCAGTTCAACCAATGAGGGATGAACTCATATACATCGGTTTTGAAGAAATGCTAACACCTCAATCTGTAGAAGAAAATTTATCGCAGAAAAATGATCAGACAGTATTTGTTATGATCAATTCAGTATGCGGATGTGCAGCCGGAAGCGCACGACCGGGCGTTACATTAGCACTTCAGCATAATATTATTCCGGATAAACTTGCAACTGTGTTTGCCGGACAGGATCGCGATGCGGTGGATCATTTACGCCAGAATTTTCTTGCAAAGTTTCCGCCGTCATCTCCGTCATTAGCTTTATTAAAAAATGGAGAAGTTCTTTTTATGATGCCGCGTCATCATATTGAAGGACGTGGACCTGAAGAAATAGCAGAAGATTTGAAAATAGTATTCGAAAAATTCTGTTCTAAACAGGGGCCATCAATTTCTAAAGAGAAATATGATGAGTTAGTCCATGCAAAAATGTGCGGTTCAAAAATTCCTTTAAATAATTCTTAATTGCGTTAGATGAAATTTAGTGCACAGGAAGAATACGGTTTACGATGCTTATTACGAATAGCAAAGTTTTACCATGTAGGTAAGTCTCTTACTATTCCGGAGATAAGCCGTTCGGAAGGGATCTCCGAACATAACACAGGTAAAATATTACGTGTTCTACGGCTTGGTGGATTCTTGCAAGCCGGGCGAGGACAATTTGGCGGTTATACACTTTCCCGTTCACCTGAAGAAATTAAAATTGATGAAGTGATGATTGTTCTTGGCGGAAAATTATATGATGATTCTTTCTGCCAGAGTCATTCCGGTGCATCCGATTTCTGCACAAATTCAATTGATTGTTCAGTTCGTTCTTTATGGAAAATTATTCAGGACTCTGTTAACTCTGTTATAAAGAATCTTACTCTTAAGGATTTGATGGGTTCAGAAAACGATTTGTTTGAAATGGTCAATCATAGTTCTGCTAAGTTTCTGAATAATTGATTATTGTAATTAATGAAAATTTTGTAAGTGTTGCTTTAGTTGTTTTTTAGTGTCTTGGTGACTTTGTGGCATAAAACTTTTAGTTTTCTCGCCTCTAAAACACTAAGTCACAAAAACAGATCAATGATTTAGAATAGCAGTCATTTTTTTTGTACTAAACAATAAATTGAGAACCCCATCACTTTTTGATTTTGGGAAATCCGGTTCCCTTTTTTTTACTATGAGAAATGTTTATTTTCATTGCAGATTAAATAGGATGTTTAATGAAAAAATTTAATTTTTCTTCGATAATAAGCTTAATGTTCTCTGTGCTGGTCATTAATGCATGCTGCAACTGTGGACAGAAACAGGACAATTATTTACAAGGTCAAATTGTTGTTGTAGAGAATGATCCATTTACAAGATTGGCATTAAAGCTTAATAACAACAGTGTATATTTTCTTGAATGCAATGAAAAATTGAATAAAGAATTAAGGCAGAAACAGGGGAGTTTTTATTCAATAATGTTTAGAGAAAGCAAAATTGAGAATGGTTTTCCTGTTCTTATTGTTGAAGAAGCATTACCTGTAAACAAATAATTATTAAACTAAGCAAGAGTAAAATATGAAAGTAAAGTATTTCATTTTTCTTTTAGTAGTTTCGCTCTCTTCTTTTTTGAACGGTCAAAATATTATTACAAATAAATTAGCAGAAGAAAATGCTCAAAACGGCGAAGGTTCTATTATTGATGCAAGACCCGTACTTGAGCGTTTAAGTAAAGCTGCCGGAATAGACCTTGATAAGATTGAACCAATTCCACCTCAGCTTAGAAAAACAGCATGGACTTTTAATGTTGGTTCTCCCGGTCCTTATAGTAATGGTTGGTGGGCACACGATCTATCTGGTAGCACAATTGGTTTTTACACTACTCCAGCAACATGTAGAGCGGTTGGCACTAATTGTTATATTTTTGTTGAGAATACAGTTTGGGATAATGGTAGGGTGAATCAGAATGCTGTTAATAAGGTTATGGAAGCTTTCGATACAAAAAATGCATTACCTAATTCAACCAAAGGAATTTACCAGACAAATGTAGAGTATTTTGGTAATCCACCTAATGTGGATAATGATCCAAGGATAATAATTTTAATACTTGATATAAAAGACAATTATGCAACCAATCCATCTGAAGGTTATACAGCAGGATATTTTTACAGTTATAATCAAGGTAATGCATCCAACAGTAACAAAGCAGAGGTATTTTATCTTGATGCTAATCCATTAAATCTAACAACCGATGCTGGTATATATAGTGGGATGAGTATAACTGCTCATGAATTCCAACATATGATTCATTGGAACTATACTCCTCCAAGCTCACAAACATTTTTTAACGAGTCATTCTCAGAAATTGCTTCCTATCTTAATGGATATAACTTAAGATCGACATCCTTATATTCTAACAGCACAAATGTTTATACCATTGGTTGGAATTCTACATTAACAGATTACGCGCGAGCCGCAAGATTTTCTTTGTATTTATATGAACAATTTTCCGGGGGAATATTTAAACAATATGTACAAAATAGAATTTTTGATGAGAATGGAATTAAATTTGCCGCTCAAGCATTTGATCCCGGTCGAGATTTTGAATCAATACTTGAAGACTGGTTTATTGCAAATTATTTGAATAATAGGAATTACAATACTAGATACGGATATCAATTAGCAAATCAAACTAAAGCAGCCAGTACTGTTTATATTAATCCTAATGTTAATAATACTTTTAGCGGAGTTTCAAAGTATGGAGTGCAATATATAACTTATAAAGGGGGTAAAAACCTAACAATTAATTTTAATAGTAACGGTAATGCCAGCTTAAAAGTAAAAGCAATTAAAATCGGCTCATCAAATATCCAGGTAGAAAATGTTCCTACCAATACAAATGTAAATTTCAGCGATTATGGAACAACATTTACCGAAATAACTTTTGCAGTTTATGTTGCAGATAAGAATGCTTTTATTGCCAATCCTTCTACCGATAAATTTAGTTTTAGTTATAATTCAACTGGAACAGCTGTAGCTCAGACTTTTGAAATTGCATACGATGCAACTGAACCGACCGGATACTTACAATTAACACCGGGCGATAGCGTGGCTGTATGGTTTGAGGCAATGAGCGGAATGAAGATTGATTCAATTAAAGTTGCTTTACGCGGTACACTCCCGATTCAAGGAAGAGTTCTTGAATATTTAGGTCTATCAAATAGGTTAGGCGGAGGACTGATGGCTTCTATTACAGCCACTCCTACTTTAGCATCACCTCCGGCAGTTATTAATTCTGGTGCTGATTATCCGTATCAAATACCATATCCTAATTGGGTAAAAGTTGACCTTCGTTCGTTTAATTTAACTGCAGATAAAAGCTTTGCTGTTCAATTTCCAATAGGTGCGGCATATCCTTCAACAAATAGAGTAATGTCAACTTATTATCAATCGTCCGCATCTTACTATAGTTTTTCGTATCAATCTACTAATAGTCCACCAAGATGGATCTACTATTCTGTTTCTGGTAAAGATGGCTACATATTTCTTTTCTTAATAAGAGCTTATGTGAGCAGTGTAGTATCTAATGTAAGTGAGCCAATAGAAATATTACCTTCTGCTTTTGCATTAGATCAGAACTATCCCAATCCGTTCAATCCGGAAACTGTAATCAGTTTCAGTTTACCAAAATCCAGTAATGTTCAAATAAAAATTTACGACGTGCTTGGTAATGAAATTAGAACACTGATAAATGAGGAAAGAATTGCCGGCAAACACAATATTTACTGGAACGCAACTGATAACTCAGGTAAAAGGGTTTCGAGCGGAGTTTACTTCTATACAATTTCTGCAGATAATTTTACTCAAACCAAGAAGATGGTTTTAATGAAGTGATTATTATTATGTCCCCCTCCTTGAATAAGGAGGGGGAATATATAAATCACGACATAATTTTCTTTGATATCAACTTGTTGTACTAATTATTTAACTGAAATAGATTCTTTCAAAAACAATTTCTGCAATTCTCTTTTATTTCTATTCTTCCAAACACCTTTATGATAAGCATAACCGGCAATTAACGGCATTGCCAAAGTTGCCTCGGAATAAACCATCTGCTCATAAGTAGTTTCAACTTTTCCCCATGAGCTTGCTTCTTTAAGAGTAGAGCTTGAAAGTGCACCATCGCGAACATCTGCAACAGTAACCTGAATAGCGTATTTATGCATTGGTGCGTCTTCCTGTAAAATATCTGCAGCTACAACAATATCCTGAGTAAAGTTTTTAGGAACGCCGCCGCCAATCATAAAGATTCCGGTCTCTTTGTTGTTTAGTTTTATTTGAGTCAACTCGTAAAAATCTTTTCCGGAATCGAACGAAACATGTTTCTCCGGATTATTATGCTGGTGCATTACAATTCCAAATCCGGCTGAGCAATCGGAGAATGCCGGGACGAAAATCGGAACATTATTTTTGTAAGCTGCCCATATAACGCTGTCCTCAACTTTTGGTCCGCCGTTATCTTCAAGGTATTTTCCAAAATGCCATAGTAGTTCGCGTGATGAAAAAGGACGCGGTTCAAGTGAATCGAAAATTTTGGCAGTTGTATCATCGCAAATACGTAGTTCGTCTTCGTCAATAAATGTATCGTAAATGCGATCGATGTGGAGGTCGCGCATCAGATTATCATCAACGAAAGGTGAGCCGATATAATGTTTGAATCCGAGTGCTTCAAAGAAATCCTGATCGACCATAATAGCACCAGTTGATACGATTGCATCAATCATGTTATTATTAATCATATCGGAAACAACGCGTTTCAATCCGGCACTAAATAAACTTCCGGCTAAAGTAAGTATAACCGCACACTCTTTATCTTCAAGCATCTTTACATAAATATTTGCAGCACGGTTCAAATCCCTTGCAGAAAATGCCATGCTTTCCATTGAATCTACAAGCTTAATTACATTATGTTCTTTGATGTCTATATGCTTAATTACATCTTTTAAGAAATCTTTCTTTGTTGCCATCGTTTATTCCTTTTTCTTGTTTTTCTAATTTTTATTTGCAAATATAATTAAAAACAATTGAGAATTGAGAATGCAGAATTTAGAATTAATAAAATGAATCAGAAAAAATATTTTGCCAGTTTTAAAATTCCTTGTTTCCATGGAACGCGGTGACTTATTCCAGATTGATTTTTGAACGATTCAAGATTTTCCAGATACCATTTAAAATTTCTAATCAATGCATCTTTATTAGAATACTTAGGACTAAACCCGAGTATTTTTTCAGCTTTATCGATCGATACAAATGAATCTTTAGAAGCAGTTTCGTAAACCCATTTATAGAGAGGTGATAGTTTTAATGCTTCAAGAAACTTTAGTGTGAAAATAACAGGTTTTTCCGGTAGAGAAATAATTTTCTTGCCGAAGCCGGCGTAATCCAATACCGACTGATAATCTTCCTTCATGGTAGTAAATTCTTTTGCCCCGATGTTGAATGTATCATTCACAGTCTCGTCCGGTAGATTAATTGTTAATTCAATTGCAGCACACAAATCTTCAACATCCAGCAATTGATAACGGTTATCGCCTTTACCTATCATGGGGAAATTTTTTCCATCCTTAGCCCAATCATATAATAAAGCAAATACACCAAGCCGTTCCGGTCCAATAAAAGATTTTGGGCGGAGAATCGGTACGCACATTCCTTTCTTTCTATATTCAAGACAAATATTTTCTGCTTCAATTTTTGCATTACCGTAAGGGCCTACACCATCAAGTTTATCTGTTTCAAAAATCGGGTGATGATCTGGAATTCCATAAACAGCTGTAGATGAGATATGGATAAATCTCTTAACTCCGTTTAAGTAAGCTTCGTGAATTAATAAACGAGTTCCCTCAATATCTGTAGAACGGATCTCTTCAGGTTTATAAAGTGGTAATGCTGCTGCAGAGTGAATGACAAGGTCAGTTTCTTTCATCAATTGACTGACGATTAGTCCATTTCTAATATCGCCCTTAATCACCTTAACTTTAGCATAAACATCAGGATAATTAAAATCGGCAATATCCAGCGAAGTAACCTCAAAACCCTTATTTAATAAATAACGGATAATGTTAATTCCTAAAAATCCAGCTCCACCGGTTACTAAAATTCTCATTTTATTCGTTTTTCTAAGTTTTTTTGAAACTTCTTGGTATCAGAAAATAATTACGGTTCTAAGTTATTAAAAAATCATCATTTTCTTGACATTCTTGCCATATAAAAATATATTTGAAACCTTTGAAAAATAGAATTTCGTATTTGGAGGATGTTTTGAAGCAAGAAAGAATAACAAGATCAATTAAAACTGAAGACGCTAACCATAAATGGTTTTTAGTTGATGCAAAAGACCAGGTTTTAGGAAGATTAGCTGCAAAAGTTGCAAGAATTATAAGAGGTAAGAACAAAGCGATTTTTACGCCTCATACGGATACCGGTGACTTTGTGGTTATAATCAATGCAGAAAAAGTTAGACTTACAGGAAAGAGAGAAACTCTCAAGACTTATACTCACCACTCAATGTATCCGGGTGGGTTAAAAGTAAGAAGTTTATCCGAAGTAATGGCAAAGAAACCGGAATTTGTAATTGAAAATGCTGTTAAAGGAATGCTTCCCAAAACACGTCTTGGTAAAAAGTTAATAAAGAAATTAAAAGTATATTCAGGTGAATCTCATCCGCACACAGCACAGAAACCTGAAACATTAAGTTTATAATGGAGTGATTTAATGGTAGATAAAATTTTTGTCGGAAGAAGAAAAAACGCAGTTGCCAGAGTCTATTTAAGAAGCGGATCTGGTAAGGTTGTTATTAATGATAAAGAAGTGGAAAAATATTTTCCGCTCAAAGAGCATAGAGATAACATTCAGCTTCCGTTTATTGCTACAGAAACTGTCGGCAAATACGATGTTTTTGCTAATACTAACGGTGGTGGCATTTCAGGTCAGTCCGATGCTATCCGTTTAGGAATTTCAAGAGCATTAGAAGAGATTAATCCGGAATTCCGTTCTTCACTTAAATCGGAAGGATTGTTAAAAAGAGATCCGAGAATGGTTGAAAGAAAGAAATACGGACAGAAGAAAGCAAGAAAGAGATTCCAATTCTCTAAGAGATAATTTAGAACTAATTTATTTATTAACCAGACATACTCTTGGATTTGTCACCGTGTCCCGATAAATCGGGATGAAAGACAAAGATGATAAGAGTAGAAGAAAAACGGAGAAAATATGTCTAAGGTACAACTCACCGAATTAATTGAATCGGGTGCACATTTCGGGCACTTAACTCGTCGATGGAATCCTAAAATGAAGCCATACATCTTCATGGAAAAGAACGGGATTCATATAATCGATTTGAAAAAAACACAGCAATCTATTGAAGCAGCTGCACAATCAATGACTGAAATTGTGTCAACCGGTAGAAGAATTCTATTTGTCGGTACAAAAAAACAAGCTAAGAGCACAATTGCATCAGAGGCAAGAAGATCGGATAGCAACTGGGTAAGCGAACGCTGGCTTGGTGGTATGCTAACCAATTTTTCTACAATTCGTAAAAGCATCAAACGTCTTCAGAATATCGAAAAGATGGAAAGCGACGGAACATTCGAAAAAATAACAAAGAAAGAACGTCTCTTTTTAACACGCGAAAAAGATAAACTAAGAAAAGTTCTTGATGGCGTTGAAACAATGTCTAAAGTACCGGGAGCTTTATTTATTGTAGATATTAAAAAAGAATCGATAGCTGTTAAAGAAGCATTGCGACTCAACATACCCATTTTTGCAATTGTTGATACTAATTGTGATCCTGATCCGATTGATTATATAATTCCTGCAAATGACGACGCTTCTAGAGCCATTGAAATTATCACTAAAGTAATTGCCGATGCTGTTATTGAAGGAAATGCTAAATCGAAAGAATTAAGAGCACAGGAATCTGCTGAAAAAGAAAGAGAGAGGAAGACTTCAGAAGAAGAGTTTGCTGATCCCGAGAAAAAAGATTCTAAAGGAAAAGTAAGAAGAGTCCGTCTTGAAAATAAAGACGATAAAAAAGGGAGACCGCGAACCGATAGAAGAGACAGACCGAATACCAGACCTGAAAGAAAGTCAGAAGAAAAGAATGAAGTAAAGGAAGAAGTAAAGTCTGAACCAAAACAGGAATCAAAAGAAGAATCCAGTAACTAAGAATTTTGAAATAAAGGAAAAATAAAAATGTCTGTAAGTGCAAATCAAGTAAAAGAATTAAGAGAGAAGACCGGTGCTGGAATGATGGATTGCAAAAAAGCGCTTGAAGAATCCGGTGGCGATTTCGAAAAGGCGATTGAAATCCTTAGAAAAAAAGGAGCATCTGTTGCTGCTAAAAGAGCTGAAAAAAGTGCGAACGAAGGACTTGTTTTAACTAATGTTTTTAATAATGGTAAGTCGGCTGCAATTTTAGAAGTTAATTGCGAAACTGATTTCGTTGCAAGAAGCGAGGACTTTGTAAACTTTTCGAATTTTGTGATGGAATTAATTCTAACCAGGAAACCGAAAGATGTTGCCGAACTGATGGAATTATCGAAAGACGGTAAGAAAGTTTCTGATGAATTAAATGCAATTATTGGAAAGATTGGCGAAAAAATTGAAGTATCCAGATTCTCTCTGGATAATGCCGAGAACGGTTTACTGGTTGATTATGTTCATCATGGCTCTAAACTTGGCGTCGTTATTAAGGTTGATAATTTACCTGCTGATAAATCGGAAGAGTTCCACCCGATCCTAAAAGATATTGCAATGCAAATTGCAGCAATGAGACCATTAACAATTTACCGCGATGAAGTTGATAAAACCTTGATTGAAAAGGAAGTTGAGATTTATAAAGAGTTAGCACGCAAAGAAGGTAAACCGGAACAGGTGCTGGAAAAAATTGCAACCGGAAAACTCAATAAGTTCTTCGAAGAAAACTGTCTTTTTGAACAGGCATTCATAAAAGACAACACTAAGAAGGTTAGTGATCTGATAGCTGAATTCAATAAAAAGAATTCTACGGATGCCAAGCTTGTACTTTTCCGAAGATATCACATCAGTGATGAAAATAAATGATTCCCTAAAAGGTCTTATTTTAGAATAAGACCTTTTTTTTATATTGGAAACCAATTATGGCACAAAATCTAAAGTATAAACGAATACTACTAAAATTAAGCGGTGAATCTCTGATGGGTGATAAATCATTTGGAATCGATCCGCAAATTTTAGAATATTTTGCAAAAGAGATTAAAAAGGTTCATCAGCTTGGTGTTCAAATAGGAATTGTTATTGGCGGTGGCAACATTTACCGCGGTTTGAATGCACAGGATCAGGGGATTGATAGAGTTACGGGCGATCAGATGGGAATGCTTGCAACTATCATCAATTCACTTGCACTGCAGAACACGCTGGAAAACAATGGTATTTATACTCGTTTAATGTCTGCAATTAAAATGGAAGAGATTGCAGAGCCTTATATAAGAAGAAGAGCAATAAGACATCTTGAAAAAGAGCGAGTTGTAATTTTTGGAGCCGGTACAGGGCATCCCTATTTCAGTACTGATACCGCTGCTTCTTTAAGAGCTGTTGAAATAGAAGCTGATGCAATATTCAAAGGAACAAGGGTTGATGGTGTTTTTGATTCCGATCCGGAAAAGAATCCCGCTGCAAATAGATTTGATGAGATAACTTATATGGATGTTCTTAAGAAAAATTTAAGAGTAATGGATTTAACAGCAATCAGTTTGTGCCAGGAAAATAATCTGCCGATAATTGTATTTAATATGGATCAACCTGATAACCTGCTTAAATTAGTAACCGGTAAAAGTGTCGGCACAACCGTTAGCAATTTTGAAAACAGTAAATAAAATATGAGGCTGATATGATCAATAATCCGATTATTAAAGATGCACGTCAGAGGATGGATAAAACCATAGAAGCATTCAGAATCGAAATTACTAAGATAAGAACCGGTAAAGCTACTACTGCTTTATTAGATGGTATTAGAGTTGACTACTATGGTACACCCAGCCCTCTAAATCAGGTGGGAAGTGTCTCGGTACTCGATGTTCACACTATATCAATTACCCCATGGGATAAAACAATGGTGCCTGTTATTGATAAAGCGATTCTTTCAGCAGACCTGGGACTAAATCCAATTAGCGACGGAACAAACATTAAAGTTCCTATTCCACCACTTACAGAAGAGAGAAGGAAAGAGCTGGTTAAACTTGTAAAGAAGTTCGGTGAAGAATCTAAAGTTGCATTAAGAAATGTCCGCCGCGATGCTAATGACCACCTTAAAAAAATGGAAAAAGAGAAAAAACTTACTGAAGACGAATTAAAAGAAGCCGAAAAGGAAACACAGAAATTGACTGATGAACACATTGGAAAAATTGACGAACTTATTAAGCATAAAGAAAAAGAGATTATGGAAGTATAAGAACATGTAATAATTTCTTCTTATCATTTAGCATAGCAGAATTAATCCCGGCTTCAGTCGGGATTTTTTTTTGTAAGAAGTATTTCTTTTTAAAATAAAACTATATAAATTCCACACAGGAAAAATTTTATTTCAGGGGAGGTGAAATGAAATTCTTTTCTGGAAAAATTATTCTATCCGATTTTACATTACATTATTCTTCAATATCGATTTTTATCCAAAATCCTTGAAAATTTTTGATCTTAATAATTTACATGTTCTTTTAACTAATGCTCCATATATAATTTAAAAGGGAGTTGAGCTGGAAATTATTAATCAATTTCTAAAATATAAAGGCGGTGATTGTACCACCGCCTTTGATGTGCAAATAAAAAAACAAATTGGTTGGCTCACCATATTTGTATATTAATTTTTATTTGCATAGCAAATATAATTAAAATTTAGGAGGGGATTTAGAATGAAAAAAATTATTAGTGTTATTGTATTTTTAATTTTTATTGTTGGATGCACTGCGGATGTTACTAATAATCCAACTAGTCTACAAGATAACGCCAATGTAAATGCTAATCTAAAAACTGAGAAAATTAACTTAGGTAGAATTAAATATGATGATATATTACCAGAGGCAATGAAATTTTTGGAAGCAAAAGAGAAAGAACATAATATCAAGATTAATCCCGGTTCCAAAACGAGTGAACCTAAAATTGTTGATATTACAAAAATACCCGGTATAGTCATACCAACTCTTAGCGATATTGAAAAATTATCTACTGGAAATGAAAAATATTTTTCAGGGTATAATATTAAAAAAATTCCAAATTCATCCAGAAGATTATCTAAAGAAATGGATACAAAAGATGATATTATTCTTAGTTATTATAGTTGGTGTGTCCCATATCCAAGCCCACAGAAACCTTTTTTTGAATACATGGGTTCTGGACAAAGTTCAAATATTTCAATGGATATGATGGATATATGGTCACTTCATTATGATCCAGGATTTCATTTTATATATGATTATTGTGATGATTGTCAATCATTATCAACCTCTGATTGGCACGAAAGATCAGAAGGTCAAGTTTTCCAAGTTGTTGGAGAACATTATTTTTATAAGTACGAATTACTTCGTCAAATTGAAGCTTTTTGCTTTAGTTATGCGAATGATGGAGAACAAAATTAATAAAAGAATCAAATAGTTATTAATCAATCAATTAGAGGATAGTCTCTTAACCAACAAAAATTTTATGAGGCTATCCTCTTATAGATTGAAAATGTAAAGAAATGTTTTTGGGGTGGAAATATGAAAAATTATTTTCTAATGGTTGTTAAAATATTGTTATTTTTTTCTTACTCACTTAATTCTCAAAATTTAGGTTCGTTGAAAAGTAAAATAGACTGGTTGACGCCTATATTAATTTCTGATACTGCTTTTGCACAATATGCCATTCCGGCTATGAGCGTTAAAAACACTGATAATATTATTATCCCTTATATACAAAGTCCTTTTCGTTCACCGGATTACAGAAATAAAAATGTGTATATAAGTTATTTGAAGGATGGACTCCAGTCAGAACCAATAAATCTGACAAATAACTTTTATAACTCAAATTGGCCTATAATCAAGACAGACAGAAATGGAATTACACATTTGATTTGGGGTTATGCACTTGTTGATCCAAATTCAATTCGACATATAATATCTACTGATGTTTATTATTCATATTATAATGATAAAATTTGGTCTGATCCAATTAGTATTTTTCATAAAGAAACAATAAATGGCACTAATTCATATGCAGGTCCCGGTAAGCTAAGGTTAGATTCTAAAAATAGGGTGCATATATTATGGCAAGCTATTGATAGTACAGGGCTTCATATTTATCATTTAATTGAAGAAAATTGTTTGTGGGGTGAAATAGAAGAGCTCCCATTTATTAGTGCAGATTATGATTATGTATTTGATAAAAACGATAGACTTCATATGGTCTATTTAAGACCCGTTATTGGACAGGGATCGGATGTAAACAGTGTTTTTTACAGATACTCAGACGATTATGGGAGAAAATGGTCAGACTCAGTTTTAGTACATAGATCTTTTTTATTTAGGGCATTAAATGTTCAAATCCTGTTAGATAAAAAAAATTCTATTCATATTTTATGGTCAAAGCATTTATCCGGTAGTGAGTTTGTCTCTGAAACGTTATATCATTCCCATTCGTCGGATGGTAAAACATGGGTGTCACCAACTTCTATTTTACATGCTGTAGAGGATGGAATATTATATTTTAATGCTGCAATTGATGGGAATGATAAAATTCATTTATTCTATGATCAATGGGCAAGTCTATTTACACCGCCTGTAAAAATTTGTTATACATACTGGGATGGAATAAATTGGTCAATTCCTTCTGATGAGTTTAATAATTCTCAAATGCCCCGTATAGAAATAGATAGTTTGAATTTTCTGCACTTAATATTTGCTTCTCAAGTCGGAGGTTATAAATATTACACAAGAACAACAAATCCATTAATTACATCCGTTGGTGAAAAAAAAAATAATTTACCGGATAAATATGAATTGTTTCAAAACTTTCCTAATCCGTTTAATCCATCAACAGTAATTAATTACCGGATAAAAGCTGGAAGTCATGTAACCTTGAAAGTTTATGATCTGCTTGGAAAAGAAGTAGCTACTTTAGTGGATGGATATCAGGATGCCGGAGAATATAAAACACAATTTTCAATTCTCAATTCTCAATTGAGTTCAGGGATCTATTTTTATAAGATCAAAGCTGGTGACTTTATCGAGACAAAAAAAATGGTTTTTTTAAAATAATTCGGATTTTTACTTAATAATAAGTTTTTATTTAAGCCCCGAAAATTCGGGGCTTTTTTGTTATAGGTAATCTACCTATTTTGCAATTACTAAAAATCACAAGTATCAAATCGAACTAAATTTATTTACAATTCAAATGAGGCACAACCATGGCATTTAATCGTGATGAAGCATTAAAGTATCATAGCGAAGGTAGAAAAGGGAAGATCGAAGTAATTCCTACCAAACCATGTTATACGGCTCGTGAATTATCATTGGCCTACACACCGGGTGTTGCTGAACCGTGTAGAGAAATTGAAAAAAATGACGACGATGTTTACAAGTATACCGCAAAAGGTAATCTTGTAGCTGTTGTTTCAAATGGAACTGCTGTTCTTGGATTGGGTGATATCGGTCCACATGCCGGTAAACCTGTTATGGAAGGTAAGGGCGTTCTGTTTAAGAGATTTGCAGATATTGATGTTTTCGATATTGAACTGAAAACGCACGATTCCAAAGAAGTAATACGTGCAGTTCAACTTTTGGAACCAACATTCGGTGGAATCAACCTTGAAGATATTAAAGCACCTGAGTGTTTTGAAATTGAAGAGGAATTAATCCGGACAATGAACATTCCAGTATTTCATGATGACCAGCACGGAACAGCAATAATTTCTTGTGCAGCTTTAATAAATGCAGCTGAAGTTGCCGGTAAGAAATTGGATAAAATGCGTCTTGTTATTTCCGGTGCTGGTGCATCTGCAGTTGCTTGCTGCAAAATGTATATTGCCGCCGGTGTTAAAGTTGAAAACATTTCCATGTTCGATACAAAAGGGCACATAAATAAAAAGCGAACAGACTTAAACAAATATAAAGCAATGTTTGCCCAGGATGTTGAATACAAAGATTTAACAGATGCAATGAAAGGCGCAGATGTATTTGTAGGTTTGTCTAAAGGTAATATTGTGTCACAGGAAATGGTCAAAGGTATGGCTAAAAATCCAATTGTATTTGCTATGGCTAATCCAGATCCGGAAATAACATACGAAGATGGTATTGCAGCACGTAAAGATATTATTATGGCAACCGGAAGAAGCGATTATCCTAACCAGGTTAATAATGTTTTAGGATTCCCGTTTATTTTCCGCGGTGCGCTTGACGTTAGAGCAAGTAAGATTAATGAAGAAATGAAAATGGCGGCTACAAAAGCATTGGCTCAGCTTGCTAAAGAGAAAGTACCCGAAGTTGTAATTAATGCATATGGTGGAAAAGAATTTTCATTTGGTCCGGAATACATTATTCCCAAACCATTCGATCCAAGAGTATTGTGGTATGTTGCACCTGCTGTTGCAAAAGCTGCAATGGATACCGGTGTTGCAAAAAATCCTATTACTGATTGGAATAAGTACAAAGAACAATTACAAGAGCGACTCGGATTTTCAACAGAAATTGTTAGAGTAATGGTTCATAAAGCTCAAAAAAGTCCTCGTAAAATAGTTTACCCTGAAGGTATGGAAGAAAAAATTATTAGAGCTGCTAATTCTGTTCAGGATGAAAATATCGGTCGACCAATATTACTTGGTAATGAAGAAGCAATCAAAAGTAAAATAACTGAGCTTGGTTACGATGTTAAGAATTTCGATATCAAAGATCCCGCTACATGTACGAACTGTGAAAAGTATGCAGAGGAGTTTTACAAATTACGTCAGCGTAAAGGTATTACTCTTAGAGATGCAAGATTATTAATGAAAGAACCAAACTATTACGCATCCATGATGGTTAAACTTGGTGATGCAGATGCATTGATAGGCGGATTAACTTACCATTACCCTCAAACTATTCGACCGGCTCTTCAATGTATTGGAGTTAAAGAGGGATTAACCACAGTATCTGGTATGTATATAGTTGTAGTTAAGAATAAAATTTTCTTCTTCGCAGATACTACTGTCAATATTGATCCGAGTGCTGAACAACTTGCAGAAATTGCAATAAGTACAGCCGAGACAGTAAGGTCATTTGATATTGTTCCTAAAATTGCGATGCTCTCTTTCAGTAATTTTGGCAGCGCACCTTATCCTCAATCAGAAAAGGTTGCAAAAGCGGTTAAATTAGTAAAAGAAAAACGTCCCGACCTTATGATTGATGGTGAAATGCAAGCAGATACTGCAGTTGTTCCGGAACGCCTTGAAGCGGAATTTCCTTTCTCTACGCTTAAAGGAAGTGCCAATGTTTTAATCTTCCCGAATCTGGAAGCCGGAAATATTGCATATAAACTATTCCAGAGATTAACAGATGCAACTGTAATTGGCCCGATTCTTACCGGAATGAAAAAACCTGTGCATGTTATTCAGCGTGGTGATACAGTTGGCGATATATTCAACATGACTGCAATTGCAGTTGTTGAAGCAGAAAACGGTAAAAAATAATTTCCCGGTTGATGCGGATTTATCATTATAAAAGCGCCTTAATTAGGCGCTTTTTTTTTATTTTTAAGAAATAATTTTCATCTACTTATTTAATTTTTTGTGATAAGAAATATTTTATATATAAGCGCAAGTGTGATAATATTTTTTGTCGGCCTTGTTCTTTATGGATTAATATTAAATTCCGGGGAAATACCATTATCAGAAGCACTTAAAGAAAAAAATATTTCTAAAATTGAAAACTTGAGAATTGTTGTGGATAGAAGCAGCTATCGCCTTGAGCTTTATTCCGGTAGCGTGTTTATTAAATCTTATAAAACTGTCTTCGGCAAAAATCCCGGTAAAATTAAATCTACTGCAAATGATCTTGTTACACCAATAGGTGAATATATTATCTGTGCGATAGATAACAGTAATAAGTATCACAAATTTTTACAACTTAGTTACCCGAATGAAAGGGATGCTGCCGAAGCATTAAAAAGAGGTTATATCAACCAAAATGAATTTGAAGTGATTATGAACTCTATTGAAAACAATGAATGTCCGCCAAATTCTACGCGGCTCGGCGCTAATATTGGAATTCATGGCATTGGAGAGTATGATATTATTTTTAGAAATCTACCTTTTACTTTTAACTGGACGAACGGTTCGATAGCAATAAGTAACAAGAATATTGATGAACTGGCATCAATTGTAAAAATCGGAACTCCTGTAAAAATAACTTATTGAATTATTTGAGTATAACTTGAGAAAAATATTAATCAACATACTTTTTACATTTAGCTTGTTGTATTCTCAAACAGTTTCTCAGGTTGAATTAAAATCAATTGAGTTCACCGGCAATAATTCAATCTCCAGTTCAGAATTAAGCGCGGTTATACTATCTAAAGAATCCCCGGGTAAATTTTCACAATTCCTTCATAGTTTTTCGAGTTTTGGAAATCCTCCTAATTATTTCGATTCACTTTTAATTCCGCTTGATCTTCAGGCAATACAATCTCTTTATATAACAAGAGGATTTTTTAAGGTAAAGGTCGGTTACAGTTATAAATTTGATGAGAAAGGTGCCTACTTAAAATATATTATCAATGAATCGACACCTGTAAAATTCAGGTCGTTTGTTTTAACAGGATTGGAAAATAAAATTCCGGGTGAGTTCCTTGATGTAATAAACGATTATGTTAAGGTAGATACCGGATTGGTATACTCCGATGCTTTATTAGAAGACCGTAAGAATTATACACTTTCATATTTACGCGATCACGGGTTTATGTTAGCTACGCATGATCAACCTACATTGATAATAGATACACTTATGAACCGGGCTGATGTAAGAATTAATTTCAACCCTGGTAAACGATATATAATAAGCGATATTTTAACAGTGCGGACCGGTGTTGGAATGGACTATATTGAAGACCAATTACTAAAAGATATTGTTGGGATAAAACCCGGTATGTATTACAGTCATTACGATATTCAGCGTGGACAGGTTCGATTATACCGTACAGAACTTTTTAATTCAGCAATAATTAATGCCATTATTTCCGATACAATTAGTAATAAAGTTCCTCTTAATATAAGCGCTGATATTGGAATGCTTCATGAATTATCGCCCGAAATAATTATTAATAACGAGGACAATACATTTAATCTTGGTTTGGGTTTAAGTTTCGTAAAAAAGAATTTTTTAGGTGATGCAAGAAAACTGACTATAAGTACTTCAGCCGCTGCACAAAACATTTCAGAATTTATTAAGCAACCTGCATTTAACGACTCAACGGTTTTTGGATACACAGATTCAAGATTAAGTATTGAGCAACCATTCCTTTTTGGCCGCCCGATCAATACAAAAATTGAAACTTACTTTACTCTTCAGAAAAGAAGAAATGAATATAACTCAACTTTGTATGGTGCCAAATTAAGTTTCGATATAGAATTAGCGCAGTTTACTTATCTTAATGCGCTTTCTACATATTTCAATGTTGAGCGGTCGGAATATAAATACAAGAGAAATTATTTGATTGATTTACTAAGCCGATTTTACCAAAGAATTCCGGATAATCAATTTAGCCAGAAAGAAACAGATTCATTGGCAACTAATTATGTGGATGAAGAATTAGGCGGTCAATTATTTTCGAGAAGTACAAACACACTTTTAGGAATTATTATGGGTGCCAATAAGACCGATGACGTTTTCTTTCCAACATCCGGTTATTCTCTTTCATTATTAGTTGAAGAATCTAATTCAATTCCATATTTAATCAGTAGAGTATTTGGTAGTTCATTTAACCGTCCGCTCTATTTTAAACTACTTGGAACAGGTTCATTCTTTTTACCTTTCTACACTTCAAAAGAAAATTCTTTTGGCATTAAGATTAAAGCCGGACAGATTTTTAATTATCACGGTGATAAATCCGATATATCACTTAATCAAAGATTTTATGCCGGAGGCAGTAACTCGGTGCGTGGTTGGAGTACAAGACAACTTGTTCCTATTGAACCATTATTGAGTTTAGAAAATCCTACTCAGGAGGATCTGGAAGCTGTATTGGCAAAGGGTGCCGCAACTGGTGGATTCTTCCTATTCGAAGGATCGGTTGAATCCAGAAATCGTTTATTCGGAAAATTCGGCTCAGCAATTTTCATCGATTATGGTAATACATGGAATAGTGTTAAAGAATTTCGACTGAACCAGATTGCAATTGCGGGTGGATTCGGACTAAGATATTATTCTGATTTTGCCCCAATTCGTCTCGATTTTGGTATTAAACTTTACGACCCTTCCGACAAAAGAAATATTTCATCAAAAAAGTTCTTGAAAGAATTAGTGCAGTTTCATATCGGTATAGGTGAAGCATTCTAATTTTCCTCACTTTTGATTGTTTTTTGCAATTTTCTCGCGTTGTTTAGAAGTTCGGTTTTAAGTAAATTTGCAGTCACTTTTTATGGGAGAATAAATGATTTCCAGCATGACCGGTTACGGTAAAGGATATGCTCAGGAAAAAGATCTTTCGGTTGAAGCAGAAATCAAAAGTCTTAACAACCGTTATCTCGATCTCTCCCTACGATTGCCTAAATTTTTAGCTGCTAAAGAATTTGAATTAAGGGAAAAAGTAAAGAACAGAATTAAGCGAGGTAAAATTTATCTTTCGGTTTCTGTAAGGCACGGTGAACTGGAAGAAAAATTTAATGAAGTTGATACTACATCTGTTAAGTATGCTCTTAAAATTCTAAAGGATATTCGTAAAGCATCCGGGCTAAAAAATAAAATATCTTTCAGCGATTTGATGTTGTTTCAGAATATGTTCTTTAAGGAAGACGATGAACAAGCCGGTACCGAAATGATTCTAGTCGAGAAAGCAATCGATTCAGCTATTGACGAGATGAATAAAATGCGTGAAGCTGAAGGCAGAGAATTAGAAAAGGATATTCGAAACCGAATCAGTCATATCGATCAGGTTATTGCTAATATAGAAAAAGTAAAAGAAGAAAGTCTTAAAACTTATTTTGAAAGATTTAAGGAGAAGGCAAAACAATTAACCAAAGATATCGTTGATAATGATCAAAGATTATTTACAGAACTTGCAATTTTATCTGAGAGATATGACGTTACAGAAGAATGTGTCAGGTTGAAAAGCCATATAAAAATGTTTATTGATACACTTGAGCAATCTGATGATGCCGGACGGCGGTTGAATTTTATTTTACAGGAAATGAACAGGGAAGCAAATACAATTAACAGCAAAGCAATTACATCGGATATATCGCATTCGGGTATTTATATTAAAGAAGAAATTGAAAAAATCCGCGAACAAATTCAAAATATTGAGTAGATGGTGGGTAATAAAGCTAAACTATTTGTTTTCTCGGGGCCAAGCGGATCAGGTAAAACTACTATTGTAAGAGATATTTTAAAACAATATACCGAATTTCTTTTTTCGGTTTCTGCTACTACCAGAAAAAGAAGAAATGTTGAAAAAGACGGAGTTGATTACTTCTTTATTTCCGAAGAAGATTTCAGGAAAAAGATTGATGATGGCGAATTTGTTGAGTGGGAAAAGTTTTATGATTACTATTACGGCACGCTAAAGAAAATTGTAGATGATAATATTTCCAAAGGTCTGATTACAGTTTTCGAAGTTGATGTGAAAGGTGCAATAAGTATTAAAAAAGTATATCCATTTGCAACATTAATATTTATAGCTCCGCCAAGCATTGAAGAATTAAAAGAACGCCTGATAAAGAGAAATACTGAATCCGATGAGGATTTTAAAAAAAGAATTGAAAGAGCCGAAATGGAACTTGGCTTTAAAGACCAGTTTGATTACGTGGTAAACAATATCAATCTCGATCAGGCAAAAAAAGTAGCAAGAGAAATTATAGAAAAGGAAATAAATAAGGAGGATAAATAAAATGATTAAACCTATCAGTCTTACCAGTATTAAGGAAAGAATACCTAACCTTTACGAGGCTGTAATTGCTGCCGCTAAAAGAGCCCGTAAATTAAATGATGATACAAAACTTGAATTCAATTCGTTACTAAGTACTGTTACATCAGGACAGGATGATGAATTTGAGGATCGTGAAAATCCTGAACAGTTAAAACTCTCCCTCGAATTTGAAAAAAGGGAAAAACCCCATGTTCAAGCATTGAATGAACTTGTTAATGATGGAATTCAATACCGTTACAAAAACGAGAAGGACAAATAGAGCATTTTTTTATAGTTAAATAGAGCGGAGAAATTTTATTCTCCGCTTTTATTTTTAAATAGGTTCATTTTTGTTAAATTCAATTATCAATTAATGCATTCCGGGTAATAAAGTTGGATTCGGATCTAAATAAACTTCTGCATGAGGCTCTGGAAGATCAAAAAGAAATTTTTGGCGACCTGCTGTTTTCCGAAGCCAATATTTCTTCAGATAATTATGAAAGTCAAAATATAAAAGTCACTGAAAGATTAGAGATGGAAACTGGCAATTCATTATTTATGGAGGATTTTCAAAAAGCGGAAAGCATTGAAGAACTTAATTCGCTTATAAAGGAATGCCAGAAATGTCCTCTTGGTAAAACGAGAAACAAATTTGTTTATGGTGTTGGTAATCCTAAAGCACATGCAATGCTTGTTGGCGAAGCACCCGGAGCTGATGAGGATGCGCAGGGAGAACCATTTGTTGGACGCGCCGGTAAATTGTTGAATGATATCTTAAAAGCAATAAATTTAGAACGGAACGAAGTTTACATTGCAAATATTTTAAAATGCCGTCCTCCCGGTAACAGAGATCCCCAACCTTTTGAAATGGAAACATGTATTCCTTATCTTCACAAGCAGATTGAACTTATTAATCCCAAAATTATCCTGTGCCTTGGTAGAGTAGCTGCAAATGGATTATTGAATAAAAAACTTTCATTGGGCGACTTACGAAATAACATTTACGAGTTCAACGGAATAAATGTAATGGCAACATATCACCCGGCAGCACTACTAAGAAATCCCGGATGGAAACGCGGCTGTTGGGAAGACGTTCAAAAATTCAAAAAATTATACGACGAACTTGTAACAAAATAAAATGGCTAAACGAACAACACCCCGCAAAAACGATAGAGATGAAGCAATACTGGAAAAATTGAGGACGGCTTCTAAGCAACCCCCGGCCGCACCCGAAGTTGAAATGTCGGTTCTTGGTGCAATGCTTATTGAACATGATGCCGTTCCTAAGGCAATTGAAATCTTAAAGCCCGAAGCTTTCTATGAAAAAAGAAACAGAATTATTTTTGAAGCAATGACTTCACTTTATGAATCCGATGAACCGATTGATACAGTTTCGATTTATGAGGAATTAAAAAAATCAGGTAAGGTCGAAGAATCCGGCGGTGCTGCATATCTTGGTAAATTAACTCAGGATATTTCATCTGCAGCTAATATAGATTACCACGCGCGAATTGTTCTCGAAAAATGGATTTTACGCCAGCTTATTACTGCTTCAATGGATATTGCGCGCAATGCTTATGAAGGAAGTGAAGATGTATTCGACTTACTTGATTCTGCCGAATCAAAAATATTCCAGATATCAGAAGAAGGAATTAAAGAATCTTTCAAGTCGATGGATAAAGCAGTAAAAGAAGCACTCGAATTGATCGAAGCAATTCATTCAAAAAATATTTCAACATTTTCGGTTCCATCCGGATTTTTTGAACTGGATGAATTGTTAGGTGGATTTCAAAAATCTGATTTAATAATTATTGCCGCACGTCCATCAATGGGAAAGACCGCATTTGCAATGTCTGCTGCTAGAAATGCTGCGATTGATCATCACACTCCTATTGGTGTATTCAGTCTCGAAATGTCAACCATTCAGCTTGCAACAAGATTAATATCAGCAGAAGCCCGCATCAATGCACATAACGTTAGAACCGGAAAATTTAGAGCCGAGGAAGGCGCAAAAATAAGCCGTACAGTTCACAAGCTAAGTAAAGCCCCAATTTATATTGACGATACACCGGGTATATCGATACTTGAACTTAGAGCTAAAGCAAGGCGGTTAAAGAACGAAAAGAATTGCGGATTAATAATTGTAGATTACTTGCAGCTTGTTAATCCTTCTTCTAACATGGAAAGCCGTGAAAGAGAAATTTCATCTATTTCGCGTTCCTTAAAAGCTCTTGCTAAAGAATTAAACATCCCGGTTATTGCATTATCGCAGTTAAACAGAGCAGTGGAATCCAGATCGGATAAAAAGCCGATGCTATCAGACTTGCGCGAGTCCGGGTCCATTGAACAGGACGCTGATGTTGTGTTGTTCTTATACCGACCGGAAATGTATCAGATACAAACTTTTGGATCTGGAGATATGCAAGGTGAAACTACTGAAGGAATTGCTGAAGTAATTGTTGGTAAACAAAGAAATGGTCCTACAGGAGAAGTTAAGTTGAAATTCATTAAAGATTATGCCCGGTTCGAAAATCTTGACCGGTTCAGGCAACAACTCCCGGCTGGAGAAGAACCGATTGCCGCAATTGAAGAACCGCCATTTTAATAAATGCTTAATTATAATTTTATCATTAACCGGTTTACTAACTAATGCAAAAAAAAATTGTTTATTTTTTATTACTTCTTTTTTGTTTTTCACCAATCATTTTTTCACAACCAATTTACACACAGCAAGATGTTGAAATCTGTAATTCAAAATTTGACCTTGCTGTTTCAAAAAATCTTTCTGAAAAGCCGATAAATGAAATAATAATTGAATTAGGAAAGAGTTTCTTAGGAACCGATTATGTCCCCAATTCACTCGAAAAAGGTGATAAAGAACAGCTTGTAATTCACTTAGCAGGATTGGACTGTTATACTTTTTTAGAAAGCACACTTGTTTTAGCGCGTTGTATAAAATCTGGCAAGACTACATTTGAAGATTACCAGGATGAATTGAAGAATATTCGTTATAGAGATGGCATATTAAAAGAATATCCGTCACGGCTCCATTATTTTTCCGATTGGATTTATGATATGAACAAACGGGAGATCGGGCGTGATATTACCAAACAGATTGGCGGCGTACCTTATAAAAAGCAGATCGATTTTATGCGCAAACATGTCGATTCATACAGACAGCTTAAAGAAAATCCAATGTTTGTTATTGAAATTGCATCGATTGAAAAAAGAATCAGCAAAAGAAAATATTTTTATATCCCCCAGGAAAAAATTGAAAAAGTTGAAAGCAAGATTGAAAGCGGGGATATTATAGGCATTACTACAAATATTGAAGGATTGGATATAGCTCATACAGGTATTGCCATTAGAATGGAAGATGGTAGAATCTATTTACTCCATGCACCTAACGTTGGACATAAAGTACAAATCTCTGAAAAACCACTCGCCGATTATATTAAAGGAAATAAGAAACAAACAGGAATTATAATCCTACGACCAAATAACACTTTATAGTCGATAATCGTCAATATATTAAATAATACTCAACTTTATAGTTGCATTTAATAATCTAACCAATTATTTTTGGTTCAGCAAAATTAAGAAGTATGATGTTGAACATTTCCTTTCCGATTTTAAGACAAAATTAAAAATCTACAATATTATTTACCGGGATGACCGTGGAAAAAATCTACAAGCACTGGCTGATCTTGAAATTAACCAAGCTCAAAGGACTGAATTCATTTCCAAATTAAAAGTTGAAGATTATTGCTCTGGTCCTAATAAGGACAATTTATATAAAAACATGCCCGATTATTGGGAGTTTGGAATATAAGTGAAAAAGAAAGAAGTATATATAAAAATTTCGATGGGATTGCATAATAATCCAGTTATTTGTATTTCTTTCCATATTGCTGAACATAAATTGAAATATCATTTTAAAAAATAGGTAAATGCTATGAAGTGTGCATTTTGTAATGGTGATGCCAATCTGCATGTTGAAAAGACCATTATTAAATATCGTAAAGAAGATTTTAATATTCATAAACTGTTTTATAAATGTGAAATGTGTAAGGAACAGTTTACAACAAATGAACTTGATGACGTAAATATCAATCAGGTTTATAATCAGTATCGCGAAAAATATCAAATCCCTTTTCCCAAACAATTAACCCACATAAGAGAACGTTACGGACTTTCTGCCTCTAAAATGGCAGAAGTACTTGGATTCGGTGTAAACATTTATAGAAATTATGAGAATGGTGAGGTGCCAAATATTAGCAATGGGACACTTCTTAATTTAATTAGAATGCCCGAAGAGTTTAAAAAAGTTGTAATGAGTAAAAAGAATATATTTTCAGAAAATCAGTTTGATAAATTGATTGATAAACTCAACAGATTAATCGAAAAAGAAAAGAGTAATAACTATTTAGATAGAATAATATTGGATGAAAATCTGATACCTAATGAATACTCGGGTTTTAGTGTCCCATCAATTGATAAGTATGCTAATATGTTTTTGTTTTTCCTCGAAAAGAATACCAACCTTTTCAAAGTAAAATTGAATAAACTTTTGTTCTACGCAGATTTCTATCATTTCAAAAAAACCGGATATTCGATATCTGGCTGTAAGTATCAAGCTCTACAAAATGGACCGGTTCCATATAGGTATGATTTAATTTATGATTACTTAGAACAGAACGACTTTATCCAATATCAATTAGTTGAGATGGGTGAGAATCTCGTAGAAAAACCATTGCCAAAACAGAAATTTAATAACTCTCTTTTTGATAATGCAGAATTTGAGACGCTTAACACTATCCATAACAATTTTAAAAATTATTCCCGGCAAAAACTTGTTGAATTAAGTCATCAAGAAAAAGCCTGGGAAGAACAAATAAAACATAAAGGTGTAATTAGTTATTTGAATTATGCCTTTAATCTATCATTATAAAAACAAAGGGGAATAAATGTCAAAATCAACTAGGAACAGTGGCAAAGAATGGTCTGCAAAAGATCGCATTGATTTAAAAATGCTTGCTTCTCAGAATACTCCAACAAGAGTAATTGGTCTGAAGATTGGCAGAACAGAAGATGCAGTTAGAACCAAAGCAAATGAACATGGTGATTTTTAGAATCATAAGAAATCCGCTTACTCTGTAGAGCGTTACGATTCTTCTTGGGAAAGAAAATACATGAAAAATTGGATATGGATAAGACCGTAGCCAAATGGACATAAAACCATGGAATTAATATTGAGTATATTACACAAGTTGGAAACAAACGAGGTTATCGCCCGGACTTTCTTGTAGAAAAGATAGATGGTACAATAGAAATCCATGAAGTTAAAGGCGGACAGTTTTTAGATAATCCTGATACAATCCGAAAACATGAACGTGCCAAACATTGGTGTAAACAACGAGGGATTAATTCTATAGTGGTAACAAAAAAATGATAAGTATTTAATCCAATCTTTAGAAGAGAAAATAAATAAATTACTGAAGAGACCAGCATTGTGAATGAAGTAAATGAAATAATTAGTCATTATGAAAACGAATTAAATGATTATAAAAATCACATCCTTCCTCAATTAAATGAGTCAATTATTTCAGTGCGTATTCCTTACATACTTCCTATTAATGGGTTGTTGAATTTTTATATGCTTGCTTTATACTTACTTGATAATTCTAAAACATTTTTTACAGAACCAGCCAAATTTCCACTAAACCTAATTTTTACAAAAACTGCTACCGATTTAGTTTCACTTCATCAGTGTTTATCAATTGGTCAAAGAGTAAGTTCTTCTTATATCATAAGAAGCATTTTTGAGACATATATTGATCTTAAGTTAATTGCTGATAGTGATACAGAATTTCGTATGAAACTTTACGAAGATTTTATGATTGTATCTAAATGGAATCATTATAACAATTATAAAAAATATATAGTGAGGTTAGAATCTGAAAGAAAAACTGTTGAATTAAAAGAAGCAGAACAAAATTTCAATACACTATTAAAGAACGAAGATTTCGAAGCAGTAGAAAGAAAGTATAAAAACATCTCAGCTAATTATCATCCTAAAAGACCGTATCATTGGGCTTGGTTCATATTTAAAGACAAATTGAAAGGTGAAAACCCTAAAAAAAATTTTATTTGTGAACAACTTGGATTATATTCAGATTATTTGCAAGTATACACTTCAACTTCGCTTGCAATACATAATGACCCACTTGCAATCAATCTCCTAATTAAAAAAGGCTACCCTACACCTTCTCCTAATTTTTCCAAAAATATAACTGAATTTTCTGGTTTAGCATTAAGCTATACTGTTGAAATATTTTTGATAATATTCCAGCTTATTCAATCACCCAAATATGAAGAGATTGAATTATATCTTAACTATATGTATCACAAATACATTAAATGAAAATGGAAATACAAATCATTTCATTAATTATAGCATTCGTGGCTGTTATTGTTGGCCCGATTGTAACATATCGTATTACAAAGAAAAATCTAGAATTTCAATTCCGAACTATAACTCAAGAAAAGTGGATTGATAAACTTGAGTCAGAAATTAGTAATTATCTTTTTGCTATAACTCATTGGGTGGAAAAATATCCTGGTCTAGCCGAGCGCGTACAGCATGATAATAGTCGTATAAATGAAATTAATTTAGAAATAGATAAAATGCTTGATGTAATTATTATGTCAATAATCAGATTAGATTTAATCCTTGATCGAAGTCACAGTGTGCAAAAGAGAATAATGGTTAATGTTGAAGAAATGAAAAAGATTGTTAACAATAAAATCTTCGATAATAATAGTAAAGCTCATTTAATGCTACTTTATGAAATTATTGTTGACTCTACAAAAGAAATATTAAAAGAAGAAAAGAAAAAGACTCAAAAAATTTTTAGATAATTCTAAATTCTCCATTCTCAATCCGCCAAAAAGATGGCGGACAAGTTCTCAATTATTTCTTTACCAACCCCAGCAGCACTTTAATATTTTCAACATCTTCTTTCTGATCTTTCTCTTTAGGTGTTTCAAGAATCTTAGGTACCTTTTCAAGTTTTTTATCATTCATAATATTTGTGAATCCTTCCAGGCCAATAAATCCTTTACCAATATGATCGTGTCTGTCAACCCTTGAACCGAGTTCCTTCTTGCTGTCATTCATGTGAATACATTTTAGCCGGTCCAATCCGATAATGTCATCAAATTCTTTTATAACTTTTTTATATTCCTTCGGGTCACGAATATTATACCCGGCTGCCCAGATGTGTGCAGTGTCTATACAAACAGTCATCCGATCAGGCTCATCAACAAGATCAATTATTTTACGTAACTGTTCAAATTTGTAACCTAAAGTTGTTCCTTGTCCCGCTGTTGCTTCGAGCATACTTTTGGTTTTATAACCGCTCGTTTTCTGGTGAGAATAATTGAGTGATTCTGCAATTTTTTTAATTCCATCTTCTTCACCCTGACCGGTATGAGCACCGGGATGAAAATTCAAGTGAGGAATACCAAGCTGTTCGCATCGTTCAAGTTCTTTTATAAATGCCTGACGCGATTTAGACAACCCATCAGGATCTTTTGCGCAAAGGTTAATCAAATATGAATCATGCGATACAACAAATTTGATATTCGAATTAGATAACTTTTCTTTGAAACTAGTAATCTCTTCTTCAGTTAAATCCCGTGCAAAGTATTGATTGTTGTTCTTGGTAAATATCTGCATTGCAGTAAATCCAAGTTTATCTGCAGCATCTACTGCCGATGCCGGACCTCCGCTTACAAATGTATGTGCCCCAATTAAATGTTTCATCTATTCCTCTTTCCCTTAATAATCATGTTCTTGCTCATACTCGAGTTCTTGCCCATGCTCTTGAACATGATTCCAATTACTATAATGTTTTGAACGAATTAATTCCGTTTCTGGTTCAAAAATAATATTATTGCTGTTAAAAATTATTGAAAGGTTCTGTTAAATGAAAATATTTATAACCGGTGGCAGCGGATTAATAGGGCAGTATCTTAATATTGAATTAAGCAAATCAAATCAAATTTTAACTCAGTATAACACTCATGTTGGTAATTGTCTGGGATTTAATTCTGTTAAGACAGATATATGCGACTATAATAATCTATCAAAGATATTTGAAACATTTAATCCTGATGTTGTCATACATACGGCGGCTATATCAAATCCCGAAAAAGCTGATGCGATGGCAGCTGACCTTGTCTATGAAATAAATGTAAACACCACTCAAAGCATTGCAGAACTGTGCGATAAATTTAAAAGTAAATTGATTTATCTCTCAACCGATTTAGTTTATGCTGGTTACCGCGGTTCTATGCTAAGTGAGGATTCAAAATTAATTCCTATTTCTCTATATGCAGAAACCAAATTAATGGGCGAAATAAAAATTCGGGAAACATTCGGCAATTATTTAATTCTTCGCGAAGCTCTTCTTTATGGAATCGGATTAAACCATGCCCGTAATAATTTTCATCTTATGTACGAAAAATTGAAGAATGGTAATGAGGTTGTTTTATTTACCGATCAGTTTAGAACTCCTCTGTCTGTAAAAGATTCTGCGAGGATGATTTCTGAATTAATAGAAAAAAGCATTAGCGGGGAAATTCTGAATTTTGCCGGTAACGAGAGAGTCTCCCGTTATGAGCTGGGTGAAATTTTATGTGAACATTGCGGCTATAGCAAATATCTGTTAGTAAAATCTACGATGGAAGAAGCCGGATTAATTTATAAAGTAGCGGATGTATCTTTAAGCATAGATAAACTTAAATCCTTTGGTGTTTACCCGGAAAGTATTAGTGCTTCAATCAGTAAAATGTTTACTAACGTTTAAGTTTATTCAACAAAATATCATTAACGATTTTCGGATTTGCTTTTCCTCTGGTTTCTTTCATCACCTGCCCAACGAGAAAGCCGAGAACTTTTTCTTTACCGGCAAGAAACTTCTGAACGTCGTCTGGATTAGCATTAATAATTTTTTCTACGGCACTCTCAATTTCTGATGTATCACTTATTTGCACAAGATTTTTTTCTGCTACAATTTGTTCAGGCATTTTACCTGTAGAAATCATTTCCGGAAAAATTTCTTTGGCTATCTTACCGCTTATTATGTTCTCTTCAATCATTTTAATAAGCTTCCCCAATGAATCCGGTTTTACTGGGAAATCCTCTATGGAAATTTTTGAATCATTTATGAATTTCAATACTTCTGTCATTACCCAGTTGGAAGCGGATTTATAATCATTTGTTACAGTTAATATTTGTTCGTAATAATTGGCAAGTTGCCGGGATGAGGTTAGAATGTTTGCATCGTAAGCGGGTAGTTTATATTGGTTGATAAATCGTTCCCTCCTGATATCAGGTAATTCCGGCAATTGTTTGCTTATACTGCTTTTCCATTCGTCATTAACTACGATTGTAACAAGGTCGGGATCTGGAAAATACCTGTAATCATGAGCTTCTTCTTTCGAGCGCATTGGTAGAACTTTGTTTGTATCGGCATCCCATAAAAGTGTCTGCTGAACAATTTGTTTTCCGTCTTCAAGCAATTCAATTTGTCTTTCTATCTCAAAAGCGATTGCACGTTCAACATTTCTGAATGAATTCATGTTTTTAACTTCGGTTTTTGTACCTAATTTTGATTCACCTTTAAGTCTGACAGAAACGTTGGCGTCGCACCGGAGTGAACCTTGTTCCATATTCCCATCGCAAATATCAAGGTATGTTACAATTTGTTTTAACTTTGTTAAATATAAATAAGCTTCTTCAGGAGATCTTAAATCGGGTTCGCTTACAATCTCAATTAAGGGAGTTCCGCATCTGTTCAAATCGATTAATGTTGCATCGCTATGATCGTGAATTGACTTACCTGCATCTTCTTCCATGTGAATTCTAGTTATTCCTATCTCCTTTATTATTCCTTCCTTAAGTTCAATCTCAACTTTGCCATGTTCACAAATAGGTTCTTCATATTGCGAAATTTGATATCCTTTTGGTAAATCCGGATAGAAATAATTTTTTCTTGCAAAGATCGATTTTTCATTTATCTTACAATTAACAACCATACCCATAAGCACAGTAAATTCAACCACTTTTTTATTCATAACTGGTAGAACACCGGGGTGACCGAGACAAACCGGGCATACATTTGTATTAGGCGGGTTGCCGAATTTTGTTGAACATCCGCAAAATATTTTTGTATCAGTTAATAATTGAGCGTGAACTTCTAATCCTATTACAGCTTCATATCTCGAATTCATTATACCGTAAATTTTTGTGACGAAGATAATTAAAAATCATATAATATTTTATTGTTCATTCATCATTTACTTTCCGAAAAATATTATTAATTTGAGAACATTAATGTCTATACCTGAGGAGAAAATGCAGTTAGATGTTTTAGTATTTGCAGCACACCCTGATGATGCTGAGCTTTCGATGGGCGGCACTATTGCCAAATTAACTAATTCTGAATTCAAAGTTGGAATTATAGATTTAAGTAGGGGAGAACTTGGTACAAGAGGTTCAATTGATACCCGAAAAGAAGAGGCACAAAAAGCTTCGGCAATTTTGAAATTAGCTGTTAGGGAAAATCTCGGGTTGAAAGACGGCAGCTTGAAATTTTGTGATGACTATCTACATCAGGTAATATCACGAATTCGAAAGTACCGTCCCAATTTTGTTTTTGCTCCTTATTTTAATGACCGCCATCCCGATCACATAGGAACAAGTCAGCTTGTTAAAGAAGCATTCTTCTTTTCCGGATTGCCTAAAATAGTTACTGAGTATGATGATAAGATTCAAACACCGTATAGACCCAAAAAACTTTTCTATTTTATGCAGATGTATGAATTCAAACCGACTTTTATTGTAGATATAAGTTCTACTTTCGACACAAAAATGAAATCAATCCATGCGTTCGAAACACAATTTCACAACCCCGAAAGTGTTGAACCGGAAACTTTTATCAGTCAGCCAAACTTTTTAAAATACCTGGAAGCCCGTGCAAAGATATACGGTTTTAAGATCGGTAAAGAATATGGTGAGCCCTTTTATTGTGAAGAAGAAATTGAATTTGATATTATAAATCAGCTTCAGAAAAAATAATTGAATTTTTCTTCATAATATTAATGGGGAATAATGAAACCGGTAAAAAATTTCAGTCTAGACACATTTACGATTAAGAGTATTGGTTTCTTTCTGGGGATATTTTTCTTTGTAGTAATCTGGATATTTGTCGATTTCAGTACTCAATATTATAATGCCAAACTTGTATCAGCTGTTGCAGCACTAATGGCAACATGGTGGATATTCGAACCGGTTCCATTGGCTGCCACGTCATTAATACCCCTTATACTATTCCCCATGCTCGGAATTGTTTCAGCATCAGCTGTAGCACCTGAATACATGAACTCAACCATTATGCTTTTTGTTGGGGGATTTATTATTGCGATTGCGATGGAAAAATGGAATCTTCATAAAAGAATTGCATTGAGCGTAATCCCGTTATTCGGAAACAGCCCTTCAAAAATAATTTTTGGTTTTATGGTTGCTTCTGGTTTTATTTCTATGTGGATTTCGAATACGGCTACTTGCCTGATGGTGTTACCAATCGGACTATCTATAATTTATAAGGTAGAAGCTGAATTCGGAATAGAACGAAGTTCAAACTTCTCGAAATCCCTTATGCTCGCTATCGCTTATTCCTGTACGATAGGAGGTGTTTCAACATTGATTGGCACACCTCCTAATCTAATTTTTCAAAGAATGTATAAAATCAATTTTCCTGATCAACCGATGATCAAATTCAGCGAATGGATGATCTTTGGGGTTCCTTTAGCTGTTGTAATGATGATTGTTACTTGGCTTATCTTGACAAGGGTGGTTTACCGTTTTGATCGCAATCTTGTACTCAATAAAAATATTATCTGTGATGAAAAAAATAAACTAGGTAAAATGACCTATGAAGAGAAAGGGGTTCTGGTTGTTTTTTTTGTCACAGCTATTCTCTGGATATTTCGGAGTGATCTTGTCCTTGGCTCCTTTACAATTCCGGGTTGGTCTGGACTTTTTCCTTCAATGGATTTTATAGACGACAGTACAGTTGCAATATTAATGGCATTAATACTTTTTATTGTTCCATGTGCATCAAACTCTAAAAAATTTTATTTTTTACTTCAGCATGACGACATTGCCAAGGTGCCCTGGGATATCGTACTGCTTTTTGGAGGTGGCTTTGCTTTAGCTGATGGATTTGTAAAAAGCGGATTATCAAAACTGATCGGTCAGGAATTCTCGGGACTATCTGGATTGCCAATCATTTTACTTTTGGTAATTATATGTACTATTGTAGTTTTTACAAGCGAATTAACATCTAATTCTGCACAGACTACTGTTATACTTCCAGTACTTGCATCGCTTGCAATTGAAACGGGAATTGACCCGCTTACACTTATGATACCGGCAACATTTTCTGTTTCACTTGCATTTATGATGCCCGTTGGCACTCCTCCCAATGCAATTGTTTTCAGTAGTCACAAATTATCCGTCTGGGATATGGTTAAAGCGGGATTCCTTTTGAATATTATTGGAATAATACTAGTTATTATACTTTCCAAAATTTTCTTTGTTTGATTATTAGCTGTTGAATCCAGTATAAAGTTTTTGCATCTAACAGTCTAAAAAAGAGGGAATTATGAGCTATCACAATTCTAAAGTTGTTAATTATTCATTCGATGAAACCTTATTAAAAGTAACAGATGAATTGAAGAAGGTTGGATTTGGAGTCCTTACTGAAATTGATGTAAAAGAAACATTAAAAAAGAAATTAGATGTTGATTTCAGGAGATATAAAATTTTAGGTGCATGTAATCCACCGTTCGCATATAAAGCACTTCAAACAGAGGAGACACTCGGTGTACTGCTTCCTTGCAATGTTGTCGTTCAGGAAAAGGATGATAATACAATTCAGGTAAGTTTTATTAACCCGATGGAATCGATGAAGAATGTTGGGAATCCTGCACTGGAAGAGATTGCGAGCGAAGTTTCTGAAAAATTAGGGAAGGTGTTACAGAGTATTTAGTAAATGTTTGGTGAGAGTTTCTGAGTACCTCTGTGCCTGAGTTCCTCAGGCACTCAAGCATTCAATTACTCATTCGTTCTGAGCATTCATACTTTAACTATCTTGTCAACCTCTTATACTTAACTCTATGAGGAACATCAGCGTCTTTGCCAAGTCGATCGCGTCTGTTTTCCTGATAGTCAGAAAAATTACCTTCGAACCATACTACTTTACTATCGCCTTCGAATGAAAGTATATGAGTACAAATTCTATCAAGGAACCAGCGATCGTGACTAATTACAACTGCACATCCGGCAAAATTGAGTAAACCTTCTTCGAGTGCGCGCATAGTATTTACATCTAAATCGTTAGTTGGTTCATCAAGAAGAATTACATTGGCATGTTCTTTAAGTGCAAGAGCTAATTGAACACGGTTTCTTTCTCCACCGGATAACATTCCAACTTTCTTTTGTTGTTCTGCACCGGTAAAATTAAACTGACCTACATAAGCGCGGGAATTAATTTCTCTATTACCAAGTCTTAAAAGTTCATCGCCGCCGGAGATCATTTGCCAAACTGTTTTTTCAGAATCGAGTATTTCCCGACTCTGATCTACATATGCAAGTTTTACAGTTTCACCGATCTTAAAAGTACCGCTATCCGGTTTTTCCTGTCCAACAATCATTCTAAACAATGTTGTTTTTCCGGCGCCGTTTGGACCAATAACACCAACAATTCCGCCTGGAGGAAGCTTGAAACTGAGGTTCTCAAATAGAAGTTTATCGCCATAGGATTTGGAAATATTTTCCGCTTCAATTACTACATTACCCAATCTTGGACCGGGAGGGATATATAACTCCAATTCTTTCTCTCTTTTTTCGGTTTCCTCGTTAAGCATTTCTTCATAGGATGAAATTCTTGCTTTGGATTTTGCTTGCCGCGCACGAGGTGCAAGTCTTATCCATTCCAGCTCACGCTGTAAAGTTTTTTGCCGTTCGGTTTCTTTTTTCTCTTCTAATTTAAGACGGTTCTGTTTTTGATCTAACCAGGAGGAATAATTTCCTTTCCACGGAATTCCCTCACCTCTATCCAGTTCTAAAATCCATCCGGCAACATTATCAAGAAAGTACCTATCATGTGTAACTGCTATTACAGTGCCGGCATAACGGTTAAGTTCAGCTTCGAGCCAGAGGACAGTTTCGGCATCAAGGTGATTTGTTGGTTCATCAAGTAGAAGAATATCCGGACGTTTAAGTAAAAGCCGGCATAATGCAACTCGTCTTCTTTCACCACCGGATAATACTTTTACGGGTGTATCATGAGGAGGACAACCGAGAACATCCATCGCCATTTCTAATTTGGAATCAAGGTCCCATGCATCAAGGTGATCGAGTTTCTCCTGAACTTTTCCCTGGCGTTCCAGTAAGTCATTCATCTCGTCATCTGTCATTGGTTCGGCAAACTTTGCATTTATTTCGTCGTATTCACGTAGAACATCAACAATTTCCTGAACACCTTCCTGAACAACTTCTTTTACTGTTTTTGAGTCATCTAATTGAGGTTCCTGTTCTAATAATCCAATCGTAAATCCCGGTGAGACCGCTGTTTCGCCATTAAAATCTTTATCAACACCGCCAAGAATTTTTAGTAGAGAACTTTTACCGGAACCGTTAAGTCCCAGTACACCAATCTTAGCTCCGTAGAAATATGAAAGGTAAATATCTTTAAGGACCGGTTTTGTATCATAATACTTACTTACACCGATCATCGAATAAATTATTTTATTGGGTTCGTTTGACATAATTTTTCTGATTTTTTATGAAATGAAGTGGTGCAAAGTTAGTATAAATACAATACATAATGAAGTGAAGAATTTGATTAAGAAAGATTATATAGATTAATTAAGATGAAGCTATATTTTGCCTTTCCAATTTCTAAAAACTAACTTTGCTACATAAACTTATAATTAATTTCTATAAATGAATAAATATGATGTAATAGTTATTGGCAGCGGACCAGGCGGCGAGGGAGCTGCTATGGCTTGTTCTAAATACGGTAAAAAAGTTGCAGTCTGCGACGACTTTTCACTCGTAGGCGGGGCAAATACTCATAAAGGTACTATCCCCAGTAAAGCTTTACGGCATGCAAGCCAGATACTTATGGACGGCGGAAGATTAGCCGGTTCAGATTATCAAACCCTGTTAAGACAAACTGAATCAATTATTAAAAACCAGGTGGAATTACGCGAAAGTTTCTACAGAAGAAACAATGTCAATCTGTTGATTGGTCGTGCCAGATTTATTAACCCTAATACAATAGAAATTACAGAGCATAACGGACTTAAAAAAAACTACGAGGCGGAATCATTTGTAATTGCAACCGGTTCACGTCCATATCATCCGCCCGATGTTAATTTTGAGCATCCAAGAATTATTGACAGCGATAAACTTCTTAAGATAAAAGATAACCCTAAAACATTAACAATTTACGGTGCCGGAGTTATAGGTTGCGAGTATGCTTCAATATTCCGTGGACTTAGTATAAAAGTTAACCTGATAAATACACGTCATCAGCTCCTTTCTTTTCTTGACGACGAAATAATCGATGCACTTGCATATCATTTGCGCGAGAACGGTGTATTAATTCGTCATAATGAAGAATATGAGAAAGTAGTACCTGATGAAACCGGTGTGACAATTTATCTTAAATCCAATAAAGAAATCAGAAGTGAATATTTGTTATGGGCACAGGGTAGAACCGGTAATTCGCAGAATATAGGATTGGAAGAGATGGGAATTACTCCGGACGGACGCGGTTCAATTCCGGTTAATCAATTCTACCAGACACCTGTTCCAAATATTTATGCTGTGGGTGACGTTATTGGTTACCCATCGCTTGCAAGTGCAGCTTACGATCAGGGAAGATTTGCTGCAAGAAACCTATTGTTCAATGAAAATGCAACGCTTAAGATTCAAGATATACCTACCGGAATTTATACACTTCCAGAAATAAGTTCTGTAGGACTTAATGAACGAGAATTAACAGAGAAAAAAATTCCTTATGAAGTTGGTCATTCATTTTTCAGACATCTTGCAAGAGCACAGATAACAGGGCGGACAGTTGGAATGTTGAAAATACTATTCCACCGCGAGACGTTGCAGATACTTGGTATTCATTGTTTTGGTTATGGTGCATCCGAAATTATTCATATTGGACAGGCTATAATGTCCCAGCATGGAGAAGGGAATAATATAACCTACTTTGTTAACACAACATTTAATTATCCAACAATGGCAGAAGCATACCGTGTTGCAGCACTTAACGGGTTGAATAGAGTCGATTTAATTAAGAGAGCTAAACGATAAACAAAAGTTAGAACAATCTGCAAAAAAAAGAGTGATGCCGGTTTAGATCCAACATCACTCAGTAATTAAAATTATCTTGTATTCAATTACATATTTTTAGATGCTTTAGCGTTCTCCATCATAACTTTATATGAGTAGCCGTAACCAAAATCTTTGTTAAGTACAATTTTCCCTTCGAATATAACAACGTCGCCATTTTTTACATTATCATTGGTTGTTATTGTTAAATCGAAATCATCCTGGTAATTTGTTCCATCTTGAAAATGAATCCAGTTTCTTTTCATAATACCCGAATTAATTTTTACTACTTTGCCTTTTACTTTAACAGTCCTGTTTGCATATTTATTAGGATCGGCAAAAATCTGTGCAAGTGTAACTCCACCGCTCACCGGTTCTACATTCACTTCTTCTTTACTAATACTTGGCTTCATCGGCTCATTCATTATACCTTCGCCAAGTTTAACGCTGGCATTATCAATAAAAAGAATTGAGTCAAACGTTTTCTTAAGTTCTTTGCTTTCAAAGTTTTTCATTTCCATCGACTTTGAATGAAGAATAACTTCT
>Ga0207951_100186_pt1 | contig 39972 bp, 33 predicted proteins | sample Subbio12Aug_8Bad_FD_184830 | JGI IMG/M metagenome (GOLD analysis project Ga0207951, IMG submission 184830) | Serpentinite rock and fluid subsurface biosphere microbial communities from McLaughlin Reserve, California, USA - CR12Aug_8Bad (SPAdes) | ecosystem: Environmental > Terrestrial > Deep... | reverse complement strand
TGAGTAGTCCGTTCTTTTCGGACGTATCGAAGCAGGTGTTCAGGAGAAAGTATTAATCTGTTAAAAAAGTAACTAGGTGTGGCGGTCAGGCTGAGTAGTCCGTTCTTTTCGGACGTATCGAAACAGGTGTTCTGAAGAAAGTATTAATCTGTTAAAAAAGTAACTAGGTGTGGCGGTCAGACTGAGTAGTCAGTTCTTTTCTGACGTATCGAAGTCTGACTGACGGGATTCAGGAAGTCTAAAAAGTTTTGTAACACTAACAGGAGGCTGTCTTAAAAGTAAAATATTTTAAATAATAGCACGCAGATTATCGCTGATTAAACAGATTTTCGCAGATTATTTATTTGAATTATTACTTTTGAGATAACCTCGACAGTTTCAAACAAAAGTATATATTATTCACAATCTGGAGTATGCATGAAGCGGATTTTAGTTGTGCTGATTCTTCTATGCGGATTTACAATTGCACAGGAGAAGCAGATTAGCGTGCCATATACGCGCGTAGTGCTTCCGAACGGATTGAATGTTCTTATGCATGAAGATCATACAGTCCCGATGGTAAGTGTTAATATGTGGTATCATGTAGGTTCGGGTAATGAGAAACCGGGACGCACCGGGTTCGCTCACCTCTTCGAGCATCTTATGTTTGAAGGATCTAAAAACGTTCCCGAAGGAAAATTCGATGAGTGGCTCGAAGCCGTAGGCGGTAACAACAACGGCTCAACCAACACCGACAGAACAAATTACTGGGAGAACGCACCGGGCAATGCGCTCGAGCTCGTTCTCTTTATCGATTCGGATAGAATGGGATATCTGCCCGATGTAATGACACAGGAAAAACTCGACGGTCAACGCTCCGTTGTAAAGAACGAACGCCGCCAGAGTTACGAGAATCAACCCTACGGACTTTCATGGGAGATTATCTCAAAGAATCTTTATCCGGAAGGTCATCCCTACAACTGGACAACAATCGGTTCTATGGACGATCTTAATGCCGCAAGTCTGGAGGATGTAATAGAATTTTTCAATCTCTATTACGCACCGAACAATGCATCGCTTGCTATTGCCGGCGACATCAATATAGAAGAGACAATTAAGCTTGTTGAAAAATGGTATGGCGAAATTCCGCGCGGTAAACCGGTTCCTCCTATCGATCCACCCGCAGCGAAACTTACAGAGGAAAAAATATTACTGTATGAAGATAATGTACAGCTTCCGCGTCTCTATATGTCCTGGATTACTCCCGCCTTCTATCATCCGGGTGATACGGAGATGGATCTTATTGCAAAGATATTCACTGCGGGAAAAGATTCACGCCTCTATAAAAAACTTGTTTACGAACTTCAGATTGCACAGGATGTAATTGCATTCCAGAGCTCGAACAAGCTGAGCAGTGAATTCTTTATAATCGCAACTGCTAAAGGCGGTCACGCTCTCGATGAATTGAAAAATGTTATTCAGGAGGAGATCGATAAAATAAAATCAGAACCTCCAACTGAAAGGGAACTTCAGAAAGTTGTTAATCAGACCGAAGCAGAATTTCTGGACCGGCTTGAGAGCATCGGCGGATTCGGCGGCAAAGCCGATCTTCTAAATCAATATTACTTCTATACAGGCAATCCGGATTATTTTAACGAGGACTTGAACCGCTACAAAGGGATCGGCACAAAAGATATAAGCGCAATGGCTCAAACATATCTGCCCGGTAACGGAAGAGTAATTTTAAGCGTTGTTCCGAAAGGTAAAACTGAGCTTGCTGTTCAGAAGAAAGAGGGAGGTGTGAAATGAAATCGATAAGGTATAATGTACAATGTATAATGCTTTTTATTTTTACGATGACGTTTGCATCATCATCATTTGCTCAGAAGGCTGATAGAAGTAAAGTTCCGCCATTAGGTGAACCTAAGAAACTTAGTCTTCCGGCAATTCAAACTTTCGAGTTATCCAACGGATTGAAAGTTGTATTGATGGAAAAACATTCCGTTCCGCTCGTTCAGATGAATGTTATTGTTAAATCGGGTGTTGTTAATGATCCCGAAGGAAAATCAGGATTGGCAAGCATGGTTTCCGACATGCTTGATGAAGGAGCTGCCGGTAAAAGTTCGCTCGAGCTTGCAGACGAAATAAATTTCCTCGGTGTAAAAATCGCAACGTTTTCGAGATGGCATAAGATGGGATTGAATCTTCATTCCCCTCTTTCTAAGTTCGATGATGCATTGAAGATTGTTGCGGATATTCTTCTCCGTCCCGATTTTCCACAGAAGGAGCTTGACCGCATCAGGAAAGAGAGATTAACAACGTTGCTTCAATGGCACGATCAAGCAAACATGATTGCCGCGGTTACATTTCAGAAGATGCTCTTTGGAGAGAATCATCCTTACGGCAGACCAACTATGGGTAACGAGACATCAATAAAAAGTTTTTCTGTTGATGATATGAAAAGTTTTCACGAAAAATATTTTAAGTCGAACAATGCATATGTGGTTGTTGTAGGAGATATTACAAAGGATAAGCTTGTTCCCAAACTCGAATCTGTATTCGGTAAATGGGCAAAGGGTGATGTTCCTGTTGTTAAATTGAAAGATGCAGAGCAGGTTAAGAAGCGAGTTGTTTATCTAATTGATAAACCGGGCTCGGCTCAGTCGGTTATTTCGATCGGAAGGATTGGAACGCAAAGGGTTACAGAGGATTATTTCCCGGTAACTGTTATGAACACGATACTCGGCGGTTCATTCACATCGCGTTTGAACAATAATCTGCGCGAGCAGCACGGATACACTTATGGTGCGGGGTCATCGTTCGATATGCGTCCATATGCAGGACCGTTTGTAGCACGTTCATCAGTTCAGACCGAAGTTACAGATAAAGCATTGGTCGAGTTCTTCAAAGAGCTTGAAGGAATTACGAGACCGATACCCGCAGATGAACTTACAAGAGCTAAGAATTATGTTGCACTAAGCTACCCGGACAATTTTCAGACGGTTGCGGAGATTGCAGCAAACATCGAGGAGATGATCGATTATAATCTGCCGGGTGATTATTTCAATAGTTACATTGGTAAGGTTCTAAATGTTGGTGCTGGTGATGTTTCTAAAGTATCGAAGAGATATATCGTGCCCGATAAAATGGTTGTGGTGGTAGTGGGCGACAGAAGTAAAATTGAAGAAGGAATTAAGAAACTTAATCTCGGCGAAATAAAGCATTATAAGATAGAGGAAGTACTAGGAAAGAAACCGCAATTGTAATCAGTTGTATTGATTTTTTTAAACGTCGTGTGAATATGTAACCTGAACTTATTGCACGATTATAAAAGATATTATGCTGAATCATGCCCGGAACCAAGAAAGGTGTGATTCAGCATTTTGTTTAATTGCAGCAAAATATTAGGTCTTCCACTCAAAAATTAAACATATCTTCTGCGCCTTATAATTCAATTATTTACTTTTACGATGATAAAAATCCGCAATCAAGGATTCAAAGTAATATTGATAAAGAACTGGTTGTATTAATAGGAATATTAAGTAAATGTTCTCTGTTCGATTTTAAGTTTATGATTCTATTGCACAATGCAGCGCCGGGTGCGGAGAAAAGAAAAATTTAATTTCGGAATTAATGAAAGAAAAAGAATACTTAAAAAAATTTTTATGGAGAAAAAAATAAAAGTCTTTGCACCGGCAACGGTCTCTAATGTTGGACCCGGATTCGATATAATGGGATTCGCATTAAATCAGCCCGGCGATGTTATTGAAGTGGCGCTTTCAAAAGGAAAAGAGATAAGAATAAAAAAAATTTATGGAAGCAGAAACCTTCCTTATAATCCTTCAAAGAATATTGCAACCGCTTCTATAATTTCACTTTTAAGGTTGCGTAATATTAAAGTGGGACTTGATGTTGTTATTAGAAAAAATATGGGGATCGGAAGCGGACTCGGTTCAAGCGCTGCAAGTTCAGTTGCTGGAGTTTTTGCGGTCAACAAACTTCTCGACCTGAAGCTTTCTAAAAGTGAATTGCTCGTTCATGCTCTAAACGGCGAATTAATATCGAGCGGAACCTTGCATGCGGATAATGTTGCCCCATGTCTGTTCGGCGGATTTGTTCTTATAAGAAGTTACGATCCGCTTGACATAATTAAAATTGATTACCCGGAAAATTTGTTCTGCACAGTTATCTATCCTCATATTGAAATAAAGACGAGCGAAGCACGGAGAATTCTTGATAAAAAAATTACACGGGATAATGCAATTGCACAAGCCGGTAATGCATCGGGACTGATTGCAGGTTTAATTACAAATGATATTGATCTAATTTCCCGTTCGATGAAGGATTACATTGCAGAGCCGAAAAGAAAAGAGCTAATCCCCTGTTATGATGTTGTCCGAATAGCGGCATTAGCAAATGGTGCGGTTAACTGCAACATATCGGGTTCGGGTCCATCCATGTTCAGTTTTTCTACTTCGCTTGAAGACGCTAGGAGAATTGCATCGGCAATGAAGGAAGCTGCGTTATCAAAAGGGTTAAGAAGCGAAACATTTATTTCAAAAATTAATAGCCGCGGTCCTGTAATTATAAAATGAAATTCTACAGCACAAATAGAAATAGTCCGCTCGCTACGTTTGAAGAAGCATTGATGAAAGGTCTTGCCGATGACGGCGGATTGTATATGCCGGTCTCTATTCCAAAGTTTGATAAAGATTTTTTCGGTCGATTGGAAGAGCATTCATTTCAGGAGATCGCTTTATTAATCGCACAGAAATTTGTTGAAGATGAAATAGAAGAGGATGTTCTTAAGAGGATAATTAACGGGGCGATTAACTTCCCCGCTCCCGTTGTTCCGCTTGATGATAAAATTTCCGTACTGGAATTATTCCATGGCCCGACTCTTGCATTCAAAGATTTCGGTGCGCGGTTTATGGCAAAGGCAATGGGGCATTTCATTTCTAAAGAAAGCCGGGAGCTGAATATTCTTGTTGCAACTTCCGGAGATACCGGAAGTGCCGTTGCAAATGGTTTTTATAATACTCCCGGGATAAATGTTTTTATTCTCTACCCGAAGGGAAAAGTCAGCCACATTCAGGAGATGCAATTAACAACCCTTGATGGAAATGTTACGGCACTCGAAATAGATGGAACGTTCGATGATTGCCAACGGCTTGTAAAATCTGCTTTCGTTGATACTGAACTGACTAAAATATTAAATCTTTCCTCCGCCAACTCAATAAATTTTGCACGACTGCTTCCTCAAACATTTTATTACTTTGAAGCATATAAGCAACTAGAAAACAAAACCGGAGAAATATATTTTTGTGTCCCATCGGGCAATCTCGGTAATCTTACTGCGGGATTAATTGCAAAAGAGATGGGTCTACCCATTACAAAATTTATTTCCGCTACGAATGCCAACACAACTTTTGCAGAGTATATTAGGAGCGGAAGATTTGTCCCGCGCGATTCAATTCTAACATTATCGAATGCTATGGATGTTGGCAGCCCGAGTAACCTTACCAGAATTCAATTACTCTATTCAGATAATATGGAATTAATGAGAGAAAGCATTTATTCCGATTCCGCAGACGATAATCTTACTGTTGATACAATTCGGCGTGTTTACGAAAACTATAAATATGTAATTGATCCTCATGGCGCCGTCGGTTATTACGTCATGAAAAAATTTCTGTCAACCCACCAAACAAAGAATTATTCTGCCGTTCTTTTAGAGACAGCACACCCGGCAAAATTTCTTAACGTTGTAGAAAAAGAATTGAATAAAAAAATTGAAATTCCTGAACGCCTTAAAAATTGTATGAGCAAAGAAAAAAGATCCGTCTCCATTTCGTCGGATTACAAAGAATTTAGAAGCTACTTATTGGATAGAAAACAGAAGTGATTTATTAAACTGACAGCTCTCGCATCTTGTCAAAATTTCAACATCAGGGAAATCTACCATGAAAACCGGATCTTTAATAAAAGTATTTTTCTATTCTATTGTGTTTATCACTCTTTTGAATTGTTCGGGTGCCAAGGAAATTCAGAGTGTTCAAAGTAAAGAAGAAATTAAAATTGATGGTCTTCAGAATGAATGGGAGGGAAAGTTAAATTTCGATAACAAAGCAAAGATAGCCGTCGGATTTCAGAACGATAAGGATAATATCTACCTCTGCATTACTACGAACGACCGTTCGAATATCATGAAGATATTCCGTCTCGGTTTAACCGTCTGGTTTGAGCCGCAGAATGGAAAAAGGATCGGCATTAAGTATCCAATAATTGATATGGAGCGGATGCGAGATATTCCTTTTAGATCCGGCGATCCCGATAATGAAAGAGAAAACCCCGATGAGCGGTTTTCTAAATTTATTTCCACTCAAAAAGAATTATCAATTGTAAATGAAGATGACTATCCGCTCTATCTTCTCGATAGTAACGACCCCAATAACATTCAGGCAAAAATTGAAATTAACAAAGGTAGTTTTGTTTATGAACTTAAAATTCCTTTTTCGACAAACAAAAGAGCAAAGTACTTTATTGAATCTGCCCCATCAGAAAATATAAAAATTGATATCGTTACAAATGAGTTTAAAAAGGAATCGCAAATGAGCAGACCGGGTAGCGGTATGAATCCCGGTTCCGGAAGACAGCCGGGTGCGCGCGACGGCAATAATAGAAGACAGGGTGGAAATCCAGCCGAAAGAAATTTTGAGATGAACCCGGACCCGATTAAACTAAAATATGCCGTTAAACTTTCGGGATAGATTTACTATTTCTTATCATAAACAAACAACGAGTTCTCTACTACTTCTTGAATCTCTTTTTTTACATTTGATAAGAAATCATAACCGGTCGATTGTTCAATACGCCGGACGGTTGTTACATAATTCCACCACGGCTCATTTCGTATCCCGTTTTTGTTGGGCATAACTACCGCAATTATTTTTGTTGTATCGGTGATTGACTGTAATGATTCGTCTCTGTTTAACAAAACAATTATTTTGAAAAAGCTATCGGGAACAGCAACTAAATCTTTAATTTTATTTTCGGAATGAAAAATTCCTCCTGCAATTACAAACAGTTCTTTGTTCTCCTTTTTACATAAATCCTCACAATAGTTTTCAAGATTCAACCAGACTCCTCTATTTAGGTCCGGTCGCTGCGGTAAAATGTTTGTTAGTAGAAATGTTGATTTATTATCCTCGACTGTTTTTGTTCTCTCTTCGCTTCTAACCATGTGTCCGCGGTCGTAACCCGAATTAGTATAATCCGAATGTTTCACTTTATAAAATGAATCCGGCAATGATGTATCTGTAATAAAATTTCCGGAGTATCTCGGTACATCACCATACCACGAACTATCAAGATTCCAGCTTACCCAGTTTGCAACGTTTCTGTTCGGGTTGTAACTTAAAACGTATTGAGGCCTTATAATTATATAATCGTCGGCAGAGTCTTGATCTGCCGGAACTCCAAGTGTGGTATTTACACTTTCAATTCGCGGGGAGTTCGGTTCCTTATTGTTTATACTGACTTGCTGATTTGTTGTTGAACAGGAGAGTAAAACTATTAAAAGAATAATGGAGGTGTTATAAACATATTTTTTCATTTTATTTGAGGTAAAGTTAATATCCTAATTTTTTCTTTTTGCTCAAGTAAACTCGAATAGAATTCTTTTTTTATGAAAAGAAAATATTAAGTTGATCTGCAAAGAGCAAAACAATCAAAAATTTGTAAATATTAAACTTGCCTTTAGTAAATGGTTTGTATATCGAATTGTGCTAATTCTTTTTGTAGATGTGTGAAGCTATTACTTATTGTAGAAATGAAATTTTTGTGAGAAACATATCCTTACAGAATAATAGAAATTGACTCATCAATTATCCTCCGACCATTCTCATATCAAAAGGAGATAACTCAGAAACTTCCATTCTAATATTTAGTTCTTTAATTAGCTCTTTGATGGTTTTTATTTCGGCTTCGCTTACATGTAAGCGGTGCTTAAGCATTGCGAGGCTTGTAAACGCAATTTTACCGGCTTCTCTTTCAAATGCAAAGACCTGTTTTCTAATATCGAATGCATTTGCTTCAAGGCGCTCCAGCTTCTCCTTAAGCTTAATCAGTATTTCATTCTTACTTAGATTGTGCATTAGTAAAATTCCAATATCAAAATTGGTTGTCTGGTAATTATCTTCCGATAAAAATCCGGTTATCGATTCCTGAAGTTCAACCTCCCCTTCCGGGGTAATATTATAAATAGTCTTCTCGGGTAGATTTCCGGATTTCTCTATTCTCCCGCTAATCAATCCCCGCTTTTTAAGATTGTTAATTGTCGCATAAACGGTCGAATCAGCCAAAGGAAGCCACTTTTTCGTTTGTAAATATTCGAGCATCTTAGTTATTTCATATGGATTGCGTTCGCGTTCCGAAAGAATACCAAGTATCAGAGTTGCCAATTTTGAAAGCATTCTAAATAATTCCACTATTAATTTACAGTAGTATAAAAATAGAGGACTGGCGGCAAGTAATCAATAAAAATCTATGAGAAAATTAGATCTGTTAATTCCCTGTTTTGAACAAAATCTTCGAAGCTGCTGTCTATAAATTTTGCATTTTTACTTAGCGATTTATAATTGAGCTCTAAAGATTCTTTCTTTTTTGGATTGATAACAATCAGTTCTTTTTCGGGTGTGATCTGTTTTTTTAATAATGCTTTTACATGAATGTCTGCGTTCGATAGAGAGTATCCTACAAAAACAATTTTTTTTGCATTTCTAATCTCCCTGGAAGACTCTGTCATAAGTTGAGAAATTACCGGGTGGTTTAAAAACTTTAGATAGCTCGGCGGCATAATCAAAGTTTGGAATTCCGTTCCATCTATCGGACAACTATATTCGTATTCCAATTTTCCCGGATATGTATAACCGAGAAACTTTCCTTTATTTAAATCGATATTTCTATCCCACGGAGTTAGTAATGTTTGATTACAACAATTACAGTATTTCCAGTTTAAGCTGCCATGCAACTTAAGAATCTTAAAAGGAATCGGGTTTTCGTCTTCTTCAACTAAAACCGGCTCCCTTGGATTGACCCAGAAATTGTATTGATTTAGCTGGGGAAGCTTTTCGTAATTCATAAAGGGAATACAATAATCAATATAACCAACTTTTTTGTAGAGATGATCGAATGCTTGTTCTAATAATGTGTCATAATTAAGCGTAATAATCGATGTATTTCTATTTTTTTGAATGATCGAATTCCAGAAGATCTGGTAATAGTGACTTGTTTTATCGGTCTGGAGATTTACAACATAGTGAATCAACTTAATTAAGTACTCTCTAATTTCACGCAGTCTTTGATTAGGATATTTAACATTAAGACTTTCGTTTTGCTGAATAAAATAATCTAAGAATCCAAATACTGCTTCAAGCTGAGGAAATTGTTGTGTGACGGCATTATATTCAAAATTATCTTTTATAAACTCAATTACTATTTTTCCAATTTCTGAATTTTGAATCTCGGGAATATTTTGAGCAATTATCATTGGCAGTGTATCTCTTTGCAGAGGAACCCCATCTGGTCTAGAAGCACCGGCCCCCAGTATAAAGACAATATTTCTTTGTGGTGGATATTGTAAAAATTTTTGTGTTTTCACATTTTTTCAATAATTGCTTTTACAAAATAATTATTTGATTAGTCAAAAACTTGAAAAGAGTAAAGAATCGAGTGCAATTCGGGAATTAAGTTAGAAAAGAAATCTGTAGTGTAAATTACTTTACTAATTCCATCAATATCAGCTTTTTTGCTTTTTCATTTCTAACATTATTGGGCTTGTAAGCAAGTTCAAACACTGTTGATTTTTTTAGGTTTGCTTTATACTTCAGCTCTGCCGTCTTAAACTCATCGCTAATGTCTCCGCCCTTCATCGATATTATAAATCCTTTCTCTTTAATTAAAGGAAGTGCATATCGAAATAGAATTATTAAAGGTACAGTTGCTCTACTAATTACAACATCAAAGGAATTGGAGTATTTCTGAATGAATTCGTTACTCTCCACTCTAAAATTTTCCGCTACAATATTATTCAGCTTAAGTTTGCTTATAAATTCTTTTACAGCATCTATCTTTTTAGAAGTAGAATCAACAAGCACTCCTTTCAACATTGGTCTTGTTATGGCAAGAGGAATTCCGGGGAAGCCACCTCCGGTTCCAATATCTAAAAATCTTGTTGCCTTGGGGGGAATATACTCGGAAACTAATGCAGAAATGAAGACGTGGTTTTCAATAATCTTTGGAATATCTCTACGTGATATTAAATTAACTTTTGAGTTCTTTTGAGTGACAAGAATTGCAAAATTTGCAAGTCTTTCCAGCTGATATTCATCGGGATTAAGACTATTTTCCCAGAAGAGCATCTTCAGCTCGCGTAAATACTGCTCTTGAAGATCCAACAAACCCTCTAAAAATTAGCTTTTCAAATATACTAATAAAACAGAAATATCTGAAGGTGTTACACCCGAGATTCTGGATGCCTGAGCTATGGAACGTGGTTTTACTTTAGAAAGCTTTTCTCTTCCTTCCGCAGAAATAGATTTTAAATTAGAATAATTGAAATTAAGTGGAATTAACATGTCTTCCAATCTATTCATCTTCTCTATCAAATCTGTCTGGCGTTGAATGTATCCGCTATATTTAATTTCTATCTCCGCTTGTTCGATTACCAGGCTCTCCTTCAAGATTTCCCTAATATCATTGTTTCCATTTCGAATATTCTCGAGAAGCTCCTTAAGAGAAACTTCAGGACGCTTAAGAATCTTTTCAATTGTTTCGCTATTATCTATTGGACTGGTTTCTATAGATGCTAAATATGGATTGATTTCTTGCGGAGTAACTTTTGCTGTGTTTAGAAATTCTTTTGTCTTTGTTATTAATGCTTCTCTTCTCTGAAGTTCGTTGTACATTTCTTCAGAAACCAAACCAAAGTCCACACCAAATTTCATCAATCTTCTATCTGCATTATCCTGTCTTAATACCAAACGATGTTCAGCTCGCGAAGTAAACATTCGATAAGGTTCATTGGTAGATTTTCCAACTAAGTCATCAATTAAAACACCTATGTAAGCTTCACTTCTTTTTAGAACGAACTCTTCCCTTTTCTGAATTTTTAAGGTGGCATTAATACCAGCAATAATTCCCTGTCCGGCAGCTTCTTCATACCCGGAGGTTCCGTTGACCTGACCGGCAAAGTAAAGTCCTTGAACCAATTTAGTTTCTAGTGTCAAATCGACCTGGTAAGGCGGAAAATAATCGTACTCTACAGCATATCCGGGCCTCACCATCTTCACTTCTTCCAGTCCTTTAATATTTATTAGTGCTTCAAGTTGAATTTCTTCTGGCAGAGATGTAGCAAATCCATTTAAATAAATGAGTTCAGAATCCAATCCTTCCGGTTCAAGAAACAATTGATGACGCTCTTTATCATTGAATCTTTTTACTTTGTCTTCTATAGAAGGACAATATCTAGGCCCGATACCTGAAATTAGTCCTGTATACATAGGTGATCTGTCGAATCCTTTTTCAAGAATTCCATGTACTTTTTTATCTGTATAAGTAATGTAACAGCTTAACTGTCTTTGATAGGGAAATTGATTTTTTGGAGTTCTTCGGGAAAATGGTAAAGGAGGAATATCGCCAGGCTGTTCTTCTAAAATATCCCAATTTATTGATTCCTTATGCAATCGAGGCGGCGTACCGGTTTTTAATCTTCCGGATTCAAATCCCATATTTATTAAGGACTCTGTCAATCCTGTTGACGGGTTTTCTCCAAAACGCCCCCCTTTTGTTGCATTTAAACCGGTATGCATCAATCCGTTTAGAAAAGTACCCGAACAAACTATTAGTGCCTTACATTTAATTTCAATTCCCGATGCAGTTCTGGCGCCAACAATTTTTTTCCCTTCTTCAATCGCCTCAATTATAGAATCCTCAATTACTTCAATATTTTCTGATTCGGTGACTACTTCGGTTGCAACTTCCGAATAAATCTTTCTATCGTTCTGACTTCTACCAGCCCAAACAGCCGGACCTTTTGATTTGTTTAGAGTTCTGAATTGGATTCCTGATCGATCGGCAATTATGCCCATCATACCTCCAAGAGCATCAATTTCATGAACTAAATGCCCTTTTGCACTACCACCAATAGCTGGATTACAGGACATTCTACCAAAAGCAATTTTATCCATAGTTACTATACCAACAGAGCAGCCCATTCGAGCAGCCGAAATCGCCGCTTCTATGCCAGCATGTCCGCCACCAACAATTATTATATCAAATTCTTTCATATTTACTTTCTGTTTCACATGAAACTTATCAGTGTGTTGTGGATAATGTAAAACGTATAATTACTTACGTTTCACATGAAACATTTCATTTTCCAATGCAAAATTTTGAAAAAATATTATTTAGTATATCATCGGAAGTCACTTTTCCAATTATTTCGCCTAAAGCGCTTTCGGCATTCCTGAGATCAACTGCAATAAATTCACCGGTCAGTTTTTCCTCTATGGATCGTTTAGCTCCTTCCAAGTGAGCTTTTGCCTTTTGTAATGAATTATGATGCCTGATGTTTGATACTATTGCAGACTTTTCGGAATAATTTTTTGTTCCGACTGCTTTCAGAGTCATTTTGTCGAATAGAGCTTTAATTCCCTCTCCCGTTTTCGCTGAGATTCCAACAACATATCGCGGGTCTTCGGTTTTAACAATATCTATTTTGTTTACAACCGAAAGAATCCTTTCGTCGTTAGTTAACTCTAATAGCTCATTATAAAGGTCACTGCTAAATCCAATTGTAGCGTCGTTAAGAAATAGAACAATATCTGCGTTTTGTACGGCTTCCCGACTTCTATTAACTCCCTCGATTTCAATTAAATTGGAGCTGGTTCTAATCCCGGCAGTATCGAACAATCTAAACAAAATTCCATCGATGGTAAGTTCTTCTCTAATAATATCTCTTGTTGTTCCCGGTATATCGCTTACAATTGCGCGGGATTCCTTTAGCAAATAATTTAATAAAGATGATTTTCCAACATTTGGTTTTCCTACCAGCGCAACATTTACACCATCTTTGATAATTCTACCGAAGGAATAGCTTAATAATAGATTATCAATTTCATCTTCTATTCTATTGATATTATTTAGTATTTCTTTGATTGACATGAATTGCAGGTCTTCCTCAGCAAAATCAAGTTCCAGTTCAATTAATGAAGAAGTGTTTACCAGTAATTCTCTAAGTTGATCTACTTTTTGAGATAGAAGTCCATCAAGCTGATTCCTGGCGCCCCGCAGCGATGCTTCTGTATTCGAATTTATTACATCAGCGACCGCTTCTGCCTGAGCAAGATCTATTCTACCATTCAGAAATGCACGTTTTGTAAATTCACCCGGCTCTGCAAGGCGAACATCACTTTCTATGATAAGCGAAATTATTTTTTGAGCTATGAGCGGACTACCATGTGTGCTAATTTCTAACGAATCTTCTCCCGTGTAAGAATTTGGTGCACGGAAAACAGAAACAAGAACATCGTCAATTAGCTGATCCTTTTCGAATATTTTTCCATAATGAATTGTATGACTCGCAGATTCTTGAATCGGTTTTTTACCAGAAAAGATTTTATCAACTGCAAAAAAACTATTCGGCCCGCTAATCCGTATAATTGAAAGCGCACCAATACCCGGAGGAGTTGCAAGTGCAACAATTGTATCTTCGTTTTGCGATAGTAAATGTGTCATAAAACTTTCTTTTGAGGATGCAAAATTAGGATAAATGAATTGTAGTAACAAGGAATCCAATAAGCCGTATTTGACATACATTCAAATATCTATAGATATAACTAAAATAATAATAATTAGTATACTTGTCATTTGTTGTGAAACTTTTAATGATTATCTTTTGTATGAGTGCTAATTTAACAACACAAAATTTTGGTAAAATATCATGACATATAACTTCAATAAATTTACTGTCAAGGCACAGGAAACTATTCAAAACGCTATTGAGATTGCACAGAACTATAACAATCAAATAGTAGAACCAGAACATCTGCTTGCAGCAATTCTACAAGACGATTCGAATGTTGCATATTCAATAATTCAAAAAACGGGCAGCAATAGTAATCAGCTTAAAATTAAAATCGGCGAGCTTCTCGAAAGACTTCCAAAAGTAACCGGTGCCGGAATAGGAAATCAACAATTATCAATTAACACCGCCAAAATTTTTGATGGCGCGGCAGAGGAAGCAAAAAACTTAAAAGACGAATATGTTTCGAATGAACACATTATATTGGCATTAAGCGAAGATAAAACCTCTGCCGGAAAACTCTTAAATGAAAATGGTGTTAACAAGAGCATAATACTTTCGGCATTAAAAGATATTAGAGGAACACAAAGAGTAACATCGCAAAACCCCGAAGACACATACCAGGCATTAAAAAAATATGGAAGAGACTTAAATGATCTTGCAAAATCTAATAAGCTGGATCCCGTAATTGGCCGCGACGAAGAGATAAGAAGGGTTTTACAAGTTCTTTCGAGAAGGACAAAGAACAATCCGGTATTGATTGGTGAACCCGGTGTAGGTAAGACAGCAATTGCAGAAGGAATTGCACATAGAATAGTTAGCGGCGATGTTCCAGAAACATTGAAGACAAAAAGAATAGTCGCACTCGATATGGGAGCACTTGTAGCAGGAACTCAGTTTCGCGGACAATTTGAAGAACGTGTAAAAGCTGTTGTGAGAGAGGTTCAGCAATCCGAAGGAGAAATAATTCTATTTATAGATGAACTTCATCTTCTTGTCGGTGCTGGAAAAACCGAAGGAGCAATGGACGCCGCGAATATCTTAAAACCCGCACTTGCGCGTGGTGAACTTCATGCAATTGGTGCTACAACACTTGATGAATATAGAAAATATATTGAGAAGGATGCCGCCCTCGAAAGAAGATTTCAACCCGTACTTGTAACCGAACCAAACGAAGAAGATTCGATTTCAATTTTGAGAGGATTGAAAGATCGATATGAAATTCATCATGGTGTTAGAATAACAGATGGTGCAATCGTTGCGGCTGTTCAACTTTCAAACCGCTATATAACCGATCGATTCCTTCCAGATAAAGCAATTGATCTTATCGACGAATCGGCATCAAAATTAAGAATCGAAATTGATTCTATGCCGGAAGAATTGGATGCAATTGAACGAAAAGTAAAACAGCTCGAGATTGAACGCGAGGCACTTAAACGAGAGAAAGATACTGAATCGGCTTTGCGGTTAGAAGATTTACAAAAAGAATTTGAAGGTCTTCAAGAAGAGCGTAACAGATTAAAAAGTCATTGGTTGCTGGAAAAGGAAAAGATTCAGAAAATTCGATCTATGAAAAGTGAAATAGAGCATGCTAAAACAGACGCTGACCGCTTTGAAAGAGACGGGAATTTTGGAAAGGTTGCAGAAATTAGATACGGACTTATTAATGAACTTGAAAGGAAGTTGAAAAAAGAAACCGGGGAATTAGCAGTAATTCAGAAAAATAATAAAATGTTGAAAGAGGAAGTTGATGCTGAAGATGTTGCTGAAGTTGTTGCTAAGTGGACAGGAATACCCGTAAGTAAAATGCTGGAAAGCGAGAAGAGTAAATTACTCCGCCTGGAAGAGGAACTTCATAAAAGAGTAGTTGGGCAAGAAGACGCTGTTGCCGCGGTTTCTAATGCTATAAGAAGATCCCGGGCGGGACTACAGGACGCTAACCGACCAATCGGGTCGTTTATTTTTATTGGAACAACGGGGGTAGGTAAAACAGAACTTGCACGCGCACTTGCAGAATTCTTATTTGATGATGAACATGCTATGATAAGAATTGATATGAGTGAGTATATGGAAAAGTTTTCTGTATCGCGATTAATTGGTGCGCCTCCGGGATATGTCGGATACGATGAGGGAGGTCAACTTACCGAAGCAGTCAGACGGCGCCCATATTCTGTTGTTCTGCTTGATGAAATTGAAAAAGCTCATCCGGATGTTTTTAATGTCCTTCTACAAGTTCTTGATGATGGAAGACTAACCGATAATCAGGGTAGAACAGTTGATTTCAAAAACACTATTATTATCATGACATCAAATCTTGGGTCACATCTTATTCAAGATAAACTTTCTTCCATTGACGAGAATAACTTTGATAACATAATGGGAGAACTTAGAATTGTATTAACAGAACTACTCAGAAAAACAATTAGACCTGAATTCTTAAATCGTATAGATGAAATTGTTCTGTTCAAACCACTTCTTAGAAGTGAAATAGAAAAAATAATTGATTTGCAATTACAGCGGGTTGGAAAAATGCTTGCAGAAAAAGGGTTGCAACTGGAAATTGAAGAGGGTGTTAAAGATTTTTTGCTTCAGCATGGTTACGATGTTACCTATGGAGCCCGTCCTTTAAAAAGAACTATTCAAAGATATTTGATAAATCCGCTTTCTGCAGAACTGCTGATGAACAAATATGAGAACGGTGATAAAATAATTGTGCGTTATCCCGGATCCGGAAGCTTAATCTTTGTTAAAGGATAAATGCAGAAAGTAATTGTTTAGAAAATGAAAAAAGGAAAACAATTCTGGAAATAGACCGGAATTATTTTATTATTAATTATTATCATATTCTGTGATTCCAAAATTTTTTAAATCACCCATTGAATTAAGAAAATGGTTCATCCGAAATTACAATTCTGCAGATGAGCTGTGGGTTGGATATTACAAAAAAGATTCTGGTAAACCGAGCATAACATGGCCGGAATCCGTTGATGCTGCGCTCTGTTTTGGATGGATTGACGGAATCCGTAAAAGCATTGATGATGTTAGCTATAAAATCAGATTCACACCGCGCAGAAAGGGAAGTATATGGAGTGCGGTTAACATTAACCGCGCGAAGGAATTGATCAAAAAAGGATTGATGCAGAGCGCCGGACTTACAGCCTTTGATGCAAGGAATGAAAAGAAATCAGAAATCTATTCTTACGAACAAAGAAAAGCTGAACTGGATAAATCATACCTGGATAAATTTAGAAAGAATAGAATCGCCGGGAAATTTTATCAGTCAATGCCAACGTATTACCGTAAGACCACCGGCTGGTGGATTTTGAGTGCAAAGAAAGAAGAAACCCGTTTTAAGCGTTTACAGAAATTGATCGACTACTCCTCAGAAGGAAAGAAAATTCCAGAAATGGAAGTAGGTAAACAAGTAAAAGCAAAAAAATAGTTTTCCATTCCCTTTACCCTTAAGCTTGTCCGTGTTGAACTGTTGGTTATATAGCGTAAATAATTATAGTTTGGTTTCTAAGCCTTTAAGAAATTCTTCTGCGGTTATAACGCCATGTCATCTGTTCTTTTAAAAACCAACAAAGAATTATTGGTTTTTATTTGATATTTTTGAACAGTAGATTTTCTAAAATTCATTAAGGAGAAGACGATGCACGAAAAAAGTCAGGTTTTATTAAACAAAGCAGTCACCGACGAATTACATGCAGTTCACCAGTATATGTATTTCCATTTTCACTGCGATGATCAGGGTTATGATTTACTTGCTAACTTATTTAAGAAAACCGCAATTGAAGAGATGCTTCACATTGAAAAACTGGCTGAGAGAATTTTATTTCTAAGAGGTGAGGTGGAAATGGCTGCCGCATATCCCGTCGAAAAAATTCATGATGTAAAAGGAATGTTAAAAAAAGCTGCACAGATGGAACATGAAAGCGCAAAGGAATACAACTTATGGGCAAACGAGTGCTCTGCCAATGCGGATTCTGTATCCAAACAATTATTTGAAGCTCTTGTTGCCGATGAGGAGCGTCACTTCGATCAGTTTGATGTAGAATCAGAAAATCTTGAAAAATTCGGCGACCGGTATCTTGCTCTTCAATCAATTGAAAGGAGCAAAATACGAGGTGCTGCAACCGGCGGAACCGCTGAGTAGAATTTATATTAATACTAAGAGCGGAATTCTTAAATTTGAAATCCGCTCTTAACTTTCCCGCCAAGGAGTCTTATCTCTTAAATAATATTTCTCTTATTTCAATTAATAACCATATCTTTAAATAACTATTTTATAAGGAATTGTAATGCCAAGCTTTGAAGAGATGGGGATAAGTAAAAATGTGGTTGAAGCTGTAAGAGAACTTGGGTTCGATAATCCGATGCCAATCCAGAAAAAGGTTATACCCCATTTAATGCAGTCAGACTATAAAGATCTTGTAGCGCTTGCTCAAACAGGCACAGGCAAAACCGCTGCTTATGGATTACCGATTATTGAAAAAACCGATCCGTCTATAAACAAAATACAGTTTTTAATTCTGAGCCCTACCCGTGAACTCTGTCTTCAGATCTCTGATGATCTTGCAAGCTTTGCCAAATATATGCCTGAAATAAAAATTGCCGCCGTCTTCGGAGGTGCAAGCATCGACAGACAAATTCAAAAAATTCAGAAAGGAGTCCATATTGTTTCAGCAACACCGGGTAGACTTGTTGACCTGATAAACAGAAGAATTGTAAATCTAAATTCATTAAAAACAGTAATATTGGATGAAGCCGATGAAATGCTGAGTATGGGATTCCGCGATGACCTTGAAACCATTCTTCAAACAACTCCCAAACAGAAAAACACACTGCTTTTCTCTGCAACCATGCCTAATGAGGTTGCATCAATTACAAAAAAATATATGATCGATCCGGTAGAGCTCTCGGTAGGAAAACGGAATGCCGGCGCAGAAAACGTTGAACACCTCTGTTACATCATTAATGCAAGAGAAAGATATCAGGCATTAAAAAGAATAGTTGATTTTAATCCGGATATCTATGGAATAGTCTTCTGCCGAACCAGAAAGGAGACACAGGAAGTTGCCGATCAATTAATGAAGGACGGTTACAATGCAGATGCTCTGCATGGGGATCTCTCGCAAGGGCAGCGCGACATTGTTATGAATAAATTTCGGATAAGACACCTTCAGCTGCTTATTGCAACAGACGTTGCTGCGCGCGGACTTGATGTTGAAAATCTAACACACATCATAAATTATAATCTACCGGAAGAACTGGATATCTATACACATAGAAGCGGCAGAACCGGGCGTGCCGGTAAAAAGGGAATTTCAATTGCAATTGCCGGACAGAGAGAAAAAAGTAAAATTTATCAAATCGAGAAACAACTAAACAAAAAATTCTCTTTTGTTGATGTTCCATCCGGAAAGGAAATTTGCGAGAAGCAGCTTATTCATTTAATCGACCGTGTCGAAAAAGTTGAGGTTGACTATTCCCAGATCGATCCTCTTCTACCAGATATCTTTAGAAAACTTGAATGGCTCGATAGAGAAGAACTTATCAAAAAATTCGTCTCTGTAGAATTCAACAGGTTTTTAGATTATTATAAAAATGCTATCGACTTAAACTTCCCGCAAGAATTTAAAAAACCCGGTAAGAGCAAAGGAGAATTATCTAATTTTACAAGATTCTTTATTAATCTTGGACGTACAGACGACCTCCGACCAAATTCTTTAATGGGACTGATAAACGAATTCACCGGAATAAATGATATAGAAATCGGGAAGATAGAACTCCTTAAAAATTTTTCCTTTTTCGAAGTTGATTCTGATTTTGCTGATAAGGTTGTCAACGCGTTCAAAGATAAAAGTTACAAAAAAAGAAAAATAGTTCTTGAAATTGCAACTTCGAGGGGAAAAACTGATCGACCCGAAAAAAGTGAAAGATTTAATGATCGAAGAAAGTCCCAGGAAGAACCTTTCTACAAAAGTCATAAGAAAAAATCTTATAATACAGACGACCGCGAATTTAAAAGAAAAAAGAAAAAGGACTTTGGCCGTGGAAGAAAAGAAAGGGGACGATAATTTTTCTAAATATATCTTTAACAGATTTTTAATCCGAAGAAAAAAAATAAAAATTTTTTAATTGAAGTCTTTTTTTCTATTGATACAATTCCTATTTTAACCTCGGTAAATTCCAATCCTTATAATTTTAGTTTATTAAAAACAGATGTAAAATGTAAAAAACGGGACAATGATAAATAAAGATTTCTACTTTTATCTCTTAGTAGTTGTTTTATTAGTTTTAGCGGGCTCTTCTTATGCTCAGAACAGAGAAACATTAAAACCAATCTTTGCAACAATACCGCCTATTATTGATGGTCAATTAGACGATGCCGTCTGGAAAAGTGCGCCCAAAGTATCCGAGTTCAAAACATTCACACCCGATTTTGGAAAAGACCTATCTGAAAAAACGATTGTTTACATGGCTTATGATAAGGAGTATATTTACTTTGCGTATAAATGTTACGATAGTCAGCCCGATAAAATACGTGCAAATGTTACCTCGCGAGATAATATAAGGTCGGAAGATTGGATTTGCATCAATCTCGATTCTTTCAACGACCAGCAAAGTCTTTACGCACTTTATGTTAATCCGCTTGGTATTCAGGAAGATAGCAGATTTACAGGAAACACCGAAGATACAAGTATAGACCTCATTTGGTATAGTGCAGGAAAAATTGACCCCGATGGATATTCAATTGAGATAAAATTACCATTAAAAAGTTTGCGTTACTCTAATACAAATCCAGTTCAGATGTCGGTCTTTTTCGAAAGAAGAATTAGCAGAACATCTGAGCAGGGAAGTTTTCCGGCAATGGACCCGGCAAAAGGATATGCATTCTTAACACAGATGCAGCCGATTTTTTATTATGATGTTGAACACTATGCACTAATCGAATTACTTCCAGCAATTACTTACGGACAGAAACATACAAACGTTAAGGGAAAACTGGAAACCGAAGAAGTTAATCGCGATTTAAGTTTAACATTAAAATACGGATTAACATCGGATCTGATTTTAGACGCAACATACAATCCCGATTTTAGTCAGGTTGAAGCTGATGCTGGCCAGGTAGATGTCAATTTACGGTACAATATATTCTACCCGGAAAAGCGCCAATTCTTCCTTGAGGGAAAAGAAAATTTCGGGTTAGCCGCCACGTCAATTAATGAAGTTGATCCGGTTTATTCGATTATTCATACAAGAAATATTATAAGTCCAATTGCGGGAATAAAACTTGTTGGTAAAGTAAACGAAAGCAATACAATCGCCGCTATTTACTCCATTGATGAACAAACCGATATCTATACCGGCAAAGAAAGAGATTATCATTTTCCGATTATCCGTTATAAACGCAATTTAAGTGACGACGGATTTATCGGCGCAACAATAGCATCAAAGGAACATGCTGATAACTTTAGTAGAATTGCGGGCGTTGACGGCCAGATAAGACTTACACAAGCAAGCAGTCTCGAATTTAATGGGATATTATCACAGTCCAAATTAACAAGTGCATCAGATAAAAATTTTGGTAATACATTTGGATTAAGATACATCTCCGGTTCGCGTGATATTGATATGGATTACGCAATAAAAAATGTATCGGAAGATTTCAGAGCAGATATGGGTTTCATTAGAAGAACCGGTGTAACAGCTTTCTCCGGGTCAATAAAACCCAAATTTTATCCTGGTGTAGAATCAATTCAAAGAATTAATGCAGAACTTTTTTCTGCTCAAACAAAAGATAACATCTACAATAAGTGGGAAACCAGCAATTACGTTGCAGCCACAATGTTCTTCTTAGGAAGCCTTAATGTTAGGGTAAAGTATTCATATTCCACAGAGATTTATCTCAATCAAAAATTTAATACTGGTGGATTAACAACTTCCTTCGGCGGATTAGTCTCAAATACCCTGAACTTTGCTGTTATCTATAAAAAAATAAATTCTATTTATTATTCTAACTCACCGTTTCAAGGTTCCAGCAACGTTGTTCAGGCAATTGCTATTTTTCAACCATCGGATAATATTACTACCCGGTTCGATTTTATATTCAGCGATTTTAAACGCGATTCCGACAACAAAATTCTCTACGAGTACCCGATTACCCGGGTAAGACTTACATATCAAATGAATAAATATCTATTCTTTAGAGGAATTGCAGAATATAATAAATACCGGCGCCAGCTTTTAACCGATTTTCTTGCATCGTTCACTTATATACCGGGAACCGTTCTACATTTCGGATATGGATCGATATACCAGAAAACCGAATGGGTAAATAACAATTACATTCCAGCCGACAATTTTTTGGAAATGAAACGAGGATTTTTCTTTAAAGCTTCTTACCTGTGGAGATTATAGTAATTCCCATCAATAAAAAATACAACTCCAGCGACAAAATTCTTTTTTAATCAATTACGCTTTTATATGTTTCGAACAAAAATTTTCTTGTATGGAACAATATGAAATATTCCCGCTTTAATTTCTCAATTCTGTTTGCGTTATCACTTAATCTTATTTTATTACTCAATTTAGTAAGCGCACAATCCAAATCAACAACTACCGTTAAAGTAAACGAAGCACCCGTTATCGATGGATTACTTAATGATTCTGTTTGGAAGAAGGGGATTCCAATAAACGATTTTTTACAACAGGAACCTGTCCCCGGCAACACTCCATCATTAAAAACCGAATTTAGAATTATTTATGATAACGAGAATCTATATATAGGTGTTATGTGCTACGATGACGAGCCGGATAAAATTATTGCGCGCGAAATGAAATGGGACGGATTTATAAGTGCCGATGATAATATCAAAATAATTTTTGATACTTTTAATGACGACCGATCTGCCTACTGGTTTGGTACAAATCCTCTGGGTGCCCAAAACGATGCTCTTCTTACCGGATTTGAAATGAAAGACTTCAATGAAGACTGGGACGGTGTTTGGGAGGTTGAATGCGCTATTCTCGAAAACGGATGGAGTGCAGAATTCCGCTTCCCATTTTCAACTTTCAAGTTCTACGATAAGCAAATTCAAACATGGGGTTTTAATATCCTTAGGGCAATCCGTAGAAAGAATGAAGAAATTCTATGGACCTCCGTTGGTAGAAATCTTGGCTTGCTCAAAATTTCGTATGCGGGAGATCTAACCGGATTCGAAAACATTAAAAGGGGAAACCCGGTCTATCTTATGCCATACATTTCGACCGGTGCTCAGTTTGTAAATGGAAATAAAAAATATCTTGCCGAACCGGGTCTGGATATTAAATATGGAATAACAGAAACTCTTTCTCTTGATGTAACATTTAATACAGATTTTGCACAGGTTGAATCCGATAGAGCTCGAATAAACTTAACACGTTTTCCATTATTTTTTCCTGAGAAACGAGAATTTTTTCTTGAAGGAAGAAAAACCTTTGACTTTAATTTAGGAGGAAACAACAATTTATTTTACAGCAGAAAAATTGGAATCAGCCGTAACCAGGAAATTCCAATCATAGGCGGAGCTAAACTTGTAGGAAGAATCGGCGATTTTGAATTGGGTTTTATTGATATGCAAACCGCTGAAAAGGGAAGCGAACCCTCTACAAATTATGGAACAGTAAGAGCAAAATATGATTTGTTAAATTCTTCTTATGCTGGGTTTATGATTACAAATAAATTTACGAGTCGACAAACTCAAACTTCATTAGGCGGAGATTTTCATTTTTCCTTTAATGATTTTATGGGTGATAAGAACTTAATAATACATGCATCCGCAGCTAAGTCAGATTTACAAAACAGTAAGAAAAATTCCTGGGCTGGAAACTTTTTTATCGATTATCCAAATGATTTAATAGATACATACCTTGGATACAGTTTTATTCAATCAGTTTTTGATCCGGAAATCGGATTTGTATCAAGGCGCGGTTATCAGCGGTTGGTTTATAATCTGGATGTTTCTCCAAGAATTAACAGTGGCGGAATTAAAAAACTCCAGTTCGAACCGTTAGAAAGCTCAATGACCTATAGTGGTAACGGGGTGCTTCAATCGGCAGAGTTTGCAGTAAGTCCATTAGGAATCGAATTTGATTCGGGTGACGAAATTGGAATCGGTATTCACAGAACATTCGACAAACCCGATGAGGATTTTGAAATTTTTGATACTACCAAAGTAAAAGCCGGAAGTTACTGGTATACAACTTATGGAATCGGTTTCGATTCCTCGCCTATGAGAAATATTTACGGAGAGGTAAATTTTATAACCGGCGGATACTATAACGGAAAAAGATCCGAATTGGAAGGAAGAATAACATTTACTGTAAACAAAAATTTGTCGCTGAGCGGAGATTTTACTTACAACCATATTACAATAAATGATAACACCTTAAACACAAGCGAAGTTGGTGGAAGGATTGCTTATACTTTTTCGAAACATCTTAATTCTTCTCTTTTTGCTCAATGGAATAACGAACAAAATGAAATGAATGTAAATTACCGTTTCAACTGGAAACCGAAAATTGGAAGCGACCTTTACATTGTAATTAATCAGTTGTTTTCAACTCGGGATAAAATTCGTTCTAAAGAGATTACCATACTTGCAAAATTTGTGTGGCTGATGGTGATATAAAAATGTAAAATTGTTCAATTATTGAAAAGTTATTAACAATTTGTTTTTTCGCTTGCTAATTTCAATTTCAAATCTTAAGTTACAAATGCCCTTCTACGATATGAGTTAAACCATTGGTTTAATTCTTACCGCGGTTTCACTTTGATTTGATTGCCGGAAAATAAAAGCTGTTCTACAAACTAAAAAACGAAATCGTTTTCAATAAACATCATAAGAGGGGAAAATGAAAACCAATCTGTTATGCAAATTTATTTGCCAAATAACATTAGCGTTTTTACTCATTTCAAATTTATCTGCTCAAACAACAAAAGTTAAAGGAAAGCTATTAGATGTAAACGGCAATCCTTCAAAAGATGCCTTGGTCGGTATAGTTGAAACTCCGGGAGCTAACGGGAAAAATTTTGTTAGCACAGATAACAAAGGAAATTATTCAGTCACACTAACAAAGCCGGGAGTTTCTTACCTGCTTTTTAGCATTCCGAGCCATAGTGCAATTCAAGTTCCTGTCTTTAATACAAAAGACAAGGAGATTACAATTGATGTGCAACTATCACCTTACAAATACAAAGATACTTTTGATGATGTAGGCGTAGCCGGTAGTTTCAACGGTTTCAATATTTCTTCTCCAGAAAGAATGACAAAACTTGATAACGGTACTTATGTATTTGAAACAAAAACAGATCTAAAAGAGATTAAGTACCAGCTTTGCAGAATTACTGCCAACAATAGAACCATAAACGCGCCGGAATCAATTCGGTTCGAACCAGATTCATCGGGCGACTACCGTTCCATTATGGAAGTTAAAAACGGGGTTGCTAAAATAGTTTTTGATCCATCCAAATTACTAATGAGTGATAAATCGTATAATATTGAATTTGTTAATGCCAATTTTGAGAAAAAATTTTTTCAGTATAACGAGGCGGCATTAAAAACAATTAACGATGCATCTACAAAACTTATGGAACATGTAAACGCTAAGAATAATATAGAAACATTTAGCTACGATGCAGGAAATTATTTGACAGATTTATTGGGAAAAATTGAGTCTGAACAGAATGAAGAAGCAAAAAATTATTTAAAACTCATTTATGTTTCATTTGTGAATTATCGAGTAAAGGATTATGATTTTGAAAAAGCAGAAAATTTTTACTCATCGGTTCCTGTAGATAATATTGCCTGGGATTTAATGCCATCGGCTTTTTCTGCATATTATTCACTTATTCCGCGGCATAAATGGGAAAAAATACAGGAAGATTTTCTTAAAAATTCCAAGAGTTATGCAATCCGTCTTTCTGTCTACAATCAAAAATTAGGAAACGCCAAGTTTAATAATATTACAGAAGAGCTTAAAAAACTTCATGCCAGGATAAAAAACGAATATCCGGATTTAAAAGAAGCACAGGATATGCTTAAAAGATATCCCATTGAATCGAAAATTCAGATTGGTGCAGAAATTCCTGACTTTGAAGTAGCTTCAATTGATAATAACGAAGTAAAATATTCCAAGAAAAGTATGCTTGGTAAAATCTATTTAATTGATTTTTGGGCTACATGGTGCGGTCCGTGTGTTGGCGAAATGGAAAACCTTCATAATGCTTATAAAAATTTTAAGGACAAAGGATTTGAAATTCTAAGTCTTTCTCTAGATGCAGAAACAAATGATGTTATTAAATTCAGAAACGGTCAGTGGAAGATGCCGTGGTTAAACAGTTTTATCGGCAACCCGGAAGGTAGAAAAGTTGCAGAAAAATTTGAGGTAATCGGAATTCCAAAACCATTGCTTATTAGCGCAGAAGGTAAAATTTTAGAAACGGAAATGAATCTTAGAGGAAGTAGTCTGGAAAATACACTCAAGAAATATTTTCCATAAAACAGCAAATAAAATATTCATCAAAATATTACGGGGGTTAAATGAAAAAATGATACAGAACATTTTCAACAACATGGAGTTAATATGTATCGTTTATCATTAATAATTGTTTTTCTGTTTTCACAAGTTTTGTTTTCACAAAGCAGCAGTTCGCTTCAGATTAACGGCGGATTTATTTCTAAGAGAATGTCTTCTCTTGGATTAAATACTTCTGTTCAGTACAATCATAAAATTGACGAGGGCTTAGAACTATACGGATACTTTGGTTATGCTGCATGGGACCTCTATAACATTACTATTGAGTACAATCAAATTTATTACAAATGTCCCGTTGAAGATTCGCATGATTTGGTTTCGGTATTTTCAGGTGTCCGTAAATATTTCAAGCAGACAAGTTGGTTCGAACCATTTTTAGAAATTGAGGTGGGTTATCTTTATTTGACTTATAATTCTTATAAATATTTCAGAGCTTCGAACACGGGTAATCAAGTTGGATTCTATCCGGATTACGGTTCGTTAAAAGTTAACTTTGAACACTTATTCGGAGTTGGTTTGGGTGCGGGTATTATTCATACTATGAGCGGTGGATTGAGTATAGTGTTCGCTTATAAATTAAATACGTATATAAATAAAAATTACAACGGTTTCTTTTCAAAGAGGGGGACGTTTTCACTCTTTAATGTTGGATTCAATTACAAGATTTAGATAGAACTAATTGTTAATGATGTTTTTAAAACCAGGTTGTTCTTTTAACAAAATTTCTTGAACACAAAATAATCAATTAATATCCGCTGGATCAGTTAAATCTGTGTGCCATTGCTTATTAGATTTACTTTTGAAACAGTTTCTTTCTTAAACGGGAGTAATCGTCAGTGAAAACCGAAGTTCGAAACAACTACAATGTAATACGTCTTCAGCAAAATGAATATCCTCTGTTCAAATCCGAGGACATTCCAATCACTTTTGTATACACTATTAAAAATAGGGTTTGAAAAACCACATTTACGGTATAAAAACCAATCCCGATTCTGGCATTTCGATTGACTATAAAGGAAATATAAAATTAAGGGGGATAACCATGAAAAAATTACTTCTATTAGCTGTTTTTATTTTAACCGTCGTTTTATTTTCTGCATGTTCAACACAGACACTCTTCAAAGCCAATCCGCTTGATGAAAAAGAAATTTATAACGGTAGGGAAATTGTAACAAAGGAAAATGATGAAGCCGTTGTTTCGGTAGAATTTGACGGTCAATCCGAAAATGATTTTGTCTATTATGTAGAAATTGAAAACCATTCGGATGAATTACTAACAATTAATCCGGGAAACATTTTGGCAGAGGCGGTTAAAAAAGACTTGAGAAGTATTGATAAACGGTTCGGTCCAATGTGGGCTGCTGATCCGAAAAGTGAAATTGCCAGAATTAGTAAAGAAAAAGAGGGCAGGAAAACAATGCATTCGGTTACAACTGGATTGAATGCTGCATTTACTTTGCTGAGTATAATAGGAACTCTTTCGGATAAAGATACACGGCGAGATGGTCATAAGGTTGTTCACGATGTTGTTCTCTGGGCGGATAATCAGGTTAGGGAAGAGATTGATTACGACGAGTCGATAAAAAGTCTAGAATCGCAAAGAGAATTCTGGAAAAATGAGGTGCTTAATTATACTGAACTAAAAAAAGACGAGCGCGTTGGCGGATTGGTTTTTATACCGTTCAACCCTGAAATAAAATATATGCGGCTCATTGTTCCTGTTAATAATACAGATTTTGAATTTTACTATAAACAGGTTATGGTTGACTGAGCAGCGTCGGGATCAAGAGCATGAGCAAGATTAAGATCATGGTCACGAACTTAAACGTGATCGTGATCTGCTTTCTGAATAGTATTTAATAATTGCTCTCTAATTACTTCATTTCTTAAGTTTGCCTAACAATTTTTCGGCTTAATGAAAACAATTCTATTACTTCTTACAATAACAATCGGCATTTTATTTCCGTACGGACACGAATACACATTCTTAATCCGATATTTTCTTATGGTAATGCTTTTCTTTTCCTTTCTTGATGTAAAGGTGAACAAAGAAATTATTACGAAAAAACATTTTGTAATACTATTTACAATAATAATATCCGCATCATTAATTTTTATTCTGATAAATCCATTCAGCCCAGAACTTGCGCAAACAGCTTTTATAACTGCAATTGCACCCACAGCAATTGCCGCTCCGGTTATAACAAGTCTTAAAAGAAAAAAAGTAGAGTTCGTTGCATTCTCTCTTCTGCTTAACAATTTTGTAATAGCATCATTAATTCCCTTTATGCTTCCTGTGGTTGTACAGAGCCAGGCAGATATTTCAATAACCGATGTTCTGTTTCCGATACTGATTACCTTTTCGATCCCGTTTATATCTGCTCAATTACTGAAAGTACTATCAAAAAAAATCTGGACGTGGCTTGTTAACTGGAAGGATGTTTCTTTCTACATATTAATCATAAACATTTATATAGCAACCTCCGATGCATCGAATTATGTACAGTCTGAATTTTCAAACAACCTTGGAATAATCTTTCTGATTGCAGCTTCATCAGCACTTTTATGTATTTTCTTTTTCGGACTCGGCTGGATTATCGGCGGAAAGAATTATCATCACGAAGCAAGTCAGTCCCTAGGACAGAAAAATAATGCGTTTACAATCTGGCTTTCCCTAACATATATGAACCCAATCTCTGCAATTGGTCCGGTGTTCTACGTCCTCTTTCAGAACCTCTACATTTCGTACGAACTACATAAACACCGCCACGAAAATTAATTTTTTCCAATCTACAACCTTTTGTTATTTATGTGCGTCATACCACTATATTATTTGTGGATTATTTGTCCTTTTTAATTAATTTAAAACGTCACAATTAAAGAAAGGTCTTTTAATGAAGAAGTTCTTCAAAATACTTGCATATATTTTCGGGGGAGTTGCAGTATTAGTTGTTGCTTTCCTTATTTATTTTAATTCATCATATCCCAAAGTTGATCCGCCGTCAAATGAAAAAGTTGAAATTACCCCGGCGAGAATCGCAAGAGGTGAATACCTCGCAAAGCATGTTGCTGTTTGTATGGATTGCCATTCAACACGCGATTGGTCAAAGTTTTCCGGCCCTCCGGTTGCAGATACATGGGGCAAGGGTGGGGATAAGTTCAGCGAAGAGATCGGTTTTCCTGGAACTCTTTACGCAAAAAATATTACTCCCGCATCCTTAAGCAGCTGGACGGATGGTGAAATAATGAGAGCAATTACTTGCGGAGTTAATAAAGTCGGGAATGCATTCTTTCCTTTAATGCCGTATTTGAATTATAACAAGATGACAGCAGAGGATCTTTATTCAATTGTTGCATATTTAAGATCACTTAAACCGATAGAAAATAAAGTGCCTGAGGGAAGTTTAAATTTTCCACTTAACTTTATTGTGAAGACTCTTCCGCCACAATCGTTTCATCCATCACCTGAGCCGGATAAGAACAATCCGGTTAAATATGGCGAATACGTAACTAACTTAGCCGGATGTTTCGATTGTCATACTCCATCAGTCCAGGGTGAATATATAATTGAAAAAGCTTTTGCCGGCGGTGCTGAATTCAATTTCCCGGGCGGAGTTGTGCAAAGCGCAAATCTAACACCCGAAAAGAACACAGGGCTTGGTAGCTGGACAAAGGAACAATTCATTGCAAGATTCAAATCTATGGATCCCGACGGCCATCAAATTCCATCTGTAAATATGAACGACTATAACACTGCAATGCCGTGGACTATGTATGCAGGAATGACCGACGAGGACCTCGGAGCAATATACGATTACTTACATTCACTTAAACCGATCTATAACTCAGTTGTAAAGTGGACTCCCGGAAAGTAAAATTAGTCGGCATGGAATAACTTCTGTGCCGACATCTTACTGTAATTTATTTTAGATTGCCATTCAAAATTTCCGGATAATTTAAATTGAGCGACATACTTGCCTCCCTTCTTCTTTTTGTAATCGGTGCGATAGCTGCAGTAATAAACGTAAATGCTGGCGGCGGATCGTCACTTACACTTCCGGCATTAATTTTTCTCGGTTTGGATTCTGCAACCGCAAACGGGACGAACAGGATTGCAATTCTAATGCAGAACGTAAGTTCGGTCTATACATTCCAGAAAGCGCAATATCAGCAATTCAATCTGAGTATGAAGCTTTCATTAATAACGCTTCCCGGTGCAATTGCCGGGGCTCTTGTTGCAATTAAGATAAGCGACGAATTGTTCAATACAATTCTCGGAATAATAATGATCGCGATTACACTCACGATGATCTTTCCGGCATCAAAATCTAAAAAGAACGATGATACCGAAAATAAAAAAATCACAATCCCGCTCTTTCTCACTTTTGTTGTCGTCGGTTTCTATGGAGGATTCATTCAGATCGGAATCGGATTTATTTTGATGGCAATACTAAATAAGCTGATGCATTTCAGTCTTATATATGTTAACATGCACAAGGTCTTCATCGTGTTCATTCTAACAATACCGGCACTTCTAATTTTTATACTTTCCGGAAATGTAAACTGGTACTGGGGTATAAGTCTCGGACTCGGTAATGCACTTGGCGGATGGTGGGGAACAAAACACTCAATCAAAAAAGGGGACCGGTTTATTAAGACGGTTCTATCAATTGCCATAATTATAATGGCGCTGAAGTTAATGAAGATACTTCCTTTCTAATTCCAATCAGATAAACAATGTAATTACAATTACCGGAATATGAGCGAGTGCATATATCCCGAACCTAATAAAAGTTTCTTTCCTCACATCGCTTGCAAGATAACCGAAATAAGCACCTTTCATTATTGTATTGCTCATAATAGAAATTAAAATTGCCGAGACAACTATTCCCGTTGTGAACCCGGAAGAATTTACAAGCGACAGAACAAAAGGACTTATATCCGTTACACCTACAATAGCGGATAAAGAAATAATTCCCGACTGACCAAAATATTCTTTAACAAGTCCGGTAATAAACGACAGTGTAACAAATAAAAGCGCAAATATAAATGCCGGTCTTATTTCAAACGGGTTTTGAAGTTTTTCGGACTCATCTAATTTGGAAACTTTGTATTTCTTCGTAGGAAAATTTATCAGCGATATTGCAAAACCGATAATACACAGTAATAACATTTGCCACCATAAATGAGAAATGATAGATGGACTAATAATATAGATAAGAACCAGCAACCGCAGATACATTACACTTGATGCAACCAGAACTCCCTGAAGCGCATTCTTTGAGATCTGGCTGTTCTGCTGAGTCATCCTTCCATAAGCGATTGATACAGCGGTACTCGATACTATTCCGCTTACAAGTCCCGATACCCAGAATCCAACTTTCTCGCCAAGCCGCTTGGATAAAATGTATCCGACAAAACCGATTGTTGAAACGATTATAACTATCTGCCATACTTTTGATGGATTGACTTTGAACTGTGTGTATTCAACATTTGGCAGCACGGGTAAAATTATAAGCGTTACCAATAGGAATTTTAATACGGCAAGAAATTCAACGCGGTCAAGTTTTTCTACAAACTCTTCCAGACGCGCTTTCTCCGAAAGAAGCATAGTATTAATTATCCCAAGCGCCATTGAAGCCCATATATCAACAAGCATTGCAAGTGCGCCGACTATAAAAGTTAGAAGTGCAGAAAGCTCTGTTGTAACACCGGGCTGATCGTATTGAAATTTTGAGAAGTATGAAATGGCTGTGAGAGCAGCAAGTGCAATTAACCCTATAGGTAAAATCGATTTCTCTCCCATTGTGAAAAGCCAGGCACATCCGAATCCGAATAAACTTATTATCGGGTATGTTCGTATTCCGCCGAATAAAACTTTCTTGTGTTTGCTCTGGGAAGACTCCCGCTCAAGCCCGACAAGAAATCCGAGTGCAAGAGCAACCGCTAATCGCAGTTGGACTGTCCATTCAATTGCTTCCATCTCTCACCATTTGTACATTTTCGAAAATCCATTCTCAATTTGCACAAAATTTTATGAAGAATAAACAGAGTAAGAGCTAACCGGTTTCAACTCCTTGTTTTCGGTTAGTAAATTTTTTTATAGATTTACAACTGAAACTTTTAATGACTTATTAAAACCATCTTTCAACATATCACAACAGCTGCTCTCATTGCATAGCTGCTTATCCTTTAGAGAAATTCTCTGCGGGATAAGTGTGTTCCAAAAACTCTAAAGCATTTTTAATTAATTATAACGAATTTTATAGTTAGAGGATACAATGATAAACCTGAATTCATTGGGATGGAATGAATTTTTTAATAATTCATTTAAGAATTTTGATAGTAGCACATATAAATGCGGAAGGATCTCTGCTGAAAACAAAACTAATTATTTAGTACTGACTGAATCCGGCGAGATTACCGGAGAGGTTTCCGGCAAGTACCTGTTCGAATCTGAAAGACAGAGCGATTTGCCGAAAGTCGGCGACTGGGCAGTAATTACACTTTTTAATAATAATGAACTGGCGGTAATTCATCAGATACTTCCGAGAAGAACAAAAATCTCCCGGAAAAGTGGGGACAGAAAAATAGATGAGCAGGTGATCGCGGCAAATGTTGATCTGGTCTTCATCGTTCAATCATTAGATAACAACTTCAATCTCAACCGACTGGAAAGATATCTCGCCGTTGTAAATCAAAGCGGTGCAGAGCCGGTTGTTGTACTCAACAAATCAGATCTGTGCGATGATGCTGATAAGAAAATAGAATCCGTTAAAGAGAGAGCTAGAATTGATAAAGTGGTTGCTGTAAGTGCGGTTGCAAATACCGGAATAGAATTATTAAATAATTTTATTAAACCGGGGAAAACAATTGCATTCGTCGGCTCTTCGGGAGTTGGAAAATCAACGCTTATCAATGCGTTACTCGGATATGACCGACTTACAAAAAGTGAAGTGCGCAAACAGGATTCGAGAGGACGGCATACAACAACACGTCGTGAATTGGTTCTGCTTCCATCGGGAGGCATATTGATCGCGATACGCCCGGTATGAGAGAGATCGGTCTCTGGAATGTTGAGGAGGGAGTTGCACAAACGTTTTTTGAGTTCGATGAATATGCCGGACAGTGTAAGTATTCCGACTGCACTCATACACATGGGGTAGGATGCGGTGTATTAAGCGCTCTCGAAAAAGGATTGATTTCTAAAGAGAGATATGATAATTATCTTAAGCTGCGTAAAGAATTGAAATACCTGGAATCGAAACAGAATGGTTCTGCACAGATAGCAGAAAAAAGAAAATGGAAGACAATTCATAAAGAACTGAAGAATTTCAACAAGAAGAATAAACAATGATGTATAAAAGATTTATTACTGTTAAGATGTTTACTTGATAATGAAAATTTAGTTTGGCAATTTACCGGTAACTAACGGGGGAATTGATAATGACACCTCAACAAAAGTCTGATAAATCAATTATACCGGCAGAGTTAATTACTTCAAAAATATTATTGATAAGAAACGAAAAGGTTCTTTTAGACAGAGATCTGGCAGAATTGTATGGAGTTGAAGTAAAACAATTAAAACGTGCTGTAAGAAGAAATCTGGAAAGGTTTCCATCAGATTTTATTTTTATTCTTACACGGGCGGAGTACAATTATTTAAGGAGCCATATTGGCACCTTAAAAAGAGGCGGACATACAAAGTATTTACCGTATGCATTTACCGAACGGGGTGTTGCAATGCTCTCTTCGGTTCTAAATAGTAAACGTGCAATACAAGTAAATATTGCTATCATGAGGGCTTTTGTTGAGATAAGAAAATTTCTCTACGGCAACGATGCTCTTGCACAAAAACTAAAAGAGCTTGAGAGAAAAACAAAAAAGAAATTTTCCGATCAGCAGAAACAGATAAACATAATTTTCGAAGCAATTAAACAACTGTTGATTGAGGAAACTAAACCGGTAAGAAAAATTGGATTTTAATAAATATGACTGTCCAGAAAGAAATTACACTTAAACCGCGACCAAGAGGATTTCATTTAATTACAAACGAGATCCTTCAGCTATTACCAGAATTGAAAAGCATTAGCAAGGGGATTGCAAATATATTCATTCAGCATACATCTGCATCATTAACAATAAATGAAAATGCCGATCCTTCGGTCCGCTCCGATATGGAAACATATTTCAATCGTGCGGTTCCGGAATCCGACATGAAATATTACAATCACACTCTCGAAGGTGCGGATGATATGACGTCACACATTAAATCATCAATACTTGGCAGTTCAGTTACAATCCCTATTACCAAGGGCAATTTTAATCTCGGTACATGGCAAGGAATTTATTTATGTGAACACCGCAACCATGGCGGTGCAAGAAGGATTGTTGTAACGATTACGGGAGAATAAAAGATCATTTCTTTTTCTTTGTTAAATCATCCAAAGACTTTTTGCTGCTATCCATATCTTTTTTTGTAAAACCGTCCGGTGTATAGATGGGCATATTGTATTTGATTGATGAGTCCGGTACAAAAAACGGCATGTTATATTTAATAGAAGAATCTGGTTTGAACATCGGCATTTTGCCAAAAAATTTCCGGCTTTGCCATTCTAATTTGTCATGCTTTTTAAATAATGAATCGAGTTTGCCAATATAATAGTCGGATTTGTTTTTTAAGTTTTGTCCACTCACTATAGATGAAATGAACAATAGACAAATAGAAGCGAATTTTATTTTCATACAAATTCCCCTTCAAACGTGATGATTTGACCATCCGTTAACTCAAAATGTTTCAGGAAGTATTAATTTATAAAAAATAGAGAAGTATTTTTAATCATTTCAGAATCTTCACATTTATTGTTAACGCCAATAAATTAGACTACGGCATGATAGGCACTTAACAATCAGATTGAATAATGAGGTCTGAATTTGTATTGGTATTCAAAAGCATCGCGGGAAATTAAATTATTTGTATTTTCCACACGCAAAAAAATAAATTTAGATGCCGCGTAAAAAACATATTAAAATTGCGGAAGTAAAGAACTTTGCCAATGTATTCGGCTACAAGGACGAAAACGTATTCCAGAATATTTGCAATTACTTCAGTCATAAATCGGGGTTTACTTTAGAGCTTGGATGTGGACAGGGTGATTACACAATCAATCTTGCACAACTTCACAAACGTAAAAATTTTATTGGCGTGGATCGTAAACCTTCGCGTATATATAACGGCGCAAAACATTCCAACGAAATAAAAATCGCCAATGTTGGTTTTCTTGTCGGTTATGCAGAACTGCTTGCCGAGATCTTTGCGCCATCAAGTGTTGATGAGATATGGATAACATTCCCGGATCCGTATCCGCGCCGCAGCAGCATGAAGAAACGTCTTACTCATCCGAGATTTCTGGAAATCTATAAAAGAATCCTTAAAAGCGGGGGAGTTGTAAATCTTAAAACCGATGACGATACACTCTACAATTATACTTTAAAAGTTGTTGATGAGCTGGGACTTAAACTCATTAAAGAGAGTAACGATCTCTACAGCAGTAGTAAACTTACCGATGAAGAAAAAATTCTTACCAAGTACGAACGTCAGCACCTTGCAGAGGGGAAAAAAATTAAGCTTGTTAAATTTTCTTTTTGATCGTGCTAGCGGAACGCTTAATAGAACACAGATTTTTATGATTTGCTAAGATTAATTATGATCATAAAACCATCATAATCAATCATAATAATCAGCGTTCTATTTCTTTAAAAGTTGTATTCGATAACCGGATTGCGGAGTGGTCGTCCCGAAGGATCGTGAATTATCAGAAGAACTTTGTCGCTGATGTTGTATGTGGACTTTAGATGATTTTTAAGATTGGAGAGATTAAACGATACCGTTTTTGTAAGATATGCCTCGCACATATCGCCGTTACTATTATGTGAAAGCAGTAACGTAACCTGTGCGGGATTGGTTTTTTGAATCTCCTTGAATGCATAAAGCTCTATAATATGTTCCTTGCATCCGCCGGAATACGAAACATTGAACTTGATTTCATCTTTATTAAGCGATACGGAATTAACATTAAGCGGGTCACGTTTAATAAGATCCGTATTGCTGCCTTCAATAAGTTTTATTGAAGAAGTTCCGCCGCTAATATTTGCTGCTGGTTTAATGATCAAGTCAACGCTGTATTCGTCGGGTTTAATCTGTCTGCCAGAACGCGGTAGCGGATTAAGGGTTTTCAGCTCAACTGTAAAATCGTCGAATGTGAACTTGCGCGGTTCGAGAAGTGTATTTAGCGTAAAATTATTTTTCCTACGTTGTTCGGTTACAGAAATTTTAACTTCACCGTTCCCCGCCCACACGCAATTTGCATCAATCGGGCATCGTGAATCGCTTGCAACACTCTCGAACTTTAATTCTGCATAATTGTTGATTAGAATCTCTTCTCCGTATTTGAGATGAACCGTAACCGAATCGAAATTGCGGCTTAGTATTAAACCCTGATGACCCGGTGATGTGGGTTCTGTTTTCTGGGAGCAGCTTATAATAAATAAAACGGGAATAAGAATTGAGAATTTATATATGTGTTTCATCAGCAAACCTTTTTAATAACTGCGGCAAATTTAATTTATTAGACGTGCAAAAGAAGTGATAAAATTTTGTTATTTGTGTTAAAGTAAAATTTTACCCGCATAATAGTGTAGGGGCACGGACACATCCTCTAAAAATATTATAAAGTAAGGAAATAGATTAAAGATCAGAATTAACCGCACATTTTCTTCTTGCAATTTAAATGTTTGCTATTTAGGTTGCTTCTGCCTCGCTACTACGTTATCATAAATAAAATTTTTTAATACTTTCAAGCCGAGCCATTGATTTTATGAGGCTAAAATGAGATTTCTATATATAACAATTATCTCTTCTATTTTATTACTTATTGATTTATCAGTGGTCTCGGGACAAGAAAATAATATTAAGACAAATTCAATTTATCTAGAGATCGCGGGCAACAACTACTATTATTCAATTAATTATGAAAAAATTATTTTTCAGAATTTTAGTCCTAGAATTGGTTTCTCAATTGTACCTCACGGAGAGTCTTCACATACCTACAGCAACAGTATTTCAATTAAAATTAATCTGTTGATGATGATTGATTACTCATTTTACTTATTTAATAATCATGCTATAGAATTTGGTATTGGATATGCAGATATTCTCGATAGAGATAGAATCTATGCCACGCTTACGATTGGATATAAATTTATTCCGGAGAATAGTAAAATGATTTATAAAATATCATTTACACCGATTTTCAATAAAAGCATTGTCAGAAATCAACTATGGGCCGGGTTGAGTATTGGATTCAATTATTAATAATAATTATAAATATCGGGCGACGCTGCATTTTTTATATTTCAACCAAGAACTATGTCCTGAACATTCCCCAAAATCCATAGCTTGTTGATGAGTAAGAGTAACCAATGGACAAACATCCAATCAACCAAGCAAATGCATCCTAACATTTTTTTTCTTTAACAAAGCACAAAGAACAAAGCCTGCCCCGCTCTTTTTGCGGGGAACTAAGAACCCAGCAACCCGAACGCGCCTATTGTTTTTTAACTGCTTAAGTTTTAATTTGCCCCAGCATTCAGAGGGGTCCTTAATGCCTTACACTTCTTCTGCGTACCGACGTACATATAAAATTTCTTATTACATCTCCTATTATTTCGCATCATTACGCGCAGACTCCTTTGGAACTCAGATAGAAGGGCAAATAGATTTTTACAGAAGAGTATCATATAATTAATTGTAGGTCTATTTAGTGTTATGAGAAAAATAAATCATGATAATATGCAAAATGGTTATCGGGGTCAATTAGCATTAATATAATTTATAAGGCAATAAAGATGAGGAATAAAATGAAAAAGTTAATACAGATATTTTCAGCTTTAGTCCTTTTCTGTTGTTTATTCGCCGGCACATTCACAATCCCGAATTGGGTAATCAATTCAGTTGTTTTTATTATGGTTGATAATAAACCAATAGGTTCTGGATTTGTATTAGGAATTGAACAAAGTGGAAAGCAATTTATTTATTTGGTTTCAGCAAAACACGTATTGGAACCAATATTATCAGACACAACTAAACCTCTTAATGTTAGATTTAACAAAAAAGATGGTTCCGGGACTGTTACAGTTACTTTTCCAACTCAATATTTTAATGGTAAAAGATGGATTGAACATAAAAATCCTGCAGTAGATATTGCCGCAGTTCCCCTTGCTATTTGGGATAAAATAAACGAATTGGATGTAGGTTTGTTTTTAGTTGCAGATACAACTAAAGACTATTTCTGTGATACTTCCTTTGTTAATAAATATAAAGTTACAGCTGGTGACCAAGTCTTTACTGTTGGGCTCGTACCCTATCTTTTTAATAAAGATGAAAAGAATATGGTTCTCTCGCGTTTTGGGACAATATCAGCGCTCCCACAATATGATTTAAGATTGCCAGGTGGATTACAGAAAGCATATTTTTTAGACTGCCCAGCATTTGGAGGAAATAGTGGAGGCCCAGCGTATGTATTATTAGAACGTACAGAAACGGGTGCACTAATTGCTGGATGGCGTATTGCTTTGTTGGGTGTTGTTTCAGAATTTGTACCTAGTCCATTGAGAATGCAACAAATTAAAACCGATGATGCTTTAGCAAATGCTGTGCAATTAATAGAAAATACTGGTATCTCAAAAGTAGTTCCGATTGATTATTTAAAGGAGATACTTTATTCGCAACAGCAGATTGATTTTAGAGATTTCATTATTAAGCAAAATTCAAAATAATATGTCATAACCTACAAATCAAAGTGACTGCTTTAACGGTTGCGGCATTTGACAAGTTATTGGCATTAGTTATAAAAGTTAACTGCTCTTTGAATGTAATTAACAAAATGAATTTATAAATAATTATCTGCGTTGGTTTGTCGTAGTTGCAATGCTATACCTGGTGGCGATTTAAAAACAACGTTGTTATTTCAACCATCAAACACTCTTCCAGTTCAATTCGTCTAACCATCAGCCCAAATTAATATATGGAAATTTATGAAAGCTATCATCTGTACAAAATACGGTCCGCCAGAAGTTCTTAAGATTGTAGAAGTAGAAAAACCGGTACCCAAACCAAATGAAGTATTAGTAAAAATTTTAGCAACAACAGCACACATAGGTGATACAAAGATCCGCCGTTTTGAACCGGGGATGGGTCCGGTTAAAGATATTTTTTTCAAACCGGTAATGCGGTTAATTCTCGGTTTTAGAAGACCACGAAAAAAAATATTAGGTATGGAACTCTCAGGAGAAATTGAAGCAATAGGAAAAGATGTTACACGTTTCAAAGTGGGCGATCCGGTTTTTGCATCCACGGAATTCAGATTCAGTGCTTATGCACAATACTGCTGCTTGCCGGAGAACGGAATCCTTGCAATCAAACCTGCTAACATGACTCATGAAGAAGCCGCTCCAGTTTCCAACGGCGGAATAACCGCGCTGATTCA
>Ga0207951_100185_pt1 | contig 40032 bp, 41 predicted proteins | sample Subbio12Aug_8Bad_FD_184830 | JGI IMG/M metagenome (GOLD analysis project Ga0207951, IMG submission 184830) | Serpentinite rock and fluid subsurface biosphere microbial communities from McLaughlin Reserve, California, USA - CR12Aug_8Bad (SPAdes) | ecosystem: Environmental > Terrestrial > Deep... | reverse complement strand
ATGAGCCGGCCGCCGATGGACTCCAGCCGCGCCGCGCGTTGATCCAGTCGACGCTTCAGCGGCTCCGGCGAGAACCGGGCGAGGGCCTGCAGCAGGCGATGCTCACGCGCCTTCACATTGGCGGCGAGGCCCGTACCCAGGCGGGCGGAGACCGACTCCAGCCGGTCGCGGCGGCGCTCCATGGCGCGGTCCAGCAAGGCGGGGGCAAGGCGGCCCGCCACGGTGATCAGCCCGCGCTCGTGAAACGCCAGATTGCGGGTCAGGCCCGAGCCCAGACGGCTGCCGGCGTGGTCGAGCCGCTGCTGCGGCAGGGCCAGAAGGTCCTCGGGACGGGTCGGCAGGCCGCGGGCGGCGGCGCGCAGCCGGGTGCGGCGGTCTTCGAGGATGCGGCCGCCGGCGCGGGCGAGGCGGCGCTCGAAATCGGCAACGGCGTAGGCCAGGTCGGCCAGCACCGGGGTGGCGATCTCCGCCGCGCCGGTCGGCGTCGGCGCCCGGCGGTCCGAGACGAAGTCGATCAATGTGGTGTCGGTCTCGTGCCCGACGGCGGAGATGATGGGGATGGTCGCGGCGGCCACGACCCGGGCCAGCCCCTCGTCATTGAAGCACCATAGATCCTCGACCGAGCCGCCGCCGCGGGCGACGATCAGGACATCGGGGCGGGGGATGGGGCCGCCGGGGGTCATGGCGTCGAAGCCGCGGATGGCGTTCGAAACCTGGCCGCAGGCGGCGTCGCCCTGGACCACCACCGGCCAGACGATGACGCGGCAGGGCCAGCGTTCGGCGATGCGGTGCAGGATGTCGCGGATCACCGCCCCGGTCGGGCTGGTGATGACCCCGACCACGGCGGGGAAGGTCGGGATGGGTTTCTTGCGGCCCGGTTCGAACAGGCCTTCGCCGGCCAGTTTCGCCTTCAGCCGCTCCAGCTGGGCCAGAAGGGCGCCGGCCCCGGCGGCCTCCATGGTCTCGATCACGATCTGGTACGACGAGCGCGCGGGGTAGGAGGTGATCTTGCCGGTGACGATCACCTCCAGCCCGGTTTCGGGCTGGACGCCGAGGCCGCGGGCCGAACCCTTCCAGACCACGCCGTCGATGGCGGCCTTGTCGTCCTTGAGGGTCAGATAGATGTGACCCGAGGCGTGGCGGTTGACCTTGGAGATCTCGCCGCGCAGCCGGACATGGCCGAAGCGGTCCTCGAGCGTGCGCTTGAGGGCGAAGGACAGCTCCGAGACCGTCTGGGGCGGATTGTTGTCCCGCGCGGGCGCCGGCGGTTCGTCGGCCGGGCCCTCGAAGACGTAGGAGTCGTCGCTCATGGGAGCACGGTAGCGGGCGGCGGCGGCGGCGGGAATGGGCGTTCGGACGGATGTCGGGGATGGGGTCCGGTCCAGCGTCAATAACGGTCGCGAAATACATCCGGCCCCGACCCTCGGGCGATGCGTTAACCGAAATTGGGAAGACGCCGTGCTTGCATCACCTTGAAGAACGGCGGTCGGAGAACTGTGTTGAACCATGACTTGAGTCATCGCGGCGCCGGCGCGGAAGATTCGACCGCCGACTCACCCCTCTCTTCGAACCGGTTTGGGCTGGAAGTCCACGGCCGGGATCTGCCCTTGTCAGAGTCTCTCGAAGCCCTGGCGAACCATGCCGAGCGGATCCATCCCGGGGCCCTGGCCAGTATCATGGTTCTGGATGAGGCCAGGGCGCATCTGCTCCTGGGTGCGGCTCCAAGCCTGCCGGACATCTACAATCAGGCGATCAGCGGGTCCGCAATCGGTCGGGACGCCAATCCGTGCGGCACGGCAGCCTTCGGCAACTGCCTGGTCGTCGTCGACGACATTCAGTCTGATCCTCTGTGGGCCAGGTTCAAACCCTTCGCGACAGAGCTGGGTCTGCGGGCGTGTTGGTCGCAACCCATCCGGGGGTCGGCGGGGGAAGTCCTGGGGGTCGTCGCCCTCTACCACCGTGAAGCCTGTCTGCCGACGGGGGCGCAGATTCATTCAATTCAGGGCCTCTCGGTACTGGCGTCAAACATCATCGAAAGGCACGCTGAACGGGCGGCCACGGCCGAGATCGAACGCCGCCTGTCCGAGACATCTTCGCGCCTGAACGAAGTGGAGGCACAGGCCGAGGGCGAAAGGCATTCGGTCGCACGAAGAGAAGCGTTCTACGGGACGATCATGGAAATGTTGCCGGCCCTGCTGGTCGTGAAGGAGGCCAGCACCGGCAAGTTTGTCCTGATCAATCGAGCGGCTGAAGAAGCCACGGGCCTGTCGTCGGCCGAGGCCATGGGGAAGACAGTTCATGAACTCTTTCCCGCCGAAGAGGCGAAGCGATCCTGGGACGAGGATCAGGAGGTCATTCTCAGCAAACAGGTGAAGGTCGAGCAGGGCGCGCTGGTCACAACCCGGGACCGGGGCGAGCAGTATTGGACGACCCGGAAAACCGCGACCTTTGAGGACGGTCAGCCCGCCTATATCGTCACGGTCAGTGAGGACGTCACCGAGCAGCACCATATGAATGTTGCGCTCCAGGCCGCCCTCGACGCCGCCGAGGCCTCGGGGCGCGCAAAATCGGCCTTCCTGGCGAACATGAGCCACGAACTCCGTACGCCCCTGAATGGAATCGTGGCGGCCTCGGACATTCTGAGCCGAAAATGCGACCGCCCTGACCAACTTGAACTGCTGGAAATCATTCGCTCATCCGGCGAAACGCTGACGGCCTTGCTGGCGGATCTGCTGGACGCGGCCAAGGTCGAAGCCGGTGAACTGAGAATACACAACCAAGCATTCGACCTGCGGGAATTGGCGGAATTCAAATGCCAAAAATTCAAACTGCAAAATACCAATGCAGACGTAGCCTGTGAGCTCAATATCGAAGACGGTGTTGCCGGATATTATAGTGGCGACCACCTGCGAATCCGACAGGTTTTGAATAATTTCTTCAGCAACGCCGTCAAGTTCACCTCGACGGGCAAGATCGTCCTGTCGATCAGAAAAACCGAAAGCGGGCTGATCCGTTTCTCCGTGTCGGATACGGGGATTGGCTTTTCGCCGGACTTCAGGGGCCGGCTGTTTGGCAGGTTCCATCAGGCAGACGAGACGATAACGCGCAGATTCGGCGGCACCGGCCTTGGCCTGTCCATCTGCCGCGATCTGGTGGAGCTCATGGGAGGCGCGCTGGACTGCGAGAGCCAACCGGGCGTGGGTTCGACCTTCTGGTTCGACCTTCCGCTGGAATCCGTCAGCGCCCCCGAAGACAAGCGCGCGATGGCCACGGCCGTCGACTCTCCGGATCGCCCCCTGCGGGTGCTCATCGCCGATGATCACCCCACGAACCGTAAGGTGGTCGAGTTGATGTTGTCCGGCGTGGCCGAGGTCGTGAGCGTGGCCGATGGACAGGAAGCCGTAGACGCCGCGTTCGCGTCGCTCTTCGACATCATCCTCATGGACATGCAGATGCCGGTCATGGACGGGCTCACAGCCGTGCGGAAGGTCCGAGCGGCGACATCACACTGTCGGGACGTTCCGATCGTCATGATGACGGCGAACGCGATGCAGGAACATGTCGAGGCCAGCAGGGCCGCGGGCGCTGACGTGCACCTCGCCAAGCCGATCACCGCCGAGACCCTGTTTTCCGCGATGAACGAGGCCATGGAAAGAGTCGCGCCCGATCCGCCGAACGCATGCCATGCATGACGTTCGGCCCGACGGTCGATCGCCGTCGGGATCGACGCGGGCGCCTTGGATGGGGCGGCCGCACACCCCTCACCTCCAGTCCTGACACAGCCATCGCGACCGCCAGCTCGTCGTCGCGCGCGATCCGCTGGAACCCTGTGTCAGACCCGGCCATTGTCATTTCATGGCCGATCCTTTCCATACCGATCCCGCTGAACAGGATCCCCGTGAGCGCAACCTTGCCCGCCGCAGCGAGGGGCCGGCGGTGAGCCCGTGGCTGATCATTGGCGTCATCGTGCTGATCGCCGTAGCGGTCTATGTGATCTCCGCCGTCCTGGTCTGATGCGAGCGGCGCCTTGACCGCCTTCGCAGTCGCGGTCATTGCCCGCGCATGAATATCCTGCTGGTGGGATCGGGCGGACGCGAACACGCCCTGGCGTGGAAGATCGCCCAGTCGCCTCTGACGCGGCGGCTGGTCATCGCGCCCGGCAATCCCGGCATGGAAAAGCTGGGCGAGCTGCGGGCGATGAAGGTCACCGACGCCGACGGCCTGGCGGCGCTGGCGCGCGAGATCCGGGCCGATCTGGTCGTGGTCGGACCCGAGACGGCGCTGGAGGCGGGTCTGGCCGACCGGCTGATGGCTGCGGGCATCCCCTGTTTCGGCCCGACCGCAAAGGCGGCCCAACTGGAGACCTCAAAGGCCTTTTCCAAGGCCTTCATGGAGCGGCACGAAATCCCCACCGCGGGTTTCGGCGTCTATGAGCGGCTGCACGAGGCGCGTCAGGCGCTGACGGTGTTCAAGCCGCCCTATGTGATCAAGGCCGATGGTCTGGCGGCGGGCAAGGGTGTGGCCATCTGCCCGACCAAACGCGACGCCGAGGGCGAAATCGAACGGATGCTGGGCGGCCGCTTCGGCACGGCCGGGGCGCGGGTGGTGATCGAGGAGTTCATGGACGGCGAGGAGGGCTCGCTGTTCGCCGTCTGCGACGGAACGCGCGCCGTCCTGCTGGGCGGGGCGCAGGATCACAAGCGCGCCTATGACGGCGACCTCGGCCCCAACACGGGCGGCATGGGCAGCTATTCGCCGGCGCCGGTGTTCACCCCCGAGCTGGTCGAGGCGGCCGACCGGCTGGTGGTGCAGCCGGTGGTGGCGGCCATGGCGGCGGAGGGCATGCCCTATCGCGGGGTGCTGTACGCCGGGCTGATGGCCACCGAGGATGGGCCCAAGGTGGTCGAATTCAACGCCCGCTTCGGCGATCCGGAATGTCAGGTGCTGATGATGCGGCTGGACGGGGACGTGGTGCCCTTGCTGCTGGCCTGCGCGCGGGGCGACCTGACCCGGGCGGCGATGCCGGCGTTCAGCCCCGATACGGTGATCTGCGTGGTGCTGGCGGCCTCGGGCTATCCCGACAGTCCGCTGGAGGGCTCGATCATCCGGGGGGCCGAGCAGGATTTTGGCCCGCATGTGCAGGTCTTCCACGCCGGGACGCGACGACGGGCCGACCGCCAGCTGGCGGCGGCGGGCGGCCGGGTGCTGAACGTCTGCGCCCGCGGCAAGGACATCGTCGAGGCCCGCGAACGGGCCTATGCGGCGGTGAAGAAGATCGACTGGCCGGGCGGGTTTCACCGCACGGACATCGGCTGGCGGGCGCTGGAGCGGGAGTAGAACCGGGCTTGGGTTGAGGCAAATATATCAAACCCGGTTAGGTTGAAGCCGCGTGAGGCGGTCTTTGGATCGTGCTAAAGGCAGACCATGAGCGATCCGCGCAACGAGTTCGATGAAGAGCCGGCGGACTTCGACCACGCGGACGAGGCAGCCGACGAGGCATCCCTGCAACGGGGTCTGGCGGACGCCGAAGCGGGGCGTTTCATCAGCCATGACGCGATGAAGCGGTGGCTCCGTTCGTGGGGGACCGGCGATCCTGTCCCACCTCCGAAATGTGGCGAGTAGTCTGGACCGAAGAGGCCCGGGAGAACCTGGTTGGCATCCAGGCCTACGTCGAACAGTTCAACGCGTCCGCCGCGGCGAAGCTGGCCGGACGGCTCATCGACTCGGCCGACAGCCTCGAAGAGATGCCGGATCGGGGCTGCCCCCTGCGGCCCGGGGTCCGGGAGCTTGTGGTCGTTCGGCCCTACCGCATCCTCTACGCCGTGGTCGGCGCGGAAGTCCGCATCCTGTCGATCAGGCATACGGCCCGCCGACCACCGGAGTAGCGCCGGCCTTCGCCTCTCCATCACCCCGGCGTATAGTAGGTCGGCGACCCCGGCCCGACCGGCAGGCCGAACCCGAACACCCACAGGAAGAACATCGCGCCCCAGGCGAGGGTGAAGAAGATCGAATAGGGCAGCATCATCGCGATCATGGTGCCGATGCCGACATTCTTGTCGTAGCGCGTGGCCCAGGCGAGGATCAGGCCGAAATAGCTCATCATCGGGGTGATGATGTTGGTGGTGGAATCGCCGATCCGATAGGCGGTCTGGATCACCTCGGGCGAATAGCCGATCAGCATCAGCATGGGCACGAAGACCGGCGCGGTCAGGGCCCACTGGGCCGAGGCCGATCCGATCATCAGATTGACGAAGGCGCAGATGGCGATGAAGCCGATGAAGACCGCCGGACCGGTCATGCCGGTATTCTGGAGGAAGACCGCGCCGTTGACGGCCGTGATCGCGCCGAGGTTGGACCAGTTGAAGAAGGCCACGAACTGGGCGGCGAAGAAGACGATGACCAGATACAGCCCCAGTGTAGACAGGCCCGAGGCCATGCCGTCGATCACGTCGCGGTCGTTCTTCACCGTGCCGACAACCCGGCCGTAGGCCACGCCGACGACGAGGAAGAACAGCAGGATCCAGACGGCGAAACCGGTGAAGAAGGGCGACCGCATCCGGTCGCCCGTCTCCGGATCGCGCAGGACGCCCCATTCGGGCAGCAGGGTCAGGGCCATCAGGCCCAGCACGACAAGGACCCCCAGCCCCGCCATCCACAGGCCCTTGCGCTCCCTGCCCGACAATGGGGCGGCGCCGTCGGCGTTCAGCACGGCGGGGTCGGCGCGCGATGAGTCATAGCGACCGAGTTTGGGCTCGACGATGAATATGCTGACCAGCGAACCGATGATCGTCACCAGGAAGGTCGAGGCGGCCATGAAATAATAGCTGGCCGTCGCCGTCACCTGATAGGCCGGGTCGATCAGCTGGGCCGCCTCCTCGGTGATGCCCGCCAGCAGCGGGTCGATCGTGCCGATCAGCAGATTGGCGGAATAGCCGCCCGAGACTCCGGCAAACGCCGCCGCCATGCCGGCCAGCGGATGCCGGCCCAGCGAATAATAGACGGCGCCCGCCAACGGGATCAGGACGACGTAGCCGACCTCGGAGGCCGTGTTGGAGATCACCCCGGCGAAGACGATGGCCACGGTGACCACCTTCGGCGAGGCGCTGAGCACCAGGGCCCGGACGGCCGCCGACAGGAGGCCGGAGCGTTCGGCCACACCGATGCCCAGCATCGCCACCAGCACCACGCCCAGCGGGGCGAAGCTGGTGAAATTGCCGACCAGACCGGTGAAGATGCGGCGCAGGCCGTCCCCGGTCATCAAACTGACCGCGGTGATCATGCCGTCTTCGGAGCGGCCCGCGGCGCCGAGCGGCCGCGGATCCTCCACCGCGACGCCCATCCAGCCGAACAGGCCCGACAGCAGCACCATCGACAGGGCCAGGATGGCGAACAGCGTCACCGGATGCGGCAACAGATTGCCCAGCCACTCGACGCCGTCCAGGAAGCGGGTGAAGGCGTTGCGTTTTTCGGGAGGAGGCGTGGGGCCTGCGGGGCCGGGCCGGGCGGTGTCGGTCATCAGGGTCCTTGCGTATGGCCGGTGTCCAGTCGCCCCGCCGCACCGTCAGGCGGAGACGTTTTCCTGGACGCCTGTTCTAGCTAGCGGGGCGACGGCGGCACGGCAACGCGCCGCGGATCGAAGGGCGCCGGGTCGATGCGGGGACAGTCAGGCCCAGGCGAACAGCAGGCGACCCTCGCCCATGCGCTCACGCAGGGCCGGGAGGTCGGCGTGGGCGACCGAGAAACAGCCGTAGGACCGGCCCAGCTTGCCTTCCCGGGCCAGGAAGGCCGGGTCGGCGTAGTCCGCGCCGTGGATGATGATGGCGCGTTCGCGGGCCAGATTGTTGGTGTATTCCAGCCCGTCGAGCAGGACGTTCGGCCCTTGCTGCGGCCCGTGGCTGGGCCCGGCGGTGGCGTAGGCGCCGACCGAGGACATATGGCTGTCCGGCTCATTGCCGAAGGTGGTCGGGAAGCCGGTGTGCGCCGGGTCGGAGCCGCGGCCATGGCTGGTGCGCATCAGGGTGATGTGGCCGCCCTCGAGATCGACCTCGTAAAGGCGCTCGTCGCCCGAGAATTTCTTGAAGTCGACCAGATACATGCGGTCGCGTCGGGTGATGCGGTGGTCGTGGATGTCGAGCGCGGACATGGCCCGCTCCAGCAACTCCTTGCGCACCTGGCCGCGCGGATCGAGCGGGCGGGTGGTGTTCAGGGACGAGGTAATGATCTCGGGCGGCCGGGCCGGAACCTGAGGTTCGACCGGCAGGGCCGCAACGGCGCGAAAGCCGGCGGCCGGAGTCTGGGCCGCGGCGGTCGCGCAACCCGACAGCAGGGCTGCTCCGCCCAGGATGAAACCACGTCTGGCAAGCCGCATGCGACGCCCCTCGCATGTTTACTGAAGTCACGGGTTGTTTCAGCTTGTGACGGCTGTTTCAACCTGCGCCTTGGCTGAATCGCCCGAACCGTTAAGGTGAAAGCTCTGTAAGGGGAGGGTTTCGTGAAGCTGATCACCACACTGTTGGCGGCCTGTGCCGCGCTGGCGGCCTCAAGCGTTGCGGCGCAAACGCCCGCGACGGGGCCACTTTCTCCTGTTGGGGGAACCACGTTCGTCCATGCGGGGCGCCTGCTGGCGGACCCGGCGACCGGTGTTGTGCAGCGCGATAAAACTCTCGTGATCGAGGGGAACCGGGTCGTCGATGTGCGCGACGGCTTCGTCGGAGAGGGCCGGATCGTCGACCTCCGGGGGAGTTTCGTGCTGCCGGGGCTGATCGACAGCCATGTCCACCTGACCGGCGAGCAGAATCCGAACGGGCGGCTGGAAGCGGTGACGCAGTCCAATGCCGAACAGGCCATGGTGGGCGCGCGCTACGCCCGCCGCACCCTGATGGCCGGCTTCACCACCGTCGCCGACCTGGGCGCGACCAATGAGTCGATCTTCGCCCTGCGCGACGCGGTGCGGCGCGGCGACGTGCCTGGCCCGCGGATCATCGCCTCCGGCGAGTCGGTCTCGGTTCATGGCGGCCATGGCGACATCAACGGCTATCGCGAAGACATCATGCATATGTTCACCGGCGAGAGCATCTGCTCTGGCGTGGAGGACTGTATGCGGGCGGTCCGGCTGCAGGTCCGCTCGGGGGCCGACATCATCAAGATCACGGCCACGGGCGGAGTGCTGTCCAACACCGCGGCGGGTCTGGGCCAGCAGTTCTCCGACGATGAGCTGGCGTCCATCGTCGGCGCCGCGCACCGGATGGGGCGGCAGGTGACGGCCCACGCCCACGGGGCGGACGGGATCAACAGCTTCCTGCGGGCCGGCGGCGACTCGATCGAGCACGGGACCTGGCTGGACGATGAGTCGATCCGGCTGATGCGGCGTGAGGGTGTTTATCTGGTGCCGACCCTGCTGGCCGGAGATTTCGTGGCGCGCATCGCCTCGGGACCCGATAATTTCTTCACCCCGAACCAGACAGCCAAGGCGCTGGAGGCCGGACCGAAGATGCTGGACATGGCGCGGCGCGCTCATCAGGGCGGCGTGCGTATCGCTTTCGGCACCGACTCCGGCGTCTCGGCCCATGGCGACAACGCCCAGGAGTTCGCCCTGTTGGTGCGGGCGGGGATGACGCCGCTGGAGACGATCCAGGCCGCGACGGTCAATGCGGCGGCGCATTTGCGGATCTCGCAGGACGCGGGCCGGATCGTCACCGGCATGCCGGCCGATCTGATCGCCGTTTCCGGCGATCCGCTGGCCGATGTGACCGAGCTTGAGCGGGTGCGGTTCGTGATGCGCGGCGGAGTGGTCTATCGGGCGGACTAGCCATCCCTCCACCAGCGGGCGATGCGAGCATGGCGGGCGGGGCCTGATCCGGTCGCCGGCGCGTGGGGCTCGCTCACTTCACCCCTTCGCGGTCTCTTTCTCCCCGACAGGGGAGAACTTCAACGCCCCCAACAGCAGCCGCTGAAATCCGGCTTCGTCCTCGAAGGTCGCCTTCACCGGCCATGAGATCACTCGCGTCCGCCATTCGGGCGGCAGGCGAAACCAGTCCTTTTCGGTGGTGATCAGCCGGGCGTTCTGTCTTTCGGCGTGGTCTGCGAGAAAGGCCAGGTCGGTCTCGCGGAAGGCGGCGTGGTCCGGGAAGGGCGCGAAATCGACCAGTTCGGCCCCGGCGGCTTCGAGGGCGCGCTCGACCTTCCACGGCTTGGCGATGCCGGCGAAACCGACGAGCGGGCCGCGGGGCGGCGGTGCGGCGGGGGTCAGGCGGGCGATATGGACCGGAAGGTCGACGAAGGCTTCCATCAGTTCGGGATGAACCCTGGGCGCATCGGCCGGGAGCAGGACAATAACGGCGTCGGCGCGGGCCAGACCGTGGCGGAGCTTCTCCCGCATCGGGCCCGAGGGAAACACCGAACCGTCGCCGAAAGGCCATTCGTCGTCGCGGGTCTCGCCGTCGACGACGACGAGGCTGAGGGCCTTCTGCAGGGCCGGGTTCTGGTGGGCGTCATCGAGCACCAGGGCCCTGGCCCCGGCGGCGGCGGCGGCGCGGGCCCCGGCGACGCGGTCGCGGGCGATCCAGGCGGGGCCGCCGAGGGCCAGCATCAGCGGTTCGTCGCCGACGTCCGCGGCGGTGTGGACGGCGGGATCGACACGTGTCGGTTCGCGCAGTCGCCCGCCATAGCCGCGCGACAGGGCGTGGGCGTCGATCCCGGCCTCGCGCAGCAGGCGGATGGCCTCGCGGGCCACCGGGGTCTTGCCGGAGCCGCCGACGGTGAGGTTTCCGACGGAGATGACCGGCGCGCCGGGATAAACGGGCTCGGCGCGGGCGATGCGGCGCGCCGTCGTCGCAGCCCAGACCCAGGACAGGGGCTTGAGCAGGGTGCGGGCGACCCGGCCGTGGCGGGCGTCGCGCGTGTACCACCAGCGGGGGGTGTTGAGCTTCATCGGGGGCCTCGCGCCTGACTCCGGGGCGAAGGGGCGGGCGGCAGCAGAGGCGCGAGATTATCCCATAACCGGTCGAGACCCGACCCGGCCTCGGCGGCGGCGCGTCGACCGCGCTCGCCCATGGCCTTTGCAGCGGCGGCGTCGGCCAGCAGGGGGGCGAGCACGGCGGGAAGGTCCCAGGGGGCGTCGATGACGGCCAGGCCCCCGGCCTTGACGAGCGCATCGGTCACGGCCGCCCAATTGCTCATGTCCGGCCCGGTGACGGCGGGCTTGCCCAGCCGGGCGGGCTCCAGCGGATTGTGCCCGCCGACCGGCGGCTTTTCGAGCGCGGCGGAGAAGGAACCACCCATCACAACCACATCGGCTAGGCGCAGGAACAGGCCCATCTCGCCGAGCGTGTCGGCGATATAGAGGTCGGTGTCGCGGTCCGGCTCACGGCCCCCGGAACGGAGGGCGAAACGATAGCCGTCGCGGGTCAACGCCGCGGCGATGTCGCCGCGGCGCTCGGGATGACGCGGCACCAGGATCAGGCACAGCCGGTCGGCCAGCTTGTCGAGGGCGCGGACGAGGGCGATCTCTTCTCCGTCATGGGTGCTGGCGGCGACGACCACCGGCCGGTCGCCGATGGCGGCGCTCAGCCGGGTGAAGGCGGCGGCGTCGTGCGGCGGGGGTCCGCCCGACAGTTTGAGATTCACATGGCCGTCGATGTGGGCCCCGAGGCTCTCCAACCGGGCGGCAGAGGTCTCGTCCTGCGGCAGGATGCGGTCGAAGGCGGTCAAAACCTCTCGCGCCGCGCCGGGGAAGCGGCGCCAGCCGTCGACGGTCTTTTCCGTGATGCGGGCGCTGGCCAGCACCAGATTCACGCCACGTTTGCGGGCCCCAAGGATCAGATTGGGCCAGAGTTCGCTTTCGACGAAGACGGCCAGGGACGGCTTCCAGTGGTCGAGAAAGGCATTGACGGCGCCGGGGGCGTCGACCGGAGCGAACTGGTGGATCACGCCCGTGGGCAGGCGCTTCGCCAGCAGGGTCGCCGAGGTCAGGGTGCCGGAGGTGACGAGCAGGGTCAGGTCGGGGCGTTTGTCGCGCAGGCGCTCGACGACCGGCAGCAGGGACAGGGTTTCGCCGACGCTGACCCCGTGCAGCCAGACCAGCGCGCCGGCCGGCCGCGCGACCGAGGCCCGGCCGAGGCGTTCGTCGACGCGGGCGGCGTCTTCCTTGCCCTGTTTGACGCGGGCGTCGAGCAGGCGCGGGGCGAGAGGCTCCAGCAGCCGGGTGAGAAGCCGCCAGGCGATCAGGGCGGGGCTCACCTAGACGCGCTCCAGACCGGTGATGGCGTCGGCACGGGCCTCGACCGCGGTCAGGCGTTCGGCCCAGCGCAGGGTGACTTCATCGGTCGACAGGCCTTTCGGGAAGGTATCGATGTCCCAGACGACGGCGCCGCGACCAAAGGGCAGGGGCAGGACCGCGCGGTCCCAACTGCCCAGCCGGATAGCGGGCCGGCAGGACAGGCCGATGAAGAGGACGGGGGCGCCGGACAGTCTGGCCATGACGGCGACGCCGTCGCCCATCTCCCGCACCGGGCCACGCGGACCATCCGGGGTGACGGCGACGCCGGCGCTACGAAGCTGGCGGAGAGCATCGCGCAGGGCCGCAGACCCGCCCTTGGCCCGACTGCCCTTGTCCTTGTTGGCCGAGGAACCGCGGATGGAGGGGAAGCCGACCTTGCCCATGGCCCTGGCGATGAACTGGCCGTCCGGCGACAGTGAGACGATGGCCCGCACCTCCTGGGCGCGATGGTGGGGCCAACAGGCGGGGGTCAGGCTGATACGCGAGTGCCAGAACAGGCAGATCACCGGCCCTCGCTCGGCCCAGACCTTTTCGGCGACGGCCTCATTTTCGCGCGTCCAGCGGATGGTGGCGACACAGAATCGCATCCAGACGGCCAGTAGATTGGCCAGTACGGTCTGGAACAGGGGATTGCGCAGCGGCCTCATGCGACTGTGGCGCCCGCGACCGGATCACTCTCCAGAGACTGCTGCCGGGCGAGCCGGGAATAGAGGCCGCCCTTGCCGACCAGCTCCGCGTGCGACCCCGTTTCGACCACCCGGCCGCCGTCGATGACGTGGATGCGGTCGGCGTTGCGGACTGTGGACAGGCGGTGAGCGATCATCAGGGTCGCGCGGCCGTGCATCAGCCGCTCAAGGGCGGCCTGGACCAGGGCCTCGCTCTCCGTGTCGAGCGCCGAAGTGGCCTCGTCGAGCAGCAGGATGGGGGCGTCCTTGAGGAAGGCGCGGGCGATGGCGATGCGTTGGCGCTGACCGCCGGAGAGTCGCAGGCCCGCCTCGCCGGCGCGGGTGGCGTAGCCCTCAGGCAGGGCGGTGATGAAGTCATGGGCCGCCGCCGCCTGGGCCGCGGCGACGATATCCTCGGCCGTGGCGCCGGGGTCGCCATAGGCGATATTGGCCGCGATGGTGTCGTCGAACAGGAAGGGCTCCTGGGTGACGAGGGCGATCTTCGCCCGCAGGTCATGCAACCCGAGTTCGCGGATGTCGCGGCCGTTGACGGTCACGGCACCGGCGGTGACGTCGTAGAAGCGCGGCAGCAGTGACAGCAGGGTCGATTTGCCGCCGCCCGATGGCCCGACCAGGGCCACGGTCTCGCCGGGAGCGACGGTCAGGGACACCTCGGACAGGGTCGGGGCGCCGCCCTCCGCCCCGGAGACGCCTCTTGTGCCGTAAGCGAATGAGACCTGCTCGAAGGCGACCGTGACCGGGCCTTCGGCCAGGGGGACGGCGTCGGGCGCCTCGCGGATCTCGGGCTGGATGTCGAGGGCGCCGAACAGACGGCGGGCGGCGGTCAGGCCTTCTGACATCACCGTCTGCAGATTGGTCACCTGGCGCAGCGACTGGCCGGCGGCCATCAGCAGGGCGATGTAGGCGGCGAAGGCGCCGACCGTCATGGATCCGTCGCGGGCACGCCAGCCGGCGTAGGCCATGACGGCCGCGACGATGATCATGGCGACGAGGTTGGAGAAGGGCCCGGCGAAGGCGCGGCTGTCGGCGCTCTTGATGACATGGCGCTGGCGGCGGGCGACGACCTCGCCGACGCGGGCCTCCTCGGCCGCCTCGCGATTCTCTATCTTGATCAGCCGGACGCCGTCGAGGTTCTCCATCAGGGCAGTGGAGAGGTTGGATGTCTCGACCATGGCCCCGGTGGTGGCCTTGCGCATCCGCTTGCCGAAGCGACGCATGACGAAGGCGATCACGGGCGCGCCCAGCAGGACGATCAGGGTCAGCCGCCAGTCGCTCCAGGCCATATAGGCGATAACGGCGACCAGGGTCAGGGCGTGCTGGGTGTAGTTGACCACGCCGTTGGTGAAGGCCTCGCGCACCAGATTGGCGTCGAACAGGACCGAGGAGACAAACCCGCCGGAATGCTGGCTGCGCAGGCGGGCCAGGTCGGCCCGGATCATGGCGCCGAACAGCCGCACCTGGATGTCACCGACGATGCCGTGGCCGAGCCGGTTGACGAGGGCGGCCTGGCCGAGGGCGGCGGCGGTCCAGATCAGTCCGGCGCCGATGATGATCAGGGGGATCCATACCAGCGCCTGTCCAGGCGGCACGGTAATGAAGCCCCAGATGGTCACCGCCTCGCCGAGGAACAGGCCATCGATGGCCGGCTCCAGCAGCTGCAGCACTGTGGCCGCCATGATCCCGACCACGGCGGCGCAGGCGACCGACAGAAACAGAGGCGTCCGACGCCTCGAGAGATAGTCGCGCCAGATGCGGCCGAGCAGCGGGCGCAGCGGCTCTTTCTGGTCGGCGGCGGGGGCGGACGTCGTCATCGGTCCGAGGTCGGACGGGATCGGAGGGAAGTCAAGCAGGGAAGGCAGGTGAGATCTCTGGTCGCCGCCATGGCGTCGCTGTCCGTCGGGGGCTATCTCAACCTCCATGTCCCGCTACGACCTCACCACCCCCGCCGGCCGGTTCAAGACGCGGTGGGACTATGTCTGGAAGGATCATGCCTTTCTGCGGCGCTGGTTCATGAACGCCCACTGGCTGGGGCCGGATCTGGTGCGGACCAACCAGCCGTCTCCGCGGCAGCTGGCGTATTGGCAGGCGAAGGGGATCAGGACCGTCATCAACCTGCGCGGGGCGCGGGATGAGGCATACTATGCGCTGGAGAAGGCGGCGTGCGAGCGGCTGGGTCTGACCCTGATCGACGCGCCGCTGGATTCGCGGGATCCGCCGCAGAAGGACCGGGTGCACCGCGCCCGGGCGCTGTTCAGCACCATCGAATATCCGGTGCTGATCCACTGCAAGTCAGGAGCCGACCGCGCGGGTATGATGGCGGTCTTCTATCGCCATTTCCATCTGGGCGAGCCGATCAGCATGGCGATCGATCAGCTGTCGAAGAAATATCTCCACAGCCGCGAAGGCCTGACCGGCGTCCTCGACTATACGCTCGAGAAATATCTGCGGGAGGCCGAGCCGGCGGGGATCAGCTTCATCGACTGGATCGACAGCGACGCCTACGATCCCAAGGCAATCCGGGCCGAGTTCAAGGCTGGCTGGTGGGGCACGCTTCTGACCGACCGACTGCTCCGGCGGGAATAGTCAGCCCCAGGGGCCGCGCGGTTCGCCCGGCGGGGGCTGCGAGGCGCCGGTCTCGGCATCACGTCGGGCCTTGCGGCCGGCATTCCAGTCGCGGATCCAGCGCGTCCAGCGGCGTTCGCCGCGATAGACGCCGATCCAGAGCGCCAGCGCCATGATCAGAAAGACCAGGGACGCGATTTCCTGGGTGTCGAACGTGCGGCCAAAGAGGGTCATGGGCGGGGCTCCTGCGGGACCTCGGGACGTGGGGCGGTCTCGCTTCGGTCTGCGAGCGATGTGGCCGGTTCGCCGGGGGTGACCGGGTCATTCCAGGCTGTATCGGTTTCTGTCGGGCCGGTGGTGGTGGAGGACGGCTTCTTGCGGACCGCCCAGACGACGATCCCGACGCCGAGCGCCACAAGGGCGAGGACGATCAGGGTGGGGGTCATCGGGTTTCTCCAGCTCAGCGTGACACTATAGGCCTGAAAGCGTCGCAGGCCGAGGCCGGGTTCCGCTTTCAGTGACCGGGCGTATCGCCGCGGGGGTCGATCATCCGGTGCGCGTGCAGGATGAAATAGCGCATCAGGGCGTTGTCGACCGTGGCCTGGGCCCGGGCCTTCCACGCCGCGCGAGCCTCCTCATAGTTGGGATAGGCGCCGACGAACTCGACCTTGGAAAGATCGCGGAACACCGGGGCGTCGAGGTGGCGGAGCTCGCCGCCGATCACCAGGTGAAGCAGCTGAGGGGTTTCGGCTTTGGCGGTCATGAGGCGTCCAGACGGGAACTAGCGGGGCGCGAGCGGAATAGGCGTTGTGCGCCGAACGATCAACTTGTGAAGGGCCGGGCCGCTGCAGACCAGGCTGTTCTGGCGCGGATCGACCTGGTTGAAGCGCCAGGCGTGGCCGTGATGGTCTGTGACCCGCCCGCCGGCCTCCTCGACGATCAGGGCGCCGGCGCAGACGTCCCAGTCGCATTTGGGCGTCAGGTTGATGGCGGCGTCGAAGGCGCCGGCGGCGACCAGGGCCATGCGGTAGGCGATGGCGTTGCGCTTCTCGTAGCGCATGGCGGGCCAGGGCTCGAGCCAGTGCGGGCCCTCCATCAGCCGGGCGTCGGCGAGGACCGAGGCGTCGTCGAGGCCGGCCGTGTCGGAGGCGGTGATCGGTCGGCCCTGCAGGAAGGCGCCGCCGCCGAGGGTGGCGGTGAAGGTTTCGCCCAGGGCCGGGGCATGGATCACGGCGGCGATCGGCCGTCCGTCCTCGACGATGGCGATGGGAATGCACCACCACGGCTTGCCCTTCATGTAGGCGACGGTTCCGTCGATCGGATCGACCACGAAGATGCGGGATTTCGACAGGCGATCGGCCGTGTCTTCCGTCTCTTCCGACAGCCAGCCGTGATCGGGTCTGGCGGACAGGAGCGCCGCCTTCAGCATCTCGTCCACGGCCATGTCGGCCGAGGTCACCGGCGAGCCACCCGACTTGGACCAGACCTTCAGCCCGGCTTCGCGTTCGGCCAGCGCCAGACGCCCCGCGGCCTCGGCTGCGTTGCGGATCAGGTCGAGATCGGCCGCCAGACCGGAAGGCGCGTCGGTCATTTTCCGGCGATGGCGACGCTGTCGAACAGCAGCGATGGACTGTTGAAGCTGCTGCGGAATTCCAGGTCCGAGCCGCGCTGCATCCGGGCCCAGAGCTCGGTCAGCTTGCCGGCGACGGTGACCTCGCTGACCGGATAGGCGATCTGGCCGTTCGCGAACCAGAAGCCTGAAACGCCGGCGGACCAGTCGCCGGTGTTCGCGTTCAGCGACGGGCCGAACATGGAGGTGACGAGCAGGCCGGTCCCGGCCTCGGCCATCAGCCCGTCCAGATCGGAAGCGCCGGGCTCGAGGTGCAGATTGTGGGTCGAGACCCCGGGCGGGCCGGCGAGGCCGCGCGAGGCGTGGCCCGTCGAGGCCAGGCCCAGCTGGGCGGCGGCCGCGCTGTTCAGCAGCCAGGTGGTCAGGACGCCGTCGTCAATGATGGATTGCCGGGTGACGGCCACGCCCTCGTCGTCGAAAGGGGTCGAGCCGTGCCCGCGCGGGCGAAACGGATCATCGATCAGGGCGACGCCCGTCGGCAGGACGCGCTGGCCCAGACGATCCTTGAGGAAGGAGGTCCCGCGGGCGATCGCGGGGCCGGAGATGGCGCCGAGCAGGGGCGACAGGACCTGGGTCGCCACCCGATTCTCGAAGATCACCGGGGCGGTGGTCGAGGCGATCTTGCGCGGACCCGTGCGGGCCACGGCGCGGCGGCCGGCGTAGTCGCCGATCGAGGCCGCGGAGGGCAGGTCGGACAGGTGACGAACCGACCGGTGCTCGCCGCCGCGCTCCATGGCTCCGTCCTTCTCGGCGATGACGCCGACGCCGAGCGAGAAGGCCGACCCGTGATAGGCGCCGTCGAAGCCGTGAGAGGTGACCAGCCGCCAACGACTGGTCGAGGCCGAGGCGTGGCCGCCCTCGGACCGGGCGACGCCGTCAACGGCCATGGCGGCGGCCTCGGTCTCGGCGGCGGCGGCCTCCAGTTGGGCGGCGCTGCGTTCCGTAGCGTCGTAGAGGTCCAGGTCCTGAAAGGGTCCGCGGGCGAGGCGGTCCTGCGGCGCCAGCGCGGCATAGGGATCCTCGGGGGCCAGCCGGGCCATGGCCACGGCGCGCTCGACCAGGCGGGTGCGGGTGGCGTCGGACAGATCCGAGGCGGAGACCGTCGCCTGGCGCCGGCCGATGAAGACGCGCAGGCCGAGGTCGCGGCTTTCCTCCCGCTCGACGTCCTCAAGGGCGCCGTTGCGGACCCCGACGGAGAGGGCGGCGCGCTCGGCGGAGACGGCCTCGGCCGCGTCGGCGCCGGCCCTGAGGGCGGCGGCGACGAGATCGGGCAGGATGTCGGGGGAGGCGGTGGACGCGGTCGGGTCAGGCATGCCCCGATATGGCCGGGCCAATGCGGCGCCGCAACCGCTCAGTCCAAGTTTCAGACGAAGGCGTGAACCACCAGCATCGCGCCGACGGTGAGCAGGGCGAGATAGGTCAGCACCATGCCGGCGACCCGGCCAGGGGTCGGCTTCCGGTCATTCAGACTGACGGCATGGATCAGCCGCCCGGCCAGCAGAACCGCGCCGATTGAATGGATCGCAGCGACCGGCATGTCGAGCATCGCCAGCAGGGCGAGGGCGACGATGCCGGTGGGAACATACTCTGCGGCATTGCCGAATACGCGCCCCGCCACGGTCACCTGGGACACGCCGCCATCCCCTAGCAGGACGCGATGCTTCCGGCGCGCGAGCACAACCCGGGCCGACAGCACGACCAGGAACAGGATCAAAAGTCCGCCCCAGAAGGCGGCGGCCTGCGGCGCGCTCATGCCGGTCAACACAGTCATGGATCAGGTCTCCCGCCCCACCGGATAGAGCCGGTAGCGGTCATCATGGAACGGGGTTCGTTGGTAGAACCACTGCAAACGCGCGTCGCCGTCGGCCGCGAAGGCGGGATCGGCGGCGACCTTGGCCTCGAACTCGGCCTTGAGCGCAGGATCGGCGGCCATCATGGCCTCCGCCAGGGGGGCGATGGCGTAGCCCTCGATATATTCGACCCGGCTCAGGACCTCGGGGAAAAGGCCCCAGGCAAAGAAGCTCTCGGCCGACTGCGGCTCCAGCAGCAGGACGACGATGTCGCCCAGCGGCTGGTCGGTCGGAACCCGGACCGAGCCGGTCGGGAAGGTCCAGTCGCGTCGCTCGGGCGTGACGCCGGCGACGGTGACCCCGACGCGGCCCTCATTCGCCCGGGTCGCCAGCTTCGGCTCATCGAGGCGCAGCATGTCGACGTTCACCGTGCGCGGGGCGTCCAGCGTCTCCATCCGCACGCCGTGCAGGCGCAGGCGTTCGATGATGTCGGCGCGGTGGCCGGGCACCCAGTAGGCCTCGGGACGCTGCAGGGTCAGGGTCGGGCGCGAGCCGTAGAAGGGCAGCGCCCAGGGCTCGGGATCCGGTTCGCCCAGCCAGCGGATCTCCTGACGGCCCGAGGCGGGGCTGTCGTACATCTCGTAGCGGATGCCCTTGAAGGTGCGGGTATAGGCCGGGGTCGGATCGGGGACGAAATTGGTCGGGATTTCGGCAGGCCGCAGGGCGCTGTCGGCGGCGATGGCGGCGCGCAGGGCAGGACCGTCCCCGGCCAGACGGCGCATCGAGGCCTCGAGCAGGACATAGGTCCCCAGCACCCGCTGTTCGTAGGGCTTGAGGCTGTGGTTCTCGATCAGGATGGTCGGCACATGGGCCGCCGCGCCCCAGCCGTTGGAGAAGCGCTCGCCCAGACCGCCGTCCGACAGGCCTGCCCTGGGATCGTCGCCGACGCCGAACACCAGTTCGCCGGGGATGTGACCCCCGGCCTCCAGGGCGGCGTTGATGGCGGGCTTGAAGGCCTCGTCCAGCCAGCGGGCGATGGCGGGCGAGCGCGACCAGACGCCGTTCTCGCCATTGTAGCCGTAGGTGATGTCGTACTGGTAATCCATGCCGTCGGTGACGTGGATATCGAGGTACAGGTCGGGCCGGTATTTCAGCACCAGACTGCGCACGGCGCGCATCTCGGCCTGGTCCAGTTTCAGATAGTCGCGGTTGAGGTTCTGGTTGGTGGCGGTGTTGCGCCAGCCCTGGATGCGGGGCCCGCGCTGGTTGGGGCGGCTGTAGGCCGAGGCGCGCTCGTGGCCGTCGACGGACAGGATCGGGATCAGGATCAGATTGACCCGGTCCAGCAGGTCGTCCTTGCCATGGAAGGCGATGTCGCGGAGCAGCATCATCCCCGCGTCCTTGCCGTCGATCTCGCCCGGATGAATGCCGGCCTGGGCCAGCAGGACGGGCTTGGACGGGTCGAAGGCCGCGCCGTCCCCCAAAAAGTCCTTGCTGGCGATGACGGCATAGATCGGCCGCCCCTCGGGCGAGACGCCAAATTCTTCGATGCGGATCAGGTCGGAGGCGGCGTCCAGCCGGTCGAACCAGGCGCGGGTGTCGGCGTAGTTCGGGCTGAAGTCATGAGCGGGATCGCGCTCGAACGCCGTCACCCACGGGTCGGAGGCGTCGCGCAGCAAGGCCCGGCTGGCGCCGTCCCATGCGGGCGCCGGCGGCAGGAAGGCCTGGTCCCAGGGCGCGGCGTTGGGGACAGACGGGGACTGGGACATGGCGGGACTCGCGAGCAATACAGACAGGGCGGCGAACAGGGCGAAGCGCATGGAAAGCCTTCTCATCCCGGGTTGGGGGAGCGCCACTGATAGTCCGTTTCACGCAGGACCGTGAGATCGGATCGCCAATAATCTCAGCGGCAGCCGAAGTCCGCCGGCGTCGTGGCTGCGGGCGCCAGGGCGACGCCATGGATCAGGGCCTTGCCATCGGGTCCGGTGCGGAAACTGAGGGTCAGGGCATAGTCGCGCGGTCCGTCCGGACCCTCTATGCGGGCCCTGGCCCGCCATTCGCCTGTCTCGCCGCCGTAGCTGTAGCAGCCGAAATTGGTGAAGAACGGCCGGTCGCGCGCCACCGCATAGGCGGCCCAACTGTCAGGGTGGGCGACTGGCCGGCGGTCGGCCGGCATCAACACGCTGTCAGGGTCCTGCAGCGCGAGGGGGTAGGCGAACAGGGTGTCGGCCAGTGCGCCATGGTCGCTGTTGAGCTTGAAGAAGCGGACCAGATTGTCGGAATCGCCGCTCGGGGCCACGGCGACGAGCATTTCGCCGCTGGACGATGCGCGGGACGGCGGCGGGGGGGGCAGGTCGATAACCGGGTCGGCCAGTTTTACGCCGACGCCGTCGAGATAGGTCTGGCGATCCCTCAGGCAGCGCGCCTGCTCTCTCTGGGCCTGGTCCAGGCCAATGTTCTTCGATATCAACGCCCAGAGGATCAGGAGTTGATCCGTGTTGGTCAGTCCGGCCTCCGTGAGCGTCTGTTCCAGATTGCCGCAACCACTCTGCAGGGTGTCCATTGTCGTCGCGTTACGGATCTGGCTGTAGGCTGCGCTTTGCCTCGCCATCAGGAAGGCCTGGACGGTCTGTTGGGAAACGCCGGAAGACGGCGGTACGAGTCGCGTCTGCAGGATAAGGTCGGGAGTCAGGCCCGCGAACGCCGCAGGAGACAAGGCTGTGGCGTCGTTGAAGATGCTGGCCCGGTTCTGAAGATGGACGGTGATACGAACCGGAATCTCGCGGTTGCCCAACATCAGCGTGCCTGTATAGGCCTCCGGCAGCGTCGGCGCGCTGAGGAAGATGTCCGATCCGGTCGTGGAAGAGAGGTCCGGACCACTGGCGGCGAGGATGCGCCGGGTCTCGTCTGCGACCGGTTTCGCCAGCGGGGCGGTGGTGCCGGACGTCATGCCGACCAGCTGGACGACCCTGCCGATGAGGTCGGTTACGTTTTCATCGGGCCGATCTCGTCGATGAGTGCTGGTCTTGACCTCGAACTTGTCGCTCGCATGGGTCTGCAGCGCGTAGAGCGGAGAGCGATACTCACGCTCCAGCAAGGCCGTGTTGCAGTTTACGCCGAAGATGTTGCCACGGCTGCGAACCGCCATCGGCTCCAGCGAGATGACCTGGCCGTCGGGGGCCGTGACAGTGAAGCCCGCGGTGGTCAGGCGGTCACCCTTGAGGATGTTTTTCCAGTCCTCGACGCCGAAGCCTTCTCTGGGGCAGAGGTTCATGTTGGTCGCGGCCTGGCCGCCATAGGAGATCCGCACGCGCAGCTGGGCGTAGAGCTCGCGGTTCGCGACATAGGACGGGCTCTCGCCTGTTGTCGCAGCGGGCAGGGCCGCGACCACTGATTCGGCAACGACGGGAGCGGGCGCCGGCGCCGTTACACATCCTCCGAGGATCGCTGTTGTCGCAGCCAGTCCCGCCAATCGTCCTGCATTAGCCATGCTTACCTCCCCCAGCCAGAACCAGGGAAAAACTAAAGACCATTGTTCGCCCAATGGCAACCTGTAGTGGCGAATGGCGCGTTCTGCGAGCAGGGACGCCTGACTGGGCTACTTCCAGATCGGCGTTCCGTCACCCGGCAGTCCGAGCCGGTCCCACATGGAGGAGACGCGGTCGATGACCTCGCGGTCCATGCGGATCTCCTCGCCCCATTCGCGCTTCGTCTCGGGCGGCCATTTGTCGGTGGCGTCGAGGCCGATCTTGGAGCCCAGGCCGCTCTCGGGGCTGGCGAAGTCCAGATAGTCGATCGGGGTGTTCTCGATCAGGGTGATGTCGCGGGCCGGGTCCATCTTGGTGGCCATGGCCCACATGACCTGTTTCCAGTCGCGGGCGTCGATGTCGTCGTCCACGACGATGACCCATTTGGTGTACATGAACTGCCGCAGATAGCTCCAGACGCCCAGCATCACCCGCTTGGCATGGCCGGGATAGGCCTTCTTCATCGACACCACGGCGATCCGGTAGGAACAGCCCTCTGGCGGCAGCCAGAAGTCGGTGATCTCCGGGAACTGGGCGCGCAGCAGCGGGATGAAGACCTCGTTCAGCGCCTCGCCCAGCACGCTGGGCTCGTCCGGCGGGCGGCCGGTGAAGGTGGTCAGATAGACGGGGTCCTTGCGCATCGTGATGGCGCTGACCTGAAACACCGGGAAGGTCTCGACCGAGTTGTAATAGCCGGTGTGATCGCCGTAGGGGCCCTCGGGGGCGTGCTCGTTGAGCAGGACGTGGCCCTCCAGCACGATCTCGGCCTGGGCCGGGACCATCAGCGGCACGGTCTTGCAGGCCACCAGTTCGGCCTTGGCCCCGCGCATCAGGCCGGCGAACTGGTATTCCGACAGGGTGTCCGGCACGGGGGTGACGGCGGCCAGGATGGTGCCCGGATCGGCCCCCAGAACGACGGCGCAGGGCAGGGGTTCGCTCGGGCGCGCCTTTTTGTGGCGGGCATAGTGCTGGGCCCCGCCGCGGTGGGCCAGCCAGCGCATGATGGCGCGGTCCTTGCCCAGCACCTGCATCCGGTAGATGCCGAGGTTGAAATCGTCCTCGCGGTCGTCCGACGGGCCCCTGGTCACCACGAGGCCCCAGGTGATCAGGGGCGCGGGCTCGCCGGGCCAGCAGGTCTGGATGGGGAGTTTGCCGAGGTCGATCTGGTCGCCCTTCAGCACGATGTCCTGCACCGGGGCGGACTTCACCACCTTCGGCCGCATGGCGAGCACCGACTGGGCCAGCGGCAGCATCTCCATGGCGTCGGACAGGCCGCGCGGCGGGGTGGGGTTCTTGAGGAAGGCCAGCAGTTCGCCGACCTCGCGCAGCTCGGCGGCGGTGGTGCGGGACTTCTTGTCGAGGGTCACGCCCATGGCGACGCGTTTGACGGTGCCGAAAAGATTGGCGAGGGCCGGGATCGGGCTGATGGAACCGTCGGGCATGACCGGCTTTTCGAACAGGACCGCCGGGCCGCCGTTGCGCAGCAGCCGCGTCTGGATTTCGGTCATCTCCAGCACGGTGGAGACGGGCTCGGAGACGCGAACCAGTTCGCCCTCGGCCTCGAGCATGGCCATGAAGTCGCGCAGGGATTTGTAGGCCAAGGGGAACGCTCCGTTCGAGCGTCCGGATTAGGCGGACGCGGGCGTCGTGTCACCCGCGACCTTGCCGCACGGGGGCGAATGAACTAATCTAGCTAACATGCGCCAGGTCAATATCCACGAAGCCAAGACCAGGCTGTCCGAGCTGATCGCCGCCGTCGAGGCCGGCGAAGAGGTGGTGATCGCGCGGGCAGGCAAGCGCGTGGTGCGGCTTGTGCGCGAGGCGCCGGCTCCCAAGCGATACCGGGAGGGTGGCGCGCTTAAGGGTCAGTTTGTCTGGGATCAGGAAGCCTGGGACGCCGGCGACGCGGAAATCCTCGAGATGTTTGAAGAGTCGCTCAACGCGCCTCTCGATCCCGAGCCCAGGACTTGAGCGCGATCATCCTGGACAGCAACGTGCTGCTCTGGTGGATGGCCGGCGAGGATCGGTTGCTGCGCACCGGGTGGATCGACCGGATCGACACCCAGCCGGGCATGTCGCTAAGCGTGGTCAGTCCTTGGGAGCTCTGGATCAAGGTCGGAAACGGCAAGCTCGTCCTGCCACCCAGTTTTGATCGGGTCCTGGCCGACGCGCGGTTCGATATGCTGCCGGTCACGGTCGAGGACGGCCGCCGGGCCGGCCTGCTGCCGCTGCTGCACAGGGACCCGTTCGATCGCATGATCATCGCCCAGGCGCTCAATCGCGACGCCACGGTGGTTACGGGCGACAGGAATTTCGCCCCGTACGGCGTCCGCACGATCCTCGTCTGATCAGTACGCCCGGGTATCCGACACCAGCGCCCACAGCGGCAGGTGCAGGGCATTGGTGGCCGCGCCGATCTGGGCGGTGGTCAGACGGGCGCGGCCGGCCTCGGCCCGGCGGGCCTCCTCGACCGGCATGCGAAGGGCGGCGGCCACCTCCTCGATGGCCATGCCGCGCGTCTCGCGCCACCGCTTCAGTCTTGCGCCGACCGCTGCGTCGAGCGGATCGACGCCGGGAAATCCCAGCACCGAGCCCATCTGTTTGTTCCCTTGCGCGCCGACTGTGCGCGGCGCTTCAGGCCCATTCTTCATCCCATTTGAACGCGGGATCAATCCAGTCGCCCAGACGGCCGTCGGGACGGGCGAGGGCGTGGACCCGGTCGACCTCCTCTTCCGAAAGTTCAAAATCAAGGATGTCGAAATTCTCCTCGGCCCGGCCGACCTTGCTGGTGCGCGGAATGGCGATGACGTTCTGCTGGATCAGCCAGCGCAGGGTCACCTGACCGGGAGTCTTGCCGTGGGCCTTGCCGATCTCGATCAGGGTGGCGTCGTCTGCGATGGCGCCCTGGGCCAGCGGCGACCAGGCGGTGATGGACGAGCCGAGTTCCTTCGCGGCGGCCTTCAGCTTCGAGAGCTTGAGGTAGGGGTGGTATTCGACCTGGTTGGTGACCAGTTTCGCCTTAGACAGCGTCTGCGCCCGGCGGAACTCCGCCGAGGGGAAGTTGGACAGGCCGATGGTGCGGGTCAGGCCGAGGTCCTTCGCCTCATTCAGGGCGCCGAGGGTCTCTTCCCACGACGGCTCCGGCTTGGGCCAGTGCAGCAGCAGCAGGTCGGGAGTGAAGCCGAGGCTGGCGGCGCTCTCCCGCGCCTGTTTCAGCAGGCCCTCGCGATCGAAATGGGCGACCCAGATCTTGGTCGTCAGCCAGATGTCGTCGCGGGCCACATGGCCGGCCGCGATGGCGTCGCGGATGCCGTCTCCGACCGCCGCCTCATTGTGATAGATCCAGGCCGTATCGATGTGGCGGTAGCCGATCCGCAGGGCCTCGGCGACCATGGTCCGGGCGACCTCGGGGGTCAGGTTCCAGGTGCCGAAGCCGAGCAGGGGAATGGCGTGGCCGTCAACGGTGATGGCGGGCTGGTCGGTCATGGGGATGCTCCGGGAGGGGAGGCGTTACCTATGCCGCCGCGGCCGCCGATCAAGGCGTGAGCGCGAAAGCCTTGGACCTGGCGCCGCCATCCGCTAAAGCCGCTGCCGTTCCTTCGCTCCGAGCTTTGCCATGACCGACGTCCTTCCCGACCGCCTCTGTGTCGATCCCGACAGCCCGTTCCACGACGCCGATCTGCTGGCCAAGGGCATCGGCGTCCGCTTCAAGGGCGAGGACAAGACCAATGTCGAGGAATACTGCGTCTCGGAAAGCTGGGTCCGCCTCGCCGTCGGCAACCGCGTCGACCGCCGCGGCAAGGCCCTGACGGTCAAGCTGCAGGGCCCGGTGGAGCCCTACATCAAGGGCGAGTGATGCTTTCCGCCGACCGTCAGGCTCGCTAGGGTCCGGCTCGATCTGAGTCCCGGAGTCTTCATGCGCCTGTCCGTCCGCCTTCTCGCCGCCAGCGCCCTGGCCCTGACGCTCGCTGCAGCCCCCGCCGTGGCCCAGGACGCGCGCACCGTCCGCGAGGCCGAACAGCTGCGCGACCGGGCGCTGCAGGACAATGTGGCTTACGCGCTGGTGTCCGAGCTGACGACGCGCTTCGGGCCGCGACTGGCGGGCTCGACCTCCGAACAGGCCTCGGCCCGCTGGGGCGCGGACCAGTTCCGCGCCATGGGCTTCGACAATGTCTCGATCGAGGAGTTCCCGCTGGCCCTGTGGAGCCGGGGCGAGGCGCGCGCCGAGATCCTGTCGCCCTTCCCGCAGCCGCTGGAGGTGGTGTCGCTCGGCGGCTCCCACGCCACGCCCGCCGAAGGCATCGAGGGCGAGGCGGCCATTTTCGAGACCTGGCAGCAGCTGCTCGACCAGCCCGTCGGCTCGCTGACCGGCAAGATCGTCGTGGTGCTGCAGGATACGGTCCAGGCCCAGGACGGGCGCGGCTACGGCGCGACTTCGCCGATCCGCGGCAATGGGCCGACCGAGGCCGCGAAGCGCGGCGCCGTCGGCTATGTGCTGCGCTCGCTCGGCACCCACGACCACCGTTTCGCCCACACCGGCGCGACCCGGGTCGGCGAGGGGACGGTGCCCTCCTTCGCCATGAGCCCGCCCGACGCCGACCAGCTGCGCCGCATGGTGCGGCTGAGCGACGAGCCGGTGCGGATGCGGCTGTTCTCCAGCGCCGGCTTCATCGGCGAAACGGTCAGCCAGAACGTCATCGGCGAGGTCCGCGGCCGAAGCGCCAGGGATGGGGGCGCGCCCGATGAGGTCATCGTCATCGGCGGCCACCTCGACAGCTGGGACCTCGGCACCGGGGCTATCGACGACGGCGCCGGCGTGGCCATCACCGCCGCCGCCCTGAAGCTGATCGAGGACATGCCACGCCAGCCGCGCCGCACCATCCGCCTGGTCTGGTGGGGCGCGGAGGAGGTCAGCCAGCCGCCGCCCGCGCAAGGTCTGGCCGGGGCGCGCTTCTACGCCTCCAGCCGCGCCGCCGAAATGGCGAACCATGTCGCCATCAGCGAAAGCGATTTCGGCGCGGGTCCGATCTACAGCCTGACCCTGCCCGCGGGCGCCGCCGACACTGACTTCCGCCGCGCGGCGCAGGCCGTGCTGACGCCGCTCGGCGTGCTGTTCGACGGCTCGGCCGCGACCGGCGGCGGGCCTGACACCGGCCCGACCGTCGCCATGGGCGTGCCGGCCTTCCGCCTGAACCAGGACGGGACCGACTATTTCGCCGTCCACCACACCGCCGACGACGTGCTGGACCGGATCGATCCGGAGGCGATGGACCAGAACGTCGCCGCCTGGGCCGCCTTCCTCTGGCTGCTGGCCAATTCGGATGTCGACTTCCGGGCGTTAAGGTCGGCGCAGTAGGCTCCCACCGCCGCGAGCGTGGCGAAACTGGTAGACGCAACAGACTTAAAATCTGTCGCCCGAAAGGGATTGCGGGTTCGACCCCCGCCGCTCGCACCATTCTCCGGAACACCGGTCGTCATGTCCCTGAGACGTGAGCAGGCTAGAGGCCACCCATGAATCGTTCAGTTATCTCCGTCGCCGCCCTCGCGGCCGTCTTCGCCGTCGCCACGCCCGCCCTGGCCCAGGAGCCGGCCCGTCCCGGCCTGGTCGTGACCCTGGTGATCGACCAGTTCGGGGCCGACCTGTTCAACCAGTACCGGGCGCGTTTCACCGGCGGGCTCAAGACCCTGTCCTCCGACGGGCTGGTCTATGCCAACGGCTATCAGGCCCATGCCGCCAGCGAGACCTGTCCCGGCCATTCCACGGTCCTGACCGGCCTGCATCCGGCCCGCACCGGCATACCGGCCAATGGCTGGTACGATCGCGTCGCCGGCGGTCCGACCTACTGTCTCGCTGCCCCCGCCAACCGCCAGGCCCATGGCGACGATTCGGCCGACAACGGCCCGGTCGGCCCCGACAATATGACGGCGACCAGCGTCGGCGACTGGCTCAAGGCGGCCAGCCCGGAAAGCCGTGTCTTCGCCGTCTCGGGCAAGGACCGCGGCGCCATCACCCTGAACGGCCAGACCGGCGACGGCGCCTGGTGGTACAGCGTCGGTCACGGCTTCACGACCTGGGTCGAGCTCGGCCAGTCCCCTGCGGAGCGCCTCGCGCCCGTCGCCGGGGTCAATGCCCGGATCGCCGCCCGCCTTGAAGCCTCGGCCCCCGGCTGGACCTATTCCAGCGACCAGTGCCGCGCCCTCGAAGGGCAGTGGACCATCGGCGGCCAGCCGTTCCGCGCCACCCTGCCGCCGGCGCGGTTCGCCCTGGATGTGTCGCCCGTTCTGGACGAGATCACCCTCGAGGCGGCGATCCATCTGATCGACAGCCAGAATCTGGGCGGGCGGGGCGTGACAGACATGCTGGGCGTCAGCCTGTCGGCGACCGACCGCATCGGCCACACCTTCGGCAACCAGGGCCCGGAGATGTGCGATCATCTGGCCCGGCTGGACTCGGCCCTCGGCGCCTTCCTCGACCGGCTTGAGACCGTGCCCGGCGGAGCGCTGGTGATCGTCACCGCCGATCACGGCGCCAACGACTTCCCCGAGCGACAGGCCGAGCGCGGCCACGCCGAGGCCCGGCGCGTCGATCCGGGCATTCGCGGGCGCACCAACGCCGCGGTGCGTCAGGCGCTCGGGCTGGACTATGATCCGGTCGTGTCGGCTGCCGGCGGGCTGGTCGCGGTCGGCGCCGACCGCAAGGGCCTGGCCGAGCCGCTGCGCAGGCGTGTCGTGGCGGCGGCCCTGGCCCATCTCCGGACCGAGCCGGATGTCGCCGGAGCGTGGTCCGGCGAGGAGGTCATGGCCTCGCCCGTCCCGTCAGCCGATACGCCGCCGAATGAGCTGACCCTGCTGGAGCGGCACCGGATCGGCTATGTGCCCGACCGTTCGGCGGACCTGCTGGTCAGTTTCGATGCCGCCCTCACCCCCGGCGCGGGTCGCCCGGGCGCCACGGTCGCGGGACACGGGACTCCGTGGGACTATGACCGCCGGGTGCCGATCATCTTCTGGCGGGCCGGAGCCGCGGGGCAGGAGCGCTATCTGCCCGTCAGCGTGGTCGACATCGCGCCAACCCTGGCCACCGTCCTGGGGCTGAGGGCGCCGCACGCGTTCGACGGCCGCTGTCTGGAGCTGGGGCTCTACGAGGCCGAAGCCTGTCCCGCGCGGCCCTGAGGCCTCAGCGCTTCTTGCCCAGCTCGGCGGCGATGTCCTTGACGTTGCGGCCCGCCTTGCGGTGGGCGGCGGTCAGCTGTTCGCGGGTCACGCCCCAGCGCTTCATCCAGTGTTCGACGGCCTGCCGCTCGGACAGGTCCAGCCGGTCCTTGTCGATGAAGCCGCGCTTGTCCTTCAGGCCCGCCATGGTCCGCTCCGTTGCTAGGCCTGAGGTAGCGCGAAACGCGGCGGCGCGCGACCGTCGGGCATAACTTCGTGTTTCGCGCAAAGAACCGCCCTTAACCCGACGCGCTTTCATGGGCACAAGGGGGAAACCCCTCCGATGGTATGGATATTCGATGAAAAGAGCCCGGCGCGCCCGCATCGTCGCAACCCTCGGACCCGCCAGCCGGGCGCCCGGCATGGTCAAGGCCCTCGCCCAGGCCGGGGTCGACGTCTTCCGGCTGAATTTCAGCCATGGCACGCACGAGGACCACGCCGCGGCGCTGAAGGCGGTGCGCGGGGCCGAGCTGGCGCTCAAGCGGCCGCTGGGCGTGCTGGCCGATCTGCAGGGCCCCAAGCTGCGGCTGGGCAAGTTCCTGGACGTCGAGATCGACATCAAGCCGGGCCACAAGATGCGGTTCGACCTCGACCCGACGCCGGGAGACGCGACGCGGGTGGAGATGCCGCATCCGGAAATCTTCAGAGCCCTGCGCACCGGCATGCTGCTGCTGCTCGACGACGGGCGGGTGCGGCTGCGGGTCAATGAGCGGACCGACGCATGGGCCGATGTGACGGTCGAGAGTGGTTCGAAACTGTCGGACCGCAAGGGCGTGGCCGTGCCGGAGGCGGTGGTGCCGGTCTCGGCCCTGACGCCCAAGGACCGTGAGGACCTGGCCTTCGCCCTGCGCATCGGCGTCGACTGGGTGGCGCTCAGCTTCGTGCAGAAGGCCGAGGACATGGCCGAGCTGAAGCAGATCGTGAAGGGCCGGGCCGCCTGTCTGGCCAAGATCGAAAAGCCCCAGGCCCTGCTCGAGCTTGAGAGCATCCTCGACTATTGCGACGGGGTCATGGTGGCCCGCGGCGACCTCGGCGTGGAGCTGGACCCGGAAGAGGTGCCGGTGGCCCAGAAGCAGATCATCCGCGCCGCCCGCCAGCGCGGCGTGCCGGTGATCGTCGCCACCCAGATGCTGGAGTCGATGACTGCTTCGCCGGCCCCGACCCGGGCCGAGGCCTCGGATGTGGCCAACGCCGCCTATGAGGGCGCCGACGCCCTGATGCTGTCGGCCGAGACGGCCTCGGGGGACTATCCGCTGGAGTCGGTGGGGGTGATGAGCCGGATCATCGAACGGGTCGAGCGTGATCCGGTCTGGCCCAGTCTGATGCGGGCCGAGGACGCCGGCGTGAGCGACATCGACGCTGACGCGCTGGTGGCTGCGGCGGGCAAGGCGGCCCAGGCCCAGTCGACCGCCTGTATTGTGGTATTCACCACCCTGGGCGGGACGGCGCGACGGATGGCGCGCGAAAGGCCGCTCCAGCCGGTGCTGGCCCTGACGCCCAACCCCGATACGGCGCGCCGGCTGGCCCTGGTCTGGGGGCTGGAGACGCGGCTGGGCAAGGAGCCGGCTTCGCTGGAGGATGTGACCGAGGACGCGGTGTCCAGCGCCGTCGAATATGAGATGGCCTTGCCGGGGCAGCGCATCCTGATCCTGGCCGGAACGCCCTTCGGCGCGCCGGGGGCTGCGAATCTGCTGCGACTGGCCCATGCTCCGGCGAAGGGCGGCAAGGGCCGCGCCTGATCCCCAAGGGTCGGCATGATCAAATACATTGGCTCCAAACGGGCGTTGCTGACGCAGATTGCGACCGCAGTCCGCGCCGGCCTGCCTGACGGGGGCACGGTCTGCGATCTGTTCTCCGGCAGCGCCCGCGTCGGTCATGCCTTGAAGCGCGAGGGGTTCCGGGTCTGGTCCAACGACCACAACGCCTACGCTCATGCGCTGGCGACCGCCTATGTGCAGGCGGATCGCGAACGGTGGCTGGAGAAGGCTGAGGCCGTGCTGGTCGAACTGCGCGCCGTGACGCCCGAGCCCGGCTGGTTCACCAGGACCTTCTGCGAGGATGCGCGCTATTTCACCCCGGAGAACGGGGCCGTCATTGACGCCATGCGCGACCGGATCGCCGCCATGGGGCTGGAGCCCGAGCTGGAGGCGGTCGCCCTCGTCAGCCTGATGGAGGCCGCCGACCGGGTGGATTCCACGGCCGGTTTGCAGATGGCCTATATGAAGTCGTGGGCGGCGCGCGCGCTGAAGCCGCTGGCGCTGCGGATGCCAGACATTCTGCCCGGCGTGGCGGGCGGGCCGTGCAAGGCTACGCACCGGGACGCCGTCGAACTGGCCCCCGAGATCGAGGCCGATCTGGTCTATCTGGACCCGCCCTACAACCAGCATTCCTATCTCGGCAACTATCACTGCTGGGAGAGCCTGGTCCTCTGGGACCGGCCCGAGACCTACGGGATCGCCAACAAGCGGATCGATGTGAAGACCCGCAAGAGCGCCTTCAACAGCAAGCCCGGCATCGCACCGGCCCTGCAGGCCGTGATCGAGGGACTGAAGGCGCCGAACCTGATCGTCTCCTTCAATGACGAGGGCTATCTGGCGCGCGACCAGCTGGTCGGCATGCTGTCGGGTCGGGGCGAGGTGCAGGTGATCGAGATCGCTCGCCCACGCTACGTCGGGGCCCGCATCGGCATCCACAATCCGAAGGGCGACAAGGTCGGGACCGTGGGGCGACTGAGGAACGTCGAATATCTGTTCGTGGTCAGCGAGCGGCGGCTGACTCTGGCCGACGCGGCGTGACGGCGTGCACGGAACGGTACGCGAGCTTCGCCGTTTCGGGTAACATGGACACCATGCCCCTGACCCCCGACCGCCGCCTTCACGCCCGTCAGAGCTACGGCCGCGCCGCCGACGCCTTTGAAACCGTAGCCTGGCGCCCGCCCGAGCCGCGGCGGTTCGATCCCCGCGTCGCAAATGATCCGGTCGCGCCCGAACCGACCGTCAAGGAACTGGTCGCCGATCTGCCCGGCTGGGCCCCGATCGCCGCCGGTGGGGTGGTCGCGGCCCTGATGGGCGCCCTGCTCGGCGGAGCGCTGCAGCTCTGAGGGGCGTTTCCGTCGCTACGTCCGCTTGTGACGCAGGGGCGTGTTTCACTCTTCGCCGGCCCATCGGGCCAGGGTCTTTGAAACGTCGAATCGCACGACGGGCGCCGGCGCGGACGTCCGGGGATGCCCTCAACCCTCTGTAATCAATGCCAAATGCCTTGAAGTGTCCGAAAGTGTCCCACGAATTTTTCGCGGACACGGACACTTCCCGCAGACGCTCAGCCCTCCAGCAAAGCCCGGATCGGCGCCCAGCTGCGACGGTGGGCCGGGCAGGGGCCCAGTTCCTTCAGCGCCGCCGAATGCACCGGCGCATTGTACCCCTTGTGGCCGGCGAAGCCGTAGCCCGGATATTCCGCGTCCAGTTCGACCATCAGCCGGTCCCGCGCCGTCTTGGCCAGGATCGAGGCCGCGGCGATCGACAGCGACAGGCCGTCGCCGCCGACCACCGTCCGCACCTCGCACGGCAGGTTGAACCGATAGTTGCCGTCGACCAGCGCCGCGGCGGGTTCGATCTGCAGCGCCTCGATCGCCCGGCACATGGCCAGGCCGGTTGCGTGCAGGATGTTGTGGATCTCGATCTCCTCGACCGAGGCGAAGCCGACGCCCCAGGCCAGGGCCCGGGACTTGATCTCGATTTCCAGCGCCTCGCGCCGGGCATGGGTCAGGGCCTTGGAGTCGTCGATGCCCGCGGGCAGGTCGTCGGCATTGAGGATCACCGCCCCGGCCGAGACAGGCCCGGCCCAGGGACCTCGCCCGGCCTCGTCCACGCCGCAGACCGGGCCGCCGCTGGACTCGATCAGCAGGATTTCCAGCGCCAGGGTCGGGAAGGGGCGCGACAGCTTCGCCTTTGCGGGGGATTTGGACGGGGTCTTCACGACCCGGCCATCGCACGAACCTGCCGATGACGGAAGCAGTCGACGTTATGATCGTTGACCATGCCGACGGCCTGCATGAAGGCATAGACGATCACCGGGCCGCAGAAGCTGAACCCTCGCGCTTTCAAAGCCTTGGCCATGGCCTCGGACTCCGGCGTCTGCGCCGGCAGGCCGGTCGTGCCTGTCCAGGTGTTCTGGACCGGCGCCCTGCCGACGAAGGACCAGAGCCAGTCCGAGAAGTCCTCGCCGCTGTCGCGCATCTCCAGCCAGACCCTGGCGCCCTTGATGGCGCTGTTGATCTTGGCGCGCGAGCGGATGATGCGGGCGTCGCCCAGCAGCCGCTCGATATCGGCCTCGCCGTAGGCGGCGACGACCTCCGGATCGAAGCCGTCAAAGGCGTCGCGGATGCCCTCGCGCTTGCGCAGGATGGTGATCCAGGCGAGCCCCGCCTGGAAGCCGTCCAGCGTCAGCTTCTCCCACAGCGCCCGGGCGTCATACTCGGGCACGCCCCATTCCGCGTCGTGATAGGCCACGTAAAGCGGATCGGTCCCGCACCAGGCGCAGCGGTCAAGTGAGTCGGCCATGAGCGAAGGTTAGCGCCTTCGCCGGCGTCGGAAAGACGCCAGACCTGCGGAGCCGTGCTATCAGAGGCCAGCCTCTCGATGGACGATCCGCCCATGAGCTCCAAATCCGCAGCCATCATCGTTGCTGTAATGACGTCGTTATGGCTGGCCGGGTGCGGCACCATCGACCGGCCGGCGGACGGCGTGCTGCGCCTGACCAGCCAGACCTGGCGGCCGACCGATGATCCTCGCATCCGGGCCAGCGACGTCGTCCGCGTCGAGGCCCTTGCGGAACAGATCGGAGACCGTCTGTGGGCCGCGTCGGAGGGCCGGTCGATCCTCGCCCTGTCCGGCGGCGGCGCCAACGGCGCCTATGGCGCCGGGGTACTGGTCGGCTGGACCGAGAGCGGAACCCGGCCCGAGTTCAGCGTGGTCACCGGCGTCAGCACCGGGGCGCTGGCGGCGCCCTTCGCCTTCCTCGGCTCCGAGTGGGACGACGACCTGCACGGGGCCTATGCCGAGGGCCGTACCGGCGGGCTGCTGGGCTGGCGCAGCTTCGCCGCCCTGGCCGCGCCGGGCCTGTTTGACGCCGGCGTGCTCAAGGATCTGGTCGAGGCCTATGTCACCCCTGATCTGCTGCGCCGGATCGCCATCGAGCATGACAAGGGCCGTCGCCTGCTGATCGTGACGACCAATCTCGATGCCCAGGAGACAGTCATCTGGGACATGGGCGTGCTGGCCCGACAGGGCGGGGACCAGGCCGTGGAGCTGTTCCGCGAGGTGCTGCTGGCCTCGGCCAGCATCCCCGGGGTGTTCCCGCCGGTCATGATCCCGGGCGTCGACGGCGAGGGGCGGCTGGTCGAGGAAATGCACGTTGACGGCGGGGTGATCACCCCCTTCCTCGGCATCCCGGAAGGTCTGCTGACGGTGACCACGCCGGCACAGGCGCCCGAGGGAACCGCGCTGTATGTGCTGATCAATGGCCAGCTCGGCCGCACCGAGGTGATCACGCGCGGGACGCTCCCGGCCATACTGGCCCGCGCCTATGACACGATGAGCAAGGCGAATCTCCGGACCGGTCTGGCGGTCAATCTGGCCTTCGCCGAGCGCAACGGCCTTGACCTCTATGTCGCGGCCATTCCCGACGGGATCGAGGCCTCCAGCCTCGACTTCGATCCAGCGTCCATGTCCGACTTGTTCGAGCGGGGGCGGGCCGCTGCGGCGGGTGGCGCCGCCTGGACGGAGATGAAGAGCCCGGTCCTGGAGCCGGTCGTCCCGCCTGTCGAGATGGCGCCGACGGTCAGGCCGGGGGACTGAAACGGTTCAGGAAGTCGCCCGGACGATCCAGGAGGGGCGCCGGACCGTGACGGCCTGCCCGTCGGCCGTCAGATCACCGCCGATTCGGTCCAGCCGAAGCAGCGCCATGGCTGCGCCCTCCCGGCCGCTCAGCACCTCGCCGGCGCGAAGGTCGCCGTTCAGGACCTCGGTTCCGAACGCGGGCGCCGGGCCGTCGAAGGCGATCGGCAGCATCCGGGTCTTGATCGCGCCGCGCCGCTTCATGCGCGATGTGGTTTCCTGACCGACGAAACAGCCCTTCTGGAAGTCGATCCCGTTCAGCAGATCGAAATCGGCCTCGATCGGATAGATCTTGTCCGGGAGGACGTCCGCGGCGGTATCGGGAACGCCGACCGCCAGGCGATGGGCCTGCCAGTCGTTCTCTGTCGCATCGACCGCGACGGCCGCGCCACAGGCCCGTCCGCCCAGTTCCGGGGTGCGGGGGTCGACGATGAAGCCGTCCGGCAGGTCGCCGCCCCAGGCCGCGAAGACCGGGCGATCGTCCGCCTCGACCGTCACCTGCGCCCGCAACCTGTACATCGCCAGCCGCTGCAGCAGGGCGTCGCGGCGGTCCGCAGCGACATCGAGCACGACGGCCTCGACCTCGCCCCACAGGAACAGGTCGAAAAGCACTCGCCCCGGCGGCGACAGCAGGGCCCCGAAGCGGAGCAGGCCGGTCGTCAGGGTCTCGACATCCTGGGTCAGCAGGGTGTGCAGGAAGGACCGGGCGTCCGGGCCTGAGACCCGGACCAGGGCGCGGCTGTCGAGGCGTGCGATGCGGGTGGTCATGCAGTCTAGATAGGGGGCCCCGGGCCTGTGGACCATGCCGCATATCGCCTGCCGCCCAGCGAGAATCCGTATACGGTCGATGCATGGCCGCACGCTTCCCCATCCTCTACATCGCCGAGGCGGACGCAAGCGACGCGATCCTGTCGTCGGGGGTGCTCGGTTATCTGGTCGAGGCCATGCCACAGGCGACCTTCACCGTGGTGGGGTCGCCCAGGAGCGCGCCGCTGTTCGCCGATACGCCGCGGCTGGATCGTCTGATCATGCTCGAGCGCGACAGCCGGCTGGACTGGCTGGGGCTGTGGAACAAGGTGCGGGAGACCCGCTGGGGCCTCGTCGTTGACATGCGCGGCACCACCCTGTCCGGCAAGCTGAAGCGGCAGAAGCGGGCCGTGCGCGGGGCCTGGGAAGCCGGGGTCCATGCGGTGGAGCAGGCGGCGCGGGTGCTGCAGCTCGAGGATGTTCCGGCGCCGAAGCTGTTCGTGTCGGAGGCGACCCAGGCCAAGGCCGACGCCCTGATCCCGGCGGTGGACGTGCCCCTGCTCGCGATCGGCCCGGGGGCGGACTGGATGGGCAAGGTCTGGCCGTCGGAACGCTATGCCAAGGTCGCGGTGGCGCTTGTCGGGGACGGCGGCCCGCTGGAGGGCGGGCGGGTCATCGTGGTCGGCGACGACAATGCGCGCGAAACCGCCCACGTCGTCCGCCTCTCTCTGCCGCGCAACCGGGTGACCGAGCTGCAGGGACGGTTGAGCCCGCTCGAGACGGTCGGGGCGCTCGGTCGGGCGGCCCTCTATATCGGAGCCGACACCATCTGGACCGATCTCGCGGTGGCCTCGGGGGCGCCGGTGGTGGCGGCCTTCGGGCCCTCGGACGAGGTGGAACATGGCCCATGGGGCGGCATCGCCGTGCGCGGCCCCCGCTCGGTCGAGGAATATCGCAAGATCGATCCGAACCTGAACCAGGCCATCCAGCACATGAACGACCTGCCCGCCGACCGGGTGCTGAAGGCGGCCATGACACTGCTGGCGGAACGGGGCTGACGTCGGCGCCGCGCATGGTATGAGGACGCCATGACCCAGACATACGACCTGATCGTCCGCGGCGGCGAAGTGGCCAATCACGCAGGCCGGGGGATGGCGGACGTCGGCGTGACCGACGGCCGGATCGTGTTCGTCGGCGACCTGTCGCAGGCCAGCGCCGGCGAGACGGTGGACGCCACGGGCCTGACCGTCCTGCCGGGCGTGATCGACACCCAGGTCCATTTCCGCGAGCCGGGGCTGGAGTGGAAGGAAGACCTCGAAAGCGGCAGTCGCGCGGCGGCGTTGGGCGGGGTCACCTCGGTGTTCGAAATGCCGAACACCGAGCCCAACACGACCGATCCGGACACCCTGGCCGACAAGCTGGCGCGGGCGCGGGACCGGATGTGGACCGACCATGCCTTTTACATCGGCGGCACGCACGGGAATGCGAAATACCTCGGCGAGCTGGAACGGCTGCCCGGCTGCTGCGGGGTCAAGGTCTTCATGGGCGCCTCGACCGGCACCCTGCTGGTCGCCGATGACGACGGGGTGCGCGAGGTGCTGCGCCATGTGAAGCGGCGGGCGACCTTCCATTCCGAGGACGAGTACCGGCTGGTCGAGCGGCGGCCGCTGGCGCGGCCGGGCGACTGGACCAGCCACCCCGAGGTGCGCGACGCCGAGAGCGCCATCCGCTCGACGCGGCGGCTGGTGGCCCTGGCGCGCGAAGTCGGCGCGCGGATCCATGTGCTGCACGTCTCGACGGCGGAGGAGGTGCGGTTCCTGGCCGATCACAAGGATGTCGCCACGGCCGAGGTGACGCCGCAGCATCTGACCCTGGACGGGGACGAGGCCTATGCGCGGCTGAAGGGCTATGCCCAGATGAATCCGCCGATCCGCAATGCGGCCCATATCGCCGGGCTGTGGACCGGGATCGAACACGGGGTGTTCGATGTGCTGGGCTCGGACCATGCGCCGCATACGATCGAGGAGAAGGCCAGGCCCTATCCGGCCTCGCCGTCGGGGATGCCGGGGGTGCAGACGCTGGTGCCGGTGATGCTGACCCATGTGGCGCACGGCCGGCTGAGCCTGGACCGGTTCATCGACCTGACCTCGCACGGGGCCAACCGGATCTTCGGCATCGCCGGCAAGGGGCGGATGGCCGAGGGCTATGACGCCGATCTGACGCTGGTCGATCTGAAGGCGAAGCATGTGATCCGCCACGCCGACATGGCCAGCCGTTGCGGCTGGACCCCGTTCGACGGTTTTGAGGCCACGGGCAAGGCGGTGGCGACGATCGTCCGGGGCCGTGTGGTGATGCGTGACGGCGCCCTGATCGGGGCGGCCCATGGCCGGCCGGTGCGGTTCCAGGAAACGCTGGCCTGACGCGACCGCCGGAGGGAACCGACGGTCACTGATCAGAACGGCTGGCGGTCGGGGTCGGTGCGCCAGACGCGCCAGCTCTCGACCACTGACCAGACCGCTGCGGCGCTGACGCCGCCGAGGATGGCATAGAGACCGAAGGGCTGAGGTGCGAACGGGGCGGTGAGCAGTCCGCCAAGGCCGATCAGGAAGAACAGGCGGCCGGCGAGGCGGTTGGATCGTTCCCACGCCAGACGGCTCTTGAAGGTCCAGGGCGTGCGGACGCCGACGAAGGGGTTGGCGCCGACGCGGCCGACGAAGGCGCCGATCAACAGGATGACGAGGCTCATTGCGGCCACGGGGACGGCCCCGCCGATGTCGGTCGCGCCCGACAGACTGGCGGAGGCGGCCATAAGGCTGATCAGGGGCAGGCTCAGGACCACGACCAACTGGGCGTAGCGCAGGGCGCGGCGGCGCGCGGGATCGTCGGCGCGCCCGGCCGCCAGGGCCATGCCGCCGCCCAGCAGCAGGGTCAGAAGGGCCATGCCGATCAGGGCCCCGCCCACCAGTTCCCGCCCACCCCAGTCGTCGGCCTGACCGGAAGCGTTCCAGTGAATCGGCATCAGTTCGGTCGGACCGGCGAACAGGGTCCAGACGCCCAGGCCGCCGACCATCAGACTGAGGGCGACGGTGGCCAGATCGAGCGCCTGTGCCGGTTTTTGCGGTGCGGTCATGTCTTGTCTCCCGGATCCTGGCGGCCCGCGCCGGTCATCTGCAGCAGGAAGGCCAGGGCCTCCTCCACGGCGGAAATCTCGAGCCGGTAGCGGATCGAGGCCCCCTCGCGCTCGGGCGAGACCAGGCCGGCCTCCTTGAGCGCATTGAGGTGGCCGGTGATCGTGGGCCAGCTCATGTCGAAGGCGGCGGCGATGTCGCCGGACGCCATCGGCCCCTTGCGCAGCATGTCGACGATGCGGCGACGCACCGGGTGCGACAGGGCCTTGAACAGCAGGTTCATAGGAAGAAGACTAATTAGGAAGTATCCTAATAGCAAGGAGGCTGTTCCGACGCGGTCGGGAAGGCATGGCGGAGCGCCCGGGCCTTCGCCCGGATGAGCAGATAGAATACCGTTTCGGCGAAAGACAGACGCTCCGCGCGGCTGGTTATCCGGAAGCTTGCGTCGGGTGGCCGTATTCGGGCCTTACCGCAGCGCCCCCGGCGGGCAGGTCGGGCCACGATCCCGATCCCTGGAACGGCCTGGGTATCCCCCCCGACCCTCCACTCCGGACGGCGAGCCCTTAGGAGGCCCCCGATCCG
>Ga0207951_100184_pt1 | contig 40038 bp, 35 predicted proteins | sample Subbio12Aug_8Bad_FD_184830 | JGI IMG/M metagenome (GOLD analysis project Ga0207951, IMG submission 184830) | Serpentinite rock and fluid subsurface biosphere microbial communities from McLaughlin Reserve, California, USA - CR12Aug_8Bad (SPAdes) | ecosystem: Environmental > Terrestrial > Deep... | reverse complement strand
ACTGTACCCGGAGGCGGCTGGTGGGAAGCACGGAGCGGTCGATCACGGAAGGAAATTTTGAAGAGGTCCTCAAGTACTTGAAGAAAAACCGCAAGGTTCGGGATGTCCTTCTCTCGGGAGGGGATCCCCTTCTCCTTGAAAACGAGAGGCTGGAGGAGATTTTAAGCCGCTTGAGGGCAATCCCTCATATCGAGCTCCTCCGGATCGGGACGAGAGTCCCCGTCTCACTTCCACAGAGAATCACCTCAGGGTTGGTGAAGATGCTCAAGAAGTACCATCCCCTGATGATGTCCATCCATTTCACCCATCCCAAGGAGATTACCGATGCGGTGAAGAGGGCCTGTAATGATCTGGCGGATGGAGGGATTCCCCTGGGAAGCCAGACCGTCCTCCTCAAAGGGATCAATGATAAAGCCCCTGTCATGAAGAGGCTGGTTCATGAACTCCTTAAGGTCCGGGTTCGGCCCTATTATATCTATCAATGCGACCTGGCCACAGGGACGGAACATTTCAGGACGTCTGTTGCCACAGGGATTCAGATCATCGAGAAGCTTCGCGGCCACACCACAGGTTATGCCATTCCCACCTTTGTGGTGGATGCGCCTGGAGGAGGGGGGAAGATCCCTGTGGAGCCCAACTACCTCGTTTCGAGGGGGAAGGGAAAGATGATTTTGAGAAATTATGAAGGGAATATCTACGAATATCCGGAGCCGAATATCATTGAATTCAAGAAGGCGAGAACCGGCGGTGAGGAGAAGGTTGCAACAAAGAAGGCGATGGCATCGCGGTAAACCTGTCAGGTTCACGGCTTAGAAGAGGGAAGGAGATGGAAGGTCCGGGGTTAAAAGTGGCTGTGCTCTACAACCTTCTTGAAAGGCTTGAAAAGGGGGAGGAGAAGGATATTGTGGCGGAGGAGTCGATCCTCAAGGAAATCGGCGCGATCGAAGAGGGGATCCGTTCCCTGGGGCATCAATTTTTTGTGATGGCCGTCCGCAATGAGATCGACTCCATCATCCACTGGTTGAAAGAGATTCGGCCTGATGTTGTCTTCAACCTGTGCGAGAGTGTGTATGGAAACGCCTGCCTGGAGATGAATATCCCCGCCCTGCTGGATCTCTTGCGGATCCCCTATACGGGGTCTCCTCCCCTGACGCTTGGATTATGTCAGGACAAGGGGAAGGTGAAGGATATCCTCTCCTCCCAGGGTATTCTCACTCCCCGGTATAAGATCTTCGACCGCGAGGTCGGGTCCCTGAAAGGAAATGTCTTTCCGATCATCGTCAAACCCCTTCATGAAGATGGGAGTCTCGGGATCTCAAAGGAGAGCGTGGTCCATAACGATGAGGCCCTGAACCGGCAGATCCGGTATGTGATCGAGAGGTATCGTCAACCCGCGCTGGTGGAGGAGTATATCGAAGGCAGGGAATTAAATGTGGGTTTGATGGAGACGAATGGAAAGGTGGGAAGCCTTCCCATCTCTGAGATCGATTATTCGGAATTTCCCGAAGGGGTTCCGCGGATTTGCGGTTATGAGGCCAAGTGGGTGCAGGAGAGCATCGAATATCAGAAGTCTAAACCGATCTGTCCCGCCCCGCTGGAATGGGTGTTGCAGAAACGGGTGGAACATCTTGCCGTCAAAGTCTTTAAACTTTTTGGCTGCCGGGACTATGCCCGCGTGGATATGCGGATTGACCGGGATGGAAAGATTTATATCCTGGAGGTCAATCCCAATCCGGATATCTCCCCGCCATCCGGCATGGCGAGGGCCATACGAATTCAAGGGATGACCTATTCCGAGTTTATCGGAAAAGTGATTGAGAAGGCACTTCAAAGAAGAGATGGGGAGATAAGGAGATAGGGGGATAGGGAGATTAATTCCAAACACATGATGAATGATTTCCTAATCCGGCGTAGCTGAAAAAAAGGTTTTGTGGTTTGAAAGATCCAAGATCCCAAAATCCGATGATGGGAATTAAAAATATAATGATTATTGATTTGAGTAGAATTCGGTAGCATAAGTGTTTAATCACACCTTATATATTACTTTCGTTCTCCCCATCACCCTATCTCCCCATCTCCCTATCCGTGGTTAAAATTATGGGTTCCCTTCCCAGAATCACCTTAAAGAAAGGAAAAGAGAAGCCAATCCTAAGGGGTCATCCCTGGGTCTTTTCAGGAGCGGTTGCCAGAGCGGAGGGGGATCTTGCTCCGGGAGAGATTGGAGAGGTCTATTCCGGGGATGGAAAGTTTTTGGGGATAGGCCAATTCAACCCCCATTCTCAGATCATTCTCCGCTTGCTCACCCGGAGAAGGGAAACTCTGGATTCGTCCTTTTTTGGAGGGCGGTTGTTACAGGCCGATGTCTTGAGAGAAAAGGGATTGCATGGAAAGACGAATGCTTATCGTGTCATCAATGGAGAGGGAGATTTTCTTCCAGGGCTGATTGTGGATCGTTATGGGGAGATCCTTGTTCTTCAATGTCTGACCGCAGGGATGGAGCGTCTGAAAGGACTTTTCATCGATCTTCTGGTCAGACATTTCAATCCGAAAAACATTTATGAACGGAGCGATGTCCCCTCCAGAAGGGAGGAAGGTCTGCCTGAAGCCAGGGGTCTTCTCTACGGGGAGGAGATTCTCGATTCTTTTGAGATAGAGGAGTATGGATGCCGGTTCAGAGTCGATGTGAAAGAAGGGCAGAAGACAGGTTTTTACCTGGATCAGAGGGAGAACCGATTTTCTCTCCAGAAGGTTTCTCACGGAAAGAAGATACTGGATTGCTTCTGCTACTCCGGAGGTTTCTCTATCCACACAGGGCTTGGCGGAGCCAAAGAGATTACAATGATCGACTCCTCTAAAGAGGCCCTGGAAAGAGCAAAGGACCATTTTGCCCTCAATCATCTAAAAAGCATCTCCCCCCATTTGATCAGGGGAGATGCTTTTGAAGTGATGAGGAGCCTTGAACCCGATTATGACATCGTCATTCTCGATCCTCCTCCCTTTGCGAAAAAGAAAGGTCACCTCCCCGGGGCTTCGAGAGGATATAAGGATCTCAATCTCCAGGCGTTTCGTCTCTTGAAAAGGGAGGGCCTTCTCTTCACCTTCTCCTGCTCCCACCATATGAACTTGGATCTCTTTCAGAAGATCGTCTTCGCAGCGGCCGTAGATGCGGGCAGAAGGGTTCAACTTCTGGCCAGAAGAGGGCACCCGATCGACCATCCCGTCGACCTTTCCCACCCAGAGGGAGAATATTTGAGGGGTATGGTCTGCAGGGCGTTGTAACTCCAAAAATGAATTTTGAAGGTGCGACCCCAAGGATCCAGGGATTTCCCAAAGAGCCAAAAGCTTCGCAAATCCCTTCAGGCTTGGACAAGAGCTGCATCATATTCTGCAAGAGGGAAGCAGATTGTTTTCTTGATCTGAGTGCGATGCTTGGCAATCCCTTCCAATCGCTTGTAGACAGGCGCATCAAAATACTGCTCACCACACTTGCCGCATACCCAAGCGGGTACACGATCAACATAGATCGTTTGACCCTTAAAATGAAACCTGGCCTGGATGATACGCTCTTCCACTATCCCTTCACAGAATTCGCACATATCAGGGCTCTTTTTCCTCATCTTTTACTCCTCATCCTCATAAGCTGTAATAACCAAGAGCACGCCCGAAGGCAAAAAACGACACATTACTCGTGCGCGCCGTCCATCTCTCGTGTCACCCGCCGCCTCATAGCGAGTGCCACGAGGGTCACGTGTAAACTTCCGCAGGATTCGACCCCTAAGTATAACATTTTCAACATCCTCTGCGACAAGGTTGTCCTCGGACATTTCTTCGTTGGCATGCGAACTTATACGATATCTTTGCTCGCGTATCGCCCGTTGATACGCTGTAGCGCACCCATTAGGTATTCCTTTCTTCATTTTGATGATTCGAGGGTGACGTGTCAGTCATGGAAAATTTAATCTATGCGTCCCCCCCTTTCTATTTGGAGTATTTCTACAGCAAAATACAAAGATAATCAAGGTTATTTTCGGGCTGTATGTAATCCCTCAGTTATGGTTTGCTTAAGTTTACCACAACCTGTAACTCAGCCCTTTAGGGCTGAGTTTCCAGGGCTCCTGCGGCAGGGCCCTGAGTTACATATTCGACAAAGCATTTATCCTTCATAACCGAGGGGTTACCTCCCGGCATTGTATCTCCTTGACCCTCCTATGGGATTGAGTTAATATACTTTGTCAGTCGGATAGTCTTTTAGTCGCATAGTCTCATCGTCAATGAGAAAAGATTAGACTATGAGACAATTAGACAATAAGACTATAGGACTATGAGACTACTATGACTATTGATTTTTTAGGAGACTGGAAGAGGACGGATTACTGCGGAAACCTCCGGAAGGAGGATGGAGGCCGCGAGGTGACCCTCCTGGGATGGGTTCGAAAGAGGAGGGATCTGGGGGGCCTCATCTTTGTTGAATTGAGAGACCGACAGGGAATTGTTCAGGTTGTTTTTAATCCTGAGGCGAACAGGGAAGTCCATGAGAAGGCACAGACCCTCCGGAGCGAGTATGTCATCGGAGTAAGAGGAGAGGTCGTGTTGAGGCCTGAGGGAACGGCCAATCCGAAGCTGGGCACGGGAGAAATTGAAGTGGCCGCAAAGGAGTTGAAAATTCTCAATGTCTCCAAGAATCCTCCTTTTCTCATCGAAGATGAAGAGGATGTGGCTGAGAATACCCGGCTCAAATACAGATACCTCGACTTAAGAAAGCCGGGTTTGCAGAAAAATCTGATCCTCCGGCACCGGCTGGCCAGAGAGGTGAGAGATTATTTTGATCGGCTGGGTTTTCTGGAGGTCGAAACGCCGATGCTCACCAAGTCCACTCCTGAGGGAGCAAGGGACTTTCTGGTCCCCAGCCGACTCAGCCCGGGCCATTTTTACGCCCTGCCACAATCTCCTCAACTCTTCAAACAGATTCTAATGGTAGCCGGTTATGACCGGTACTTTCAGATTGTGCGATGTTTCCGGGATGAAGACCTGCGCTCGGACCGTCAGCCGGAGTTTACACAGATCGATGTGGAGATGTCCTTTGTGACCGTAGAGGATATCCGGAAGACAATGGAAGGGCTTATGGTTCACCTTTTTAAGGAAGTTTTGAGAATGGAACTTAAGACCCCTTTTCCGGCGTTGAGCTACGATGAGGCAATGGACCGGTATGGTCTGGATAAGCCCGATATCCGATTCGGGCTGGAATTGAGGGATCTCTCAAAGATTTTAAAAGGCTCAACCTTCAAAGTGTTTCAGGATGCGCTGAATAGTGGAGGAATCATCAAGGCGATCAATGTGAAGGGAGGAGCGACTTTTTCACGTAAGGAGATTGAGGACCTCACCCATTTTGTCTATGACTATGGGGCCAAGGGTTTGATCTCGGCCAAGGTGGGCCATGAGGGCTGGCAATCGCCCATGCAGAAATTCATCACCGATGAGGAGAGAAGATCAGTGGAAAAAGCGATGGAGGCATCAGAGGGCGATCTCCTTCTCTTGATCGCCGGTCCTGCGAAAGCAGTGAATCAGTCACTGGCGAACCTCCGCCTCCATCTCGGCAGAAAGTTAGGGCTCATTCCCGAAGAGGAATACCGGTTTGTATGGATTTTGGATTTTCCTCTATTGGAATATGATGAGGCAGAGAAAAGATATATGGCTGTCCATCACCCCTTTACCGGACCCAGGGACGAAGATATATCCAAATTGAGGGAACATTCGGAGCAGGTGAAGGCCAAGGCTTACGATCTCGTTTTAAACGGGTCTGAGATCGGAGGAGGAAGCATCCGGAACCATCTGAAGGAGGTGCAGTCCCTGGTCTTTGAGAAGCTGGGGATGGATGAGGAAGAAGCGAGAGAAAGGTTCGGGTTTTTATTGGAGGCCCTCGAATACGGGACCCCTCCTCATGGGGGGATTGCTTTCGGGTTCGATCGACTCGTCATGATTCTCAGCCATTCGGAGTCGATCCGTGATGTGATCGCTTTCCCAAAAACCCAGAAGGGAACCTGTCTGATGACCGATGCTCCCTCGAAAGTGGATGGGAAGCAACTCGATGAGCTGTGGATAAAGCTGAAGGTTTAAATTTATGATTAAGGGTTTCTATCTTTGAGCAGACAGCATTGAAAAATCTCCCCTAGCCCCTGGTTTACCAAATCCCGATTTATCGGGACCTTTGGCAAAGGGAGGTTAGGAGGGATTTTGTGAACCAAGTATTTTTTGCACAATTAGGGAATAAACCTATAAAGAGAGGGAGAAAAAATGGCCATTGCAAAAAAGAAAAAAGCATTTCAGAGCAAGATAGCCGCAATCCAATTTCCACTTCTGGATAGCCAGGAGCCGAATCTCTACCGGCATGTCTTCCCCTACGAAGAGGTCTGCCGGATCGAATTCGACAACCGTTTCGTCTTCATCGATCCTCCGGAGGAGATCTTCATCACGGACACCACATTCAGGGACGGCCAACAGGCGAGACCCCCCTATACCGTGGAGCAGATCGTTGATCTCTATGAGATGCTCCATAAACTTGGGGGCGCCAACGGCGTGATCCGGCAGTGCGAATTCTTCCTTTACAGCGAGAAGGACAAGGAGGCGTTGAGAAGGTGTCAGGAAAGGAATTACCGCTATCCCGAGATCACCGGATGGATACGCGCCGTCAAAGAGGATTTCACTCTGGTCAAAGAGATGGGGCTGAAGGAGACGGGCATCCTGACTTCGGTGTCGGATTATCACATCTTCTTAAAATTGAAGAAGAACCGGAGGGTGGTGTTGAGGGAATACCTCTCCATTGTTTCTGCGGCCCTGGATCTGGGGATCATCCCAAGGTGCCATTTTGAGGATGTGACCCGTGCGGATATCTATGGGTTTTGCATCCCCTTTGCGCAGGATATTATGCGCCTTTCCGAGGAGGCAAAATTGCCGGTCAAGATCCGGCTCTGCGACACCCTGGGATATGGCGTGACCTATCCGGGGGCGGCCCTTCCGCGATGTGTGCCGAAGATCATCCGGGCCATGATCGATGATGCCGGGGTGCCTTCCGAATATTTGGAATGGCACGGTCATAACGATTTTCACAAGGGATTGATCAATGCGACCACAGCCTGGCTCTACGGATGTTCGGCGGCCAATGGGACGCTATTGGGTTTCGGAGAGAGGACGGGGAATGCGCCGATCGAAGGGTTGATCATCGAGTATATCAGCCTTACCGGATACACGAATGGAATCGATACGACGATGATCACCGAGATCCGGAACTACTTTGAACGTAATGTCGGCGTCTCGATTCCACCCAATATGCCCTTCGTGGGAGCCAACTTCAATGCCACCAGCGCCGGCATCCATGCGGATGGAATTCTGAAGAACGAGGAGATCTATAACATCTTCAATACCTCCAAGATTCTCAACCGGCCCATTTCGGTCTCTGTCAATGACAAATCCGGCCTGGCGGGCATTGCCCAGTGGATCAACTCTCACTTCGCGCTCACCGGAAAAGACCGGATCGAAAAGACACATCCAGGGGTAGCGAAGATCAATCGCTGGGTGACGAAACAGTATGAGGAAGGAAGAACGACCGCGGTCTCCGACCAGGAGATGGAGAAAGCGACACGGAAATACCTTGCCGAGATCTTCATCTCAGAGTTTGACATGTTGAAGGCAAGGGCGCGAGAAATGGCTTACCACATCATCGAACGGGTGATTGAGGAGTCCGGAATGAAGTCCATGAATCCGGAGCAGATCGAGCCCATCTTGCAATCTCTGGTGGATGAATATCCCTATTTGCAGTATGTCTATGTGGTCAATATACATGGAATAAAGATTACACGGACCATCTGTCAACCCGTGGATCAATCGAAATTTGCCCATGTGGGAGTAGGGGAGGATTATGCGGACCGCTCCTGGTTCATCGACCCCCTGAAGGACGGCAAGATCCATGTCACCGACCTTTATTCTTCAAAACATACAGGGGCGCTCTGTATTACGCTCTCCGGACCGATTCGAAACGAAATGGGAGAGATCAAGGGGATCCTGGGCCTGGACATTCGATTCGAAGATTTGACCAAGAGCGAGGGAGAATAATTACACGGAAAATAGTCAAAGGTCTAAAGGTAAAGGCAAAGAGGCCGGTTTTGTTAATGGGGTAGGTCATTGGTCTTAATAAATTTACTTTACCCCCTGCCCCTTGCCTAAACCGGCGTCTTCACCCTTACCCTCATCTTGACCTAAGAACAATTTTCATTCTTCAAGGGTAACAGAATCCAACACGAAGGATTACTTGTAGAGGATTAAAAAAAGATGATCTTGACAGAGACCTTAAAAAAAGCGAGCAAGTTCTTTCCTGAAAAGCAGGCCATTGTCTGCGGAGGGAAGCGATTCACCTACAGGGAATTCCATGAACGGATCAACCGGTTCTCCCACTGCCTCAAAGGTTTTGGAATAGGCAAAGATGATAAGGTGGCCATCCTTCATTCCAACTGCCACACTTTTTTGGAAGTTTATTACGGGATCGCTCAGATCGGGGCCATTTCGGTTCCGATCAACATCAGGCTTTCACCCGGAGAGATTGCGTTTATTCTGCAGGACTCGGAATCAAAAGTGTTGGTTTCGGATCCGATGTTTCAAAAGCAGGTCAATCCGATCAGAGAAAAGATCTCAGGAATTAAAAAGATTCTCTGGACAGGGGATGGCCTAGCGGCTCAGGAAGACCGCGACCTTCATTATGAGAAGCATCTGGAACAGGGGAATCCTGATGCTCTCCCTGAAAGCCCTATCACCGGCGAGGACATCGCCCAGATCTACTACACGAGCGGCACCACAGGCCGGCCCAAGGGCGTGATGCTCTCGCACAAGAATGTGACCACCCATGCCCTGGGGACGATTGCGGAAATTCATCTGACGGATCAGGATGTCTGGATTCATGTCGCCCCTCTCTTTCACCTTGCCGATGCCTGGGCGACCTGGGCCATCACCTGGGTTGGTGGAACGCACGTTCTGGTGAGAGAATTTGATGCAAAGACCGTCCTCGAGACGATTGAAAAGGAAAAAGTCACTCTCACCAATCTCATTCCGACCATGCTCAACCTCATGGTGAATTATCCGGATGCAGGGAAGTTTGATTACGGCAGTTTAAGGGTTCTCCTCAGCGGAGGAGCGCCCATTGCGCCCGAAGTGGTCCGAAAGATCGTCGAGACATTCAAATGCGACTACATTCAGACCTACGGGATGACCGAGACAAGCCCCTATCTGACACTTTCCATCTTAAAAGGGCACTTGAAAAGATTGTCCGAAAAGGAGCAGCTTAAGTTCAAGTCGAAGACGGGAAGAGAATTCATTGGCGTTGAATTGAAAGTGGTCAATGACAAGGGAGAAGAGATCAAAAAGGATGAGAAAGAGGTTGGCGAGATCATCGTCAAAGGGGATATTGTGACAAAGGGCTACTGGAAACTTCCGGAAGAGACGGCGAAGTCGATCAGAGACGGCTGGCTCTATACCGGAGATATGGCGGTGATGGATGAGGAAGGATACGTGACCATCGTGGATCGAAAGAAAGATATGATTCTTACGGGCGGTGAGAATGTCTATTCGACAGAGGTGGAGAATGTCCTCTATATGCATCCTGCTATTCTGGAATGCGCTGTTGTTGGAGTTCCCGATGAGAAGTGGGGCGAGGCGGTCAAAGGAGTAGTCGTATTAAAACCCCGGCAGAAGGGAACTGCCGAGGAGATCATTCGGTTCTGCAAGGATCATATCGCCCACTACAAGGCGCCCAAATCGATCGACTTCATCGACGCTCTTCCAAGAACCGGCTCCGGAAAGATCCAGAAGAAGGGGCTGAGGGATCAATACTGGAAAGGCTATGAGAAGAAGGTCCATTGAAACCTCATTGCAAAATAGTCAATTAGCATTGATCAGTTAGCAATCCCTCCAAAAAGCGAAATCCGATGGCTTACACACCTGAGCTAAAACAACTGATCCGGAAAGTGGAAGAGACCCGGTCTCAGCGATTGGCCAAAAAGAAGGAGGGACAGGAGTTCCCGATGCTGAATCTCGCTGAAAAAGAGAACCGGCTGAGACAGTTTCACCCTTCCTACAAAGAGGGGTCATTACAGGAATTAATAGTTGGGCCAAGCAAGGGCTATTCTGTCTCACCCGAGATCTGCGAGATATTGGAATCGTGGAGCCGAATCGATCCCGATCGAATCGACCTTTCGAAGATTGCCTATGAAACCGATGTACTCATCATCGGAGGAGGTGGGGCCGGGACAGCGGCAGCCCTTCTGGCTCAGGAGAATGGCGCGGACACCCTCATTGCCACAAAACTGAGACACGGCGATGCCAATACCATGATGGCTGAGGGCGGCATCCAGGCGGTCTCTCAACCGGGCAAAGATTCTCCTTATTACCACTACCTCGACACGATTGGAGGCGGACACTTTGCAAACATCCCTCAATTAGTGTTTACTCTCGTGACTCAAGCCCCTTCTGTCCTTCAATGGTTGGAGGGGCTGGGTGTCATGTTTGATAAAAAGCCGGAGGGGAATCTCAAAGTGTTTCATCTCGGCGGGATGTCGAGAAAAAGAGATCACGTAGCAGCGGATATCACCGGAACCGAGATCATGCGGACGATCCGTGACGAGGCCAGAAACAGGAAGGGAATCCGGGTCCTCGAATTTTCTCCTGTTGTAGAATTGGTCCTGAATGAGCAGGGCCGCTGTGCGGGGGCCATTCTTTACAATCTCGAAACAGAAGAATATTTTCTGGTGAAGGCGAAGGCTGTGATTCTCGCAACAGGCGGCTCCGGTCGGCTGCACATCGGCGGCTTCCCGACTACCAATCATTATGGGGCGACAGGAGACGGTCTTGCCCTCGGTTATCGATCCGGGGTGGGCGTCTGCTTCCTTCATACGTCACAGTATCATCCTACAGGGGCGATTTTTCCGGAACAGGCTGAAGGGCTTCTCATATCGGAGAAATTCAGGGGAGCGGGCGCCCATCTGCTCAATATCGATGGCGAGCAGTTTGTGTGTGAGACCGAGCCGAGGGACGCCTGTGCCTCCTCCATCATCCGGGAATGCACCCACGTAGGCAAAGGAGTTCCTAACGCAACAGGAAAAACAGGGGTTTGGCTGGATTCCCCTATGATAGACCTCCTCCACGGAGAAGGATCCCTAACAAGAGAATTTGTCGGGAAATATAAACTTTTTAAAAGATACGGGATTGATATTACCCAGGAGCCGATTCTCGTCTATCCCACGCTCCACTACCAGAATGGGGGCTTGAAGTTCAATGAAGAGGGGGAGACCTCTATTCCGGGGCTCTACGCTGCCGGAGAGGTGACCGGAGGGGTTCACGGTGAAAACCGGTTGGGAGGGAATTCGCTCATGGATGTCCTTGTCTTCGGAAGGATTGCGGGGAAAAATGCGGCCCTTTATGCGAAGGAAAAATTTCAGGATGGGTGCCTAACACTCGAGCACGTGAGAAAATTTCATCAGGAGTTGAAAGGGGTAGGGGTTGACCGAAAGAAGATTTCGCCCATTTTACTTCCAGACTACTCGAACCCTCTGGTCAGGGATAGGCAGTTGACCACAGAGTATCAAGGAACGATCCGATAATTTCCTTTTACTTCATCAAGCGGCTTGGTCCTTCCCGCGGCTATATCCGCACGGACTCGCTTCAACACGGGACTCAGAGGTCCCCCATTCTGGAAATCCTGTTCGATCTCTTTATCCCATTCATCTGAATGGCTTGTTTCGTATTCTGCGAGCCAAGAAAGGAATTCGTCCAACTCACTTTCAGGAAGAGCCTCGACCTGCTCTACTATCTTTTTGATGGTAGCTTTCATATTAATTCTATAATCCCAAATTTTGTTCAAAAAATCGGCATTTTTTAGATTCTTATACATTTATGCCTACAAAACTCTCCCCTCCCTTGGCGGGAGGGGATGAAGGGGAGGGGGACCAAATTCCTTTTGTCTATCCCTCTCCGAGCCAGAGGCTCTTCTGAGCCGGCAGCCATCCTCTCGCCGCAAATCTCGCCTGGCGCAGCAGGCACCCTCCCCAGGTGGCACGGGCATCTTGCCCGTGTTGACAGGCGTCTGGATGCTTGATTATCATTTGGTCACTCTTGCACCCGAACAGAAACCAAGCTGGAACGGCTGCCAACTGGCAAAAGGCTCTTTTTCTCTTAAAACGAAAATCAATTACTCTTTCGTCCTGGATTTCTTTTTCCTGTTGACAACAGGAGGCCTTATAAGTGTTAGGCGGTAATCATTTTGGTTTCATTCCATAAAACTCAATAACTAAGTCTGACCCCTTAGCCTAACCCTCACGATCAGTGGGGCGTGTAACGCATCCGCTGGATCGTGTTGTTCCCCTGTCCCTATGCCGCCTTTTTGAGAGTGACATGCATGCCGGCTCTTGTCGCAAGGGTGATAAGCATTTCGAGGCTAAATCTTTCCCATTTGCCTCTGATCAAGTCTGAAACCCTGGATTGACTAACGCCGAGGATTTCCGCAGCCTTGGCCTGCGTTAGCCTCCTGGCTTTGATGAACTTTCGGAGATCGGCCATAAGATCGGCACGCATCTGAAGAATTGCGGCTTCATCTGTAGAATACCCGAGATCAATGAATACGTCTCCAGAAGAATGAACAACGGTCTTGCTCATAAGTCACCTCCAATCTGTCTGTACCGTTGGCGAGCCAAATCAATATCATGCCGGCTCGTTTTTCGAATCTTCTTTTGAAATGCATGAAGTACATAAACCGCATCGCGCAGCTTAGCGACATAGATTACTCGCCACTCGCCCAAAACGTGGATACGGATTTCGTTCACGCCTGGCGCGATTACCTGCATGGGTTTCCAATCGCTTGGTTCAAGTCCGTTTTGAACCGCACGAAGCTCGAAGCCTGGTGACCGGCGGGCTTCCTCTGGGAAGTTTCGCAGATCGTCCAGACTCGATCCTAAAAATCGAAGTGGCTTCATAGCTATACATATGTTATATAAGTTTTTATATATTTGTCAAGTTCAATGATGATCGAGGTTTTTATCGTAAGGGGTAACGACTGAAATCAGCGGGGGCTATTAGCCATCCGCTAGTGATTTGTTGTGCCATTCCTCGGTTTTAAAAGGTCCTAGATTTCCGGTAGCAGCGGAACAAATGCAGACTCCAAAATGCTTTTTGTTCGCTCTTTGGACTTAAGTGTTATCAGAAGCGCATCCAAGATCACATCGTACGTTACTATTCTAATGCCATGGAGATCGTCATTCATTTGAGCTACACGTAGTCGTTGATCGACACTCATAGAATTGCGACGACCAAGGATGACCGGTCAGAATCTTCTTCATACTCCTGGAAATAGGCTCACGACCGGTCCGAACCAATAAATGGAAGTGGCATAGACAATTAGATTCCCGTCCATGCACTGGTTGGCCAGCCGATTTAGAAAATCATCCCTGTCTCGATCAATGCGGAATATGTTTGTCCGCTCGATGCCCCGCCCCATCACATGATGCAATGCCCCGGGAGCATCCAGTCTCGGTTGTCTAGGCATACCGAATGATTAGATCCTTCTCCTCCATTTGTTAAGTTGTTTTAGAACCTACGTTATATATTATGTTAGAGCGAGGTTAAACCTCAAAGAGTAAGGTAGAAAAAGTTTATTTATAATCTACCACAAAAAGAAACCTCCTGTCCCCTCTGTCTCTTCCATTCTCCCCATATTTAAGGAATCCCGAACCTTCGGCGAGGATACCTCCATGAAATGTTCGATTCTTGAGAATCGTCTGAAAAGCTTTCTCTCTTTGTGTGTTTGGGCTTTTCTTCAACTCCCGTATGACAGCCTCTTTGGTCAGGTCGAAAGTGAGGACTCGATTGGCCAGCCATTCGGCATCACCGTGAACGATGGATTCCCAGACAGCAGCAATCTCTTCGTCTAATTCAACCATTACTGCCTTTTCGACTAGATTCTCAAAGAGAGCAGTAAGGCTAATAATCCCCCCACCTGCAAAGGGCTCAACAAGGACACCTGACTTTGAATACTTGTTCCCCAACCACTGTCTGAATGTTGGCACAAACCAGGTCTTCCCTCCCGGGTAGCGGAAAGGGCTTCGTTGTGGAACAGACGCTACATTGACCGGCTTAGGTATTCCTAATTCCCCGGATAATTCAGGAAATAGAGGCGATTGTCTAAGTGTACGCATTTCAGAATGGCCTCTCGATCGTTTTGTTCACCGGAGGAGTTTCTAACTGCTCATCCAGTTTTAACGTTCGGCTTAACCGGCTGCAACGGAGCGCAGCGGAATTGGCAATCCGGGTTGAAGCCGTTGTTAGCCTATATTATCTTATCAATTTGTTGCTTGAACTCATTGAACAGAGCAACTGCATCCTTTGCAAGTGGTTCCATGCGTTCTGGAAAGAGCTCCAGTGCGTAAGCATGGCTAAAATAGTGGCGGAAGGCAAGATATTGCTTCAGGTTATTCAGCAATAGGTCAGATATGATGCTCTTTTCGGCTGCCGCAAGCAAGAGATCTCTGTGCCATGATTCTCCTTGAGGAATTGGTAATGATTTTTCCTGAAATACCTGTTTGACGATATTTTCGATGCCGTTGTAGAAATTGTGCAGCAAAGCGGCAACACCCGCGAGCTCGAGCTGAGAGAGTGTTGAAAGTGGACGATCGGGTAGGGCAGAGAGTGTGTTTTCTATCGCCTCATACTCAGCTTCAATACGAAGACGGTAATCAGGCATAGAGAGGTATGCCCTCCCGTAAAACTAGTTCGATGAAACGGGTCTTCTTAGACAGGTCAATAATGTCAACGGGTTTTGATAAAGCGCACAGTAGTTCGCCATAGAAGGCGTAGAAATCCTTTTCCTCAATGCCCTCAACTGCGATATCAATATCCCGGTATTCCTGGGTAGAGGATAGACTGGATCCGAATAGCACCACACGCTTCGCGCGATACTTCCGGGCCATTTGTTCAATTATACTTTTGTCGGTATCGGTAATCATAAATTAATTATATCATTTTGATTCGTTAAAGTCTATTTGGGCTAAACATCAGAAGCAGGCCGCCCACTACGGAGTCTCAAAACGTCATGGCTATCCACGGTCGGCTTGAATGATTTGGTACCCCGCAATGTGGGACTCTTGCACTCGATCAGAAACCAAGTTGGAACGGCTGCCAACAGGCAAAAGGCTCTTTTTTTCTTAGTTCTTAGAACGAAAATCAATTACCTTTTCGTCCCGGATTTCTTTTCCCTATTAACACCGGAAGCATTATAAGTGTTATGTGTGGTTATATTTCTTCTATTCGATTTCACCTTCGCCTAATATTATTGTTCCGCATTCGCCCGAATACATTCGTTTGTTATCAGAGTTAAACTCATATTTGACATCAAGGGACAAAGACTCCAATGACAGAATTTTGTAATGGTTGCATTTGTAAATATGATTTCTGCCTGCTTCACCAGCAACATAGATTTCAAAAGACATCAAGAAATGCGGGGCATCATATATAACCTTGAATTCATCAGAAGGCGAGAAGTAAAAACTTCTTTGAGTTGTTGCTATGTTTTCCGCATTGTAAGTTTTGCACTCTAAATAATACGGGACACTATTAAACCAAGCCAAAATATCTGGATAGCCTGTGGATTTTTTGTTCCCGCTTGGAACTGTTGGAACATCAGCATTAAGATTCAAGTCGGTTAATGCTTTTTTAACAAATGGCTCAATATCATTTCCTACCTCATTTGGGCGCGGTCTTAGGATTCCTGTTTTATTTATTGCTTTGCCGGCATATAACGCTGCTTGTTTTAATAATCCTAATACATCCTTGTGCTCAGAATTTTTAAAGTCAAAAGAAATAACCTTTTTCCCTGTCATAGATTCAATTACAAGATTAAAAGGGATGCCCTTTAAAGGTGTAAGCATCTGCTTGATGACATTTTCTAATCTGACGATATAATCTTTATCTGCCACTTATTTCGCCTTTCTAAAAATAAGGATATTTTCTTTTTTCATTACATTGTAAAGCCCAAATATCAGCTTCAAAATATTTTTTTCTAACTTAAAGCCAATCTCTGTCATATAATCTATACTAAATTCCACTGTCTTAACCTCTTGCCCTTGATAAGTAGCATTGCCTATAACAATGACAGCGTATTTATTAGGTTTTAAAATTCTATATATTTCATCATAAGATTTCTGTATGTCATTGTTATATAAATCAACCCTCTCTTTTCCTTTTCCTCGGACACCAATAAAATCTTCTCTTATTTCGTTCAACTTTAAGCCCATATCTTCTAATGAATGTGCATCATTTTCTATATAATCAAGAGCTATAGAATAAGGTGGCGATGTAATAATACCATCTACAGAATTATCGGATAATTCAACATTTCTTGAATCACCAATTGTAATGTCAACGTTCCCTAATTTTAAGTTCAACTTATTGACGATTTCTTTATAGTCTTTGACAGAATCTATCATTAAATTTAAATTCTTTATAAAAGATTGCTCAAAGACACGTCCACGCCTTGATTCGTCGCTAACTGCCAACAGTCTTGCGAGTGCATAAAAATCTCTTACATTTTTATTTTCAATGTCTTCCAAAACTTTGTAAAAATTCTGTTCTTGATTAAAAAGAGACGGCTTGAGTTTTGATATTAAAGTATTCTTTAATTTTATGATTTCATCTATCGCGTAAATGGCTTGGGTTTTAACCTTCCCCTGCAGCACACAAAGAGGGGAAATATCAATTCCAATAAAATTTAGCCCCAATAATTGAGATTCCAATGCTGTTGTTCCGCTCCCTGAAAAGGGTTCAAATACAATGTCGCCTTTTTTTAGTCCAATAATATTTAATAATGCCCTTATCATTTGGGGATGGAATTTCCCTTTATACGGATAAATCCAGTGAGTCAAATATTGATTTACAGACCGTGTTCTATTTTTCTGAATGATATGAAAATAGTCAGTAAATTTTTCGCCGACTGATTTAAAATACGAAGGACGCTTTATTAATCTATCAGCCAATTCTTCCGATTTATTATTTAAATTAAATCCTCTGAGTCCATTGATTACTTCATAATCAGCACCTAATGCCCTTAATTCTAATTCTGCCAATGATAGCTCATAAATAAACTGAACATTATCCAGCAGAGTTAAATCAGAGTCTTTTGAATAACTAAGATCATAAGCCCAAAACTGGCTGATGTCTTCGGCTTTTTCTAACATTATTTCACCTTTGCGATTAGTAATCATTTGTGCTGCCTCTTTGGGCTTAATTATCACTTATTTAAGGTGGGATTGTAAATCTTTTTATTTACACATAACGAGTCTGTAGAAAAAGCCCGATTTCGGCTATTTTCTAACTCGTAAGTATTTGATTTTATTGATCGCATATTTACTAAAAATGACTTTTCCTACAGACTCAACGTCCAAGCTCACCGGCGGCAATGGAGCGCAGCGGAATTGCCGAACGATGAAGCGCCTTTTACGCTGCGGTTCTTCTTGTTCACTTTGGCTTGTCACTCTCCGTTTCTGCCTCGCCGGCCATCATCGGGTGCGCGAGAAGATCGGCGGGGAGTTCGTCGAGAAGTTCTGCCGTGCGGAAGGTCAACGTAACAGACCCGGTTGTCTGGCGTTGCGTCCAGTATTCGCCTTCAAGTTTGCGGACAGGGTTCCCGATGATGTTGAAAAGTATCGTGCCGTCATGGGGTGTGCTTCTATCTCGGAGGGCGGCCTTCGGTTTGCTCGTGTACGAGTAGCAGAGCCGCCGGATTTGGGCGTCCTTGTCAATGCAGAATCCTTCAAGGTAACTGTGGCTTTCCATTTCACCGGTGCGCATGACACAACTCATGCGCCCGAAGCTCTGTTTGATCGTCAACATCGTGGGGATGGGTCCGGATGTCTTGCCTTCGGCGTCTTTCCAGTTCGTTTGAATGTGGCCTTGCCATGTGCCGTTCAGGTCGGGAAACGGAATAAGCCAGCTTTGAAGACGCTTCCAGCGCCAGAGCCATTTCATGAAGATGCCGACAAGAAGCAGGTCGGCGGTAACTACCTTCGGGATGGGCCGCATGAAGTCGAAAAAGCTCTGCATGTTCAACCCGCTGGCCGTGGCAATGCCGAACCAGACCAGGCCGGAGAACACCAGGAGGATGAAGAGAAACGGCTTGAGGTTCAGATTCTTCATGCCTGCCCCCGAGTCCAGCATGATTCCATGCGGTGACCGTGAATGCGTTCGCTTGCTCGTAGGTCCACTTCTGGGTGGGCCGAAACAGGTACTTTAGTTCGCTGACTTCGCCCCATTCCGGGCAGAGCTCCTCCGTTTTCGTGTTCTCATACAGGAAGACAAGCGCCCCCTTCACGTCGGCAGTGTAGGTGCTGTTCTGGAATCGGTCGTTGGGGACATTCCACACAAGGCATTCAATAAGAAAGCCCAGTATGTCCCCAGCACGCACACCTTGTTCTGTCATCTGGTTCGACAGGGCCTTCAGAACCCGCACAATCGACTTGAACCGCGTCCCCGTATCCGTGTTCTTCTGGCATCCGTTCGTGTAGTGCTGTTCGGGCCAATTGATTACGCGGTTGCTCTCTCTATCGGTCCGAAGTTCAACGCCTTCAAGGTAGGTCCCGTTTGCCTGATAGCGCCGATGCTCGAAGAAAGCGGCAATGTCGGCTTCAACGTGGTAGCTCGTTTCGTGAACGTCGAATGCCTTGTTGCCGCGCGTCACGGCGGCGCGCCCGAAGTAGGCAACGAGGACCGCTTCAACTTCGTTCTTGAATTGGTCGTAGTTGTACGTTGCCGGACCGATCCTGAACGTTTCGCGGGTCGTGCCTTCTGGGAGGTCAAAGAAGAAGGTGTCTGTGCAAAGGATTCCGATGTCAACGCCACTGTCTTTCCGGACGTTCGTATTGTTCCGGTAAGAGCCTTGGGCGAACACTGATATGCCACGGGCGCGGAGCTTGTCACTTGCCTTGATGGCACTACGAATTGCGGATACGGCATTGTCGCAGCGGTCTTGCTCCGTTTTCCCTGGTGGCTTCGCCCATTCCCTGAATTGTGCTTCCCAGTCTTGCGGCACTATTGCCCTCCTATTGCATTTGCTTCATTGAAGCGAACAATTATTGAACTACAGGCTGTAATTTCTTAAAATCCTATACTTGATGGTCGATTTTGTCAAACATATTATCGGAAGAAATAGTTTGTTTGAATATTCATGTAATATTGCATATAATGAAGCCCTCTCATTGATTATTGTTGGATAATGACAGACAGAGAGGAACCCTGTGGGCATCACTCAAGACTTAGTGAAGTATTGTAGTGAATTGGAGTATCGTCAACTTCCTGATGAGGTGGTTGATCGAGCGAAGTATTTTTTTCTTGACTTCATTGGCGTGGCTTGTCGTGGCTCCAAGGAGGATTCATCCCAAAGTATGTACCGGTTCATCCAAGAAATGGGAAGCGGCAACAGGGGTGGGGTCCTCATCGGAACAAAAAAAAGAGCCCCCTTTGTCTATTCAGCCCTTGCCAATGGCACAGCCGGCCATGCTATTGAAATGGACGATGTGAACAATGAATCCTCTCTCCACCCCGGAGTGGTTGTTTTTCCTACTGCCCTTGCCACAAGTGAAATGGCGGGCGCCTCCGGAAAGGATTTTATCGAAGCGGTGGTGTTAGGATATGAAGTGATGATTCGCCTGGGAAAAGCGATTGGGCCTGAGAATAGTTATCAACGAGGATTCCATCCAACAGGCACCTGCGGAACCTTCGGAGCGAGCGTGACCGCCTCAAAGCTGATGGGTCTTAAGAAGGATGGAATGGTAAGCACCATGGGAATCGCAGGGAGTCAGGCGTCCGGTTCGATGGAATATCTGGCTCAAGGGACCTGGGCAAAACGTTTTCATCCTGGATGGGCCGCTCTTAGCGGGATGATCGCCGCCCTGCTCGCCAAGAAGGGATTTAAAGGACCCACTTCGATCATTGAAGGCAGAGATGGATTCCTGCATGCCTACTCAAATGGGGCGGATCCAAGCAAGGTGCTGGAGGGAATCGGTTCAGGATTCGAAATCCTTCGCACCTCAGTAAAACCACACGCCTGCTGTCGATACATGCAGCCACCGATTGACGGGGTCTTAAAAATTGTAAAAGAGAATGATCTTCTACACGATCAGGTCGAGAAGATCAGGGTCGGCATTTTAAAAGCGGGCGCTCATCTGATTGCCGAACCAGCCGAAAAAAAATATTCTCCCCAATCGGTGGTGGATGCCCAGTTCAGCATGCCTTTTGGCGCTGCTGTCGCCATCCTTTACCGGAAAGCAGGGCTTGGGGAGTTTCATCTTTCGAAGATAAGGTCTGAAGAAGTGAAGAGGATGATGAGGCAGGTGGAATGTGTCATAGACCCTGAACTGGATGAAACATTTCCGAAACAGTGGTGCGCCACGGCTGAGGTTTTTACGAAAGACGGGAAGCGTTATTTTATAAAAGTTGAATATTGCAAGGGCGATCCTGAAAATCCCCTTTCTTGGGGAGAGTTAATTGAGAAGTTTCATGACCTGAGCAATCGTTTCTGGATAAAAGAACGACGAGTTAAAATTGTTGAACAAGTAAGGAACTTTGAAAAGATTCGAGACATCCAGAAGTGGTCTTCTCTCTTACTAAGGACCCGTGCTCAAATAACTTGAACAAGTACATAGGGCAACGACTGTTCGTGGTAAGTCCTTCCTTCGACTTCGCTCAGGACATTCGGAAAAACCGTTCGTCCTGAGGCTCTCGAAGGATGAACGGCTCACTCATGACGGGCTTGTCGAACCATGAACGGCACCCTTCGACAGGCTCAGGGTGAACGGATTGGTTGTTCAAATTATTCATAGGCAGGATTTAAGAAATAAAAATACGCTTAGCGATAAGGGGTGACGGAGATGAATGATATGGGATGCAACTGTGCGAAGTGTGCGGTGGCGGAAAAGATCTGCCGGCTGGAAAAGGGAAAGGGGCCTTCGTCATGTCCTACAAAGAAGGAGGGCCCAACGCTAACAGAGGCTTTGGAAAGATATGATGATCCGGAGATAAAGGAATTTGCGCGTGCGGCTTCAGTTCAGGAAGGCTCCTGTTATACCTGCAGGGATGCAAAGCCGTTTGTGATGATTCCCACCAAGAGCAGAATGGAGGAGTTGATCGAATTCTCACAGAGGATGGGCTATAAGAGGCTCGGCATGGCCTTCTGCGGAGGATTGACCCATGAGGCTTCGATCCTCTCCGAGATCCTGGAGAAACATGGTTTTGAAGTCATCGCGGTTTCCTGCAAGGTGGGAGGCATTCCAAAGGAGAGAATCGGCATTAAGGATGAGGAGAAGATCCGGATCGGTGAGTTTGAGCCGATGTGCAATCCCATTGCCCAGGCAAAGATCCTGAATAAGGCAGGGACCGATTTCAATATTATGCTGGGACTCTGCCTTGGCCACGACTCCCTCTTCTTGAAATTTGTCGATGGCCTGACGACCGTCTTTGCCGTGAAAGACCGGGTCACAGGACATAATCCGATGGCCGCCCTCTACACCTCCCGATCCTATTATCAGCGGTTGATGAAGATGGAATTCGGCAGCCAGGAAGAGGAAGATAAAGGGAATTAAGATAGCGGACAAATTGATCTCACTGTAAATCCAATCAGAACGAAAGGGGAAAGAAATGACTTTTCCTGTCCCCTTTCATTACCTCGCCTGATAGATCTTTAATTTACACAGATACGAAACGATTTGGGAAATTATGGGAACCTATGTAATCAAGAGCGTGTATTGTCGTTTTTCAGATGTCTCAATTTTGATAGTCTCGTAAAAAGTTACAGTTTGTCACCCTGAACTTGTTGATTCACATTCGTTCATCACTTCGTGCCAGGGTCTCGAAAGCCCTTGATTTTGTTAGATGCTGAACCAAGTTCAGCATGACAATTTCTGTGTTTTTCGGCTTTTTACGATTCCATCAATTTTTAGCTTGACAAATTTTTATGAAAGCGTTAACGTTAACGCATAAGTTAAAATGAATCGAGTTTAAAGAACGAAAGGAGGTTACGAAGATGGAAAGTATGGATAAAGTGGCAAAGAAGCCAATCGGGATAACGGATACAACCCTCCGTGATGGTCATCAATCCAATTTGGCCACACGGATGAGGGTGGAGGATATGGTCCCCATTGCCGAGGAACTGGATCAGGTGGGATTTCATTCTGTGGAGGTATGGGGAGGAGCGACTTATGATGTCTGCCATCGCTTTTTAGGAGAGGACCCCTGGGAAAGGGTGAGGATTCTGAAGAAGCTGATGCCAAAGACGCCGTTTCAGATGCTTCTCCGGGGACAGAACCTGGTGGGTTATCGTCATTACGCCGACGATCTGGTGGAGGCGTTCGTAGAAAAGTGTGCTGAAGTGGGAATCGATATCTTTCGAGTTTTTGATGCGGTCAATGATGAGCGCAACTTTGAGACGGCTTTTAAAACGATCAAGCGATGCGGCAAGCACATTCAGGGAACGATCTGTTATTCTCTGACTGAGACACGGATGGGCGGGCCGATCTACCATCTCAACTATTATCTTGAAAAAGCGAAAGTTTTAGAGGGGATGGGTGCGGATTCACTCTGCATTAAGGATATGGCCGCACTTCTGGCGCCTTATGATGTCTATGACCTGGTAAAGGGGCTGAAGAAAACGGTGAAGATTCCCATTCAGCTTCACACACATTATACGAGCGGGATGGGCACAATGACCTATCTGAAAGCGATTGAAGCAGGAGTGGATGTCGTCGATACATCGCTTGCTCCGTTTGCGCTCCGTTCTTCCCAGCCGGCAGTGGAACCCCTTCTTGTTGCCCTTCAGGGAACGCCCTGGGATCCGAAACTGGACCTTTCGAAACTCCTAAAATTAGGGGACTATCTGGAGTCGATTGCCCCCAAATACCGTGACTTTCTGGATACCACGAAGATGTCCGTGATCGATACCGGAGTGCTCAAACATCAGATTCCAGGAGGGATGATCTCCAATATGGTGGGCCAGCTCAAACAGCAAAATGCGATCCACAGGATTTCAGAGGTCTATGCGGAACTGCCCCAGACCCGGAAGGACCTGGGATATCCTCCATTAGTGACGCCCACTTCTCAGATCGTGGGGGTTCAGGCCGTGCTCAATGTTCTCTTCGGCCGTTATAAAATGCTGTCAAAAGAGACGCAGGACTATGTCTATGGCCTCTATGGAAAGCCTCCTGTTCCGATATCGGATGAAGTCAAGAATATTGTTCTCAAAGGATATAAGAAGGGGAAGGAGCCGATCACCTGCCGTCCTGCGGATATTATTGAGCCGGAGTTGGAGAAGGTGAAGGAGGAGTCGAAAGATCTGGCCAAAGATCTTTACGATACGTTGATTTACGCTCTTTTTCCGCAGACCGGGACGCAGTTCCTGAAGTGGAAGTATGGCCTGGAGCCTGTGCCTGAAAAAGTAAAACCAAAGACCATGGAGGACGTAAAGAGAGAGGATGAGGCGATCGCTAAAGCAAGGGCAGAGGCTCAGAAAAAGTAGCCCAAAAGAGGGGAGAGGTCCAAAGCAGGGCCTCTCCTGCCTTTAACGCAAAGAGATGAATAAAAAGATCAATATAAAAGATATTGCCAGGATTGCCAAAGTTTCGCACACCACCGTTTCAAGAGCCCTCAATGATAAATCCAGGATTCGGAAAGAGACCAAAGAGAAGATTCTCTCAATCGCAAAGGAGTTAGGTTATCGGCCCGATTTCATCGCCAGAAGTCTGGTGATGAAGCGGACAAAGACTCTGGGTCTTGTAATAACAAATATTGCCAACCCTTTCTACACCGAGTTGGCCCAGGGGATAGAGAAGACAGCCACAAAGTTGGGCTATAGTATCATCCTCTGCAGCACCCAGTCTGACATCTCCATTGAAAAGCAGTATATTGAAATGCTCCGAAGCAAGGGAGTAGATGGAATCGTTTTTTCCTCCGCCCATATGGAAGATCCGAACATCGTTGCTCTGGCCGAGGAGGAATTTCCCATTATCATGGTCAACCGAAGGACCTACCATCCGGTTGTGAAGGAGAAGGTCGATTATGTCGGAGTGGATAATATCCTTGGAGGCTTTTTGGCTGTGGAACATCTGATCAGGCTCGGCCATAAGAGAATAGGGATGATCGGCGGGTCTGCGGAGTCCTCGGTTGGCCTCGAACGTCTCGAAGGCGGGAAAAAAGCGCTTGAGACCTATGAATTGGAGCAAAAGGGCGATTTTTTTCTCGAAGGAAATTTTTTAAAGAAGTCGGGTTACCAGAGGGCAAAACAATTTCTTAAAATGGCAGAGATGCCCACCGCCATCTTTGCCACCAATGATTACATGGCATTGGGAGTCTATCAGGCGATCCTTGAAGAGGGGCTCAGGATACCGGAGGATATGGCCCTGATCGGGTTCAACGACATCGAATTTTCCTCCATGCGGGGGATCGAGCTGACCACAATTGGCCAAAAAAAGTTTGAGATGGGAGCCATCGCAGTTGAGATGCTGGTCGGAAAGATTGAAAGGGGTGATGACAGACATTCAGCGAAAGAGATTTTTCTCATGCCCGAACTGATCATCCGGAAGACCTGCGGGTTTTATTTGAGAGGGTATCAAAGGGAATCCGTAGTCAGTTACTCTTAGTTTATGGATAGAGTATTTTGAATTTCGATATCAGATTCTTACACGAGTAAGTCTGATAATTTATCTCTGACATTATAGAGATAACCACAAAGATAACCCCATCAAAATTTCCCCTCCCTTGGCGGGAGGGGATAAAGGGGAGGGGGAAACAAATTTATTCACCCCCACCCGAACCCTCCCCCGTCAAGGGGGAGGGAAATAGTCGGGAAAATTTAAAATATTTTTGTTTAGAAATTTTATTTAAAAAGGAGGGGATTTTATGGGAAGGAAGAAAATATCCATTATTGGAGCAGGATTTGTCGGAGCTACTGCGGCACACTGGGCCGCCGCAAAGGAATTAGGCGATATCGTTTTAGTGGACATCCTGGAAGGGATTCCTCAGGGCAAGGCCCTTGACTTGTTTGAATCGGCGCCGATAGAAGGTTTTGATTCAAATGTCATCGGCACCAACTCGTATGAAGCGACGAAAGGTTCGGATATCGTGATCATCACCTCGGGGGTTCCCCGGAAACCTGGAATGAGCCGAGAGGATCTGCTTGACATTAACAGAAAGATCATCGAATCGGTAGTTGCCGAAGTGACTGCAAAGTCTCCGAATGCCATCCTCATCATGGTGACCAATCCCCTGGACACCATGACCTATTTAGCCATAAAAAAGAGCGGTTTACCGCGAGAGAGGGTAATGGGAATGGCAGGGATTCTGGATACGGCCCGATACAGAGCTTTCATTGCGATGGAATTGGGAGTCTCTGTCGAGGACATTCAGGCGCTCCTGTTAGGGGGGCATGGGGATGAGATGGTTCCCCTTCCGAGATACACCACCGTCAGCGGTATTCCTCTCTCACAACTTCTTTCCAAGGAGAAGATCGATAAATTGGTGGACCGAGCCCGCAAGGGTGGCGGAGAGATCGTCAATCTGCTCAAGACAGGGAGCGCCTTCTATGCCCCCTCGGCAGGGGCGATTCAGATGGCAGAGGCCATCCTCAAGGACAAGAAGAGGATTCTTCCTTGCTGTGTCTATCTGAATGGAGAATATGGGCTGAAGGACATCTGCTTTGGGGTTCCGGTGAAGCTGGGCGAAAAAGGTGTGGAGTCGATCATTGAAATCGACCTGACGGAGGAGGAGAAAGGCCTGGTAGCGAAGTCTGCAGAGAGCGTGAAGAAGAGCATTCTGGAATTGAAATTGTAAACCGTCCCCCTCACCCTATCCCTCTCCCCTCAGGGGAGAGGGTGGGGTGAGGGGTGGAGGGAAAGATGCGAGAGATTGATGTCAAACTGATCACCGAAAAGGTGAGAGACCTCTGCATGGAGGCGAACACCGACCTGGGAGAGGATGTGCTTGAGGCTTTTGATCGGGCAATACAAAAAGAAGAATCTCCCTTGGGAGTGGAAATACTAAAAGAGTTGAAAGAAAATGCCCGAATTGCAAGGGACGAAAGAGTAGCCATCTGTCAGGATACGGGTTTTGCAGTGGTTTTCATCGAATTGGGGCAGGATGTTCATCTGGTCGGGGGGGGCATGAAAGAGGCGATCTTTGAAGGGGTTCGTCAGGGATATCGTGACGGGTATCTCAGGAAGTCGATCTGCCATCCCTTCACCCGGGCAAATACGGGGGACAATACTCCCGCCATCATCCATACGGAGATCATTCCTGGAGATCAGGTCAAGATCACTGTGGCTCCGAAAGGAGGGGGCAGTGAGAATATGAGCCGGGTGGTGATGCTTACCCCATCCGATGGGATTGAGGGAATCAAACAATATGTCGTCCAGAGGGTGAAGGAGTCCGGTTCGAATCCCTGCCCTCCGACCATTGTCGGAGTGGGAATCGGAGGGACATTCGAACTGGCTGCATTTCTTGCAAAGAAGAGTTTACTCAGGCCGTTGGGAAGCAAAAATCCAGACCCAGAACTGGATCAATTGGAATTTGAGATATTAACCGAGATTAATAAACTCGGAATCGGACCACAGGGTTTGGGAGGGCGAACCACATCGCTCGCGGTTCACATCTTGATGATGCCGTGCCACATCGCCAGTTTTCCGCTGGCTGTCAATATCCAGTGCCACGCCCAGAGACATAAAGAGGTAATCCTGTAGGGAGATGATGAGATAGGGAGATGGGAAGATAGGTAGAAAAATAATCATTGCAAAGTGATCAATTAGCAATTATCAATGACCAATTCCCAATAACTAATAATGAATAAACAAGCTTTTTCATTGCTAATTTTGGATTGCTAACTTTGCATTTTTCATTGTGACATTTGCTGTCACCCCATCACCCAATCCCCCTATCTCCCCATCTTTTTTATTCGGAGGATTTATGACTGAGCCTATTCGTTTGAAGACGCCCTTCAGTGATAAGGATGTTGAAAGATTGAAAATCGGAGATCGGGTTCTGCTCAATGGGGTGATCTATACGGGAAGGGATGCGGCGCATAAAAGGCTCTCTGATCTTTTGAAAGAGGGGAAAGAGCTTCCTTTTGACATTCGTGGCCAGATCATATATTACGTCGGCCCGACACCCGCCAAACCAGGGCAGGTTTTCGGATCAGCAGGCCCTACGACCAGTTACCGGATGGACGCCTATGCGCCCGCTTTGATTGAGAAAGGTTTGAAAGGGATGATCGGAAAGGGAATGCGATCCGATGCGGTCAAAGAAGCGATGAAGAAACACCAGGCGGTCTACTTTGCAGCCACTGGAGGCGCAGGCGCTCTTCTCGCTAAAAAGGTGAAGAAGGCAGAGGTGGTGGCGTATGAGGATCTTGGCCCGGAGGCCATTCGGAGACTCGAGGTTGAAGACCTTCCGGTGATCGTCATCAATGATGTTCGAGGAAACGACCTGTATATTGAAGGGGAGAAAAGATACCGACAAGGCTAAGGGGAGATAGGCTCGTTTTGTCATCTGATGTGTTTTATTATTAGTAGAGATAATGTTCTCGTAAAAAGTCGTCACTCCGGTGAAAACCGGAGTCCAGTGTTTTCATAAGTGTTTGAGAATATCCCGCCCAAAGCGGGGTTGGAGTTCACCCCGTACTTGATACGGGGCCGGAATGACGATCATTAGGATTTTTCGACTTTTTACGAGAACATCATATATAAGCTTATTTTATTTTTGGAGATCCATCATGAAGATCGAACTCACAAGGCATAAGGTTCACAACGAATTTGCGAAGAAGGTGGAGCTGATCAGCGGACAGAACCTCTTCGCCTGCTATCAATGCGGAAATTGTACGGCCGGTTGTCCGGTGGCCTTTGCCATGGAGGTCGGCCCTCATGAGGTCATCCGTTATACGCTTCTCGGCCTCGAAGAAGAGGCGGTTGGAGTCAATACCTTCTGGCTCTGCGCTTCGTGCCTCCAGTGCACATCGAGGTGCCCGAAAGGGATCGATATCGCAAGGGTGATGGACGCTCTGAGGTCTGTGGTTTTAAGGAAGAAGGATCGAAAGGATCATATTCAGATTCCGAAATTTCCTGAAGGCTTTCTGGAAAGGCTGCCGCAGATCGCCTTTGTCAGCGGATTCAGGAAATTTCTCTCTTAAATAAAGGAAGATTTTGAATTTTTATGAATTTTAGGCACTTTAGGCGATTAGTGATTCAACATCGACAAAAAATGTCAATGTGCTTAGCACAGCTATTGTGTCAGTAGCGCCCTCGCCTGCCGCAGGATCGGGGGCGAAGCTTTCGTCCCGACTAAATCGGGACGCTACAAAAGATAAAACGGTCATTCACGGCATAGACACTTATAGGAGTCTTAGATGGATTATCTCTATTTCCCGGGTTGCACCCTCTATACCAAGGCCAAAAATCTTGATCAAACAGCCCGGGACTGTTCCCATCTTCTCGGGTTTGAGTTGAAGGAAATATCCAACTGGACGTGCTGCGGAGCAACTTTTCCATTGGCCACGGACAATATCATGGCCCTTCTCCCGCCATCGAGAATTTTGGCCAGGGCGAGGCAGGAAGGGGCCATCCTGACAACCCTCTGCGCCATCTGCTTCAATGTGATCAAAAGGACGAACAGATTGATTCAGAATGATGGCGAGAAGAGGGAGAAGATCAATAACTTTATCGAGATGAACTACCAGGGAGATCTCCGGGTCCTCCACTACCTTGAGATCCTGAAACAGGAGATCGGTTTTTCTAAAATCAAAGAGAGGGTGAAGAAGCCGCTGGCAGGACTGAAGGCGGGGGCCTATTATGGATGTATGCTGCTTAGGCCGTTTGATGAGATGGGATTTGACGACAAGGAGAGGCCGACCCTGTTTGAAGAGTTCCTGGAGGCCATGGGCGCAGAACCGGTTGATTTCCCTTATAAGATCGAATGCTGTGGGTCTTTCCAGTCCGTGGGCTCGCCAGAAGTGGCCACAGAGTGCAGTTATAAGATTCTGGGTTCCGCCATTAAGAACGGAGCAGAGGTCGTTGTTTCAACCTGTCCGATGTGCACTTTCAACATCGACCATAAACAGTCCGATATTAAAGAAAAATATTTGGGCTTTAAACCCATTCCGGTCCTCTATTTCACACAGCTCTTAGGTATGGCCATGGGACTTGATTATCAAACCCTGGGATTTGGACAGAACTTTGTGGATCCTTTGCCGCTCTTAAAGGAAAAGGGTTTTATCTAAATGAAGAATAATGGAAGATTCATCAAAAGAGCGATGGTAGTTGGCGGAGGCATTGCCGGGATCTCCGCATCCATTGACATCGGAAATGCGGGTTATGATGTCATTCTGGTGGAGAAGCTTCCCTCCATCGGAGGAAGGATGCTTCAGCTCTCAGAGACCTTTCCCACGCTTGATTGCGCCCAGTGCACCCTGACTCCCAAAACAGTGGAGACAGGCCAGCACCCCCATATTAAACTCCTTACCTATTCAGAAGTGGATGGGGTGGAAGGAAAGGCGGGCGACTTTACCGTGAGGGTCCGCAGAAAGGCGGCCTATGTGGACTGGGAGAAATGCACGGGCTGTGGTCTCTGCCAGGAGAAGTGCCCTTCGAAAAAACCTTCTGAATTTGACCGGTCTATGGGGCCAGGAAAGGCGATCTACACGCTTTCGCCTCAGGCTGTTCCGAACAAGCCTGTCATCAATCCCTCCAACTGCCGTTATTTCCTGGAGAAAAAATGCAGGGTCTGTGAGAAGGTCTGTCCGGTCGGAGCCATTGACTACGAACAGCAGGACCGTTTTGTCGAAGAGAAAGTCGGAGCCATCATCGCTGCTGTGGGTTTTGACCTGACTCCAAAGGAGGCTTTCGGCGAATATGGTTATGGGGTGATTCCGGATGTGATCGATGGATTGGCCTTCGAGAGGCTTAATTCCGCATCCGGACCGACAACAGGCGAAATCAGAAGGCCTTCGGATGGCAAAATCCCGAAGGAGGTCGTTTTCATCCAGTGCACGGGGTCAAGGGACCCTGAACGGTATATGCCTTACTGTTCACGGGTCTGCTGTATGTACACGGCCAAGCATGCAAGGCTTTACAAACATAAAGTCCATGACGGGCAGGTCTATATCTTCTATATGGATATCCGGTCAACAGGCAAGGGTTACGAAGAGTTCATCCAGCAAGGGATGGAAGAGGAGGGGATCCTCTATCTCCGGGGCAGGGTCTCCCGGATATTCAGGGATGATGGGAAGATCGTGGTCTGGGGTGTGGATACGCTGACAGGAAAGAAGGTGGAGGTCTCTGCGGATATGGTCGTTCTGGCCACTGCCATCATTCCGCAAGCGGAGGCAAAGGGGCTGGCTCAAAAACTCGGGATCAACACGGATGACTATGGGTTCTTCACAGAGGTGGAGAGGAAACTCCGCCCTGTGGAAACGAATATGGAAGGGATCTACATTGCAGGCTGCGCTCAGGGACCGAAAGATATTGCCGATGCCGTGGCCCATGCCAACGCTTCGGCGAGCAAAGTCCAGGGACTGTTTGCAAAAAACTGAACGGAAGAATGGAAGAATGGAATGATGGGTTAAAAAAACATAGGACGAAGAAATGGTTTTAGATTTTCTTTTACAATATTCCATTATTCCAATATTCCAACTTTGCGGAGGCCCAAGGGAATCAGGCATTAGCGTAGTCCTCTGGGACGTTATATGAAGAAACTCGGTGTTTTTATCTGCCATTGCGGAGTGAACATTGCGGGCACGGTTGATGTGAAATCGGCCGCCGGGAAAATGGGAGAGGTGGAAGATGTCGCCCATAGCGCCGACTACATCTATATGTGCTCCGAACCCGGGCAACAGATCATCCGGGAAGCCATTCGGGAGAAGGAATTGGAAGGGGTCGTTGTCGCCTGCTGTTCGCCGAGCATGCATGAGAACACCTTCAGAAAGGCGGTTAAATCGGAAGGGATGAATCCCTATCTCTGCGAGATCGCCAATATCCGGGAACAATGCAGTTGGGTCCACCAGAAGGAGAAGGAGAAGGCGACAGAGAAGGCCGAGGAGATCATTCTGGCAACCCTGGAGAAGGTGAGAGAGAATGAGAAGCTTGAGGCCATTTCGGTTTCCATCAACCGGAGCGTACTCGTCATCGGCGGAGGGATTGCCGGAATGACTGCGGCCCTCGATCTGGCAGTGGGAGGTTATGAGGTAACCCTGATAGAGAGGGAGCAGGCCCTGGGCGGACATATGACCCAGCTTTCAAAAACCTTCCCTGATCTTCATCCCGCGCTTCCGGATCTCCTCGCAAAGGCAAGGGAGATAGAAGGGCATCCGGGGATCGATCTCCACTGTTATTCAGAGATGGAGGATGTGAAGGGCTATGTGGGAAATTTCGAGCTGACGATCCGGAAGAAGGCAACCCATGTCGATTGGGAAAAGTGTAATGGTTGCGGCCTCTGCATCAGAGACTGCCCTGTGGATTATGTTTCCCAATTTGAAAGAGGGCTGGGGGTTCGAAAGGCGATTGACCTGCTCTATTCCCACAGCGTTCCCAATAAACCCGTGATCCATCGGAGTCATTGCCGATATTTCATTGATGGAAGTTGCAGAAAATGCGAAGAGGTCTGTCCTGAGAAAGCCATCCGGTTCAAACAGAAGGATGAACGGATCGGGAAGAAGGTTGGGGCCATTGTCGTGGCCACAGGATTTGATCTCTATCCCGGGGAGCGGCTCGGTGAGTACGGATATGGAGAGATTCCGGATGTGATCGATGGCCTCGCCCTGGAGCGGATGCTTTCAGTCGATGGGCCCACAAAGGGAAAGATCATCCGGCCCTCCGATGGAAAGGTTCCGAAGGAGATGGTCTTTATCCAGTGCGTGGCTTCCAGGGACCCGGACCGGTATATGCCTTACTGCTCCCGCATCTGCTGTATGTACACCGCCAAGCAGGCGAAGATTTATAAGGAGCAGGTCCCGGACGGACAGCCCTATATCTTCTACATGGATATCCGGTCGGACGGCAAAGGCTACGAGGAATTTTTACAGAAGACGATCGAGGAAAAAGGGCTTCTCTACCTCAGAGGCCGTGTCTCCAGGGTCTTTCAGGATGATGGGAAGGTGAGGGTATTGGGGGTGGACACCCTTACAGGGAAGATGGTTGAGGTGGCGGCGGATATGGTCGTATTGGCCACAGCCGTTGTTCCGAGTGATGGGGTGAAAGATCTGGCCGCCAAACTGAGAGCGACTGTCGACCGCCATGGTTTTTTAACAGAGGCCCATATCAAACTTTATCCAGTGGAAAGCTCGACCAAGGGAATCTACCTGGCCGGTTGCGGTCAGAGCCCGAAAGATATCTCGGATACGGTTTCACAGGCCTCCGCCACAGCCAGTAAGATTCAAGCCCTGCTTTCAACGGATAAGCTCCTTCAGGACCCATTGATCGCTTTTGTTGATGAAAATATTTGCAGTGGGTGCGGCATCTGCGTTGAGATCTGTCCCTATGAGGCAAGGGAGATGGATTCCCGCCGGGGAATCTCGGTTGTTCATAGCGCACTCTGCCAGGGATGCGGAGCCTGTATTGCCGCTTGCCCAAATTTCGCTTGTGAGTTAAGAAATAGTTCGTCCATCCAGACCCTTCGCATGATGGATACGTTTATGACTTAAAAATAACTACTAAAAATCTCCCCTCCCCTGGCGGGAGGGGATTCACCCTGTTAAATGGAAAACTTCATCTAACAAGGGCCAAATTAAGAATCCTATTTAACAGGGTGAAGGGGAGGGGGAAGAAGAAATGGTTCACCCCCACCCAGCCCTCCCCCGTCAAGGGGGAGGAGAATGAGTTGGGGAAAAATGGAGGAAATAAAATTGGAAACAACTCTAAATAGGGAGAAGGTTGGCGCCTCCTTTCTGGAGGAAGTGGAGAAATGGAGCGGGGAAAAACTCAGCCTCTGTTATCAGTGTCTCAAGTGCACGGCGGGTTGTCCAACGGCTCCCAATATGGACATTCGGCCCAATAGCATCATCAGGATGATCCAGATGGGGAAAAAGCAGGAGGTGCTGGAAAGCAGCGCCATCTGGTTTTGCGTTTACTGTCAGACTTGCGGCACTCGTTGTCCGAATGAGATCCACATCGGTGTGCTGATGGATGCCTTGCGAGAGATGGCCATGGAAGAAGGGGTCCATGCAAAGGAGAAGAATATCCATCTCTTCCATGAGGCTTTTATCCAGAGCGTTCGGAGGGGAGGGAGGGCGCACGAGGTTACCATGCTGATGGATTACGTGCTACGGAGTAGAGACTTGATGAAGGGTTCTCTCATCCCCGGTGTGAAGCTTTTTTTGAAGGGAAAATTTCCATTAATCCCCAGCTTTGTTAAGGGGAGAGGAGAGATCAAAAGAATATTTGAGAAATGTAAAAAATAAGAACGAGGAATAATGGAACGATGGAATAATGGAATGTTGGGAAAGGAGGTTTTTTTGAATTTCGACCCAATATTCCAGTATTCCAATATTCCATGAATTATATTTTGGAGGTTTCGCAATGCGATTCTCATACTTTCCGGGTTGTACGGATCATTCTTCATCCTATGAATACGGCCGGTCCACGGAGGCTGTTCTTGAAACATTAGGCGTGGATCTGGTGGAGATTGAGGATTGGAATTGTTGCGGAGCGGCGGCGACTCATAGTCTCAATCGCCTCCTTTCCCTCTGCCTTCCGGCCAGGAATATCTCCAAGGCGCAGTCTGCGCAGGCGGGACCTCTGGTTGTCCCCTGTGCTGGTTGTTTCAGCTATTTAAAAAGAACCGAGTATGTTCTGAAACATGACGAGGCGGAGCGAAAGAAGATCGAAGAGATCGTCGGATTTACCTATGAACCTTCGCTTGAAATATTGGCGTTGATGGATGTGTTTCTGAATCAGATTGGTTTGGAGAAAATACAAGAAAAGGTGAAAAAGCCTTTGAAGGGATTGAAGCCTGTCTGTTACTATGGATGCGCTCTTGTTCGGCATCCCAAGATCACTCAGTTGGATGATCCAGAGAATCCACAATATCTGGATCGGTTGATGAAGGGCCTTGGAGCCGAGCCAGTGGATTGGTCTTATAAGACGGATTGTTGTGGCGCGGACCTTGCCATGACCTATGCGGATGTGGTTAAGAAACTGGTAGGGAAGATTGTATCGATGGCCAAGGAGGCAGGGGCTCACTGTATCGTCACTTCCTGTGGTCTTTGCCAAATGAATCTTGAGATGAGGCAGGACATGGGTTTCCCTATTCTTTACTTCACCGAACTGATGGGAGTGGCCTTTGATGTTAAGAACCAAGAGAAATGGTTGAAAAAACATTTAATCAATCCGAAAGGATTGCTGGAATCGTTAGGGCTATCATGACAATGTGGAATAACCAATAACCAAACACCTACCTTCGTCCCGCAGGGCGGGGTTTCGCGCAGGCAGGGCATTTGGTTATTGGAATTTTTACCGATCTTGGTTAAAGACATCGACGATATCAAAAGAAGAAGCGGGGTAGTAGTAGCGTCGGCATTTATTGCCGACGAAGTTGATTCGCCCCCAATAAATGGGAGGCGCTACAGATTCATTCAAAACAGAGGACGATGATGGAGCAAAAGAAAATGAGAGGTGACAAAAGTTCGGCATTGGTTGTGGGCGCTGGGATTGCCGGAATGCAGTCGGCGTTGCTCCTTGCAGAGATGGGGAGGAAGGTTTTTCTCCTTGAACAGGGACCGGCCATCGGAGGCTATTTCCCGCTTCTTGACAAGACCTTTCCTACGAATTCGTGCGGCGTCTGTTTTATGAGCCCCACTCCTCCTGCTTTCTGCCCGATCTATGAGTGTCATCTGCACGACAATATCGAACTGTTGCCCTATTCGGAAGTGAAGAAGGTGGAAGGGACAGGAGGGGATTTTAAGGTCTCCATCGTCCGCAAGCCCCGATGTGTGGACCCGAAGCGGTGCACCCTCTGCGAAGCCTGCATCAAAGTCTGCCCGGTAGAGGTGGACAGGGAATTCGGAGGCGGTCTCGAGAAGAGAAAGGCGATCTATCTTCCTTATCCTCAGGCGATTCCTAACAGTCTTGTCATTGACCCCAAGACCTGCACTCGATGCGGAGAATGCGTGAAGGTCTGCGCTCCGGGCGCCATCGATCTCGAAATGAAGGAGGAAGAGGAAGAGATCGGGGCGGGGGCGATCCTGCTCGGATTTGGATTTGAACCTTTCTGGGCGCAAAAAAAGGGGGAGTACGGGTTTGGCCGGTACGAGAATGTGTTGACCAGCATCCAGTTCGAAAGGCTCATCTCCACATCAAGTCCAACGAAGGGATTTCCAATCAGGATCTCCGATGGAAAGAAGATGGAGAGGATTGCCTTCATCCAGTGCGTGGGATCGAGAGACCCCTCCTGCGGTCAGGACCACTGTTCGACCATCTGCTGCATGTATGCCACCAAGCAGGCCATGATCGCCAAAGAGAGGGCTCCTGGTTTGAACGTCACCTTCTTCTACATGGACATCCGGCCCATGGGAAAGGATTACGAGCGGTATTATGAGAGGGCGAAGACCGAATTCGGGATTGAATATATTCGGAGCGCCATCTCAACCATCAAGGAGCTTCAGCAGACCAAGAACCTTCTCATCACCTATGTGAAGGAGGATGGAGCCTTTGAAGAAAGGGAGTTTGACAGCGTCGTTCTTTCCGTTGGATTTACGCCTCCCCAGAACATCAAGGATTTAGCCTTTGGGATGGGCCTCCGGTTAAATCCGCAGGGGTTTTGCGAAACCGATGAGTTTCATCCTGCCAAGACCTCGGTCAATGGAATTTTTGTCGGTGGCGCATTCCGGGGTCCGAGAGACATTCCGGAGACCGTTGTCGAGGGGTCAAGCGCGGCAGCGGCTGTCGCTTCATTTCTCGCTCCGAATTCCCTGGCGATTTCAAAGCAGGAATATCCGGCTGAGGGAGCGCTATCCAACGAGGTTCCGAAGATCGGCGTTTTCATCTGCCACTGCGGCGGCGAATTGAAGGAAAGCCTCTCCATCCCTGAATTGATCGAGGGAACCAAACAGTTGGGAGAGGTCTCGCATGTGGAAGAGATGGGTCTGGCCTGCCTTCCTGAAGATCTCAACCAGATCAAGATGAAGATAGGAGAACACGGGATCAACCGGATCGTCATTGCAGGTTGCACCCATCGGGAGATTCGAAAGACGATGGAGGAGATGGCAAAGGGGATGGGTTTTAATCCCTATCTCATCGAATATGCCAATATCCGGGAGCAGTGCGCCTTTGTTCATCGAGATCTTCCAAAATTGGCCACGGAGAAGGCAATGGCTCTCATCAGGATGTCCGTGGAAAGGGCGAGAAGGATTCAACCCATCCGAAAAGGGAGCCAGAAGGTTGAGAAGAGAGGATTGGTTGTGGGAGGAGGGGTGGCCGGGATGACCGCCTCCCTGAGGCTGGCAGAGCAGGGCTATGAGGTCTATCTGATTGAGAAGGAGAAGGAGCTGGGAGGAAATCTGAGGGAATCCTTTTATACTTTGAAGGGATCAAGTCCCCAGGCCCTTTTGCAGGATCTCATTCAAAAAGTGGAGGGACATCCCTCCATCCATCTCTATTTCCAGACGGAGATCATCGGTTTTGAAAAGAGGAACGGCCAATACAAAACGAAGATCCGCCGTCCGGATGGAGAAGAGTTTATCGACCATGGGGCCCTCATCCTGGCCACCGGCGGAAAGGAAGTGACTCCGAAAGAATATCTCTACGGAGAAGATCCCAGGGTCATCACACAGAGACAACTGGAAAAGGCGATTCACCTCGGTGACGGGGGATTGAAGGAGATTCGGTCTGCCGTCATGATCCAGTGCGTGGGATCAAGGGATGAGGAACACCCTTACTGCAGCCGCGTCTGCTGCGGCCATGCGGTAAAGAATGCTATCAAATTGAAAGAGCAAAACCCTCATATGAATGTCTATGTCCTCTACCGAGATGTGAGAACCTATGGGTTCTATGAGACCTATTATTATGAGGCAAGGGGCAAAGGAGTGGTCTTCATCCGGTACGATTTGGAGAAGAAGCCCAGGGTGACTCTTGAGAATGGCCGGTTTCGTGTCTCGGTCTTTGATCCTGCGATGGGAAGCGAGGTAAATCTTCCTGCGGACCGCATCATCCTCAGCGCCGGTGTTGAACCCAATAACAACCGGGATCTGGCGAAGGTATTTGATGTCGATCTTAACCCGGATGGTTTCTTTATGGAGGCCAACCCAAAATCCGCCCCTCTCGATTCGGTGGACCGGGGAAAATTCTTCTGCGGTCTTTGCCATTCGCCCAATTTTATAGAGGACGTTATCTCCCAGGGAAGCGGAGCGGCGGCCCGGGCAGGAGCGCTCCTTGCAAGGGAGGCGGTGGAAGAGAAGGCCTATCTGGCCTATGTGATCAAACGACTCTGTTGCGGGTGCGGACTCTGCGTATCGGCCTGTCCCTATGGAGCGAGGGCGCTTAACGAAGAGGAAGTAAAAGCGGAGGTGGTGGATGCGCTCTGCCAGGGATGCGGCAATTGTGTCGTCGCCTGCCGGAATGCGGCATCACAGCAGAGAAATTTTGAAAAAGGATTGAATCTGACCGTTCTCAATGAGGCGATAGATTAAAAATTTAATTTCGAAGCACGAAATCCGAAATTCGAAACAATATCAAATGACCAAATTTCATAAATTCCAAACAAGAGAGTTTAGAAATTTTGGATTTTGAAAATTTGAATTTGTTTCGCCTGCATGCGCGAAGCCGCTCCGGCGAAGGCAGGGATTTCGACATTCGAAATTCGGATTTTAATTAGTAAGGAGGAAATCATGGCAGAGTTTGAACCGAGAATCGTAGCCTTTCTTTGTCACTGGTGCACCTATACCGGAGCGGATCTTGCGGGGACAACCCGACAGCAGTACCCCCCCAATATCCGCGTCATCCATCTGATGTGTTCCGGAGCGGTCGATTCCATTTATGTGCTGAAGGCCCTGATCGACGGTGCGGATGGCGTCTTGCTCGGAGGATGCCACCCCGGCGACTGCCATTACCAGACAGGCAATTATAAGGCGCGAAGAAGGGTGGCGATTCTGAAAGGCATTCTTAACCAGATGGGGTTTACCGAAGATCGGATCTGGTTGAAATGGATCAGCGCCAGTGAGGGAAAACTTTTCGCCGATACGGTGACAAAGATGACCAACGATTTGAAGAAGATGGGACCCAATCCCATGAAACAGTTGTGGAACGCCTAATCCTCGTTTACCCTCCCCCTTGATGCCTGCCTGCGCGAAGCCCCGCCCTGCGGGACGAAGGCAGGGGGGAGGGCGAGGGTGGGGGTGAAAACGATTAACGCCCCCCACCTTAATCCTCCCCCGCAAAGGGGGGAGGAGATTTTGAAGGTGATTTTATAATAGGAAAGGAGAATGACCGAACATGGCAAAGCAGACAGTGTTGAAAGTTTCGGGAGGAAGGACAGAAGAGACCATCAAAGGCTTTCTTAAATCGCTTTTAGAAAAGGGAATTGTAGAGGCCATTCTCATTCCCAAGAGGCTTCCTTCCGGAGATGGATTTGCTCAGGCATTGATCCACGATCCTGAAAAGATGGATGGCGCTTGCCTCCTTTCCCTGACCATGCCGGTTCAGTCCGCAAAGGTTGCCTCCCATCTCTCGATAAAGAATTTAAACAAGAAAGTCGCAGCCGTATTGAAAGCCTGCGAGATCAGGGCCATCGTGGAACTGGCTAAATTTCTTCAGGTCAAGCTGGATAATCTCTTGCTCATTGGCGTCGACTGCCCGGGGACGTTTGAAGTCTCTGACTATTCAAAGATGATACAGGAGGGAAAAGAAGGCGAGAAACTGGAAGGAGAGATTCTCAAAGGGATGGAAAGGGGAGAAACGGTTCCTCCGCAGGGGTACGCTTTCCGGCCCGCCTGCCAGATGTGTGAATATCCTGTTCCGAAGGCCGATATTCATATCAAACTCTTCGGTTACAAAACGGATGAAGAGGTCGGACTTGAGATAGGAGAAAAATTAGAAAAAGAGCTGGAAGAGAAAGGAATCCTCTCCTTTTCGGGAAATGAACCTTCATCGAGAAAAGAAGTCGTGGACAGGGTGGTTGCGGAGAGGGCGAAGAAGAGGGATGCGGCTTTTCAAGAATTCAGCGGGGGAGTCAAAGACCTCCAATCCTTTCTGGACCGGTTCTCCACCTGCATTCGATGCCACAACTGCATGGTGGCCTGTCCGATCTGTTATTGCAAGGAGTGTGTCTTCAGGACGGCCATCTTTGAGCATGAGGGAGACCAATTCTTAAGATGGGCGGATCGCAAAGGGGGAATCCGGATGCCCACCGATACCCTCATCTTTCACCTCATCCGGATGACCCATATGGTCACCTCCTGTATCGGTTGCGGACTCTGCGACAGCGCCTGCCCGAGCCGGTTGCCGGTCGCCACTCTCTTCCGGAGCGTTGGAGATAAGATCCAGAAGATGTTCAAATATGTTCCCGGAAGAGATGTCAATGAGGTGCCCCCTGTGGCCACCTTCAAAGAAGATGAACTGAAGATCGAATCAGGAGCCCTGTAGTCGCCCCCAATAAATGAGGGCGCTACAAAAAGATGAATAAATGTAGCGTCGGCATTTATTGCCGACGTTGGGGAGGAGATTCATGGAAGCTGCAAGCGAGAAGAGAGATGACCTTGTTCCCATCTTCATCATGGGAAAGAGGTATGAGGTGCCTGCCTCTCTCACCATTCAGAAGGCGATGGAGTATGCCGGATACCAACTGATCCGGGGATGCGGATGCCGCGGAGGGATATGCGGGGCATGCGGGACGGTTTACCGATTTCCAGGAAGCTATAAGATCGAGGTGGGGCTGGCCTGTCAAACCGTTGTCCAGCCCGACATGTATCTTGCCCAGATCCCCTTCTTCCCGGCTACCAAGAGCGTC
>Ga0207951_100182_pt1 | contig 40182 bp, 42 predicted proteins | sample Subbio12Aug_8Bad_FD_184830 | JGI IMG/M metagenome (GOLD analysis project Ga0207951, IMG submission 184830) | Serpentinite rock and fluid subsurface biosphere microbial communities from McLaughlin Reserve, California, USA - CR12Aug_8Bad (SPAdes) | ecosystem: Environmental > Terrestrial > Deep... | reverse complement strand
CGCTAATCCTGACCGTGATGTCATATTCGCCTGCGTAAACCGCCTGTCCAGCGGCACGGTTTGGGAATGCTTCGTTTTGACGGGCGTTTACATTGGCAGGGAAAGTCCATTCATACTTCAAATCCTCAAATCGCCTATTCATCTCAGGACGATCGTGACTTACGATGAAGAACAAATCCGCGGGCGCCTGGACAGTTAATTGTTTAAGCGCAACCGAGAAATTTGGCCAAACATATTCCCAAGGCACATAAGAAACGGTGGCTTCCTTGGTTGTGGATTCCTTGAATTCATTAACCCAAGCTCTAAATTTCAAAGGCTTTGGATCGACCAAATCGGATTGTGAAGGCGACCAATCAACTTCATTTCCAGCTACTATGCGACCATCAGGTAACTCCCATTCAGATCCAATCGTGTGAACGCTTGGCACAGTGCCCCAGGAGGGACGCGTTGTACCCACATAGTGATAGGTTTTTCCAACTTCGACATCACGAGGACCTGTAGCCGAAACGGAGGGATATGATGGAATCTTGGTGGTTATGACATGGCGATCTATAGTCCATGCGTATTTATCATTCGCGCTTGTATCAGACGGTCTGGCCCTTAACGAAATAAGGATTTTATTTTCAGTGCTGTCATTGATGGTTACGGTTGGTCCTGACGCCGTTTCGGTTCGATCGTGATACTCAACCACCCAGTCATAAACTGCGTCAGCGGTAACTTTCCCATCACGATAGAGCTCTGCGCCGATGGTTACTGGATAGCCAGGTGCAACATGATTAGGGCCGATAATGTTTACATCGAGCTTCGAATATGCCCAAACCTCAACAGGAACGGTGTAGCTTTCAATGTCAGTTTTACTGATCAGTTTTACCCGAACCAATTTGCGGCCAGGCGTCCGCATTCCGATGCTGACTCTTACAGGACTCAACGCTTCAATTTCCTGCCATGTTGCCCCGTTATCGAGACTTTCTTCCCAGTGGGTTCCTTTTAAGGCAACCTTGTTATCGACGGTCATACCAAGATCGAGCGTGAACACCTTCGGAGCGGGCGCTTCAAGTTGTTTCGCGATAATGGTTCCGACCAAAGGCGCTGTATTGACTATGCCGACATATTTGGTTGATGACTGAATCGGATAATGCAATCCATCGATTGACGAGACAATATCGGCTGACGCTGAAATCTTTATAAACAGCTTATTGGCTGGATTTATTTTGAACTCAGCCTCGCCATTTACTAAATCAACCACATCGGATACAGGTGATATAGATGAATTATTTGTTTCAACGAATAATTGACCTTTCCAGTCGCCCAGCATTGTTTTGTCATAAACAAATCCGGCAGCGGTGTATTGCCCAATTTTAACTTTGGCTACTAACTCGTCTGTGCTATTGGCCGTCTGAGGAACCTCGACTATAAGTTTTGGCGTTCCTTGTGGGCCACCAACAACTTTTAATAATTTTTCACTGAAGACAGATGGATAATCCATCCATGCCACACGAACCTTGACCTCGCGTTCCTGAAGCAAAGGTAGATTTTCTGTTGCTAACCAAAAAGAGCTGCCATTAGTTACGTTATTTCTGGTGATGGGTTGAACCCCATCGTCGGAAGTAATTTTTACCTTGGCTGAAAGGATTGGGTTTGTGGATACGGTTAGTCGTGTGAAGGCAGAACCGGACTGAAGGAAATATTTGTCCTCAGCAATTTTGGCGCCTCCGGAGAATGCCATTCCAGGAGCAGGTGGTTCTGTAACCTGAACGGTATAAGAACCCCTTCCTAATTGAAGGGACATTCCATCCGCATATATTCTGTTTACTGAATAAGAAATTGATTTATCGCCAACTGTCGCAAAAGCCCCATTCAGTTGAATGGAGTTTAAATTAACGGTTGGCTTTAATTCAGGAGGAAGCGAGAATGTTGCTAAACATGATTTCTTGCCAGCATTAGCATTTTTCAATGCATCGTCATAGTTCAAAAACAAATAACAATTGGTACCGTCAGTCTGTTTAAGCTCTAAATCAGAATTGGAAACACCAGTAAACATTTCTGTGGCGCCAGAAAATGCAAAGACTGGAATGCTATAACCTCTAACTACAAGCGTTTTTGTTACAGGCTTTGAATCGTATCGTTGACCATCAACCCAACGTGACACATTTAGGTCAATACCAAAATTTCCAGATTGCGAAGTGTATCCAGTTATTGAAGGCAGTCCATTGCCATCGATAACCGTCTGAAGTCCTGGGACCGAGTAGTTGAAGTAAACAAAACATTTTCTCGGATCGTTTTCCGCATCGCTTTGTGTCGAGGTAAGCGGGCAGCTCTTGTCCTGAGAAGGAACAACCCCAATTGAAATTTTTGTCTCTCCTTGGTCAATAAGAGAAGGTGAAATTGAAATAGAAGGCAATGGTGTCTGTTTGACATTGAAAGCAAATGTCTTCGATGCTGTTCCTTCTGCGCCTTGAATTGATAAGTTGGCGGTATAACCTCCTTCTGGCAATCCTTGACCAATCAATGAATATTCAAGATCACTACCAAAATCTGTTAGGGAAATTGGGCGTGACTCAACGGTACTTCCATCCTTATTGGCTGTAAGAACAAAATTAGCTGATAAAGCACCATTACAAGCTAGTGCGTCATATCTAAATTTATAGGTAGGTTTTATATACGGCAGTAAGTTCGATGCCGTTGAAAACGAATTAATTGTTGGCTGAGGGCAAGATGCGGTTATTGTTTTTGACACCTTTCCGACGACTAATAAATCTTGGCCGTTGAACTTACTAACCGTGGCATCAATAGTATATTGACCTGAATTTTGAATAATGCCGTGAAGCGCAGGTAAAGCGCCTGAATTATCTAGCGTTAATCCAGCAGGTGGCGTAGATAATTCAACTAAGCACTTAGAAGCATCCACCAGAGGAGTGGCCTTATCACTTGTAAATTGGCAATTAACAACAGATGGCTTCTGCAAGGTAACGTCAATAGTATCTTGGCCATCAATTACCGAGGTTGACGGCAATATACCCATGATTGGCAAATTAACGGGTTTCACAACCAGCTGAGCAGATTTTACATCTTCACCGATATCGGTTGATATATGAGCCTTAACGGAAAAAGTACCTGACTTAGATAATCCCTTGGTATTAAATAAGGAAACATTACCTATGCCACTGGTTATATTTTGTAAAACCGCTGACAATACGGAAACATTATTGTTATCAAGGATATTGATATCAATCTGCTTTGTTTTCGAACATGCCGGTATTGAGTAGGTTATTGAAGAGGAAAATTCCGTTGCAATCAGAACAGGTGTCGTTGGTGAAAGTGCTGAAATAGAAGGTGCTGTACACGAAACATTTACAGAACCATTTCCAGTAAATGTTTGACCGCCACGATCAGTAACAACGAACTTAAACGACAATGGACCTGAAAATGAGCCATCGGCTGGAGGCGTATATTTAAACTTCCCATTATTAATACTTACCATTCCGGAAGTGGTTTGTTCAGTAATCGCGAACGAAAGATTTTCGCCTTGTCCAGCATCAATATTAGGGTCAACGACGATGGGCGATGTTTCCGCGCTGGGAACATAAGATGTTGTGGATAGAGTGACTGATGCCGATGTCGGAGCGGCATTGGCGAATCCTTTTGCTTCATTCCCTACCGGTCCAACAGCTCCTCCCACCCTTGTTTTAACGGTGTAGTAGTAATAAGCAACACCCTGGGTTGTTGAGTCAACAAAATCTGAGGATGTTGGATTTCCTATTAGAGCTGCAGAACCACCGCTTGCGACACTTCTCCAAACTTCATAACTCGATGCCTCGGGATCAGCTGTCCAACTTAATGATATGGCGCCCGTGACGGTACCAAGACTTGCGGTTAAGCTGAAAATTGGCGCTGGCTGTTTGGACCACCCTGCAGCTTCATTCCCTGCCGGCCCAACAAGAGCACTCACTTTTGTCTTGATGGTGTAATAAAACGCACTCCCCGGTAGCGCGTTGTTATCATCGTAAGAGGTAGTCGTGCCGACGGTTGCTATTAGAGAACCGGTGCCACCGGAAGAGGTTGCTCGATAAATCTCATATCCGGTTGCATCAGGAAGACCGACCCAAGTCAACTTAACCTTGGCGGTTAACGTTCCTTGAGTGGCAGAAAGCGTATTGACTGCTGCCGGCAACTTGCCCCAGCCTTCGACTTGTGAAGAATCGGGGGAACTGCCGGTGCCGTTCTTGGCCACTATCGTATAGAAATAATGAGTGCCGCCCGTTGCAGTGCCATCATCGTAGCTATTGCCTGTCAAGTCGGTTGCAACAGTATTACCTTTAGTACCGGCCGTCGAGGAACGGTAGACATCATAAGTTAGAGCGCCGGTGACCGTAGACCAGGTAACCGTCACTTTGTCATAGTAGGTGCCTTGTGAAGCCGAGACACCTGACACTTGAGGCGGAGCGGGTTGCTTACCCCAGCCGGTTGCTTCATTGCCAGCCTGACCTTCAACAGTACCCACGAGCGCGGTCACTTTATAATAGTATGCCGTTCCTGCCCCTGTCGTAGCATCGGTGTAATCGGTTGTGACTGAAGAGCTTAAAAGGGCAAGCGTTCCACCAGGTACGGTAGATCGATATATCTTGTAGCTAATAGCGTCTTGGACAGGACTCCAACTCAGTTGAACCGCGTTGATTACTGTGCCTTGAGTGGCGTCAAGGGTGTTGATGGTTGCCGGCAACTTGCCCCAGCCTTCGGCTTGAGCTGAGTCGGGAGAACTACCTGTGGCATTCTTCGCGACCACCGTATAGAAATAGTGATTTCCTCCGGTAGCCACTGTGTCATCGTAGCTGAGGACGGTTAGATCCGTTGAAATAACAGAGCCTCTTGATCCAGCGCTAGGTGATCGATATACGTCATAGGAAGCCGCATCAACAACCGAAGACCAGGAAACCGTCACTTTGTCATAGTAGGTGGCTTGCGAGGCTGCGACCCCCGTTACCTGGACCGGGGCTGGCTGTTTTCCCCACCCTGCGGCTTCGTTACCAACCGGACCTTCAACAGTTCCTACGAGGGCGGAGACTTTGTAATAGTAGGCAAGTCCCGATCCCGTGTTGTTATCGACATATCCTTCGACATTAGAGGTTCCAATCAAGGCGAAGGCACTGCCTGATGATGTCGCTCGATAAATGTTGTAACCATTCGCATCGGCAATGGCAGTCCAATTCAATTGAACGGAATTTATGATCGTTCCTTGAGTGGCAGAAAGCGTATTGACTGCTGCCGGTAACTTACCCCAGCCTTCAACTTGTGAAGAATCTGGCGAACTGCCGGTGCCGTTCTTGGCCACAACCGTATAGAAATAGTGAGCCCCACCCATTGCGGTGCCATCATCGTAGCTATTGCCTGTCAGGTCGGTTGCAACAGTATTGCCTTTGGTACCGACCGTCGAGGAACGATAAACATCATAAGTAAGGGCGCCGGTAGCCGAAGACCAGGTAACCGACACTTTGTCATAGTAGGTGCCTTGTGAAGCCGAGACACCAGTTACCTGGACCGGAGCCGGCTGTTTTCCCCAGCCCGCGGCTTCGTTACCAACCGGACCCTCAACAGTGCCCACGAGGGCGGTAACTTTGTAATAGAACGCATTACCAAATCCAGATGTGGGATCGGTGTAGCTTGCTGCTAACGAAGTGCTTACCAACGTGAGTGCGCCTCCGGATGAATTTGCACGATAAACTTTATAGCTAGTCGCGTCGGGTACGGCTAACCAGGATAATTGGACGGCATTGATTACTGTGCCTTGAGTGGCGGTAAGGGTGTTGATGGTTGCCGGCAACTTGCCCCAGCCTTCGGCTTGTGAAGAATCGGGAGCGCTGCCGGTGCCGTTTTTGGCTACAACCGTGTAGAAATAGTGAGTGCCGCCCGTTGCAGTTGTGTCGTCGTAAGAAAGGATAGATAGGCCGGATGCAATTAGAGATCCTTTGGTACCTAATGCTGTCGAACGATAAAGATCAAAAGTCCCTGCATTGATGGAAAATGACCAGGAAACCCTTACTTTGTCATAGAAAGTGTCTTGAGTTGCAGTAACGCCGGTGACTTGAAGGGGGGCGGGTTGCTGTCCCCAGCCTACTGCTTCATTACTTTTAGGGCCTTCAACCATATCAACCATAGCCGATACCTTGTAATAAAAGGCCAAACCAAAGGAAGATGTCGAATCAGTAAAGCTGGGTGTTGATAAATTGCCTATCAGAGTCAATGTGCCTCCTGAACTGGAAGCACGGTAAATTTTATAACTCGTAGCATCGGCAACGGGGGACCATGTGAGTTCTACAGCATTGACTACTGTGCCTTGACTGGCTGAAAGAGCATTGATTGTTGTTGGTAACTTGCCCCAGCCTTCGCCTTGAGTTGAGTCGATGGAATTACCGCTGCCGTTCTTGGCTACAACCGTATAGAAATAATGATTGCCACCCGTTGCTGTTGTGTCGTCATACGTGAGAACGAATAAATCCGAAGCAATGATCGATCCTCTTGTTCCAGAATTTGATGATCGATACACATCATAGGTATCGGCATTGGTAGACGATGACCAGGAAACTAAAACCTTGTCGTAATAGGTTGCCTGTGAAGCCGATACGCCTGTTGCTTGATCAGGAACAGGCTGCTTGCCCCATCCCGCAACTTCAACACTTGTCGGCCCTTCCACAGGACCTACCATTGCACTGATTTTGTAATAAAAAGCACTTCCAAAACCAGTAGTAGAGTCTGTGAAACCAGGGACGGTGGAATTGGCAACTAAAGTAAGAGAACCGCCTGAACTGGAAGCACGGTAAATGTTATAGCGCGTTGCATCTGGAGTTGCTTTCCATGATAACGTGACAGCATTAACGACAGTACCTTGGGTAGCCGATAGCCCCCCTACCGTACCTGGAATTTTGCCCCATCCTTCTGACTGACTGGAATCTGGGGCATAACCAGCGGCATTTTTTGCCACCACTGTATAGAAGAAGTGGCTTCCTCCTGTAGCGGCTGCATCGTCAAAACTAAGGATCGCCAGATTGGATGCTATCAGCGAACCTTTGTCGCCTGCAGTCGATGAACGGAAAATGTCGTAAGAGCCGGCATTTGCGGAAACTGACCAAGCTATGCTTACCTTGTCGTAATAGGTTGCCTGTGAAGCCGATACGCTAGTTACTTGATCAGGAACCGGCTGCTTTCCCCATCCGACTGCTTCATTACTTTGTGGCCCTTCAATCGTGCCAACAAGGGCGGTCGTCTTGTAATAATAAGCGGCACTAAAACCCGAAGTAGGGTCAGTGAAAGTTGGGGTTGTCGCACTTCCGATCAGTGTTAATGCATCGCCTGAACTGGAAGCACGGTAAACGTTATAACTTGTAGCATCGGCAACGGGTAGCCAACTCAGATCGACAGCATTGAGTACGGTGCCTTTCGTCGCCGAGAGAGTGCTAATAGTCCCAGGAACTTTTATCCACCCTTCGGATTGGGTGGAGTCTGGTGAATTGCCCGTTGCATTCTTAGCTACCACCGTATAGAAATAGTGAGGGCTGCCAGTTGTGACTGAATCATCGTAGCTTAATCCTGATAAATCTGTAGCAATTGCAGATCCTTTGACACCAGAACTTGTAGAGCGATATAGGTCATAAACTAATGCACCACTAGAGGCACCCCATGAAACGGTTACCTTGTCATAGTAGGTGCCTTGTGAGGCCGAGACGCCTGACACTTGCAGTGGAGCTGGTTGCTTACCCCAGCCGGCTGCTTCATTACCCAGTGGCCCTTCAACTCCACCGACAATTGCCGTTGCTTTGTAATAATAGGCCGTTCCAAACCCTGACGATGTGTCGTCATAGGAAGTTGTTGTTGACGTGCCAAGAAGACTTAGCGTACCACCCGAACTGTTCGCTCGATAAATGTTGTAACTTGTGGCATTTACTATTGGGCTCCACGTCATATGAACTGCATTAATAACCGTACCTTGCGTGGCTATTAATGTGTCCACGGGGGATATTATATTTCCCCATCCTTCAACCTGAGCGGAGTCGGGTGAATTCCCTGTCGCATTCTTAGCAACTACCGTATAGAAATAGTGGGTAGCATCTGAAGTTAGATCGTCTAAAGTAAGAACCGTTAAATTCGAAGCAAGAACAGAACCTTTTGTTCCAGATGCGGTAGATCGGTAGATATCATACGCACTGGTCCTCGGTGCCGATGACCATGAAAGAGTCACGCGTTGTAATAATGTTCCTTGTGTTGCCGTTACGCCTGTTACCTGAGACGGAGCTGGCTGGGCACCCCATACGGTCAAGAAAAATGAAAATAACGTTAAAAAAGTAAAAATGCGCATGAGGATGATCCGTCCAGAATTCCTGACCATTAACACAAAATTAAAACCGCTTGATAACTTCAAAAGGCTATGAAATAGGCGTGTCTTTTAATTCGCTTCCAGAGTTAACGGTGTTGCAGGTAGAGAATATTTAAGCTTGAGAATTAATTACGAGGATAGGCGCCTAGGTGGTCACCTTGGTCACAAAAGAAAATTGAGTGAAAGGGTCTGTTTGACACTGCGAACCCAAAAAAGCAGACCAGATCGGCTTACGGTAATCGTCGGCGGAAAGACGAGAACGCTTTTTTGACCGAAAAAATAAACCGAACGCTGAAATAGAATCAGAGTCCGGTTTTTGGTTGGAATTGGTGTCAACATTGCAGTTAACACCCTTTTTTTCCGAAAGTTTCGATGATCTCAAGCAGTTCCATTCTGAAGCTGCCGAAAACATGGATCTCCCTATTCAAGCTTCTGGCACGCACAGCAATCCCAAGTCTTTGCCGAAGATTCGGGTTTACACGGAATTCACTGCGGAGCCAGTTACGATAATATTCCTTGCCACCCTCCCATCCATGGGGCGGTGAAAATGGAGAAAGCGGGTTGCCAGGTGACGTATCAATTCGACTGGCGTCGAAAACGTACTTGCACATAACAACCTCCCTTTCAAATAACAGACCGAAATGCGAACGCATTCGCCCCATATTGATTGAGAACATCCAACCAATCGATGCTTTTGGCATCAATAGGTAATGGACCTCGCGGCTCACGAATTTCAACTTGAATGCCTTGCGTTTTAGCGCGTTCGGCAAGCTTTTGAGCTGCGAAGGATCCTGCAAACGATCGGTCCATATCCGACCAAATGATGAGCTTTTGCACCTCTTGCGGAATCATAAAGTGACTCATCAGAGTGGAACTGATCAATGGCCACGTCACCATTCCCGTAGCCTCGATAACAGCCAAAGCCGTTTCGATCCCTTCGGATACTGAGAGAACACGACCAGGATTTCCAAGTCGAATGCCAGATCCCACAATCAATCGATTCGATGGTGCGGGCATCAGTTTCTTTGGGGAGTCGACCGGTGCTTTGCGACCATCATCCGTTAAAAACGTGCGATGGATCGTAATAGCCTGATCGTCCTTTTCGACCAAAGCCAACATAGCTGGAAAGTACCCAACCACTTGACTGTCTTCGTTCCGATACTGCATTTTCGGATGAAAACGAAGACTTGGCCAATCTGGAAGCCAGCCATCCAAGCCGCGCGATTGTAAGTAAAGCCTTACAGGTTCGGCATCGGGATGATGAATCGATTTTGATTCTTGCCAAACGGTTCTCAACAGCGACTTAATCTTGTCGTCATTGACTGACGATTTCGATTGATCAAAGTGAGTTTTTCTTTGAACAATTCGCTTGGAAGACCGCGAACCTGTCGTAGATATTCCAAGCACCTCAGCAACTGCTGAAAGCGCTTCCGGAAAGGTCCATCCTCGCAACCACATCAGCAATGAAAATCCATCTGGCCTGGGGCCGCAGGTATTGCAGTAGCCGCCACCTGACAGATTCGCATCGCGAAAAAGACGAAAACCATCTTTTCCGCCGTGGACAGGGCAAGCGATATGCCGTTGTCCAGGTTTCTCTATGGCTTGATTGATCTCTGGTACCAAGTCATCCAAGACGGACAACCAGGAGCCACGAGCTGCATCTCTTACAACATTCGATTCAATGGCTGAGGCGTTCATGCGAGCACCTCGTCGACAATGGCTACAGTCTTGACGAAAAACAACGCGTTCAAGAAAGATTCACGGCCATTATCCCAGCGAATCGTGACGTAAAAATCCCGGAGATAACGACCAATCTCTTTGAGATTAACAATTTCGCCAACAGATTGCTTATTTACATCTGGAAGAGCATCTTCACAGACGGGACGTACTTGGGTTCCAACTTTGATATTGGTGTATTGCATGGCTTTCTCCTAGTAATGTCCCGACCGCCGGGACTTCCTGGATGCACCTCCAACCTACAGGGGAGAATCTAGGAAGTCCCGGCAGGCGGGGATGGAAAAACCACCCGAGAGAAACCATTCGCCCATAGGGAGATGATTTCTCCCGAATGGGTAAGTTAAAGAATATCTAGTTGATCAGACGTGAAAATCCAGCGGATAGAAGATGACGGTTAACACAAGCTTCAATCGGCAGGAGCGTCGTAGCAAACGTGGACATAATGCGATTCAAAAGCCTATGGCCTTTGATGCAGACGCCAAATTGCCTTTGAGCGATCTCAATAGCCTGCTGGTAAGGGTTATTGCCACTGACAATGCCGGTAAACATTTCAGAGGCAGCAGTCAAATCTTCATCGGAGATCTCATCGACTTCGCGCATAGAACCTCCAATTAATTGATTGCAGTAATTGAAAACCGGTAGTTTCCTGTATCGTTTTGATCGAAACCAGAAGTGTAACCCTCAGCTACGAGCCTTAAAGCCTCATTCAAAGCCAACTCCAAGTCGAAGGTCTCGTTGCCTTCGATTTCAAGCGTCATTTTCATGCGCTGGGTATCGCCGTTCGAGTTGTGGCATGTTTGCTCAATAGACATAATGTATTTCCTCTTAGAAAAAGACCAGGAAACACGATCCACAAACGGGAAGAGTTTCCCGGTCGGGTTAAATGAAAAAATGAATCAGGCTGATGTTACCGAAGCAACGCGGCCATTTTCATCAATGGCAATGACGAATGATTTGCCAAATACTGAAGGACAGCCGCTAAAATTCGGCAGCAATCGTTTCAGAGCTTCGGAAGTATCAGCAGATGTATTCGCGACAACAAATTGCGAAAAATCATACTCATCTGTTTCGTAAGCTGACTGTTGAAAATCATATTCATCTCTGAAAGTACTGGCCTGGGTAACGACCGAGCCAGAGGCATCCAATTTTGGAACGATAGCTTTTGAACCATCAAACATAGCATCATCGTTAATCTCGACAAAGTCGTCACCAACATAGATTCTATATGCCTCGCAAAAAACAGCAGCGAGAGAAGTCCATACACCATCAAAACAAGCTTCATGAGTTTGATTGATCAGTTCAATGGAAACTTTTTCACCATTAAGGTTACGAATATGCGCAAGCAGCCAGTGTTCTGAATCAAGCCTGTTCGAACTGGAGTGACAGTAGATGTAGAACTCGTTTTTATAGACATACATCGACAAGGCAGAGCCTTCATCTTGCATGTACTCATCGAAAGAAACCACTTGGCGACCGGACAGAATTTCATCGCGATGCACTGGCTTTTCTAGACGAGATTCATGATCACCGAAGTTTTCTTCATTGCAATTTGGATAATTGGCTATCTCGCGCAAAACATGTCGAGGGATAACAGGCACATCATTGAGAAGATAAAGCAAATTCCATTCATTGATGATGTCGTAATAAGAGACAAAATCCAGAGCAGATAAAGTTGCTTTTATCTCAACAAGGCGATTTTCGATCTGGGATCTTAAAACACCTTCAACCTGCTTTAGCACATCTTGCTTATCAACCAATTCGTCGCGATCTGGCAATCGACCAAAAAATTTCGACGAGTCAAGATGAATAACGTGATGACCCGGCGAACCAAATGATCCATAGCTCGAAGACTTGTAAATAGGCAAGCCCTGCAAATACATCACGAAGCTCTTGTTATGTTGTTCTGGCTTATTAAATCCGGCCAGACAAATAGAACCAATTTCAGTATTCACAAATTCAAGACCTGAATCCATCGCATGAGGACGAGCCAGGGATTCGCCGTTGAAAATAACAGGAATGGGGAATGCCGAAGCAAGACGTTTAAGCTCATGTTCAATACGACCCAATTCAAGATCAACGGCAACCATAGTAATGGTTGTTACGTTGTCCCATTTTGGGACAGGTGTAATATTGACTGGCTTAAACGACAGAACATCGTCGGTATCGACGGAAATGCGTCCACTTTTACTGACGACAGTGATATGGCGGCAGGCAAATAACGCCGACAAAAAACCAATGCCAAATGGATGTTCTTGAGCAACCACATCGGCGTCCCAACCGGATTCAGCGACAGTCAACAGAGTCTCGATAGAATCGATACCGCAACCATTGTCTGTTACACGAAGAATCCTGGTTTCAGGTGCAAATTCGAAATTTATCGAAGTTGCGCCGGCACGGCGGGCATTTTGCATGAGCTCACCCAAAACCGTGGTCTTGTTGGTAAAGCTGAATTTCAAGCTTTTGACCAGGTTAGATTGATTAACTTTCATAGCAACTTGTTTCATGTTTTGTCTCCAAAAAAGAAAAATCACCGAAAACAAAACAATCCCAATGGGAATCTTTTGTTCCCAGTTGGGTTAAGTAAGAAGGTAAGTCTTAACGAATCAGATCAGCTTGAGTGAATAGCTCAATCCTGACGTTGTGTAATCTTTCAAGCTGAAGAGACAATCTTGAAGAAAGCTTTCGAACTTTAAAAATCTACGGGTTTCCGCGTATTCCTTCAAAGATGTAAGAAGAACGCGGCAGGTGTTATGGTCTCAGGTATTAATGAATTCGGAATCATCCGGAATTGAAAAGACCTTGGCCAAAGAATTGGATTCATCCTCGTTGAGGACAAGTCCAAAATTGATATTGGCTCCGCTATTGGCGGGCGCAATTTGGAAAAAGAATTTGCACATGACATTCTCCAAAAAAAGGGGAAATCGTCATGGCCCTACCAGGGAATAAAGATTTCACGGATGGGGTAAAAATCACGCCGAAGCGTTTAACAGGTTGCCTTATTTAGAGTGCTGAACTGGCACTTTATTTTGAGTCCTCTTAGAGGGCTGCAAAAATCCGTCTTTCCACAACACTCAAGCCAAGTGTTCTGGGAAGACGGTACCGGCAGTATGCGGTGTTTTTCAAGATAGTTGTCGCAAAAGTCATGCTGCTTTCTTCAAGTTTTCTCGTGTCGCCTTGTCGGGGTTGAGGGCAACAGCGCCGACCGGATTCCAGTTGCGTATGTCTTTTGACCAGCGCGCCGGGTATCTGGCTTTGGCGGCAGCATAGACCTCGGCCCGTTTGGCCAGGATGGATTTGTCCATGCCACGGTGGCGTTGTGCCGGCGTCACGAAGCGTATATTGCTATGCTGGTGTTCATCGTTGTACCAGTGCATGAAGGATTGCACCCACGCCCGCGCATCCTCCAGCGTGGCAAAGCCTCGAGTGGGCCAGGCGGGGGCGTATTTCAAGGTGCGAAAGAAGGCTTCCACATAGGCGTTGTCATCGCTGACCCGCGGGCGACTGAAGGAGGGGGTGATACCCAGGGCCTCCAGTTTGGCGCGTAGGGTGAGCGATTTCATCGGGCTACCGTTGTCGCTGTGCAGAACGGGCTTTTTGCCATGCAACTGTTCGCGCCAAATGGCTTTTTCCATCAGTTCCGCCGCATGTTCGCCGGATTCGTTCTCGTGCACTTCCCAGGCGACGCCGTAACGGCTATAGAGGTCTTCGACCATGTACAAGTAGAAAAACCGACCGGTGACGGTGCTGGGCAGGTAGCTGATGTCCCAGGTCCAGACCTCGTTCGGTGCTTGTGCAATGTGTGTGCTGGGCGCGCGACTGGGCTGCGGAGCCTTGGCACGGCCACGGCGGTGCAATTGGTTGGCGGCACGCAAGATACGATAAAAGCTAGATTCGGACACCAAGTAAATGCCCTGATCGGCCAGTTTCGGCACGATCTGAGACGGCGGCAAACTGGCGTATTGCGGTTGATTGCAGATATCCAGCACCTGCCGACGCTCCTCCGCAGACAGCTTGTTGGCGGGTGCCGGCCGCTTCGCCACCGGACGGCGGTCTTCGCGCACCCGCGCCTCGCCTTTGGGTTTCCAACGTTGCAGGGTGCGTACGGTGATACCGACAACCGCACACGCTTGAGGACGCCGCGCGCCGGCGTTGACGGCATCAAGGATCCAAGCGACCACCTGTTCGCGCTGCTGGGTCGTGGTCATCTTTCCTCGTCCTCCCAGAGCGCATTGAACTTTTTTTGCAGTACCAAGAGCGCTGCACTTTCCGCCAAGGCTTTTTCCTTGCGCCGCAAGTCTTTTTCCAGGGCGCGAATGTGCTGTTTGGCGGTTTTCAACTGCGTGGTAACGGCTTGGTCGCGTACCTCCTGAGCGGCTGCGCCTTCGATGCAAGCTTGTCTCCAGCGGGCGACTTGTTGCGGGTAGAGCCCCTTGGCGCGGCAGTATTCGCTGAGTTCCCCGGCATTCAGCGGCGCGGTCTCGATGACCACGGCGAATTTGGCTTCGCCGCTCCAGTCTTCAGGGGTGTTGTTGATACTTCCCGGCACGGGCACTCCTTGTTGTCTGACTTGTTTAAGCCAATTGTATAACGTGGCTTCGCTGATGCCTTCAGTTTTGGCGATTTCAGGTACCGGCCTATTGTGCGGCGGTAGCAGTTTGCCCAGCACCGCGGCTTTGCGTTCTTCACTATAGTGTGGCATGTTTAGCTTCCTTCCGCCCCCCAGTTGTCAATTTCAAAAAATGCGACAACTATCCTGACATAGGGGGTATGCCAAATACCTTCAAGATTTATTATTCGAAAGACGCCTGTTTTAGCGCGTCTTTCGTTTGGAGGTTAACCTCGCTCAGAATGCGATTTAATGATCTTTAACGCGGTTGCGTCAAGATCAGAAAATGACTCCAAGCGATAATTGTCCTGCCAGGTAGCTGAGCAATCTGAGCAGGTCACATGTGACCAGACGAGATCGCCATCGCCATCGCCCTCCATCGAGCCCTGAGACTTAATGTTCACAGAACCGCAATTTGGACAGAATTTACCGCGTGTTCTCAGGTAATACTCCTGTTGAACATCGGTTTCACGTTCAATGGGATGATCAAGAGCAGAAAACACTTCCTCAACAAGCTGATTATTGGAAATTGCCTGCTGGACAGATCCGAGAAACTCGGCTCCATTTGGCAGAGTTGCTATTTCGTCCAAATCAGCGCCCTCATCATCGAAGTCCTGTATAGCAACTTGAATATTGAGTGATGAATCGATGTAAACAGCTTGAATCAAACCACCTTCAAGTTGAATAACCAAATTGATTGCATTTTGACGGGTAGTCATTGTATTTCTCCAGATTAAGTAAAAAAATGGGAAACACAAAACCCATACCGGGACAAGTGTTTCCCGGTGGGGTAAAAAGAGGACAACGGCTACTTGAGGATCGCCCGATCAATAGTATCGAGCAATTCTTCAGAACAGCCACCGTGATTTTGCCAAGCAGTCGGCAGCGCAATCCTAGATTCAATCAACAATTGTTTCAGTTGAGCATCATTGGTATCGGTAGAACCTAAAGCCGCATTGATGCGATGAATCAATTCAGGATCAATGCCCTCTTGTTTGGCAAAGGATGAATCAGGTAAAGCTGCGCGAGCTTGTTCCAGTGCTTCACGAAAAGACGAAATCACGCGACACTTCCCAAATCAACGAATGTTGAGAGTAGTTCGTCATGAGAATCGCAAACATATTGGATCGCTCCATCTTCGTCATCAAACATAGGTCTCATTTGCTCGATTTGCTCGCGCATTGAAGACATGGTTTGACTGGATTTTTGAAGAAGCGACATCAATTGGTTTGTGTGGTTTTTCGCTTGATCCAATTCCGCTTCAAGCCAATACAGCCTTTCAATCTCATCAATCAAGAAAGGCATCGCATTATGAGCCTGGGCTATGAAAATCAAATTAGCCTCTGCTTCAACTGTCGTGAATGCAGCACCTTTATTCATCACCTGAACGATTTCGTTCAAATTGATATCAGAACGATCAATCACGAAAATGCCTTGAGGCTCGACATCCCATTGACCTTTAGTGGTTGAAGCATAAACAGCTTTGAGATCAGAAATAGTAGCGGCAAGAGCAGGATCAATCACTGAAGAATCGGGCATCGATTGTCGTGCCTTATCAAGCAAGTTTTTTGCTTCGCCGATAGTTTCCAAACGTTTCTCGTCGCAACGGTTATAACCATAGTCATTAACCATTTCCTGCAATACAGAAACCAATTGCTGGGTCAAATTATTATTTTTGCTCATTGTAAAAATCTCCAAAGGAAAGATAGACAAGGAGCATCCCCAGTGGGAATGACTCCCTGACTGGGTAAAAAATAGAAAAATGGCGATCCCGAAGAATCGCCAAAGGTTTAGTTATGCAGCCAACAACAAATCCTTACTGATTCTGAAAAGCTCAGAACGCAGATCGGAGACATTGTTGATGCAAATTGAATGGTCAAACAAATAACTGGTATCGATACAGACCCCAACACCTACCAATTCAATGCCGGTCGCTTCACAGCGGCGGATGACTGATTTGGCAGCATCGTAGTCGTCAGGCTCACCGTCAGTGAGAATCATGATGACCTTGCGATCTTCCCTGGTAGCCATAACGCTCGCAGCGGCATACCAAAGTGCGGTATGAAGCGGTGTGCCTCCATTGGTAACTGCAGAAAACGCGGCCGCATGAGGACGAACCTTTTGGCCGTGTTTCAACAATGGATTGACGTTATCGGTATCTCCATGCGGGAAACGTGTGATCGCCGGATTGACACCCGAAATACCTTCGAGCGCCAAAGCCAAAGCAACCGCCGAATCCATGGCAATATGAGCCAAGGTGATTGTGGAATTCTGACTTACGCGGTTGTTCATAGAACCCGATGCATCAACCAACAAATGTAACGCCGTATTTGGCGCCTGTTTGTGAGTTCGGCGTTCGAAAACGCGAGAATCCCCTTGTGACAGGCGAACCAATTTACGACCATCAATACGATTACCAGATCGTTTATTAACGGGACGTTCATCACGGCTGGATTGAATCAGACCTTGTAGTGAAGCCCGAATTTTACCGGATTCCGAAATTGCCCGGCTCAATATCGCATTGCCAGTCGATAGATTACGGTTCGGTTCCATTGCCAGGGGCAAATGGATTTCAGAATCGTAACTATTTCTTGGTTGATTACCCAACAGCGCTTGAGCTGCTTCAAATAAATCACCAGGTAGGTCATCTTGGCCGGCAGAGAGCACCGAAGACAAAATTTGCACCAATTGCTCAGCATCCTGAGATTGATCATTAGAACCGGCATGGGATGATGTTGCACCCTGTCCAGATTGTTGATCGCCATTGTCGTCATCAGTATCAGACGTATCAGTTGGTGATTTGGCATCATCGAGTTGGCTCGATTGATTCGGTTGAGAATCATCGGTATCACTAGGCGACGAGTCATCGCTTTGATCATCTGAACCAGCATCATCAGACGAATCTGACTGTCCACTGGCATTACTGCTTGATGATTGTTGCTGCTGTGCCTGTTGCTTCGCTTGTTCTTCGGTCTTTTCCTGTTCCTCTTGGATCATCCGCAAAATTTGATCGGCAAGCCGAACACAATCACGGGTTTCACGCAACGAAGGCATATCGGATAAGAGGCCAAACAAACGTGTAACGGCGCCTGTGGGAAAAGTATCTTCCAACAATAGCTCGGCAGAATCAGCAAACGACGACAAGGCTTTTTGGCCAAGAACATCGTGTCTCAAACGGAATAACAGAAACTGTGAAAGCACACTGGCCGGATGCGGTTCTTGGTCTTTTGTGACAAAACCATAAGCATCCGTTTTAACCAAGTATTCAGTCACTTTCTCTGTTGTCCGTTTTGTACCTGGATAGGGTTCCTGCATCGCTTTTTCGATACGGATATCTTCCAGGATATTGACAATATGTTTCCGTAAAGGACTTGTAGCAGCATTGCGAAATTCACTAAAGTCAGTGAACCGAACGTGAGCAGCTTCATGTGCCAAATAACCCCAGGCAACATCTTTGATATTGGGATCATCTGTGTCTAAGGCAGGTAGGTGAATGCGATCGCCGGTTGTATAGGCATCGTCTCCACCAACCGAGACTTTAACGCCAAACTTATTACCCAATGCTGCTGCAACAATTGGAAAGGCATTATTCAAGGTTTGATTTTTCATGATTTGTATCTCCAAAAAAAGAGGCAAACCAAGAGCCCGAGAGGCAAATGGTTTGCCTCAAGGGTTAAAAAAACAAGTAAGTTAGATTAAAGCAGTCGAACGGCGTAGCTGTTGGCTATGGCTGTTTCGACACCGGTTAAAAATTGGGAACAATATTCAATCAACTGGTCGGTCGTGCAATCTTTTGGGATAAGCACAGAAGCCGTTGAGAGAATGTTGCAACCTTCACTTTGATAAACGCCAAAAAGAACCCAAGTGAATTCATCCTGACCAAAATAGATCTGAGCTTCTTTGGAACCCACTGCACTATCGTAATGCTTAAAGCACAACGCAGCGGCACAATGAGCGAAAAGCGACCAGTCAGATGAAGCAAAAAAGTGCTTAACGAACGAAATAAATTGAGATTGATTCATGGGAACCTCAAATGGCAAAAACATTACCTTGAATGAAGTCCATAAATTTTACAGCCTCGGCATTGAGAGCAAATCGAGCATGAAGAACGCTATCGATAAAGACTTCCCAAGGCCATTTTGCATCATCTCCTTTGGATAGCGTCATTTCACCAACACGAAATTTCTTGTGTTGATAAAGCGTGCTTTCACGAGAGTCAATGCGAATAATGCAATGATCAAGCAGGCCGGGGCCGCCAGAATCGCGATCAGGAACAATTAAAGGGATCTTGATGGAACCTGTAGAGCGACCAATGCGACCAACCATATCGAACTCATCATGCCAGGACTGACCTGTCTTCGTATCGCCGTAGAAAACCCGAACAATTTGGCCGGATTTCATACAGGATTCAAGGACACGTACCACTTGATCGGGCGTTTCCTGATGGTAACAAGTGCCTGAAGCCAATCTGGCATATTTGATGATATTGTCGTTGGACAATTTTGATTCAAACAATTCTTTTTTCATGGTCATACTCCAAAAAAGAGGCAAACCATGACACCCTTGCGAGGTAATGGTTTACCTCGAAGGTTAAAAGTTAAAAAGTTAAAGTTTAGAACCAGAAATCAGCAGCAACCGCGGCTTCTTCGGATTCAGTTTCATCAGCATCATCGGTGACCAGATCATCTTTAGCGGATTCAACAGGTGCAACAGACGGAACTGATTGAGCAGCAGCATTGACAACTTCCTTAACAGACTCAATGAATCCAGTAGCTTTTGCGGACTCGAATACATCTTCCTTTACGACATCAATCTGAACATCGATAGGTGAGGATTGAGCATTGTCAAAAACGTCCTGATCTGGCTTGTAATTAGCCATAAACGCATCGAAATCTTCAAGATCATCATCGGATTGAGATTGCGGTTCTGACACAGCCGAAACACTTTCATCAACTTCAGAAGAAACAGGTGACTCGATTGCAGGCTGAACAGCTTGAGACTGAGAGGAATCGATAACGAGATCATCTTCATCAATTTCATCAGCCATAGGCGCCAATGAAGCTTGCAACAAACCACTGCCATGACGTTTGATCTTGTCAGGATCGGACAACAACAGGCCAAGTGAAAAAAGACTGTTGAAAGCCACGCCGTTGTAAGGACCGTTTTTTGGAATAGCACTTAAAACAGTATCGATCTTGTCAACAACCGGCATACACCGATGATCAAGAAAACCGAGACTGTCGAGCTTATCCCGCATTCTCCGAAAAGCATTGAGGGATCGGCCAGTAACAGTATCCTTACCTACAAATGATCGGTCGATCAATTGACTGGCTTCCTGAGCGATTTCATGGAAAAGCTGCTCACTCATAGAGTTGGCTCTGCGATTAAGAGAGTCAACAGCGGCAGGCGATACTTCACCCGGTACAACACTGACTGGTTCAGGCGAAGTGACACGGAAAACCACATAATCAAAGCGAAGCTTGGCGGCAACACTTGAGACGGGCTCAATTGCGCGACGGATGGCATCGCCAAATTCAGCATGACGAGCAATCCACTCTTCAGTGTCTTGATCGTAGGTAGACAAAAACTGATCGCGGGCCTCATAAAAGGTCTTTGATAGCTCGTCCAACTCCTGCGTAATGCGAGGAATTTCAGCACGCGGATTAGCAAAACCACCGAGAAAGCGTGTGCCTGATTGAAGACAAATACGTTCAGCCTCTTTTTTGATGCGGCTAAATTCTTTGATTTTGTCAGGGTCAACCGTTTTCTTGGTGCCGAGATAAGCCAAATCTTCCGGTGGAAGTTTGGAGCCATCGGCAAGAACAAGATCCTCGGGGCGAAGCTTTTTAGAGCTGGTCCAAAGATTGATGTCCAATTTAACAACATCGACTTGTTCAAGAATCATTTCAGCTTTATGTGACATGGGAAACCTCCAAAAAAATAAAAATGAAGAGGCATATCACGAGCCCAAAGGGACAATGAAATGCCCCTTGTGGGTTAGTAGCGAGTAAATCAGAAGTAAAAATCGTCCTGAGATGATGCGACGGCCGACAAATCGAGCCGCTTCTCAAGAAGACCAAGTGCTTCGGCAACAGGTCGTACCGTTTCCAAATCCGTATCAAAAAACGACAACGCCTTGGATTCGAGCTTGAGCTTGTTACTGATGTCAACACCATCATCATGCGACAAATGGATGCTGACTTGTGATGGAGCCACTTTCATCATCGCCATGAATAGCAACAACGAAGCGACACCTTGTTCATTGAACAATTTACCTGCAGAAGACACCTGATCATTAATCAGTGACTGCAAGAAATTATTCATAAAGGTTGAAGAACCATAAATTTCAGTAATCGTCTTGCCCATAGACAAAACATTTGCATGAAATTGCCCAATCGCTTGAGTATCTGAAAGACTAGCCTGTGGCTTGATTCTCATGCGCCAAAACAGGCAGGGTGGATCTTCGGTAGGATGCGGGTCTTGACCTTGAGGTTTTGATGTTTGAGCAGATGTGATCTTGCCGTCGTCATCAATCAATACTTGGCCAATTAGTGCGTATCCCTTATTTGTCTTTGAACGAACATGATCTCTCATCGAAATCATACCGTTAGCAAAGGTTTTAGATTGCAGCCTGGTACCCGTTTTACCCCATCGAGAGGTATAAGTGCCATCGTCGTTAGCTCGAACTGCCCAATCTTTGGTTGAGCGATCCGGATTGATAAAGCGATAAAGATCGTAAGCTAAAGCAGACATTACGCATCATCTCCCCAGGTATCACCGAAAACATCTTTGGCGATCCTGTGAATGGCTTCGCGTTGAGCAGGCTCGGCACGCAAGGTGAGAGCACGATCCAACGAATAAGCCAGCGCATTGGGAGCACGTTTATAGGCAATCATCAGGTTTGTCCAACGAACCAAGGTTCGAGTGGACATGGTTACGCTCAACTCGCCGGCGCCATCAGTACCGCCAACAAAGAGTCGACGAATTTCATTGGCCACTTGAATCATCTTTTCCGTCAGGTTTTCCATGACAGAATCGTATGGAATCCCCATTCCCGTTAAAACAGACTTGAGAATGGATTGCTCGACAGATGCTTCAGGGTAACCCACTTCCATCAGGCGAAAGCGGTCAAGGAACGCCAGGTTTTGCTGCATGACACCTTGATAAAGCCCGGATTGATCGCCTTGACCAGCAGAGTTGCCGGTAGCAATCAAGCGGAATTTCGAGTGAGGCTTGATGACTTCGCCACCGTTTTGAGGAATTACCAAAGGTTGTCCTTCAATAATGTCGTTCAAACCAGCCAGTTCAGAGGGGTCCATCAAATCAATCTCGTTCAAGATCAAAAGATGTCCGTCTCGGACGGCCTGAGCCAAAGGCCCGTGGACAAAAGACATGGAGCCGTTAACCAGCATGAATTGACCGATCAAATCGTTCAACTCAAGACGACCGTGACAGGTGACTTGATGAACAGGCCAATTTAAGCGGGCAGCAACTTGGCAAATCAACGAAGTCTTGCCGGAACCCGTTGGGCCGGTCAAATACAACGCATCGCCAAGCGGGTTGGATATGAACGCAATCACATCACGAAGATGCTCATTGCGGAATACATAATCTTTCTTGGATGGGATCGATGGATGAGTTTCATCCTCAAATCCTTCAACCATCATTGCAACTGGAGCAGCAATGTTGAAAGTGGAACTGATTGGGAATTTTTTAGCTATAGCAGTCATGGTATTTCTCCTAAAAAAAAGGGAAACACCATCACCCGTACAAGGGAAAGTGTTTCCCTTGATGGGTTTAAAAATCACGTCGAAGCGCTTAACAGGTTGCCTTATTTAGAGTGCTGAACTGGCACTTTATTTTGAGTCCTCTTAGAGGGCTGCAAAAATCGGTCTTTCCACAACACTCAAACCAAGTGTTCTGGGAAGACGGTACCGGCAGTATGCCAGATACCGCAAACCTTTTTGCATTCAAAAGACGCTCGTTTTAGTGCGTCTTTCAATAGAAGATCAGTACTCAGAAGGCAAAAGCAAAACATCATCGGTTAGGTAGAACTTCCATTCGCCTTCCGGCATTGTTGTAAAGGAAAGCTGCTTTACCGTTAGCGGGTTGTCATTGCAATCAGTGACGATAATTTCACAAGAATTGCCATCAGACTTAATGATGATTGACAAAAAAGGTTGATCGGCCAACAGCTGGAAAAATTCGGTTGCGACAACATCAATCAACCAAAAGCTTCCTGTTCGATCTGCAAAGTATTTGACACCATCGGTATAGGTCATGGCTTTAACAAAATGGTGTTGATACCAACAGTTTGTTCCACAAAAATCAGCTAATTCGGACACCAATTGGCGGCGGTCGGGTAATTGGGTTTGCATGCATTACTCCGGGAAAGGCCGCAAAAACACAGCATTCCAAATGGAAGTGTGTTTTTGCGGTAACTAATGAATGATTATCTACTCAAGGGAATTAAACCCTTGCCACAAGGTTAAACAAGGACTCGAAAATGCAAGCATCAGGCGGCACGTGATTTTGAAGGCATCAAAATTCCGCGGGCTTCATGCTCGAAACAAGGTCCGCTGGTAGCCATGAAACTCCAAGGTGACAAAGGCAAAAAGCGGAATTTGAACAAGATGGCAGCATCCTTTAAGGAAGTTAAGGGATACAGTCGCCAATATCGTTCGCCAGCTTCGTTTTCATCCCAGGAAGCATGCTGATTGAGCAGATCAATCGCATACGGAAAGTCTTTAACCAATTTTTGATCGAGCTGAACTTGCAATGAAAATCCCCAACAGTTCGCTTCTTCAGCGGACAACGGAGAAGACAAGGCACTTCGCACACGACGGATATAGCGTTCAGGCGTGGTAACCCTTTCACCGTAGAACCGTAGATTCCGGCCTTCGCAAAATGCGGCCGAACGACAGGCTTCTTCGATGATGTCTGTAGCATCGCCTTTGGCCCGGGTAGTCCAGTCTCTTGCGTAAACTTCCCGTCCTGTTACCGGATGAAAGGTTGTGCAATTGCTGGGACCGCAGAGTTCAAGCAAGATGAACTGATCCTGCCAAAATGAATGCGGGTATTCAGCGAGTTGTTCCTGCAACAATTGGTGCGGGAACTGGATAACCAAATGTTTGTACGAAATGGTGTGAGACATGGATGACTCCTTGAAAAATTAAAATTCGCGGAGTCATTCCCTTGCGGAAATGAGCCCGTTAGGGTTGAAAATATTCCTGTGAAGGAACAGTGATTATTCGAGCAGTTCGGCAATACGCTTCGCTTTCATGATCGAAAGTTTGCGCGATAACCTGGCTTGCTCTTCAATAGCAAAAGCCTGTGTCTGAAGCCTGTTTGGGCCGAGCAGCTGAAGATTCAGTTTCCGGAACAAGCGATCAGAATGGAGCCAATGAGGTCCTTCGTGATCGATGCAGCTACAGTCTTTTCCCAGTGTAACGATCGAGCCGTCTTCAAGCCTGGCTTTCATGGTCAAAATCCCCATGCAACCAGTTTGTCCAGCAATTCTTTCGGCACCAGATAGTTCGAACGAATCGGCTGGTAAGTTTCAGCATCGAGAATCATTGCGATGGTGTAACGCTTGCCGTTGTACAAAGCCCCCCAACTTCCGTCGGTTTGCTTGTCGATCACAATGTCGAACTTGCCATTACGGTTCGTGAAAATGCTGGGTCTTTTCCGAATCAGAAAAGGATCCACGGTCATGGTGAGATCAGAGTTCTGAAGACTATTCGGCATGTTTCACTCCTGAAAATCCGCGAATGGGGCCCCAAGCCAAAACGCTCCCGATTGGGAATGTCTGAGATTGATTTGAAAAGCTTTCGCCTTTCCAATACCCATCATTGTGAAGCCACAGGAATTTTCTGCCGAGCATGCCATTAGCGAACTCAGGCTTCATGACGCATTCGACACGCACAGCAATGGGTGGACGTTCATTCGATAAAATCTTCCAGGTGTTGTCTGGAAGATTTTCGGCATCATTGATTCTGCCGTCATCCGTCAGAGGCCAATCGCCTATCGCTCGTGCGAATTCCATCAAAGGTAAAAAATCAAGATGAATGGGAATCATGTCATCGGGATGCATGACCTTTGCATCGTCGTAATCGAGAACGACGACATTGACACCGTGATCAGCAAAAACCGTTGCTACACCACCGATTACTGTTACCAATACTTTTTTGTTCATAACATCTCTCCAAAAGTGAAGAGAGATTCCAATTCCCCAAAGAGGGAATAGGACATCCCCCTTATGGGTAAAAAAATCAATTCAGTTAATTGAAATAAACCAGCGGTGAAAAATACGACAGACTGATCATTCGTTTAATAATGGATTGACGGATATTGCATAAAGCCCGGTGAAGGGATTTTGCAGGCGTTTTTCGATCGACGCGCCAGACCTTCCCAAGGGAATTCGGATAAAAGCGCAAAAAATCAACCGGAAGTACCTTATGAGTTCTCCCATCGGTTCTTCTAAGCGCGTGAAAACCAAGCGATGAAGTAGCGCCTAAATAAAGATCGGCCTGAAAAACTCCATTTATAGACAACGACACATCGAGATGATGATCTTTGGCAAGATCAAGCAACTCCAAAGTCGTCAAACAAAAGGTTTCATGATCGTCATACAATGAAGGAAACGCTTTTCTGGCGTATTCCAATGCTGATTTTTGATCACCAGCTAAAAGGGACTGGCAAGCTTGATGCAAGTATGAATTTTCAATGTTTTCGGTTTGCATGATTTTCTCTCCTAAAAATGCAGAGAGATGCAGCCCCTTGGGAGCTAACATCTCCCAAGCGGGTTAACAAAGCGAAATGGTCAGTTATGCTTTTGGCGAAACGGACCAACCAATCGCATACAAGGCATCACGAAGGGCTTCTTCCTGATGAGCTGCTGTCACCTCGAAAGGATCGCAGCCATTGTCGCTTTTGACTTGCCAAGTGGTTTCTTCTGGTTGAACTAAGTTAGGCAAGGCTTTTCTAGCAAATTCAAGCGCAGAACACGTTTCACCAGACAACAAGGCCTGTGCACAATAAAACGCGAACTGATTAGCCTTTAGCTGTTTGACGGAAGAATCCGGTTCTGGAAACGATTGAACTTCCTCAGCGGAAAATTCGAGGGTTTCGCCTTCAACTTCCTCATAGTCATCGAACAGTAACGACATCTCGGGTGTATCGTCCCAAATGATGCCTTCATCAAAGGCATTGCTGGCCAATTGAATAGCAGCGTTTTGGCCGGAAGCAAACACGCCGACAACCACACGATGTTGGTAATCGATGGTGTAGCTAACAGCAAATTTTTTTAACTCAGACATGGTGTTTCTCCAAAATGAAAAAAAGGGGAAACACCAATGCCTCCAAACGAGGAAAAGATGTTTCCCCATGAGGGTTAATGTAAAAAGCTCAAACGACGCGTTTTTTGCAGACGAATGATTATCGGATCGCGAACTTCTTCTGGATCGAGTCCCGTCAAATTGCAACAGTTGATGAAACTGAACGGGTTGGGGTCTTTGATGTCGGTCATCCACTTGTATATTTCAACAGCAGTTTCCAACGAACATCGACCGTCAAACAGATTCCGTAACGAATCCTCTAAAAGGCACTCGCAAATGTGCAAGATGTCTTTTTCGGACCAAGCTGGAAACTCCTCGATAATGGGTTCAGGACCAAATAACCACGCCCAATCGTCAATCCAATCGAAATTGAACGATCGGTCTCGACCTTTGTAATAGGTTCTTCGCATGGTGCACCTCCAAAAGAAAGTGAGGAACACGCGCACCCAAACGGGGACAGTGTTCCCCTGTGGGTAAATGAAAAGTGATTGACAGTCAGTTAAAACCAGAAGTCATCTTGATTGGATGAAGACTTGATATCTTCCAAGGAATAAGGCACGGAAGCCTTGTCTTCCTCTTTGAGCGTAAAACGCGAGCGCTCGGTTGGCGATTTCCTGAATTGTTCCAAAACAGCTGGATCAAGATCGGGAACCAAAGATTTCAGGACAGCCCTGTAATCAATGCTGCCTTGTTGTAGATAGCGACTGACACGAAGTCCAGCGCTTTCCGCGTGAGCAAAATCGCCCATCAATTGCAAAATACTGCTTTCAATGCGTGCTTGCTCTTGTTCGAACGCTTTGATTTTGGACTTGTAATCCAAAATCATTTCCTCAGCATGGTGGTATGAAGATGCCAATGCATTCCATTGATCGAGTTGCAAACCAGAGGGAATAAAAATGTCCCGGTCTGGATCTCTTTCGGGAGGCATATTGGTTTTTAGGCATTCCCAAAACTTTCTTGCTTCGAAAATGATTGTGCTGATGATCGCGTCATCACGAACTATCGGAATATCCAGATATTCGCGCTCGTTGAGATAAAGCGAGAGCCAAGCTCTGTCAGAGTTGGCAACCAGGATCTGTTGCTGAATCTGAAAGTAATAACGCTTGTAAAGCTTGGATTCCTGCCTGTTTTGTTGAGCGTCACGAAAATCCTCTTCAGATAAGAAAGAAGATTCATGATCCGGAAGAGCCTGGGCATCCCGAAAGTTTTTCTCGGTGGGTGCCTTGATTTCAACAGGGATCCCATTGTCATCGATGCCATCGAAGGAGACTCGAATAAACGGGTGTTCGTCTGATTCTGCACAAACGGGAAGCAGCATGGTGCCATGCCGTGCCTCAAATGCGCGTCTTGCAACAGGCTCCAAGCGAATGCCGCGTTGAACGTGCGGATTTCGATCGAGATTATCAGGGAGGATAAGTCCCTTCTTTTCAGCATAAAGCCGATACCGTGTCTTGTATGGACTTAACCCAAGAACAATATCGGCTTCAGAAGCAGAAACACCTGTGTTTCGCCACTGATGCCATTCGGGTGTTCTCTGGGGAATGTCCACAATTTTCATTGGAGATCCCCGGAGTGAACACGAGTAAAGCGGCTCTTACGCGGCTGGTGAATGGGTTTCCAGAATCTTTCCCGGAATACACTGCCATGTTTGCGCAAAAACGCAGGCTTGTCGTACTCACTGTAATCCCGTGAATAAAAAAGCGAATTTAAAACGATAGAACTCATAACGGCCTCCAAAAAGGAAAATGAAGGGCGTCACGAGACCCCATTAGGCATCAAGGACGCCCATGTGGGTGAAAAAATCGAAAATTACTGCATCAAAACCCGGAACATGTCATTCCAGAGTTCGGCGCAAATTTGTTTTCCAAGCATGCCTGCCAGCAAAAGGATTGCGACAGAGATATAGCCAAATGCTGCCAAAATTAAGTTTCTGATCATGATGACTCTCCAAAAAAAGTTGAGGCATCATGAATCCCCGGAATGGGCATAAATGATGCCCATTAGGGTTTAACGAATAACGCAGACAAATCATCCTAAAGCGCGTTGCGAGCTTAAGACAAATGCTGCCTGTGTGGTTTGTTATTGACAGTTGCTCCTGGTACGGCTTGGGTAGCAGCATCATTAGAAACAGATTCCTCATGGACAGGTGCTGTTGCACTTGATTGAGGCGATTTAGCTTCATTTTGAGCAGCAGGTAATACGGCTTCAGCAGTGGCTTTGGCCTTATTTAGTTCCTGCGAAATGAAATTCAAATCGACGCCGAAAAAGTTTTCGCCGGCGTAATCTAGCGCAGCTTGCCATGACGCATTTTCAGAGGCTCTTTTAATGAGCTTTGGAAGAATGCGCTTAGCATTGTCACTGGGTTCTTGAGATGCAGCAGAATCAATGACGACTTCTGCTTGGCCTTCAATAATGCGCTCAGCTTCATCCTGGTCGTAAATACCGACGAATCCAAATGCAATGCGCGAGCATTGAATCAATGATTTATGACGTAACATTCGCTTGGTATGCGATTGCCAAGGACCACTGACTTTGTATGGAGAACCATTGTTTTTACTGGTACCTTCAAATGGCGGACGATAAACCTCATCCAAGAACTCTTTGACTCGAACAGGATGGGACCGACCTTTACGATAGATCACACATTCAATCCAGGACGAACAAGATTTTGCATCAGGCAAGTCAGTGACGATGTCATCCGAATAAACGAATTCCAAGCCATCCATATCGGGATGCTGATTGATGATGCGAGACCAACCATCAACAGACACGACAGGAACGATGCCGTTTTGCTTATCTGGATAGGCAAAAATCTCTTTGGTGAACGGATTTAAACCGTACTGATCAGCAACGATCAAAAGAGCTGACATTTGTTCATCAGTCACCACGCCATCTTTGATCTTGAAAGCCGTGGCCTTCAAGGTGTCGATCAATTTTTTTTCGTCCGGAAAATTGAATTTATCGGCGAATTTTTTGACCAGAGTAGTAGCTTGATTTTTTGAATTGGTAGTCATGGTGTTTCTCCAAAAATAGAAATGAAAATGAGGAACACCATGAGCCCAAAGGGACAAATGGTGTCCCAAAGGGAAAGTCTAAGAATTAGCGAAGCTCAAAATGACGGAGCAACGCCGTGATTAACCTCAAAAATCAATATCATCGAAATCGTCATAACTGTTAGACGGATAATCGTCTGATTGAGAGGCTGACGCAGATGAGCCAGAGGAAGAATTAGAGGCTGATTTAGAACCCAGCATCTTCATTTCTTCAGCATGTAGCTCAGTGGTGTACTGATCTTTACCATCTTTATCCTGCCATTTACGGGTACGTGATGGACCTTCAAACAGAACTAAAGCGCCTTTTTTGAGATGGTCGCGAGCGATTTCTGCAAGCTTTCCAAACAGCACAACACGGTGCCATTCAGTCTTCTCTTTACGCTCCCCAGTTTGACGATCTTTCCAGGATTCCGTGGTAGCGACTCTCAAATTGGCAATTGCCTTTTGGTCAGCGCTGTAACGAATTTCAGGGTCAGTTCCTAAACGGCCGATGATCGTAGATTTGTTGTACATGATGGATCTCCAAGAGAAAAAGAAAGTATTCAAGGAGACCAATACACCCGCAGGGAGTGAAAGATCTCCCAAAGGGTTTAGTTAGAAGCCAAAACGGCTTCAATTTGAGCATGCCGGTTGGCAAGCAAGGATTTGCCTGTATCCAAGGAATCCTTGGCTGCAGACAATGCGGTTCCTATGCCGTAAAGAAATACGGCAATGACGATGAGCGTTTTCATAGTGTTTCTCCTAAAAAGAAAGGGAAACACCATCACCCGAACAAGGGAAAGTGTTTCCCTTGAGGGTTAAAAAATCACGCCGGAGCGTTTAACAGGTTGCCTTATTTAGAGTGCTGAACTGGCACTTTATTTTGAGTCCTCTTAGAGGGCTGCAAAAATCCGTCTTTCCGAATCACTCTCCAAGAGCGATCGGGAAAGACGCTATCGACATTATGCCTGACTTGTACCGATTGTGAATTTCAAAAGAGGCTTGAAATAGCTTGCCTTTCAGTGTCCGCAAAACAAAAGAGTCGTTTTTCTCGCGTCATTCACCTCGTTGCAAATTTTCAAATGTGCATAGGATGAGAAATAGTTTTAGCGACGCGGTTTGCGGTCATGTCATCACCCGAAAAAAACGACAAAGAAAACAAATTTGAACCACCACCAAAGGAAGCATTTGCTTGCACGCAAATCGACTTGTTCCAAACGTTTTTATACAACAACGATGATCAGCGCGAAAAAATGTCCAATGCGATCCCGTTATGGGATTGCCTGCCTCTTTATTCGGTTTCGCGACAATGGGCTCACAAGATGCGGAAAGATGGGGTTTTTCCTCAACTACTTATCAGGAATAGCTTATACCAGGGCAGCAAAATCAAGATTGAGATACAGCCGGCGAGACTTATCGAAAACGAGGTTGTTACCGAATACTATCCAGGTGGCAACGAAGAACTGATAGAGGCCGCTCTTCGAAAAATTGCCACATTACAAAATCATGGTTACCACGATGAATCTGGTTATGGCGTGTGTTTTTCAGTCCACCAGTTGCGCAAAGAACTGAAAAAAAGAGGCCATACCAGATCCTACCAAGAAATAGTCCAAAGCCTTCGTATCATGGCTCGGAGCTCGATCGAGATTACGGCCGAAAACAACAAAATCAAAATTTTCGATACATGCAATTACTTCAAGAGATTGTCGTCTGTATCCCGGTTTGATCTTGATGAAGACCCAAATGCAAAGTGGTATGTCGAATTTCATCCGTTGATTACCAAGGCTCTTCGAGCTATGGATTACAGGCAGTTCAACTATGAACTAATGATGTCGCACGATACGCAACTCTCTCGATGGCTACACAAATACCTCGTAGCCAAGTTCACTTATGCCGCAATTGGGCAAAAATTTGAAATTCGCTTCACTACCATTAAACGCGACAGCGGCCTGCTTGAAAGCTTCGGCAGCCATCGGAAAGCAATGCAATACGTGAGGATTTCGCTTGCAGAGTTGGTCAATAAAGGGATACTGGAACCGAAACTTTTGTGCATAAATGGAGCAGAAAATCTTATCCCTTTCGAAGAATCGAAAGTCTTGAGCGAAAGAGGAAAAGTTGAAGATGTTATTTATACGATCTATCCGGCAGGTAAATTTTCGAGCGAATCGAAAAAGTCAAATGCAAACGCGAATCTTGTTAAGGAAAAATCGGGCAAATAGCGGTAGGTATAGAGTACGGGTTGTAGCCTTTTTCGGTAGGTTTAGAGTACACCCCTCGGTAGGTATAGGGTACGGGGGTGTAAATCGAGAGCTAGAAATCAGGTTTTTGAATGAAATGAACGGTAGGTATAGGGTACACCCCATGAAAAATTCGGTAGGTATGAGGTACGGGTGTCAAAAAAAGCGGTAGGTATAAGGTACGGGATACAGATTTTAGGCTTGAAAACAGTCAAATCTGTGGATAACTTTGGTGCCGTCGGTAGGTATTGGGTACGGGTATAAAATATAAACAAATGATTTTTATAAACAAAAAATCGATTTTTCGCCCCTTATCCCTTTATCCTTATATCTATCCAAAAAATTAACCCTGTACAGTGTCGGATGTCAGATTTCATAATTTCTTAAATAAATCTCACAATTTTTGTACGAAATCTCAAAATTTATTAAACAGCAGAGGCCATGATTCCCGTACGCAAGAACGGCAAACCTTGGAAAGAAAATACGCCTAGTGCCAACGTCCGAAATGAAACATTGCGCGCCACCCAGAGGCTAGGTAGAGCCATTTGGAAAAAATGGAGCGGTGGAAACCAAAATGCGTTGTTCAAACTCTCGGGGGAATGCGTCAACGCACGTCTCTTTAATAGTCAAGTCGCCGAACTTCAAATTCGTGTAGCGCTGATAAATCGGTTTACCCACTTGGGAATGGGAATACTCACCACGGTTGCCATACCCTAAATCCGATTTGAGGAAAGGGGGCATTTAGCCACGATTTATGCAACAAAGCCCTATCACACACCAATCTACCCGAAAAGGAATTCGCTGTGCAGCGAATATGGCTTTTATGTCGAATATTCGGTATAATGCAGTTATTCACTGAACAGGAAATAACGGCCGTCATGACCGAATCGACCCTCTTGGAACATGCTCTGATCGAACAGCTCTTGGAGTCACTCCGGGAGTTGCCGGACGTGCTAGCCGAGTTGGCTCGATCGGAACCTGCTGTTCAAGCCGCGGGTCGCATCGACGCGAAGATTGATCTGCACGTCGCCGGCAAATCGATTGTCTTGCTGGTTGAGGCAAAGAAGTCCATCTATCCCCGAGATGTGCGCCAGGCGTTGTGGCAGTTGAAGTCGTTGCAGCATGGTCACTACGCCGATGTGCAGCACCTGCTGATCGCCGAGTCGCTCTCACCGGGGGCGAAAGATTTGCTTAGAGCCGAGCGTATCGGCTACTTCGACAGCGGCGGAAGCCTGTTCCTGCCGGCCTCTGGTGCCTACGTCTACATCGACAAGCCGCCTCCGAAGACTATGGAAAAGTCGGTGCGGTCACTCTTCTCCGGCCGGCGCGCCCAGGTTTTGTACGCGCTCCTGGTCAATCACGAGGAATGGTTTGGTGTTACCGAAGTGGCCGAACGGGCGCAGGTGGCTCCATCCACGGCCTCGGACGTACTAAGCGAGCTGGAGCGGTTCGACTGGTTGGTGTCGCGAGGACAGGGGCCGAGCAAGGAGCGGCATCTGCGCGAACCAAGTGCGTTGCTCGACGCTTGGGCGAAGCATTTCGCCACGCAGCGCGCGCCAGTGCTGCGCCGGTATTTCGTGCCCGGATTGAAATCTGATGCACTCATCGAACGGCTCGGCCAGATGTTCGATGCGCATCAGGTCGCTTACGCGGTGAGCTACGAAGCCGCTGCACAACGCTATGCCCCCTTCTTGTCCGGCATCTCACAGGTGCGAGTTCGATTGCTATCCAGCACCAGTGCAGAGACGGCAATGGCACAGCTGGGTGCGCGCGTCGTCAATGAAGGGGCGAACCTCGCGGTCATCGAGACGAAATCGGCGGGAGAACTGCTGTTCCGGCAAAACGTCGGGGGTGTTTGGCTGGCCAGTCCGGTTCAGGTTTATCTCGACCTCTTGCGCGGTGAAGGCCGCGCCAAGGAAATGGCCGAGCACTTACGCAAGGAAAGGATTGGCTTCTGATGGCAAAGCCCGCAACGTTTGATGGCTACAGCGACCAATACACGGTGGACTGCGAACGCGTCCTCGTAACGCTGCTGCGCGGACTCGGACCGTGGAAAGAGTCGGTCTACCTGATCGGGGGACTCACGCCGCGATATCTTATTGCCGCGCGGCCTCCGGTAGTGCCGGCGCACGCAGGTACTCTGGACGTGGACATCGTGATCGACCTGCAAATCCTGGCTGATACCGAGGCGTATCACACACTCGAAGACAACCTCAAGAAGATGGGGTTCGAGCGGGCCGAGAACAGCGCCGGTACAAAACTTTCTTGGCGTTGGCAGACCCGCACTGAACATGGCGCGTTGATGGTGCTGGAACTGCTGGCGGATGCACCGGACATCGCTGGTGGCAAGGTACAGCCATTGCCGACCGAAGGTACGATCTCTGCACTGAATATCCCGTATTCGTCCATCGTTTTTGATCTTCACCAAGTCACCGAAATTCAGGCTGAACTCCTCGGTGGCAACGGAATCGCGACGGAACAGATTAAGCATGCCAACCTGGTCAGCTTTACCTGCCTGAAGTCGTTTGCGTTCGATCAGCGCTTTGAACGCAAGGACGCACACGATCTGATCTATTGCATTGAACACGCAGCCGAAGGACTGGACGCCGTTGCTGCGGCTTTCCACAAGGAGCGCAACGGCAAGCACGGTGCCGTCGTCGATGCCTCACTGGCGATCCTGCGCAGCCGCTTCGCAAGCGACGAGAAAGCCGAAGGCTATCGCAAGGACGGTTCTGTGTCGGTCGCCAAGTTCGAGCTGGGTGAAGGCGACGAACCAGAACAACGTGAGGCGAGGACGTTGCGGCAGCGGCAGGCCTGCGACGTGATTGAACAACTCCTTGCCCGAATCGGATAAGGAACACGTATGGCGATCAAGGCGATATTCGTAGGCATCAACAAGCATCTCGATACCTCCATACCCGAACTGGGCGGAGCGCGCCGCGATGCTACGGCCCTGTGGGCACTGTTCACCGATACGATCGAAGGCCTGAGTGGCCGCCAACTCGTGGACGAGGCCGCCACCCACGCGGAAGTGTCAGGGGCCATGCTCGGCACCTTGGCTGCCGCGAGTGTAGATGACGTGGTGGTTATCGCGTTCGCGGGACACGGATCTCCAGATGGCAACTTGGTGTTATTCGACACGAACGCGGGTGACCTTGCTGGGACGGCCTTATCGATGGCTGGCTTGGCGGACGCCTTCAAGGCGACCAAGGCCCGCGCTGTCCTATGTATCCTCGATTGCTGTTTCAGTGGCCAAGCACCGGCGCGCGTGCTGGAGACGGTGGCACGCCCGCGCAACGCATTCGCACTGACGGGCATCTATGGAGAAGGCCGCATCCTTCTGGCGGCTTGTGCGACGAATGAATCTGCGTGGGAACAGCCAGGCACCGGGCATGGCTTGCTCACCCACGCCGTGATTGAGGCTTTGACAGGCACGGTAGGCGACTCAGTCAGCTTTCCTGAGATCGCCGGGGAGATCATCCGACTGGCGCGTGTGGAGGCCGAGCGAATCAGCGTCACGCAAACCCCCGTATTCTTGGGCAGTGTGCAAGGCGGTCTGACTTTCCCGACGCTCAAGCGCGGCGACAACTACGCCGCGGCTTTTCCTACTAGAGCTGTCCAGAAAATGTCGGGATCGTTCGCGGAGTTTTCCACCAACGGCTTCCCGCCCGAGATTGTCGAGCGGTGGGCCACCGACTTTCCTCAAGGTCTCAACGCGCTGCAACTCAAAGCGGTCAACGAGTTCGGCGTGCTCAGCGGAAACTCCTTGTTGGTTGTTGCGCCGACGAGTTCCGGCAAGACGATGGTCGGCGAGGTGGCGGCGATTCAGGCGGTCACGTCCGGCAAGAAGGCGGCATTCCTGTTGCCCTATCGAGCGCTGGTCAACGAGAAGTTCGAGGAGTTCACTGAGCGCTACTCGGCTGCAGGACTGCGCGTGGTCCGCTGCAGTGGGGATGCAACCGACGGCATCGGGTCCGTTTTGGCTGGGCGCTATGACCTGGGCTTCTTTACCTATGAGACCTTCCTCAACCTAGCGTTGGGCTCGCCTCGCCTGCTGAGCCAGCTCGGTCTGGTTGTGCTGGACGAAGGGCAGTTCATCACGGACCCGCAGCGCGGCATCACGGTCGAGCTGATCTTTTCTCTGCTCTTGCGGGCCCGGCAGCATGGCATCGAGCCGCAACTCGTGATCCTGTCCGCAGTTATTGGCAATCTGAATAACTTTGATCGCTGGCTCGGTGTTCCGCTGCTGTTGTCGCGAGAGCGGCCCGTGCCGTTGATCGAAGGCGTTCTCGACCGGCGAGGAACATTCCAATACGTCGATACCGACGGGACTACGAAGACCGAGGCTTTACTGCCTTCGCACCGCATCGTGCAGCGTCGCGACAAGCCCAGTTCGCAGGATGTGATCGTGCCTCTGGCGCAGCAACTGGTGGGTCAGGGCGAGAAGCTACTGGTGTTCCGCAACATGCGTGGTCCGGCCCAGGGGTGTGCGAAGTACCTCGCCAAGGAACTTGGCTTGCCGCCAGCCAGCGCCATCCTGGATGCACTTCCCACCCAAGACCTGACCGGCGCATCGCAGGACTTGCGGGAATGCCTGGCCGGTGGCACCGCATTTCACAACACCAATTTGCTAAGAGCGGAGCGCGAGGCGGTCGAGCGAGGATATCGCAGCGCCACGGGTGGCATCCATGCCCTGGTCGCTACCACGACCTTAGCCGCCGGTATCAACACGCCGGCCTCGACGGTGGTGCTCGCCGAGAATGAATTCGTCGGAGAGGACGGTCGACAGTTCACGGTGGCCGAGTACAAGAACATGGCGGGTCGCGCTGGGCGACTCGGCTTCAATGAGACCGGCAAGGCGATCATCCTGGCGGACACGCCAATGGAACGTGCACAGCTTTTCCAGCGCTATGTGCTGGGTGTCCCTGAAGACGTAAGGTCCTCCTTCCAGCAACGTGATCTGCCGACATGGACGCTGCGTCTGCTCAGTCAAGTGCGCGGCGTCCGTGCTGACGAGATCCCGGGACTGCTGGTCAACACTTTCGGAGGGTACTCGTCGTCGCGTGCGAATCCACAATGGGTCGCGATGGTAGAGCGGGACGTGACTGCTCTGGTTGAGCGCCTGTTGCAGGCAGCGCTTGCCGAGCGTGAAGGCGATCTCATCCACCTGACGCTCCTTGGGCGCGCATGTGGCGCCTCGTCCCTGTCATTCGAGTCGAGCCTACGCCTGGTCGAATTGATGGGGCGCCTGAACGTCGCGCAGACACCGCCCAGCCACATCCTCGCGATGGTCCAAGTGCTGGACGAACTGGATGCCATCTATACGCCGGTCATGAAGAAGGGGCAGTCCGAAAGTGTGCGCGCTGGCGAGGTGGCGCAGCGCTTCGGTCAGCAGATGCCTCAAATGCTACAGCGGTACTGTCGTGACCAGATCGAGTTTTGGGCACGATGCAAGCGTGCCGCGCTGCTGCATGATTGGATTGAGGGGACGCCTGTCGATGTGCTGGAGAAGCGCTACTCCACGACGCCCTTTGGCGGTGCCATCGGCTACGGCAACATCATCGGTATTACCGACGCGACTCGCTTTCATCTGCGGTCCGCGCATCAGATTCTGGCAACGCTTTTCCCCGATCAACCAGATTTTCTTCAAGGTCTGGACGAAATTCTTCAGCGGCTCGAATTCGGCTTGCCCTCCGACGCGCTGCCCCTCACTAAGGTTTCGGTGCGGCTGACGCGTGGCCAATACTTGGCAATACTGTCAGCTGGCGTTCGCAGTGCTGAGGATTTGAACAAGTTGGACGACGATCGGTTGCGCCAGTGTGTGGGATTGGGCGCAGCCACGTTGTTGCGGCCAAAGGACGCCATAACCAGCGCGACGCTGTATGCACAGGGAGGAAAACAATGATCCTAGCCGACAACGAAACCAAGGTTGATCTGTTGAATAACGAGGCCATAGCCACCATGTCAGATTTCATAATTAATGAAAAAATCTCACAATTGTGAAATTGTCTAATCTCAAAATTTCTGAAAGAAAACTCACAACGGAAAACACTCGCAATCAAAGTTTTAGAATTTTACGCACTACTAAAACGAAAGAGGCCTAAAAACCACGTCTTTCACCCCGATAAAAATCGGATTCTCCTTGTAGGATCACTTCAAGCCATCCAGGAGAATCCGCCATGCAATCGAACACACCAGCATCCAACAACACTCCCTATAGACCAACCAATCTTGGCCGTCTTTTTTGGTTGGCTGCAAAAAATATTGCTGTCGCCGATCCCGAGTTTTCTCAAAAAGACAATGTTCGTTTTGCACTAGCCTTGTATTCAGGCTGTTACGTTAACCACATTGGTATGAGTAACATGGTTGACTGCGTAATCAACGCCTTAACTCATTACTACCAACATGCCGGCATCAAGGATCACGAATTAAGGGAATTGTTCCATTCTCTCAGAACGGACTACGCGAGACTTTTAAACGAGAAATGGGATCAAGATCAGGCTTCAGAAAAAATTATTTCAGCCTGCATGAACCGATTGATGCTTGCGCAAGTACGGGATGAGGACAATTTGCTCGTCGATCTAAGTGGCCCAGATGTTGACTACCAAGATGTCTGGGACCGAATCGACCGGGAAGAGAAAAAAGAGCGGGAAGCCGAGTTAGAGAAAACGCTGGCGATTTTTGAAAAATGCCGGTGCGATGGCATTGCGAAATGCCTTCGGTTGTTCGACGAGGAATGGCTTTACAAGGTTACCGACGAGGAAAAAGGTAGCATGAAGGCAGACGAATGTCTGTGCGAGAAAGCTGCGTCGAGACCATTGTCGTTCTATTGTGATTTTGAGATCGATAAAGACCAAACTGAAAGACCAATTTTGGTGGTCGAATAATGAGCAAAACAGTCATTACCTTGCGATCAGCCAAGGCCTTTCGAGACGCCGGAATTCGTTATGGCTTATACCGCACTATGTTCGTTGGTTCTGCCATTCTGATGTTGTTTGGAGCCATTCCATTTGGCATTGGTGTTTTCACGGGCACTGATTCGCTTATCAAATTGAGTGTGGCTTTGGAAGGAATTCCATTGGTTGTAATGATCTTATCCAATGGCATGATGGAATACCCGCACTCGCCGGAAATCACCAAAGAGGATATCGATGAGATGCATGATCTTGGCATTCCGGAGCCTGTCATTCACAGCACACTCGATGCGTCTTTGCCTGTAATTATGGATAAAGAGATGGAGGCTTCGCCCGATGCATAAATACCAACCACTAAATTTCACAAGCAAACCCGAGCTATTTTTACTGATCAGCGTATCCATTCTAATATTTCTCGCTGGGTCAATGCTATTGCTGACTGGCTTTGGCATGGTAGTTCTGGTCTTCCTCTGGAAGGTAAAGATCAGTAACACTTTTGATAAATTTTTCGAAGAACTCTTTGAATTCTGACCCTCATGCTGCGCCCGATAGATTCAAATTTTAGTGAAGCATCTCTGGCTGAGTATGGCAACGATTTATCATTGTACAGACATGTCATCGAAAAGCTTAATGGCGGCACATCAATCACACTTCTGTTGGAAGCCATGTGCGAAGGCATTGAACGCATTCACTCCGGTCTGAAATGTAAATTTCAACTTTCAGGCAAGGAATCAGAAAATGAGAAGTGCGCAATTCTGGCTGGACTAGCAACCTGTGATGGGTCAACAAGTGAGCTGCGTTATTTGCCAGAATGATTTTTCTGGCTGCGGTAAACATCATGGCTTAGAAATCGATGATCTCTCGAAAATCCATGCCTGTTGGTCAAGCATAGTCAGGAATAAGCACGGAGAAGCATTAGGCATCTTGGCCTTCTATCTCGATAAAAATCATCCCTTTTCACAGCAGCGAATCAGCCAGTTTGAACACTATGCGCAGTTATTCCAGTTAATTTTGGAATATTCCCAAGCGCAGAAAGAGATGCAAATTGCCAAAGTGATTTTTGAGTCTCAGCAAGGAATCTTGGTGTCCGATGCAGAAAATAGAATTCAAAGGGTCAACCAAACATTCTGTGAAATTACCGGCTATTCAGCGGAAGAAGTCATAGGTAAAAACCCGTGCATGTTCAGATTCGGTTTACAGGATTCGAAGTTTTACAGAACGATGTGGGCGAGCATTAATCGAACGGGAAAATGGGAAGGCGAGATTTGGAATAGACGTAAATCAGGGGAACACTATCCTGAACAAATTACGATAACCGCAGTGAAAGACGGCAATGGTATTGTCGAAAACTATGTCGCCACCTTGATGGATATTACTCAAAGTAAGGCTGATACCGACGAAATTGAACGCCTTGCCTATTACGACCCATTGACCGGTTTGCCAAACAGAAGATTGCTTCTCGATCGATTGAAAGTTGCCATTTCAGCAGGTGATCGCAGCGGAAAAAATTGCGTCTTGCTATTTCTGGATATGGATAACTTCAAAACCTTAAACGACACCTTGGGGCATGGCGTTGGCGATCTTTTGCTGCAACAGGTTGGGAAGCGATTGGAGGCTTGCGTGAGAAACTGTGACACCGTTGCAAGACTCGGTGGTGACGAATTTGTCGTGATGCTTGAAGAACTAAGCGAAAGCGGAATCGAAGCCGCAAACTAGGCAGAAGCCATTGGCAACAAGATACTTTACAGTCTCAATCAACCTTATCAGCTTGCCGGGCATGAGCATCACAGTACACCCAGTATCGGAATTACGCTGTTCAGAGGTCATCATTGCTCCGAAGAAGATGTTCTAAAGCAAGCCGATATCGCCATGTACCAGGCGAAAACGTACAGACGAAATGCAGTAAGGTTTTTTGATCCGCAAATGCAAGCCGGGATCATAGCGCGAGCAGCTTT
>Ga0207951_100181_pt1 | contig 40217 bp, 31 predicted proteins | sample Subbio12Aug_8Bad_FD_184830 | JGI IMG/M metagenome (GOLD analysis project Ga0207951, IMG submission 184830) | Serpentinite rock and fluid subsurface biosphere microbial communities from McLaughlin Reserve, California, USA - CR12Aug_8Bad (SPAdes) | ecosystem: Environmental > Terrestrial > Deep... | reverse complement strand
CTGTTCTACAATGGGCAATGTTGCCCTTGCCCAAAAAAATATAAACCATCCGCTTGATAAGATTTTCGGAGACATGACTGCTCGATGGACGGATTTCCCCCCGCTCCAGTGACGCATTACAACGAATACATTTTTTTGGTTCCGCTAGTTCCACATCATAAGGTATCTTGAAAGGATCGTTTTATATCGGATGAGGTGTAGAAGGACAGATTATTGAAAATCGGCGCTTGACATTACGATTTTCAATGATAAAATAAACACATGATCCCACGCCCTGATGCTCTCAATAGCGTTCTTCGTGTTTTCCGTGTACATCCGATTGCTGCGCTTCTTGGCCCTCGCCAGTGCGGAAAGACTACGCTTGCCAGGATGATTGCCGAGCGCGAACCATGCACGTACTTCGACCTCGAAAGCCCTGTTGATATCCGCCGTCTATCATCTCCCATGCGGACACTGGAGGGACTTTCCGGGTTAGTCATTATTGACGAAATTCAGCGTCAACCCACACTTTTCGAACTGCTCAGGGTTCTTGTTGATCGTCCCCGGAATCCTGTCCGTTTTCTTCTGCTCGGGTCCGCTTCCCCTCACCTGGTCAAGGGGGTATCCGAATCTTTGGCGGGACGGATTGGATTCGTGGACCTCTCAGGGTTTGACCTGAGGGAAGTAGGCGCTGACCACCAGAATCACCTGTGGGTTCGCGGCGGATTTCCCAGATCTTTTTTAGCCTCTGACGACTCGGCCAGCATGACTTGGCGCGAGGAGTTCATTCGCACCTTTCTCGAGCGGGACATCCCTCAGCTCGGGATTACGATTCCCGCTGAGACCCTGCGACGATTTTGGACCATGATCGCCCATTACCACGGACAGGTGTGGAACGCCGCCGATTTTGCAAGGTCACTGGGCGCTGCTGAAAACACGGCTCGCCGGCACCTCGATATCCTCGTAGGTGCTTACATGGTTAGGATCCTCCCGCCGTGGTTCGAAAATATCAGCAAGCGGCAGGTGAAAGCCCCTAAAATCTATATCCGCGATAGCGGCATTCTACACACCCTGCTTCAACTACGTACCCTGGCGGACGTGCAAGGTCATCCAAAGCTCGGAGCCTCATGGGAAGGGTTCGCCCTGGAACAGATCCTGAGTAGCCTTGAATTGCGAGATGCTCGCTTCTGGGCAACCCACGCCGGGGCCGAACTCGCCCTTCTTGTCATGATCGCTGGCAAACGCTACGGGTTTGAGTTTAAGTATGGGGATGCTCCGGCCCGGACACGTTCAATGCTTGTGGCCGTTCAGGATCTTAAACTGGAGCGACTGTGGGTGATTTATCCTGGGGAGCAGGAATATGCGCTACATGACAGAATTGTTGTTATCCCGATAAGCTCGCTTTCACATCTGCGTGAAAGGATCTATAAAACACGCACCTGACGGCTTCCTCCGGGCTAAGTGGCCGGGTTATCGGAAAGGGCGCTAAAACTAATTTAAAATGTTATGACCATCCCGAGAGCTCGTGTCAAAGCCCTCGAAAAACTGGTTCTGCCGTAATTATATTTCGGTCAGATCAGGATTTTTAAACCAAACTTTTTAATGAAGTCTTGAATTTCTTTCCACTCTCGGTCTATACATTCCAGTCTCTGGGACGGAGAAAACCTCGAAAACCAGAGAAGGTCCTCTTCAAGCTGGCACTGGCGCCACAAAGGGATGTCTTTAAGGGTTTTTGGGTAGACGATCTTTTTTGAAGCCATTCTTCTATTCCTTTTTTCAAATAATATCACATCATAAACGAAATTTGAACCTAAAAATGAAGCAGATATTAAAGTGGACAACGCTTGAACACTTTTGGTATATTTATTTTAGAAAAAGATCCATCTCACCAAGGTTGGTTATGATGAAACATTCTCTTCCCAATCGATTGCGTCCATTATTTTGGGACTATGATTTTAATACCTTAACCTGGGAAGAGGATCGAGACCTTGTCATCAAGCGGATCCTCATATCAGGAGATTGGAATGCTATAAACTGGCTACGGTCCCATATAGGAGACGCATCCTTAAAGGAGTGGATTCAGCAACAACAGGGGGACGGATTAAGTCCGCGCCAACTCCGTTTCTGGGAGCTTGTTCTTGAAATACCCCGGCGTCAGGTCAATGCCTGGCTTTCAATGGAAAGGCAAAACACTTGGGAGAAGAGAATCATTCCAAAAAGTTCCACTCAAAGGTCCTGAGCCCCATTCAAAAGAAAGCGCTCAAGAGCATCGGACCAATGATGAAACAGTGGCATTTTTATTTGGGGGGAGGAACTGCCATCGCCCTCTGCTTAGGTCACCGTCATTCCATTGATTTTGATTGGTTTTCAGGAGAGAGAATCGCGGATCCTTTGCGTTTGGCAGAAGACATTCGGGATAAAGGGAGCCCATTTGTTACAGGGCCGATGAGCGAGTATATGAGTTGTATGGAATAACAAAGAAGGAGAAAAAGTTAATCGAGGAAGTCCATCGTTTCTAAATGGAGACTGACTATAATGGGATGGCTTTTGATCTTGGGAAAAAAGCAGTTTGCTCGGAGTGTTAACTTTTCAGATCAGCGAGGGTATATTTTATCATGATTGTTTTGCATGCGGGGGTTCTTGAGGGGCAATTCTTTCTCTGGGGGGAAATTCCTGTAGGCCAGAAACCTCCTTTGGACAAAAAGGCGCGCCGCAAGAAAGACCATGGGACCTCCTCTTCTTTTTTAAAACCCTTTCCCTACGATGCCGGGGCGGAGAAACTGTCCGATGCCCTTAAAGAGGCGGGACTCGGCCTCAAAGTGAGCAAGAGGTTCACTGAGACGATGATCGGCCGGCTGCCCACGGTGGACGGTCAACCAGTTCCCTCAAGCCCATTGATCGCTGAAGCGCCTGAAGGCGAACCAGAATCCACCCTGGCTCCCTGGATCGTTACCGGATTTTGCCTTTCTACGAAACAAGTAGTGGAATTCCTCTGCGCCTGCATGGGCAAACAGACGCTGGCGCCTGGTGTTATCATCAGCAAAGACCTTGCTTTCTGGACGACGGCTGTGCGCTTCGCAGGAGCCCTTGTGGCAAAGCAGCGGTTTCTTCCCAGACTGAACGAAGATAATGGGATCTATTTAGCCCGATGGAAAGCGGTCTTTTCAGGACTTGACGCTGAACGTCTTTCAAAGCTCGCTAAGACCATGCCGGCAGTCTCACGAGCGCTGGCTCGTGAAGAGAAACAACGTGACGTTTCTCTCTCTGCGCCTCAATCTCCATCTTCAATTTCTGTGCTCTCTGGTTTCATCAATGAAACCGTCGATCATCTCGTTCGCTCCTCAATCGATCCGGCAAGAGCAGGTTTGAAACTCGCTCCTCCGCCAGAACGTCAACGCAAAAAGAAATTATCCGCCTTTGAAAGCCTTCACGATCAGTGGCTTCTTAAACTGCGCTCGCCTGACGCTATTATGGAAGGCCCCCCAGCAGAATTAGCCCGGTTTGCCGCTCAAGTCCAGGAGTGGCAACGCCCAATATCCATCTCAGCCGCTGCTCCGTTCCGACTCTGTTTTCGCCTTGAGGAACCCAAAGATGATGGAAATGGCGACAAGCCTTGTATGAGAGATGGTTTTTCGGCGAAGGAGCCAATCAACCCCTGGTATATTCGCTACTTACTGCAGGCGGCTCATGATCCCAGTCTGCTTATAACCGCGGAAAATATATGGAGCGCAAAAGACCAGGCAGCGCTAAAGAGCGTCTTTTCTTCAATTGGCAGATTCAACGCACGCGAGCATCTATTATTGTCCCTGGGCCAGGCATTGGGGATCTGCCCCCGGATCGAGGCCAGCCTGAAGACGTCTATGCCGGGAGGTTATGAACTCGATGCCATCGGCGCTTATGAATTCCTCACTGAAAAGGCATTGGCCTTAGAGCAGGCAGGCTTTGGGATGATGCTGCCTGCGTGGTGGACGCACAAAGGGACAAAGCTTCACCTGACTGCCCGGGCTAATGTGAAGACCCCAAAGTCGGAATCGACTCGAACCGAGATGCAAGGGGGCAGCGGGCTTTCCCTCGATCAAATAGTTCAATTCGATTGGGAATTGGCCCTTGGCAAGGAGAAGATTTCTTTCGAGGAACTCCAGGCCCTGGCAAAGGTTAAAGCTCCCTTGATTAAGATACGCGGCCAGTGGGTGCAGATAAATGCCGAGGAGATCAAGTCCGCGCTCGAATTCTGGAAGAAGAAGGCCGAAGGCCAGGCCACTGTCCGTGAGATCATCCAGATGGCCCTGGGCGCTAAAAGGATACTGAGCAACGTTACTTTTGAGGGAATCACAGCAACGGGCTGGATCGCCAACCTCTTAACACAGCTTGAAGGGCGTTGCACTTTTGAAGAACTGACATCTCCGCAGGGTTTCCAGGGGACACTGAGGCCTTACCAGTCGCGCGGCTATTCCTGGCTAAGTTTCCTCAGACAGTGGGGCTTGGGCGCATGCCTGGCGGACGATATGGGGCTGGGCAAAACGATCCAGGCCCTGGCCCTCATTCAAAGGGACTGGCAGTTGGAGACAAAACGGCCGGCGCTTCTGATCTGTCCCACATCCGTTGTCAGTAACTGGCAGAAGGAAGCGTCCCGATTTACGCCAGAACTCCCTGTCATGGTGCACCATGGCATTGCGAGGACGAAAGGCAAAGAATTCAAGAAAAGCGCCCTGAAACATGCCATCGTCATCTCCAGCTATGCGCTGGCGCACAGAGATTTCGAGACCCTGAAGGAGGTTCCCTGGGCGGGCGTGGTGCTCGACGAGGCTCAGAACATCAAGAACCCGGAGACTAAACAGTCGAAAGCGGCGCGGGCTTTTAAGGGAGACTATCGCATTGCGCTCACCGGTACCCCTGTGGAGAACAATGTCGGCGATCTCTGGTCGATTATGGAGTTCCTTAACCCTAACTTCCTTGGCACACAGACCGAATTCAAAAAGAGATTCTTTATTCCAATCCAGGCAGGCCGCGACCCGGAAGCCGTGGAGCAGTTAAAACGTCTGACCGGACCATTCATCCTGCGGCGGCTCAAAACCGACAAGGCCGTCATTGCCGATCTTCCTGAAAAGATGGAGATGAAGGTCTTTTGCACACTGACCAAGGAGCAGGCATCTCTCTATGAAGCCGTTGTGAAAGAGACCATTGAAACCATTGATTCCACTGAGGGGATAAAGCGGAAAGGCATGGTCCTGGCCACCCTATCGAAGCTTAAACAGATATGCAACCATCCGGCGCAGTTTTTGGGCGACCATTCTCCCATCCCTGGCCGATCAGGAAAACTGACTCGTTTGACCGAAATGATAGAAGAAATGTTAGAGGTGGGAGATCGGGCATTGGTCTTTTCACAGTTTGCCGAGATGGGCGAGATCCTCCGGCGACACTTGCAGGAAACATTCGGACGGGAGGCGCTCTTTCTGTATGGCGCTGTTCCGAGGGAAAAAAGGGATCGCATGATTGAGCGATTCCAGAGCGATGAGAATGGCCCTCCTATCTTTATCCTCTCGCTCAAGGCGGGTGGCACCGGCTTGAACCTGACACGGGCCAGCCGAGTTGTTCACTTTGACCGCTGGTGGAATCCGGCCGTGGAGAACCAGGCGACTGATCGGGCGTTTCGGATCGGTCAGACGAAGAACGTCCAGGTTCACAAATTTCTTTGCGCAGGGACGCTGGAGGAAAAAATCGATGAGATGATCGAGCGAAAAAAAGAGATCGCCGAGGGAGTGATTGGCACAGGCGAGGGCTGGTTGACCGAGCTTTCGACTGCGGAGCTGAAAGACCTCTTCGCCCTGAGAAGGGAAGCTATAGGAGAATAGTATGAGACGGTGGGGATACTACGATTATTTCAAGCCTTCCATTCCCCGTTCTGTTAAGGGAGGGATTAAGGCGCAGTCCAAGAGGGGCGGTTTCGGTGAGAGCTGGTGGGCCAAACGTTGGATTGGCGTTCTGGAGAGCTTTAATATCGGAGCGAGATTGGGGAGGGGTCGTTCCTATGCCCGAAATGGCCAGGTTCTCTCCATTGAGATCGAAAAAGGGGAAGTTAAGGCAAAAGTTCAGGGATCCCGGTCCAAACCCTACGATATCAATATCCATATCAAGACTCTGTCGACGGCTGATTGGGGAAAGCTGGCCAAAGCGTTATCTCATCAGGCCATCTTTTTGGCAAAACTCCTGGCCGGGCAGATGCCCGAGGATATAGAAAAGGTGTTTAAAGGTGAAGGGCTATCACTCTTTCCTGAAAAGCTGAGAGACCTGAAGACAGACTGCTCCTGCCCTGATTGGTCAAATCCCTGCAAGCATATTGCGGCAGTTTATTACCTTCTGGGCGAAGAGTTCGACCGTGATCCATTCCTGATCTTCAAACTGCGCGGGATGAGCAGGGAGGAGTTGGGCGGGCTTCTCGGTTGCGAGTCGAAGCGACTGGACCAGACCGGCGATAAAACATCCACCAAGAAAGCTAATCATAAACCTCGCATCATTCATGAGGAAGAAGAAAATGCCCCTTTGTCTGAGCCCCTGACTTCAGATGTGTCTAAGTTTTGGTCGGGTGATAGCGTATCCGATGATTTATTCGGGGAAGTGATAATCCCGCAGCTACCTGCAGCTTTACCTAAAAGGATTGGGAATTTCCCCTTCTGGCGCGGTGAAGAGCGGTTTCTGGATTCAATCGAGCCAATTTACGTTAAGGCTTCGCCATTGGGCTTGAATGTATTTCTCGGAGAAAAAGGTCGTCTTGATGATTCTTCAAAATAAGGCGTGGACGAATTCGGAGGCGTTGAATTCTTTGAGGTCATCGATGGCTTCGCCCACTCCGACATACCGGATGGGGATTTTCATCTCTTCCGTAATTCCTACGATGATCCCGCCCTTGGCTGTTCCATCCAGTTTCGTCAGTGCAATTCCTGTGACTCCGATGGCTTCGTTGAAGAGTTTGGCCTGAGAGATGGCGTTCTGGCCTGTCGTGGCGTCAAGAACAAGGAGGATTTCGTGAGGCGCGCCCGGGCATTCCCTCCCGGCGATTCTTTTCACCTTCTTCAACTCTTCCATCAGATTGACTTTGGTGTGGAGCCTTCCTGCGGTATCGATGAAGACAACATCAATACTTCTTGACTTGGCGGCGTGGATGGAGTCGAAAGCGACAGCCGAGGGATCGGATCCCCTGGACTGTTTGATGAAGTCGGCTCCGGCCCGATTTGCCCAGATCTCGAGCTGTTCGACCGCGGCCGCCCTGAAGGTGTCGGCGGCGCCGATCAGGACCTTCTTCCCCTGGGAAGAATACTGATGGGCAATCTTTCCGATCGTCGTGGTCTTGCCCGCTCCATTGACTCCGACCACCATGAAGACAAAGGGTTTTGTTTTAGCGAAATCGATGGACAGGGGTTTTTCGCCTGCATGAAGCATCCGGAAGATTTCCTGCTTGATAAACCCTTTAACTCTCTCCGTCTCCTGAAGGTCCCCCCTTTTGAGGCCCTGCCGGACGCCCTCGATCAGTTGAGTGGTTGTCTTAACCCCCAAGTCGGCTTCGAAGAGGAGCGGTTCCAGTTCATCCAAAAGATCCAGATCGATCGTCTTTCTTCCAAGAAAGAGGCGGTCGATCTTTTCAACAAACCCCTGGTGGGTTTTGGAAAGGCCTTTTTTCAGTTTTTCAAAAAAACCCATATGTTCATCCCCCCATTGATTCCGATACTAACACCCTGATAGGGCAAAATCAAATATCGTCTCCAGTCAAATGTGTAGACCTTTAACCATTCATTAACGATGAATTCTCAGACCTGAGTTTTCGTGCCACCTATGCCATCCGGTCCCCTGCCTTATTGCCTTGACAAACAAATGCTCTCCTAATAAACTAACAGGGACAGAAAGCAAGATCGTTTCAAATTCAGCAGCTCAACGGGTGGCCGCAATGTATCTCGCAATTACGGTCTTAGTGGTGTTTGTGCTTATTGTTGTGGTCTACTCCTTTTTGAAAAGGCAAAATGGTTCTGGCCTCGATTACCCTAAATCCGTGAAGCCGCCTCAAAACGTTGGGAAGGAAATGCGCGTTCACCCCAGAGCTAATGTTAATTGGCCTGTCTCGATCGAGACCCCCGATGGAACCATAAAAGCGGAAGTGAAAGATATCAGTCTTGGCGGAGCGTTTATCTGCTGTGAGAAACTATTGCCGGTAGGAGAAGCCTTTCAGGCGATCATGATTGGCCCCGATAACGAATCTTTTGCGGCTACCGCAAAGGTGGTATGGTCGAATGCTAATGTTCCCGATGAAAAGGTCATAAACCGAGGAATGGGCGTCCGATTCATCAAGATATCAGATAGGCATATCCAGCTCGTGCGGCAACTCTTCAAAGAAAGCGACTGATTAGAGTCTATTTATAAATGTCCTTTTCCGTAGCTGTGGGGACGCTGTTAACTTTTTAACATGACATTGGATTGAGAAGCTGGTAATAGGTTGATTGTGCCAAGGAAATCTCGGATTGATGCAGTCGGCGCCTTGCACCATATCATGGTCAGGGGGATTGAAAGAAGCAAGATATTTGGAAGCGATGCTGACCGGGATCACTTCGTCTCACGGCTGGGAGAGGTGCTGCAAAAGACGAAGACGATATGCTACGCATGGGCTCTTATTGCGAACCATTTTCACCTGCTCCTCAGGACAGGCCCGGTGTCGATATCGACGGTTATGAGGCGTCTGTTGACGGGCTATGCTGTTTGGTATAATCGAACCCACCGAAGGCATGGTCATCTGTTCCAGAACCGCTTCAAATCCATTTTGTGTCAGGAAGATGTGTATTTGATGGAACTGGTAAGATATATACATTTGAATCCGATCCGAGCGGGCCTTGTTCGGGATATTAAAGAGCTTGGGTTCTATCCGTATAGCGGTCATAGCGTTTTGATGGGGAAGATAAAGAGGGAGTGGCAGGAGACGGCTGGGGTGCTTGGGGTTTTTGGAGTGAAGATCGCATCGGCAAGGCGGGCATACAAGGAGTTTGTGGAGAAAGGGATTGATCAGGGGAGGCGGGCTGATCTTAGCGGGGGAGGACTCATACGAAGCGCCGGTGGATGGGAGGGGGTGAAAGCCCTCAAGAAGAAGAATATATATCAGAGGAGTGACGAAAGGATATTGGGAGAAGGGGAATTTGTGGACAGAGTGCTTGCTGCGGCTGAGGAGGCGATGGAGAAGCGCTATGAGCTTCGATCACATGGTTTCAGTCTGGAGAAGGTAGCGTCCAGGGTATCGGAGGTGATGAGAGCAGGGCCGGGGGCTGTCTGGATCAAAGGGAGGTATCGGGGCGCGGTTGAGGCGCGGAGCCTCTTCTGTTACTGGGCGGTGCGAGAACTTGGCGCTCCCATGTCAGTCCTGGCGAGAAAGCTTGGCATATCGATCCCGGCGGTGAGTAAATCCGTAGCGCGAGGCCGAACCATAGCAGATGTAAAAGGTTTTTCTCTCGTCACAAGTTAAAAAGTTAACAGCGTCCCCATAGCGACTGGACAAGTTAAAAAGTTAACAGCGTCCCCATAGCGAGGCGCTGGGGTTACTGAAAACTATAATATCTCCGCTGGCATCGTGGGACAGGCGGGCAAATTCTATTTGAAAGGGGTGTTGACCAATACATTAGGTCAGGTTATCGGAATATCGAGTTATCCATTTTACATTATTGAAGGCAATACTGTCCTCACGCTTGCCTCTGATAAGAAAATCTACAAGCCCGGTGAAACCATCACCATTACGGGAAGAGTGGAGAACCGTGCGCCTATCGTGGCAGAAAATCTGACGTTGACCCTAAACTCCAGCCAAGGCGGGCAAACTCCTCAATTGCTCCTGACAGAAACGGTCAATATTCCAGCCGGGGGCGCCTACCCCTTTATGATTACGACCACTGCCGGAGAAGAAGGCATGGTGACCCTTTCAGGCGTAGTGAGACAAAATAATCAGATATTGGTAACTATAGGCGATCAATATGAGGTGGCATTGCCTTATGTGTCCGCCTATGTGAATGTGCCCGATAGGGTAGGCAATGAACCATTTACAATCGAAGTAGAGATATGGAATGATGGCAACGTTGATGCGATAGTACGGTTCGGAGTTCAAAGTCCCGACTTCGGAGACTCACAAACAATAACGGTACCTCCAGGAGAGACGAGGCTCATCCAATATCAACAACAGATTCATCAAGCCACAGCTTACACCTTTACCTTTTTGGGAGATTTGGACCAGTCCTTTACGAGGACGGTCTCTTATGGCCTTGGGGCATCAATACAGTTCGGGGTCGGGGGTTCGGAGTTAGGAATATTCTCTGAGGGCAGTGTTGCTGTGTCAGTTACCATTACCAACACAGGCCAATCAACAGAGACTCTGGAAGTAACCTATCAGCTAAATCCTGGGGCAACCCAGCAATCTAAGACCTATTCTCTTCCGGTTGGAGGGAGTGCAACAGACACCCTGTATTTTGATCTTGCCGAGGGGGACTATCAAATCACTGCCACCAGTCAGAGGCCGGATGCCACTGCCCAGGCAAACTTCTCAGTCAGAAAAGAAAATCAGGTAGAGATGGCGGTCACTTTAGGAACACAGACCGATGGATTGATCCCGGTTAACGTCAATTTGACTAATCTGGGATTCAATGAAATCAGTGGCAGTGTGAATGTCAGTGTTATAGGGGGCTCAGGGCAGGTGGTATGGAATGGAGAAGAAACTCTCTCTCCACTCTTACCTCAAAGCTCCCAACTCATAACTCTTAACATCAACCCCTCGGCCATTGAACCAGGCAACTATAATCTGCAGGCACAACTCCTTAACAACAGCAATCAGGTTATTGAAGTTCGGAGTTCGGAGCTCGTAGTTCGGAGTCCTAACTTCCAAATTACGCAATTACCTCCATATCAGACATTTTACCCTGGGCAAGAAGCTGCATTTATCTTCAGGGTGAGAAACACCGGTAATCAGGAAGGGACATTTGACTTAAGGCTCAAATCCTATGATCTGATCGATTCCACCCAGAGGGAGTGGCTCAAACCAGGGGAGGAGAAGGCCGTCACCTTTAGCTTCATGCTTCCAGAGGACCTGGAGGAGAAGGACTATTTTGCTGAGTATGCGCTTGGGGACAGTCCCGATTCTACCGCCTTGCAGGCCGGTAAATCTGGGACAGTCCCCCAAAGGGGGCAGATTAAATACCACCTTGCAGGGATCAACCTCAATGTCAATGCATCCCTTGACAAGCCTTACTATAGTGAAGGAGAGACAGCCCATCTGACTATCAGCATCCAGACCTCAAATCCCAATCCTCAAAACCTCTTTGCCAGGGTGAACTATGCCGGTTTTGAGCCTCAGCAGACATTTACATTAAATGGCGGTCAGGTCCTTATATTTGATGTTCCTTTGTCACAGATTACGGGTGAGAAACTCTTTTATGGGATCTATCATGAATCGGGCCGTTCGATCCATCTAAACTCCCTCTATATCCATAAGGCAGGGGAGGTAATTACCGTTACCACGGATAAGCAGGTCTATAATCCTGGAGAGGTCGTGTCCGCGTCCGTGTCCGGAAATGCAAGCGGAAACATGACCCTCTCAGGCCCAGGAGGATATGAAGAGACTTTTGCTTTTTCAAATCAGGCCACCAGAAGCTTTACCCTGCCTTCAACCATGACTGCTGGCACATACTTTGTTAACTATCAGCTATCAGCCATCAGCGGCGAGAGCTACACGGGGACTCATCCGTTCGATATTGCAGGGATTCAGGTAAAGGTCCTCGAATGTCATAATGACAAGGGTAAATATGCCGCCACAGATACCATCATTACTTCCTTAACCATCTCAAGCAACACGGCGATGCCGGCCATCCTCAAGGCCTGGATCGTTGATCCCACTGGCCAATACACCAGCGTCGGAGAGCAAAACATTAGCCTTTCTTCGTCAGAGAATTCCCTCATTACTTATCAATCCATACTCGCCACATCGGTTTCCGGGATTCATCGTCTGGTCTATGGGGTCTATGCCCCTGGGTCAGGAGACCCAGGGCTGCCCGGGGGGGAATTCCTTCTTGTCTCAGGCTCTGAAGCCTTCGACGTAGGCGACGCAGTGGTTCTGGGCCTATCAACTCACAAGAGAGATTATCCAACCAACGCCGAGCCTGTCATCGTCACAGCGAGCCTGTTTGGATCAGTCAATGCCAATCTCGATCTTGAGTTGGATGGAATCGTCATAAAGAGCGAATCCATCTCACTAAATGGATTTATGACCTATACCACAGAACTTCAAAACATTACCCCAGGCCCCCATACCTTGAAGGCGACTTTGACCACCGGAGGATTGAAAAGCATAAAGGAGACAACTTTTACCTATGCTTTGAGTCTCATGCCGAGACCGGAAATCTCTGCTTTGCCTGCCTCCCATGACTTTGGCAGCATCAGTCTCGGCAGCACATCCACTCAGACGATTACCCTTTCCAGCGCCGGAAATGCAGACTTAGTCATAGGAATGATCGCACTATCAGGGATAAACCAGGGAGAATTCACCATACAGAATGACGGCTGTTCCGGCAATACCATCACCCCCTCGGGAACCTGCACTCTGGATATACTCTTCTCACCGACTTCTCTTGGGGTAAAGTCCGCCTCACTCTTTATTCCTTCCAATGCCACTACCACGCCCACACTCAATCTGCCGTTGAGTGGCACAGGGGTAAGGATCTTGAATCTAAATATATCGATCAATCCAATGGGGGGTGGCAGAGTGACAGGCACAGGCATTGACTGCCCTGGAGACTGCACGGAAAGCTTCTCCGCCTTAGGAGCAGCAATCCAGCTCACTGCAACACCGACAGAAGGCTATCGATTTGTCAACTGGACAGGAGATATCAACCTGACAGATAATCCTGTGACTGTGGATATGGACACCAATAAGAATGTGACTGCCAATTTCATCACCAGCGCCTATACCATCCATGCCACAGCAGGTATAGGAGGCACGATTTCTCCATCAGGGCCGGTAAAAGTGAACTCCGGAGGAAGCCAGACCTTCACCATCACGCCAAGCCTTGGTTACCACTTAATGGACGTAAAAGTGGACGGAGTATCCGTAGGGGTTGTTCTTACCTATACCTTTAGCAATGTGACTTCGGACCATACCATAGAGGTGATCTTTGCGATCAACCAATACACAATCACTGCGACCTCGGGATCAAATGGAGCCATCTCACCCTCAGGAACATTAATAGTGAATCATGGAGCAAGCAAGACCTTCACCATCATGCCAAGTGCAGGTTACCATGTAGCAGATGTCAAAGTAGATGGAGCATCCGTGGGAGCAGTGACCACCTTTACATTTAACAACGTAACCTCCAATAACACAATAGAAGTGACCTTCGCGATCGACAATAGTCCTCCTGTTGCCGATGCGGGTCCTGACCGGAATGTCATTACCGGTCAGGTGGTTACCCTGAATGGAAGCGATAGCTACGATCCTGAAGGAGCGATGATCACCTTTCTCTGGACATTTGTGGAGGTTCCTTCGGGAAGCAGTGTGACCAATGCCTCCCTTTCTGATGTCACCAGCGCTAAACCAACATTTACACCCGATGTGAACGGAGCCTACAGGCTGAAACTGATTGTCAAGGACGGGTTATTGGACTCCGTTGCGGATGAAGCGCTCATCCATGCCTCCACTCCAAATGTGCCGCCCAATGCCAACGCAGGGCCTGACCAGAATGTATATACGGGGAATACCGTCCAACTCGATGGCAGCAGGAGCAGCGATCCTGACAATGGTCCCCTGCCTCTCAGCTATCTCTGGAGCTTATTGGCCAAACCCGCCGGGAGTCTGCTAACGGATCATCACATTGTGAACAGGAATAGGCCTAACGCCGCTTTTACCCCGGATGTCGATGGCCTCTATGAACTCATGTTAACCGTAAGCGATGGCTATCTCTCCTCAGAGGATACGGTACAAATCGTGGCGACCATCCCCAATGTCCCGCCCAACGCAAATGCAGGTGCGGATATAACCATTTATCGGGGAGATGCGGCAGCGCTTGACGGTTCGGCAAGCAATGATCCGGATCAAGGCCCTCAACCCCTTGCCTACCTCTGGAGCTTCGTGGCCGTTCCTACCGGAAGCCGGCTAAGCAATGGGCACATTTCAGGGGCGAATACGGTATCTTCTTCATTTACGCCGGATGTAGAAGGAACTTATGTTTTACAACTCATGGTATATGATGGAATAGATGCTGGATTTGACAATGTGGCTGTGACAGTCTTGGTTGACAATACGGCCCCCACTTTGGCTCCTGTTCCTAATAAGACTATTTTATGGCCTCCCAATCATAAGATGGTGGATATTACCATATGGGCCAATGCATCAGACAATACCGGCCATCCAGTGGCGCTAAGCGCCGTGGTGAGCAGTAATGAGCCTCAGGATGGGTTGGGAGACGGGGATACGAGTCCGGATTGGACGGAGCCGGTGATTGATCAAATCAACGGGATCATTACCCTGAAGCTTCGGTCGGAGAGATCCGGCAGAGGAAATGGCCGTATTTACACGATCACAATTACTGCCAGAGATGCTTCAGGCAACCGTAGTCAAGCCAATGTGGAGATTAGGGTCCCTCACTCACGATAAGGGAAAGAAATAAACGTCCTCCTTTTTGATAGACAATGTTCTAATGACAAATTTGTCGCACCCCATTGCCGTCTTTTTATGGAGTTACTTTTGGAAAGTAGATGGGGAGGTCGTGGCTCGGGGAAAGGTCATCAGGATTGTGAAATAAAAAAGGGCGAGGTTAAAATCCCTCGCCCTTTTTTTAAAAAATTCCTTCAAAGAGATTACTTTTTATCCTTTACATCTTCGTAGTCGGCGTCGACCACATCTTCGTGGGCCTTTGGACGGGGACCCTCCTGCGCCTCTGCTCCGGGACCTGCGCCTGCCGCTCCCTTTTGAGAGGCCTTGGCATACATCGCCTCCGCCAGTTTATGGGAGGAACGGGTCAGTTCTTCCTGAGCGGATTTGATGGCGCTGAGATCGTTTGACTCCATCGCTTTTTTCGACTTTGTGACGGCGTCCTCGATATTCTGTTTGTCGGCAGAATCGATCTTATCGCCATGTTCCCTCATGGATTTTTCTGTCGTGTAGATGAGGGTATCGAGATGGTTTCGAGCCTCTGCAAGTTCCCTTCTCTTCTTATCGTCTGCCGCATGGGCTTCGGCATCCCTGACCATCTTTTTGATCTCATCCTCGTGGAGGCCGCTCGATGCGGTGATCTTGATGGACTGTTCTTTTCCTGTTCCTAAGTCTTTTGCCGAGACATGGACAATCCCATTGGCATCGATATCGAAGGTCACCTCAACCTGAGGGAGGCCCCTCGGAGCCGGGGGAATCCCCACAAGCTCAAACTGACCGAGGGTTTTGTTATCGGCGGCCATCTCCCTTTCACCCTGGAGCACATGAATCGTCACCGCGGGTTGATTATCGGATGCTGTTGAGAAGATCTGGCTCTTTTTGGTCGGGATGGTGGTGTTTCGCTCAATCAGTTTGGTGGCGACGCCGCCGAGCGTTTCGATCCCGAGGGAAAGCGGGGTGACATCAAGCAGAAGCACATCCTTCACCTCACCCTGCAGGACTCCGGCCTGAATGGCGGCGCCGATGGCCACGGCCTCATCCGGGTTGACGCTTTTATTGGGTTCTTTTCCGAAGATCTGCCTCACCTTATCCTGGACCTTTGGCATTCGGGTCATCCCGCCCACGAGGATCACTTCATCGATGTCCCTCTGTGAAAGCCCGGAATCGGCGAGGGCCTGCCGGCAAGGGCCTTCCACGCTGTCGATGAGATCCTCCGTTAGCTTTTCAAGTTTTGCACGGGTCAACTTCATATTGAGATGCTTCGGCCCTGAAGCGTCTGCCGTGATGAAGGGGAGGTTAATATCCGTCTCCATCATATTGGAGAGCTCAATCTTCGCCTTTTCCCCGGCCTCCTTCAGTCTCTGGAGGGCCATCCGATCTTTTCGGAGATCGATTCCCTGATCTTTCTTAAACTCATCGGCCAGGTAGTCGATGAGGCGTTGGTCAAAGTCATCTCCGCCGAGATGGGTATTCCCGTTGGTCGATTTGACTTCAAAGACGCCATCTCCCAGCTCAAGAATGGAGATATCAAAAGTCCCGCCGCCAAGGTCGAAGACCGCGACCTTCTCATCCTTCTTCTTGTCGAGGCCGTAAGCGAGCGAAGCGGCTGTGGGCTCATTGATAATGCGGACCACATTGAGGCCGGCTATCCTTCCCGCGTCCTTGGTGGCCTGACGCTGACTATCGTTAAAGTATGCGGGGACGGTGATCACCGCATCGGTCACCTTCTCGCCGAGATAGGCTTCCGCTGTCTCCTTCATCTTCTGAAGGATGAAGGCAGAGATCTCCGGAGGGCTATATTCCTTATCCCTTGCCCTGACCCAGGCATCGCTGTTCTTGTTTTCAACGATCTTATAAGGAAGGATTTTGACATCCTTTTGAACTTCGGCATCGCCATACTTCCTTCCCATCAACCGCTTGATGGAGAAGATGGTGTTTTCGGAATTGGTAATGGCCTGACGCTTGGCAATCTGGCCGACCACCCTTTCTCCCTTATCGATAAAAGCAACGACGGAGGGCGTTGTCCGGCCTCCTTCGGGGTTCGCGATGACGACCGGATCCCCCCCTTCCATGATGGCGACGACCGAGTTGGTTGTTCCTAAATCGATTCCTATTGTTTTAGCCATGTTCATTCTCCCTTCTTTATAGAGTGAAACATTATTAGTTTACCTGAACCTCCTTTGATGGAGGCTTTGACACGGATACGGTTGCGGGCCTTATGAGCCGTTCGTTCAGGAGATATCCTTTTTGAAATTCCTCAACCACCTGATCCGGTTCGCGCCGATCGGTTTCCACGACGAGCATCGCCTCATGGCGGGCAGGATCAAAGGGTTTGCCGATGGATTCAAATGGGGTGAGACCGAACCGATTCAGCGCCTGGAGGATCTGTTGAAGGGTCAATTTGATCCCCTCGATCAGGACGCCCGCATCTGTCACCTTTTCCGCATGATCCACCGCCCTTTCGAGATTGTCAATAAAAGGCAGGATCGATTTGATCAGGTCCTCATTTGAAAATTTAGTCCAGTCTTCTTTTTCCCTTGCGGCTCTCTTTTTATAATTCTCAAAATCGGCGGCCATTCTCAAGAGCCGGTCCAGGTTCTCTTTTGCCTCCTTTTCTTTCTCCTCCAGTCTCTTTTTCAGTTCTTCGACCTCTTGGTCTTTATCGTCTTTCTTCTTCTTAACTTTATGGGATTTTGGCTCAGAGTGATCCTCCGATAACTTTTCCCCATCTGCTTCCAATGTGACGTGTATTTCTTTCTTTCCCGATTCGCCCATCATGAGTGCTCCGATCTATCTAATGATAATAGGTGTCCAGAATCTCGCTCAGCAGCTTTGCCGAGTAGTCCACCAGGGGAATGATTCTGGAGTAGTTCATCCTTCGGGGCCCGATGACACCGAGGGCGCCCCAGACCCTTCCCTCACAGCCGTAGGTTGAAGTTACGAGACTGCATGTTTCCATCTCCTGCACCTGGCTCTCCGACCCGATGGAAATCCGGATCCCTCTCGGCGCCATGCACTTATCGAGGAGCTTGACCATGGTGGCCTTTTCCTCAAAGGCCCGGAAGAGGTCGGTCATAATCGAAATATTCCCAAACTCAGGCTCAGAGAGAATATTGGTTCTCCCCTCGATGAAGACATCGGTTTCATCAAATGAGGAAAAGGCTTTCCCTCCCAGGTTGATCGCCTGCTGGAACAGGCGATCATAGGCATGCTTCTCCATCCTCATCCGGTCGAAAAGTTTCTCCCTCACCTGCTGGAGCGTGAGACCTGACAGAAGGCCGTTGAGAACATTGGACAGGTGATCCAGGTCGGATTGAGAAAGATCTTCATCCATCTCGATGATCCGGTTCTGAACGATTCCCGTGGTGCTCACAAAAATGGCCAGCGTCAAATATTTTCTCAGTTTCACAAATTCGATATGTTGAAGGACGAGCTCGCTCAACCGGGGCGCCCAGACCAGGCCGAGGCAGTGGGAAGAGGCTGAAAGGATCCGGCAGGCTTCCCGGAAGAGGTCTTTCCCCTCAGATTGGTAGATGGAATACCTGGAACGGATCTCTCTTTTTTCTGCACCGCTCAATTCGTGGATGTCGAGGATATAGTCGATATAGAACCGAAATCCCCTCTCCGTCGGGACCCTGCCTGATGAGGTATGAGGCTGGGAGAGGAGCCCCATCTCTTCCAGATCGGACATGATGTTCCGGATGGTTGCAGGGCTGAGACCGAGGTGTGACTTTCTCGAAATGGTCATCGAACTGACGGGCTCAGCAGCGTGAATATAGTCTTCAATGACCATCCTGAGAATTTCTTTCATCCTGCTGGTTAGAGGAAACATCGCCCTTTTTCAAACCTCTTAATGCTATTTAAAAATCATTAAGCCCCATTTTTTTGCTTAGAAATTAACCCTATTATCTCCCTCTCCCTTGGTGTCTGCCTGCGCGAAGCCGCTTCGGCGAAGGCAGGGGAGATGGTAGGGGTGAGGAGGAAGACATTTTATTCACCCCCACCTCGATCCTCCCCCATCAAGGGGGAGGATATTACTTTCAAATTTTCATGGTTCGAGGGTGACACTCCGTCATGAAGATTTGTTGTTAAGATAATAACGGAAGAGGGGTTTGTCAAGACAGAGAAAAGGCTTCGGGGAATTGAAAAACATATATTATATCAACCCGTTACAATATGGAAGATATAACGTAATGGCGGAAAAAGATGGAGGGATTATTTGAAATGGTCAAAACCTAACCGGTACGAAGGGATTTTCTCTCCTTCTTTTCTGATGAGATGAAACCCCTCTTTTCCCGGAAGGATCTCACCCACACGGGTAATCGGGACATTTAATGAGCGGGCAAGGGATAAAATTGCGGCTTTCCTTTTTGGCGAGGCGGTAAAAAGAAGTTCATAATCTTCCCCTCCGCTGAGGGCGATGCGGTAAAGGTTCTTTGAATAGGTTGGGCCCCATCTCCGATAGAGGCTTGAAAGAGGGATTCGGTCTTCCCATATCCTTGCTCCGACGTTGCTTTCTTCAAGAATATGTCTGGTGTCACTTAAGAGACCGTCGCTCACATCAATCATGGCAGAGGCAATCTGTTTTCCGGCAAGGGCCTGGCCCAGTTCGATCCTCGGATTGGGGGAGAGGTGTTTGTCGATCAATCCTTTAGATTTTCTTTTGGCGCCCTTGTCCTGGAGAATTTTTAATCCTAATGCCGCATCTCCCAGTGTTCCGGAGACATAGAGATCATCTCCGACCTTTGCTCCGTTTCTGAAAAGGAGATTTTCCTTTTTCCCTTCGCCGATGAGGCAGATGTTGATGATGATTTTCTGAGAAAGGGAGGTGTCCCCACCGATCAAATCAACTTGAAACCGTCTTGCCATCTCTTTTAAACCGCGATAAAAGAGAGAGACGAATGCAAAAGGAAGGGATTTTGGAAGCCCCAGGGAGATGAGGAAGTATTTTGGAATTCCGCCCATTGCCGCAATGTCGCTGAGATTGACGGCCAGGGCTTTTTCCCCTAATCGATAGGGATCAATCCAGGATCGCTCAAAATGGATGTCCTCAATGAGGATATCGGTTGTGATGAGGAGGGCCTTTTTACCCATCTCGACCACAGCTACATCATCGCCAATGCCCCGAATCACATCAGGATGGGATTTTCCCATCCAGTTTCTGATGTTTGAAATGAGCCCGAATTCCCCGATGTCCCGAAGGATCATATTATGTGCCAATGGTTAAAATAATCTGCCCTGTCTCTGCTCCTCTTTTAATCTTTTCTCTGCTGTTTTACAGTATTCCTCTGAAATGTCAATACCAATATATTTTCTCCTCAATTTATATGCTACCAATGTAGTGGTCCCAACTCCATTGAATGGATCCAAAACGATATCATCTTGATAACTGAATAATTTCAATAATCTTACAACTAATTCTTCCGGGAACATCGCAGGGTGATTATATTTTTTCATATTACCTGCAGGCGCTATATCCCACTTTGCATAAACCCATCTCTTAAATTCGTCTCCTGTAATATCAACCCTAGTTGAGTTTCCTTCTTTTTTATGTGATTCCTTGCAAAAGACTTCAATAAATTCCCATGTATATTTCAAATAAGGCATGCTTGGACTTCTCCAACTACCCCATGCAGTATATTTGCAATTATAATTGTGTTTTTCCCAAAGAATTTCCGCTTTCCAAAGAAGACCTAATTCTAATAATTGGTTTGAAATAATATGATGCGTTGGCATATAGTCTGAGAATAAGGGTTGAATATTAATACAAAATCGTCCACCAGGCTTTATGATACGATAACATTCTTTCCAAATAGCACGCAGGTTTTCAAAATAATCTTTCCAATATAGGGCATCCTTATGATTATCATTTATATATTCTAATCCAAAATTATACGGGGGCGAGGTAATAATAATGTCTATGATGTTATCCGGGAAATCTTTTAATATCATTGCACTATCACCACAAAGAATTCGATTCTCTAAATGAGAAACATCTATTTTGGGAATTTCCTTGGTTTCCTTAAAATGCTTCGTCCCCCCACGGATTTTTTCTTTCTTTTCACGTTCTAACACCTTTCTTTCCCGATTGAAGAGTTTAGCATCTGGATATAAATCCCTAATCATTTTGGGGCAACTTCCCTTCATATCATCTTGCCTCTTTTTATTCTTTCTTTGACATTAGACCAGTCCGAATTGATATGGATCTCGACGAATTTAAACATGTCCCATATAACATCTTCATAAATTGGGTTTTCTTTGTTTTCTTTTCATCTTCTCGCCATGTGCTATGCGCTGACTGCTTAGCGTTTTTTATTTGACAGCGCGATCCTTAGCACTTCATCCATATGTTTGACCGGGAGGAAATCCATCTTCTTACGGAGATAGGATGGAAGTTCGACGAGGTCCTTCTTATTCCGGTAAGGAATGACCACCTTTTTGATGTTTGCCCGAAGGGCGGCCAGCGCCTTCTCCTTGAGACCTCCCACCGGAAGCACCCTCCCCCTCAGTGTGATCTCACCTGTCATGGCCACATCCTTTTTTACAGGGATTCCAGAGAGCGCGGAGATGAGGGAGACGGCCATTGTAATACCGGCAGAAGGTCCATCCTTTGGAATGGCGCCTGCAGGGACATGGATATGAACCTCTTTCTCATTCAGATCGCTTGCCTTGATCCGATAGGCTTTCCCCCTGGAGCGCGTATAGGTGAAAGCGGCCTGTGCGGACTCCTTCATCACCTCTCCAAGATGACCGGTGAGGATGAGCGAACCCTTTCCGGGAGTGGTTGAAGCCTCCACATGGAGAACCTCGCCCCCAATCTCTGTCCAAGCCAGGCCGGTGGCCACGCCGATCTCGTTGCGCTCCTGCTCCTCGTCAGGCAGGAATTGAGGCGGTCCCAGAAGTTGATTGAGATTCCTCGAAGTGATTTTTGTCTTCTCCTTCTTTCCCTCCGCCACTTTTTTCGCCACTTTCCTGCAGATCGCAGCCAATTCCCTTTCCAGATTGCGAAGGCCTGCCTCCTGTGTGTACTGGGAGATGATCTGGAGGATGGCCTGGTCGGAGATTTCTAAAAGGTTTGGCCCGATTCCGTTCTCCTCCATCTGCCTCGGAAGAAGATAGGTCCGGGCAATTTTCAATTTCTCCCTGTCCGTATATCCGGGAATATCGATGATCTCCATCCGGTCTTTAAGCGCTGAGGGAATGGGATCGGTCACATTTCCCGTGGTGATGAACATCACCTGCGAGAGGTCGAAGGGGACATTGAGATAGTGGTCGCTGAAGGCATTGTTCTGTTCGGGATCGAGAACCTCTAATAGGGCGGAGGATGGATCACCCCGGAAGTCCACACCGATCTTATCGACTTCGTCCATCATAAAAACGGGGTTATTGCTTCCCGCCTGCTTGATCGACTGGATGATCCGTCCGGGCATGGCGCCCACATAGGTGCGGCGATGCCCCCGGATCTCAGCCTCGTCCCGTATTCCTCCCAGAGATATCCTGACGAATTTTCTTCCAAGGGCCCTGGCAATCGATTTTCCCAGAGAGGTTTTTCCCACTCCGGGCGGACCGATGAAACAGAGAATGGGGCCTTTCATTCTCTTCTTCAACTTGTGGACGCTCAGGTACTCCAGGATCCGTTCCTTCACCTTTTGGAGATTGTAGTGGTCCTCATCCAGAACCTCCTTGGCCTTTTTGATGTCGAGGTTATTGGGGGTTGATTTTGACCAGGGCATCTCGATCAACCAGTCGAGATAGGTGCGGACAATGGAGGCCTCGGCGGAATCAGGGTGCATCTGATCAAGCCGTTCCAGTTCCTTATGAGCGCCCTTCTCCACTTCTTCAGACATCTTTGCTTTTTTGATCTTCTGCCGGAGTTCTTTAAACTCCTTTGTCCGTTCATCCGCCTCGCCCAATTCACTCTTAATCGCCCGCATCTGTTCACGGAGATAATATTCCCTCTGTGATTTGGTCATCTCCTCCCTGGCCTGGGATTGAATCTTCGCCTGCATGGTCAGGACCTGGACCTCTTTTCCGAGGAGGTCGCTGACTTTTTTCAACCTCTCGATGGGATCGAAGATTTCCAGGATCTCCTGAGCATTCTCGACAGGGAGTTCCAGGTTGGAGGCGACCAGATCAGCCAGCCTTCCGGGATCATCAACACCTTCGAGGACGAACATCAGATCCGGGGAGATGAATTTGCCATAGGAGGCAATTCTTTCCAGTTGCTCCCTGACGCTTCTCATCAGGGCTTCTATCTCAAGGGTGATCTCGGTGAGGAAAGGGTCTTTGATGTTCTCGATTCTTGCGAGAAGGTAGGGCGTCACCTGGATCATCTCTTTGATGGTGGCCTTGGAGAGCCCCTGGATGAGGATCTTGATCTTTCCGTCCGGAAGCTTGAGCATCTTCATTACGAGAGCAACCGTTCCCACCCGGTAGAGGTCTTTGACGGCAGGTTCCTCTTCGGAGAGGTTCTTCTGGGAAACGAGGAAGATGAGCCGGTCTTTGGCCAGGGCCTCTTCGAGCGATTTGATCGATTTTTCCCGGGTGATAAAGAGCGGGATAATCATATAAGGGAAGACGACAACATCCCTTACAGGAAGGAGAGGAAGCCTCTCCGGAGGTGATAACAAATCTTTTTCAAGGTCTCTTTTCATATCGCTCCAAGATGGTTTCAATAATGTTAGAACTCGAAGATCCTTCGACAAAGGGAAGGATGACCACCTCTCCGCCCGATCCCTCCACCACTTCCCGGCCCACCGTTGTTTCCTTCGCCCAGTCACCGCCCTTGACCAGGACATGGGGTTGAAGGGAAGAGATCAGTTCAAGAGGGGTGGATTCATCGAACAGGGTGACATAATCCACGCACCAGAGGCCGGAGAGGATTTCCGTTCTCTCCTCTTCAGGCAGGATGGGCCGCTTTGGTCCCTTCAGGGACTGAACCGATCGATCGCTATTGATCCCTACCACAAGGGTATCTCCGAGGGACCTGGCTTTCTCGAGATAGCGGATATGGCCGACATGGAGGAGGTCAAAACAACCGTTGGTAAAGACGATTTTATTCCCCTTTGCCTTCAGGTCGTTAATGATCCGATGAAGTTCTTCTCTTCCCTTGATCTTCTCTTTCATCATCCCTCGTATTCAATACCTACCAGATTTAATGAGGGTAGTCAACACCGCCAGGGGGTATATTGCTCCTTTGCTCACCGCTATAAGATTTTTTCCAACATGCCTACCGGCAGGCAGGTCTGCCCGAAGGACGGTAATTTTTCACGGAAGAGTGACGCATTACCTTTTTACGAATTTTTTTCTTGACAGGGTTTTTTATTTATGTTAGCTATATTTTTAAAATATATTTATAATATATTCTTAATATATTTATTCGGATTGGAAAAGAAGGGCTTAAAGAGGATGAAGAATAGATCGAAGAGCAAGAAGGCCATTGTCTACGAGAATTTGAAGAGCAGGATCCTCAGTAACTCCCTCAAGCCAGGGGAGCCTCTTAATGAAGGGATTCTTTCTGAAGAGTTGAAGATCAGCAAAACCCCGATTCGAGAGGCTTTGCAGCAACTTGAGAAGGAGGGATTCATTGAAAACATACCTGGAAAGGGAGCCTTTGTTTCTCTAATTTCAATCCAGGATATTAGAGAGATATTTGAAATCCGGGAGATTCTGGAGTGCGCTGTAATCAGACATGCCGTCACAAAGGTGAATCCGGAGAAGGTGGAGGGCATCAGGAACAAATTTATTTCTTCTGAAAGCGTCAACAAAAGGGTTTCCGCGGGTCATTTTAAGGCAGGCGATGAGGTTCACACTTTCATCTTCGAAGCGTTTGGAAATAATCGATTGACGGAAATCTATCGAAGGCTTCAGGATCATATCGTTAGGAACCGGATCCATTTCTTCAATCAATCTCACCCCGATCGCTCAGAAGAATCCTTTCGTGAACATCTGGAAATACTGGAAGCGCTGAAGGCTCAGAATCCGGTGAGAGCGGAAGAGGCCGTCCGAAAACATCTTCAGAATTCCCTGGAGTATTTAAAGAGAATCATGTGATGAAAAACAGGAAAGTTGGGAGCATGTCCGATGATCCATGTCATTACCCGCATTGAAAGACCTCCGAAGAAGTTGATCGATCCATTTCGTGAAATAGGAACAGCCACCGTTCACGAAGCCTGCGGCAGAAAAGGCGCCGTGAGTTATGCAATTAAACCTATTGCCAAAGGAGTCCGTCTCTGTGGTCCTGCCTTTACCGTCCAGTGTCATCCCGGTGACAATTTGATGCTTCATAAAGCCCTGGAGCGGGCTCAACCCGGAGATATCCTGATCACTTCAGTGGGAGGGTATTATGAAGCGGGTTACTGGGGTGGATTAATGGCTACCTCTGCCGTAGCCAGGGGATTGGGCGGGTTGGCTATTGATGGTTGTATACGTGATTCTACAGAGATCATTAAAATGGGATTTCCCATATTCTGTCGAGGATTCTCTATTCGGGGGACAACGAAAACGGTTCTCGGGTTGATCAACCATCCCCTCTTATTCGGCGATGTTTTCGTCCGCCCAGGCGATCTTGTCCTCGGAGATGATGATGGAATGGTCGTGGTCGATCGCAATGAGTGCGAAGCTGTTTTGGAAAAATCGGTCAAACGGATAGAGGCGGAGAAAAAGAAGTCGGCTCAACTGAAGACTGGGGTCTCCAGCATGGAGCTGAATAAATTGGATAAGGTTTTTGAATTCCTCGGACTGGTTGAGGAGTAATCGTTAAAAAAATCTATGAAAGTCCAGCCAAAGCAATTAAGAGAAATTGCAGTTCACATTCTGAAAGGTTTTAGCGCGACGGATGACGAGGCGGCCTTGGTCGCAGATTGCTTAGTCCGTGCGGAGATGAGAGGCATTGAAACTCATGGCGTCTATTTTTTAAAACTTCTCTCAGACCGGGTTGATGCACGAATGATTCATATTCCAACGCCCCTCAAAGTGGTTAGAGAGGATGAGACCACCGCTATCCTTGACGGGGGCAATGGATTGGGCCAGATGGCGGCCCACCATGCCATGAAAATGAGCATTGAGAAGGCCCGGAAACTTGGAGTAGGGCTGACTCTCATCCGAAACACAAACCATATCGGTATCCTCGCCTTTTATACCCTCATGGCAGCAGAGGAAGGAATGGTCGGAATCGTAATGAGCAACTCAGCTCCATCCATGTCTCCCTGGGGAGGAGCCGAACCTTTGTTTGGGACAAATCCTCTCTCCATTGCCATTCCAAACGGTTCAGAAGATCCGGTGGCGCTTGATATGTCATCCAGTGTGGTGGCGCGAGGGAAAATCCGTCTAGCCCAACGGAAGAAGGAAAACATCCCTCCGGGTTGGGCGCTCGATGAGACAGGATTGCCGACCACTGATCCTGATGCTGCAATGAAAGGCACTCTCTTGCCCATTGGTGGACCGAAAGGCTATGGCCTGGCTTTTATGATCGATGTCCTTTCCGGTCTCCTATCAGGATCCCAGTATGGCCCGTTGGTCAAGACGTTTCATCAACCCTTAGGTCCTACCGGCATTGGTGTTTTTTTAATGGCCGTTGATATTGAGAGATTTATGCCTCTCCACCAATTCAAAGAGCTCGTGGGATCTTATGTGGAATTGATCAAAAAGACAAAAAAGTCAAAAGGGGTCTCACAGCTCTATCTTCCAGGAGAGATCGAACTTGGAAAAGAGAAGAAGAGCTTGGCTGAAGGGATTGAGTTAGACCTTACGGTTGTTAACAGCTTGAATCAGCTTCTGGAGAAGACGAAAAGCCCATTAAGGCTAGGCGAGGGATAGATAAAAAATGAGATGGATTGTCAGAGTGAATACTCGCAATGGGAAAATTACTAAAACAGAAATTTCCCAGGAAGAGATGCGCTGGGGAGGAAGGCTTCTGATCTCTAAAATTTTATTGAGGGAAGTTCCGCCCACATGCGACCCCCTTGGACGGTTTAATAAGTTCATTATTGCGCCAGGTCTTTTAGGAGACACTTTGGTGACCACGACCGGAAAGTTTTCGGTCGGAGGCAAAAGTCCTCTTACGCACGGCGTTAAGGAAAGTGATGTCGGGGGAGAGGCCGGGAAGAAGATCGCCAGGCTTGGGATCAAGGCATTAATTCTGGAGGATATTCCCGAAAAAGCTGGGACAAAGGTTTTGGCGATCACAGCGAATCAGCTCACGCTTTCTGATGTTCCTGAGTTAGAAGGGAAGCGCGTCTCAGAGACAATTCAGATTCTTAGAAAGCGGTTTGGGAGTGAAGCGGGAATCATCTGCATCGGCCCCGCAGGGGAGATGAAGATGTTGGGCGCTGGCGTAGCTGTATCCGATATGAACGACATACAGATTCGATATGCCGCCCGGGGCGGTCTTGGAGCGGTCATGGGGTCAAAAGGAATCAAAGCGATTGTGGTGGATGATTCAGGTGCTGTATCGCCCCATGTTTATGACGAAGCCCTTCTTCGCGAAGCAAGCAAAACCCTTGCTCAGGCCATCATGGAGGATCCCAAGACGGAAAACAGGCATAAGTTAGGGACCCCTGCGATCCTCTTGGTGGCTAATGAAATAGGCATTCTCCCTACGCGAAATTTCAGCGCCGGCCAGTTTGAAAAAGCAGAAGAGATCGCCGGAGAGCGGGTCGCAGAGGTGATCGCGGAGCGAGGGGGAGAGGGTCGTTCCGGGACTCCTTGCGTCAGGGGATGCGTCATTCAGTGCTGTAATATTTTTCCTGACCCCTCGGGAAAGAAGACGGTTGCTTCGATTCAGTATGAGAATATCGCGCTTCTTGGATCCAATTGTGGCATTGGAGATCTCGATGATATCGCGGAACTAAACGATCTGTGTAACCAGGTGGGAGTCGATACGATTGAGACAGGCGCTGCCATTGGTGTTGCCATGGAGGCCGGAGTCATTCCCTTTGGGGATGCGAAAGGGGCAAAAGATCTCATCCGTCAGATCGGCCAGGGAACCTATCTCGGACGCATCCTTGGGAATGGGGTGGTGGTTACGGGAAAGGTACTTGGAATAAGACGGGTGCCTGCCATCAAGGGCCAGGCCATTCCAGGCTATGATCCGCGTGCGTTAAAAGGAAATGGGGTCACCTATATCACTTCGCCTATGGGGGCAGACCACACCGCAGGAAATGCCTTTGAAACTGCGAAGACCGTCAATCCAATCGGAAAAGAAAACCAGGTTGAAAATTCGAGGAGACTTCAGATCAGGGCGGCCATTCTTGACACGATGGGCTTATGCCTTTTTACCAGGCCTCCCTTTGTGAAGAAACCTGAACTCTTCGCTCACTTCCTGAAGGGGCGTTATGGGTGGAACGTCACTTATGAGGATGTGCAAAAAATTGGAATTGATGCTCTGGAAACCGAACGAGAATTCAACCGGCGTGCCGGCGTGTCGGAAGAGTTTTACGATATTCCGGAATTCATGAGGGAAGAGCCGCTCCCTCCGAGAAATTCCGTCTACGATATTTCTATGGAAGAGATGCAGCAAATCTGGGAGGTGAAGATTCCCCAAGACGTTTTCTAACAGAGACAGAAAACATGCATCCTTCCCCTCTCCCAGTAGCACAGGCGTGACGCCTGTGGCCACCGGAGAGGGAGAGGGTGAGAGGTGGCCCCTTCGGGGGCGTCGTGAATGACCGTTTTACCTTTTGTAGCGTCCCGATTTAGTCGGGACGAAAGCTGCGCCCCCGATCCTGCGGCAGGCGAGGGCGCTACTGATACTAAGCGCCTATATAAGGTCGACTTCCAAATAATATAGGAGACGATTATGTCTGAACTTAAAGTTGTTAACATTAAGGACGTGAAAGGAGAGCGTCGGGAACCCCCCAGAATGTCATGGATTCTGGTCTCTGAGAAGACCGTGGGATCACAGAATCTGGCCATGGGCGTGAATGAGACGTATCCCGGAGGAATGGTGCCGGAGCACAAGCACGATAATGAAGAGGAGGTCATGTATTTCGTGGCGGGAAGAGGAGTCTTTGTGACCGAAGGGAGGGAGATCCCCCTGGAGCCAGGCGTGTGCATCTATAATCCGCCTGGGAAGCTCCACAAGATCATTAACACCGGGGATGAGGTCCTGAGATTTATATGGATCTATTCCCCGCAGTTGCCAAGTCACCGAAAATAGCGAGACCCCCGAATTGTCATTCCGGGCTTGACCCGGAATCCAGTCTTTAAATTTCTGGATTCCCGCTGAAGTTTACCTCGTACTTGATACGGGGTGGGAATGACATGATACGGATGATACCAAAAAGGAGGAAGTGAAATGGGAAATTGGAAGTTACCGCCGGAAGGTGGGCATATGGACAAACCAAGCAAGATCTATTTTCAAACCATGACCAAAAAGGATGTGGAGGAACGACTCGAAAAGAATGACATCATCATCATCCCGCTTGGATCCACAGAGAATCATGGGTCTGCGGGTCCCTATGGTGAAGATATCTTTATGGTGACGAGAATGGCCGAGGAGATCGCCAAAGCGACAGGGTGCACGGTCGCGCACCCTGTTGTTTATGGATCTCACCCCTACCACCATTTAGGCCAACCCGGAACGATCGTTGTCCCCGATGATGTCTTCTCCGATTATCTCAGGGCAATCATGGCAGGTTTCTGGAATACGGGCTTCCGGAAGCAGATCCTTATGAGTCTCCACGGCCAGGAATATATTGTTCCATCGGCGATCAACGAGTTTGGGAAGAAATACCAGGTGCCGGCGATCATCATCTTCGTGGATGTTCCGAGGGTTATGGGTCAGACCCTTATGGACAAGGCCCACGGCGGACCCTACGACAATCCCTTCCAGCATGCCTGTGAGGCAGAGACCTCCCTTTCCATGGCCCTGTTTCCTGAAATGGTCAAGCTCGAAGATGCGGAGGACAATACGCCCTGGGGTTTTCTGCCACCTGGGCACGTGGATAGGGGCGGGGATATTTATGGCAATCCGATCCCGGGCCACTGCCAGATCGGTTGTGGCGGCATTGAATGCGTGGTTTATCCTGAAGGGGTCATCGGGAAGCCCTCGCTGGCTGACCCGAAAAAGGCCTACAAAAGCGTTGAAGTCTATCTCGATTATGTGAAAAAACTACACGACGATATTATGGCCAAATTCCCTCCGGGTGTATTGCCTGAGAGTAAATACTTGAGTCAGCGGCCGCCAGAAGAGGTTGAAGCGCTTCTGAAAGGGCCGTTGAAGGGTGGAAGGCATCTCTATACGGTCGCCTTCCCGCCGTAGCACAGGTCATCCCCTCTCTCTTGCCATGACGGCAAGAGAGAGGGGATGGGTATAAGCCTTTTTGCAGGGTGAAGGGCGATTGAACTTAGGACTGAGCCTTATATTCGCCGTCAATGCCTGCAGAATCCATTCGGAGGAGATAGGCAAAAAGGGGATGGAAATATGGGGAAATGGATAGATCGGCTATGTAAGGGGCTGGAATATGTCATGGCGCTATTCCTTGCGGTGATGGTGGTTCTGGTTTTTGGAAATGTTGTTTTACGCTATGGTTTTGCCTCGAGCATTGTGCTTTCTGAAGAGCTGTCCCGGTGGTTGTTTGTCTGGATGACTTTTCTGGGCGCAGTGGTGGGTCTTAATCACGGAGCACATCTTGGCACAGAGGCGCTGATCAAGCGTCTTGGCGTCACCGGGAAGAAAATATTTCTTACTATCGCATATTTATCCATGATTTTTGTTTGTTGGCTGGTTTTTTCCGGCGCGTGGGAACAAACAAAAATCAACCTCACCACTACCAGCGCAGTGATGGAGATATCTGTAGCTTTGTTCTATGGCTCAGGGGTCGTCTTTGCAATTTTAGCAGGCCTAATTCTGATTAGAGACCTGTTTCGCCTATGGATGGGAAAGATAAAAGAACAGGAACCGCAAGGGACACCAGAGCCTTGAAATATGCCATGTGATTCTCTAATAAGGCATTAAAAAGAGGGAGAGAAACATGATCATCACGATATTTTTAGGCTCGTTACTGATCGCCATGGCGTTCGGTGTTCCAATCGCCTTCTCCCTGCTTATCAGCGGCGCCGCCCTGATGTGGCATCTCGATATGTTCGATGCGCAAATAATAGGGCAAAACATCATCGAGGGCGCCAACAGTTTTCCTCTCCTGGCGGTTCCCTTCTTCATGCTGGCCGGCGAACTGATGAATGCGGGGGGATTGTCCCGTCGCATAGTGAATTTCGCCATGGTCCTGGTCGGCCATATCAGGGGAGGGCTGGGATACGTGACTATCGTGGCGGGCTGCGTCATGGCCGCGTTGTCAGGATCGGCTGTCGCTGATGCGGCCGCCTTGTCGGCATTGCTCTTGCCGATGATGGTCACTGCGGGGTACGATAAAGCCAGATCTGCGGGATTGATTGCTTCTGCAGGCATTATAGCCCCTGTTATACCGCCCAGCATCGGTTTTGTCATTTTTGGCGTGGCCGCAAACGTGTCCATTATGAAACTGTTCTTGGCCGGTATTTTCCCGGGCATATTGCTCGGAGCGTCTCTTTGGTTTACCTGGTGGTGGCTCATTCGCAAGGAGACGATGACGGTTTCTCCCCGCCCGTCTGTCGCTAACATCATTCGTGCCACGAAGGACGCGGGCTTTGCGATGGTGCTTCCCGTTATTGTGGTCGGCGGCCTCAAATTTGGTGTGTTTACGCCGACAGAAGCGGCCGTTGTCGCAGCGGTTTATGCGCTGGTCATATCCCTGGTGGTCTACCGGGAAATCAAGATCAAGGATATAGTCCCCCTCTTTATTGCGGCCGCCAAAACCAGCTCCGTGGTGATGTTCCTTGTAGCCGCAGCAATGGTCTCGGCTTGGATCATCACCGTTGTCAATTTGCCGGGTCAGGTCGTGGGGCTGTTGGAGCCATTTCTCGATAATCCGAAATTGCTGATGTTTGCCCTAATGGTTCTGGTTATGGTTGTGGGCACGGCTCTGGATATGACCCCGACCATCTTGATGCTGACTCCGGTTTTGATGCCGCTGGTGAAGGCGGCGGGAATCGACCCTGTTTATTTCGGGGTGTTGTTTATCATCAATAACTCGATTGGCTTGATCACGCCGCCGGTGGGAACTGTTTTGAACACCGTGGCGGGCGTAGGCAAGGTCGATATGGATAGTGTGACCAAGGGCGTCCTACCGTTCATGATCGCCCAATTTGCAATCATGTTCTTGATGGTGTTGTTTCCTCAATTGGTCACTGTGCCGGCCAGATGGCTTATCGGCTACTAAGTGTTATTCCGGTTGGGGCAACTTGCGGGCGTGATAGGTACGCTGCGACCGCAGGTTTTTAAAAGGCGTACAATCAACTCAATCTTTTTAAACAGGAGGTGTGTCATGAAGAAAGGTCTGATGTTACAAAGCGTAGTGGTAGCGGTTGCGGTGGTAGCGGTGGTCGCTTTTTTTGGTCTGGCATCGGCGCAAGACATCAAGGAGCGCACCATCAAGGCTGCTACCATGAATCCCAAGGGTCATCCGATACCAACAGGTTTGGAGAAGTTCGCTGAACTTGTAGAGGCCAAGACAAGGGGAAAAATCAAGGTCAATTTATTCCCGGGCGGCGTCCTGGGCAGCGACGCCCACAATGTTTCCGCAATCCAAGGAGGGACCCTGGAGATGGCTTCGATGAATGCGGGCATTTTGGCATCACAAGTAAAGGAGTTTGGGATCTTCGATTTTCCCTTTATGTTTGCCAGTGGAGCGGAAGGGGATGCTGTGTGCGACGGGGCCTTCGGCCAGATGATGTTCGATAAGCTGGAGCCCAAAGGGATTGTTGGGCTTGCCTATTTCGAGTTAGGTTTCCGCCATATCACCAACAGCAGGAGGCTAATCAATAGGCTCGAAGACATTGCCGGCTTGAAGCTGCGCGTCATTCCCAACCCCATCAATGTCGATTGGGTCAGCGCTCTGGGCGCCAGCCCTACACCGCTTGCCTGGCCGGAGGTCTATGCTGCGCTCGAGCAGAAGGCGGTCGATGGACAGGAAAATCCCTTTACGGTTATTTTGGCCAACAAATTATACGAAGTGCAAAAGTTCCTGGCTATCACGAACCACCAGTATAACCCTCAGGCAGTTATGATCAGCAAGAAATTCTGGGATACGCTTTCGGGCGACGAGAAAAAACTCCTTAAAGATTCAGCTCGGGAAGCGGCGGTCTTTCAGCGGAAGTTCAACCGTGAGCAAATGGGTGCGGCGCTCGATGGCCTGAAGAAACATGGTATGCAGGTAACGGAATTCAGTGCGGCGGAGATGGCCAAATTTCGCGAAAAGATGAAGCCGGTTATCGAGAAACACGGGGTGGTTGTTGGTCCCGAGGTAGTGAGTGCGCTACAGGCCGAGACTGCCAAACTGCGCAGGTAGGCTTTAATGGGCCTGGGTGAAAACACCCGGGCCCATTTCATGATCCTTTTATCATCATTGTTATCAAAGTGGATCTGGGCCCTCTTTAAAAAAAGGTTATTCCATTTTTAATTGTAGAGATTGTAATATTATTCGTGATTACCTATATGCCCTGGTTTACTCTGACGCTTCCTCGCCTCTTTAAACTGATATAACTTCTTTCTGAAGGATATCGGTGCGCCATGCACTTTCTATGTGATAGGAGGAAATATGGGAAAGGTGCGATTGGGTTTAATTGGAATGGGAATGATCGGGAAGCTTCATGCTGAGACCATGAGCAAAATGAAGGATCTGGAGTTTGTGGCTGCCTCTGATGTCGAGGCGAAACATCAAAAGACGGCGGAGGAGCTCAGAACAAAATTCTACCAATCCTATGAAGAAATGATTTCCAAGGAGAAACTGGATGGCGTGGTGGTTGCCGTCCCGAATGAACTCCATCTTCCGGTAGGCTCGGCCTGTGCGAAGAAAGGATTGCATCTCCTTATGGAAAAACCCATTGCGGCCGACCTTGAATCCGCAGACCGCCTCATCCAGGCAGCCAAGGAGAACAAGGTTCATCTTATGGTCGGACACCACCGGAGGCACAACCCGCTCATTGAAGAGCTCCGGAATATCGTGCGGGGAGGAAAGATCGGAAAACTCGTCGGCGTAACGGTTCTCTGGGCATTATACAAACCCAAGGACTACTTTCAGGGACCCTTTACCTGGAGGGCTGCCATCGGAGGAGGGCCGATCCGGATCAACTTGATCCATGAGATTGATAATATCCGTTACATCTGCGGTGACGTCACGCGTTTGTATGCGGAGGTGAGCAATGAGGCGAGGCAATTCCCGGTCGAAGACACGGTCAGCATCAGCCTTCGTCTGGCGGGTGGCGCAGTGGCAAATATTTTTCTTACGGATACCGCCCCTGGGAATATCGGATACGAGGCCAACACCGGTGAGAACCTTTTTTTCTACCACAGCCCGGAGACATGCTATTACTATTTCGGCACAGAGGGAATGATTACCTTTCCACAGATGAAGAAATTCTTTTATCGGGATCCTGGGAAAGCGGGATGGCAATTTCCCCTTTGTGAAGAAGGAATCAAGATTGACCGTGAGGATCCCTACACCCGGCAGATCAGAAACTTCTGCGGGGTCATCCAGGGATCGGAAACCCCCAAGATCGATGGAGTAGATGCCCGGAAAACGCTGGAGGTGACTCTGGCGATTCAGAAATCAGGAGAAACAGGCCAGCCTGTTGTCTTCTGATGAACCAGGGTAAGGGTTAAGGTTAGGAGGCCAGTTTGGGCAAAGTGAGAAGGTTATGGCTGATTATTTAGAACCGTTACCCAAACCCATAGACGAACCCGGCGTCTTCGCCCTGACCCTAACCAAAATTTTTTGATTTATGTATTTACGCTATGCTCTATGCTGTTTTTAATTCAGTCAGGAGGGAAGAGTGGGAAAAGTAAGGCTCGGGTTGATCGGTTTAGGGTTAATGGGAACTCCCCATGCCAGAACCTTAATAAAAGTCCCGGAATGCGATCTCGTAGCCGCATCTGACGTTGATGAAAAACAAAAAGCGGTCACAGAGGAACTCGGAATCAAATTTTACCGGCGTTATGAGGAGATGATTGAAAAGGAAAATCTCCAGGGTGTGATCCTCGCCGTTCCTAACCACCTCCATGTTTCCATCGGCATCGCCTGCGCCCAGCAGGGTCTTCATCTTTTTGTCGAGAAGCCTATTGCTCAGAGCGTCTCCGAGGCGGATCGTCTCATTGAAGCGGCAAAAAAGAATAAGGTTCGCATATTGGTTGGGCATCAGAGGAGGTTTAGCAGTCTCGTAGAAAAGGCCCGTGAAATTGTCGCCGGAGGCGAGTTGGGCAGGCTGGTGGGTGTCACTGTCACATGGGCCCTACTGAAGCCAGGACCCTATTTTGAGGGGCCCCTTTCCTGGCGAAAGGATAAGGGAGGAGGGCCGATCCTGATCAATCTGATCCACGAGATCGATAACCTCAGATATATCTGCGGAGAGATCGATCAAGTCTTTGCCCTGACGAGCAATAAGGTCAGGAATTTCCATGTGGAGGATACGGCCAGCATCGCCTTGCGATTCAAGAACGGGGCGTTGGGAACCATCTTCCTTTCCGATTGCGCGCCCTCCCTGACATCCTGGGAAGGGACGACCGGAGAAAACCCGCTGCTGTACCACGATTTCGGGAACTGCTATAACTTCTTCGGCACGGATGGTTCGTTGTTGTTCCCTCAAATGAAGAGACTCTACTACTCCGACCCCGCGAAGGCAGGATGGAATTATCCCATCACGGAGCAGGGATACAAAATGGTCAGGGAAGATCCTTATATCAAGGAGTTCAGCCATTTTTGCAGAGTCGTTTCAGGGAAAGAAGAGTCGAGGACCTCAGGAGAAGACGGGAGAAGAACGCTGGAGGTGACTCTGGCCATTCAGAGGTCGGGTGAGACAGGACAACCCATTGTCTTATGATGATTGGGGTCAGGGTTAAGGCGAGGAGGCCAGTTTGGGCAAAGGTTATGGCTGATGATTTAAGGCCATTACTGACCTTAACTGAGGTTTTTATTTTATGGAGTTACTCTATGCGCTATGCTCCATGCGCTTTGCAGGCCTTTAATTAAATCAGGAGGAGGTTTTGCAATGAAAGCTCTCGTAAAAACCAGTCAGGAAGCAGGGATCTTCGAGGTGAAGGAGGTTCCAACACCGAAACCGGACCGGGGGGAAGTGTTAGTCCAGGTCAAGGCGGCGAGTCTCTGCTACACCGATGTTGCCATTTTGAACAACAAATATAAGGGACGAAGGCCCGTCCCTATCCCCATCATTATGGGTCATGAAGGGGCGGGTGTTGTTTCAGCATTGGGGGAGGGTGTCGATAATGTTTCCGTGGGGGATAGAGTCGGGCTTGAAGTGGTCTATGGGTGCGGCTCCTGCATCAATTGCCTCAATGGAAACAGCAATATGTGTGCGAACTGGAGGCATATCGGCATTACCTATAATGGAATCTTTGCCGAATATGTGGTTGTTCCGGCTCGCGCCGCTCATAGGCTTCCGGATAATGTTTCCTTTGTCGATGCAGCCTGCCTCGAGCCCATCAGCCTGACGGTTCGAACGATGGAGCAGGTAAAGCCGATCGTTGGAGATACGGTTGCGATCTTCGGGCCGGGGGCAATCGGTCTCTTCCATCTCCAGGCCTTTAAGGCCGCAGGGGCCGGCCAGGTGATCATGATAGGGATTGATCAGGATGTTAAGCGGTTTGAGAAGGCTAAGGAGCTGGGGGCGGATCATATCGTTAACGCAGACAAGGAGGATGTGGTTAAGCGAGTTCGAGAGTTGACGGACGGCGTTGGAGCGGATATTGTTGTCGAAACAGCGAGCTCACCCACGGTTTTCCCCCTGGCGATTGAAGTGGCGGCTGCACGGGGTCGTGTCTCCTTTTTCGGCCTCTATCCTGAGGCCACGGTGAGCCCCCTCACGATCACGCGAAGCGGCCTGCACATTTTCGGAGACGTGGGATCGTTGCCCCGCTATTTTGTAAGAGCCATCCGGTGGGTTAAATATGGGAAGGTCAGGGCAAAACCCCTTGCGACTCGCCTCTTCCGTCTGGATGAAGCCAAGGAGGCGCTTGAGGCTTCTCGGATGGGGGAAGTTGCGAAAGTCATTTTTGAGTTGTAGACGTTCCATATTGTCCCAAAAGTTATAAGGTGGTGGAAAAAATGTTTGAATTGTATCTCGAAAAACCCGGCGACTTAAGGATGAAAGAAAGCGATCCACCACCTGCGCCAAAAGACAATGAAGTGAAGGTTAAAGTGATCTATGGAGGGATTTGTGGCTCGGACCTCAGGGTTTTTAGGGGAAGCATACCCTATGCGACCTATCCTTGCCGTCCCGGTCATGAAATTTTGGGGATGGTCGTTGAGGCAGGCAAAAAAACGCCGCATAAAGTCGGGACCAAAGTAGTCTCTTTTCCTAATACCTATTGCGGAGAATGTGAATTCTGCCTGCAAGGCAAAACCAATATCTGCAAGACTAAGAAATCCTTTGGGGTCACGGTTAATGGTTTATTTGCCCAGGAGATTATGATTGATTCCGAGTTCGTCGTGCCTGTTCCTCCAGATCTGGCGGAAGAGAGAGCCATACTGATCGAACCTTTTGCCGTTAACGTTCATGCTTTGAAAAGAGCCAGTATCTCCAAAGGGACACCGGTGGCCGTCATCGGTTGCGGCACGGAAGGCCTGCTGGCGATCGCTCTCCTTAACCATATGGGCGCCGATATAACGGTGTTGGATATCATTTCAGCTAAGATGGAAAAGGCTAAAAGTTTTGGTAAACAGATAAAAGCCATACATCCTGCCGATGTTAAAGACCAGGTGTTTGATGTCGTCGTCGAAGCTGCCGGAGTGAAAGCGTCTGTAGAGCAAGCATTCCAGCTCGTGAAACCAGGCGGCGCCATGATTTCACTTGGCATTACCGGAGAGGAGATCAGCTATCCGGCGCTGCGTATCACTCGCAGCGAGATCACCATTTACGGCACTATTATTTACACGAAAAAAGATTTCGCGGAGGCGCTCGCCCTTCTGCAAGATCATGAGTTTAATGTTGCTCCCGTGCTTTCGAAGATTGTTCCCTTTATTAAATACCAGGAAGCATTTGCTGATGCGTTAACTGGTGACTTTGCCAAAATTGTTCTGGACTTTAAGGAGGCTTAATATGGTATTTTTCAACGGTCTGTTGGCATTAGACAATTCAAGATGATTCAATTTTCTAACCAAGTCAAAGAAAGGAGGACATGAAGATGAGAAGAATGAAGGTTTTGTTTTGGATGGTAGGGATCATTTTGGTCAGTTTCTTTTCTTTATCACATGCTCAGGATTTTCCAGCAAAGGACCTCTCGGGCATCATCATGTGGGGAGCCGGAGGCGCAACTGACAACGTGGTCAGGGCTCTTACGCCAATGGTGGAGCCTCATCTGGGCAAACAGATCGTTCTCCAGAACAAGCCGGGCGCGACCGGAGCAATTTCGACCCAGTGGGTTGTCAATCAACCCTCGGATGGGTACACGCTCCTCTATGGGGCGGAGAACCCCCAGTTGTACCGAGTTCTCGACATCTCTCCACTCGACTACAAAGACTTCTATCCGGTTAATATCACTGCCCGAGGGGTTGGACTCATTGCCTGCAATGTTAATGCTCCCTGGAAAACCCTGAAGGATCTCTTTGACGATGCCAGGAAGAATCCTGGCAATATCAAGATGGGCTCAACCGGTCCTGGAGGTCTTCCCTATGTGGTGGGCGCCATGATGAAAGCGACCCATGGTTTGACCTTCAACGCCATTCCTTTCCCAGGCGAGGGTCCAGGCATGACCGCCATGCTGGGGGGCCATGTCCAGTGGATGACGGTAGGCCTTACAGCCGGCAGGGAGCATGTCCGAGCCGGCAGAATCAGGGCCCTTGCGATAGTTGCGGATGAAACCGTTCCCGGTCTGGAGGAGATCCCATTGATCACCAAAACCTATCCGGAATATAAGAAATACCTCCCCTGGGGCCCCTTCTATGGCGCGTGGGTGAAGAGGGATGTTCCTGATTCTGCCAAGAAGAAATTGGTTGATGCCTTTCAGAAAGGGGGGAAGGACCCCAAATTCCAGGCTTTTATAAAAGACTTCGGAGCTGTCTACATGGGAACCTATGGGGATGAAGCAGACAAGTTTCTGAGACACTGGCAGTCCGTGACGTGCTGGCTCCTTCAAGATGCAGAGGCTACCAAAGTCTCGCCGGATAAATTTGGGATTCCGAAACCGTAACACGAAACTGGATAATTGGAATATTGGAATACTGGAAGGTTGGGTAAAAAATTAGAAGTGCCCAAGGAGAAAATCCCTGCCTACCGTAAGCAGACGGTAGACAGGGATACATACATGAATCTACTGAAGGGGTGTTTCCGATGGAAGACAAGATCATACAAAGGCCGGGGGAACGGATCCTGCTTTGGTTTCTCCTCGCATTCAGTATTTTTGTTCTTATTCAGGCTTTAAGGATACCTCATCTTGAGAACCTTTCTTCGTCCGGAGCATTTCCAATCTTTATCGCTTTGATTCTTATAGGGTCATCTCTACGCATCCTCTGGAAGAACCGCAGTCGATACAACGCCCTGAATCTTGGCGAGGAGGTGCGCCTGGCCCGGCCCTTCGCTCTGCCCGGCGTCGTGGTCGGCTATGCGGCCATTCTGTTGCTGTACACCCTGCTGACCTCCCCCCTTCATTTTGTGCCGAGTTCCTACCTGTTCCTCGTCGGTTCATTCCTTTTTTTAAAGGGGACGACGCTGAAGAAATCATTCCTGATTGCGGCGCTCACGCTTGCAGTCATTTACGTCCTCTTTCAGACGATCTTTAAGGTCATCCTCTGGTAATCGGGAGAAACGGATATGGAGGCAGCCCAGGCATGGCATTATTTCATCATGTCGATTGTCAGCATCAAACTGCTGGCCATGGTCGCAGTCGGCACCCTCGCAGGGATCTACATCGGCGCGATTCCCGGTCTTTCCGTCACAATGGCGGTTTCGATCCTGATCTCCTTTACCTTTTCGTGGGAAATAAATCCGGCACTGGCCCTGATGATCGGGATCTGGACCGGCGGGGTTTACGGAGGGTCGCGCTCCTCCATCCTGCTCAACATCCCCGGCGCCCCGGCCGCCGTCGCCACCGGGTTTGACGGCTATCCGCTGGCCAAACTGGGCTTGGCGGGACAGGCGATCGGGCTTTCCACCACCGCCTCGGTGATCGGAGGCGTGATCGGCGTCATCGCCCTGGCCTTCGCGGCGCCGATCATCTCGGAATATTCCCTCAAGTTCGCCCCGCGGGATTATTTTCTCCTGGCGATCATGGGGATCCTCCTCGTGGGGAGCCTCTCCGGCGAATCCCTGGCCAAGGGGGTATTTGCAGGGGCTTTGGGGGTCCTGCTCAGCATGGTGGGGATGGACAACTTCACCGGCCAGGGGCGCTTTACCTTTGGAAGCGTGGGGCTGATGAGCGGGATCCACTTCGTGGCGATCATGATCGGCCTGTTCGGCGTTTCGGAGGCCCTCGTCCAGTTGCACGACATCAGCCTGAAGGCGATCAAGCAGGACGTGAGCCGGATTTTCCCCTCCTGGC
>Ga0207951_100180_pt1 | contig 40252 bp, 38 predicted proteins | sample Subbio12Aug_8Bad_FD_184830 | JGI IMG/M metagenome (GOLD analysis project Ga0207951, IMG submission 184830) | Serpentinite rock and fluid subsurface biosphere microbial communities from McLaughlin Reserve, California, USA - CR12Aug_8Bad (SPAdes) | ecosystem: Environmental > Terrestrial > Deep... | reverse complement strand
CGGTCTTCTCGCGAAACGTATACTGGGCGCGCCTCGAGCGTGCTTTTTGTGATGCGAAAGGTCTCTTCAATCTCCCACAGTCCACGGTAGGTTTCGATGACCTCCGCATCAGACATGTCGAGTTCGCTAGTGACAATGGCGTAGTAGCCATCATATTTTTCTTCTTCCGCCACCTTGTCTGAATCAAATTGCGGATCCGCCTCTAGTGCCTTCGCTTTCTTGAGGAGTTCTTCCCGCTGTGCCTGTCATCAGCCTCATCAATCTCGAAGCAAAAGTTCGTCACATCGTAGTAAATAGTCCTAGTGTCGCGTCCATACTTCGCCACTATCTGCTCGTGCAGGTACCTCTGGCACTCAGTAGCGACCTTGGCAAAGTGGGAAAGAGCACGGTACACATCCGCCAGAGCGAAGTCAAAGCGCTCAAAGTATCTACCCTTTTCCTCGAAAGCCTTCTTCTTAGAACCCGGAGACAGCAATCTTGAGACTGTAAGCAGCATCCACTTAAAATTCGCTACTAAAAATGAAATAAATACGATAAAAAATAGGCATTAAAGCTTGGTGCTGCAAGGACATCTGGCTCCTCATATTAATAAGTAGCTGTCAAACTAACGTGGGCATTTGTTTGCCATTCATTGTGGTTTCGCGGTCGTCATAGTGTGATATAATCCATTTAGCGAAAGGGGGATGGTATCTTGACCATTGGGGCCATCATATTACTGGCCATCGTGCAAGGACTGACGGAGTTCTTGCCCATCTCTAGTTCCGGCCACTTGGTGCTCGCGCAACACCTGCTAGGTGTTACGTCCCCAGGAGTATCGCTAGAAGTCGCCCTCCATCTCGGAACCTTGCTTTCGGTAATTATAGTATTCTTTGCCGACATTATGGGTCTTGCCCGCGCCGCCATAAGCATGCTTCTTGATCCAAGCAATAGGCAAAGCAAGTCTCTTCTGCCATATCGCCGCCTGCTCCTTCTCCTGATAGTAGGCAGTGTGCCCACTGGTCTCATTGGTTTCTTTTTCGCGGATACATTTGAATTTCTATTCAGCTCACCGCGTTTCGTGGGGTATGCCCTGATTGGAACCGGCATAATTCTCAGCGTGAGTAGCAAAAAACAAGGGCGAAGGACGTTGCCCGAGGTAACATTTGTCGATGCATTATGGGTGGGTCTAGCCCAGGGGCTGGCTATCACCCCTGGAATTTCGCGTTCTGGGACGACAATTGCTGCCGGACTATGGCGAGATTTCGATAGGGATACGGCCACACGCTTCTCCTTTTTATTATCTCTTCCCGCAATTTTGGGGGCAGCGGCACTAAAAACCCCCGAGCTATTGACCGATTATGCCGCTCACCCGCTGTGGCAGGTAATCGTCGGCATCGCTATATCTGCCCTTGTCGGGATCGTTGCTATTAAGTACTTGGTTGCCATGTTAAAGCGCGGCAAGCTGCGATACTTTGCTTATTACACTTTGCTCGTGGGGACACTGACCATTTTGTTCGTCTAAACAATGAAGAGGGGGTAGACCTCTTGGCAATGCGCCGTCTGAAGAAAAAAGAGTCTCGTTCCGAGCGCGTACAGAGCGAAATTGCCGCCATGTTGATCGTGGTGGTTGTCGCCTTCCTCGGTTTGAGTGTGGTTGCAGTTGAACTCACGGGGCAGATGGGCAGGTTCTTTAGCACTCTGCTCCATGGTCTATTCGGGAAAATTGGGTCAATAGCAATTTTATCAACCGTGCTGATAGCGGCTGTTCTTTGGTTATTTAAGAAGCACAAAGTGCATCGCAAGGCAAACATTTTCATGCTGGTTGTCTCAGTTGCGGTGCTCCTTGCCACGGAACTCAGTATCCCAGCTATTCGGCGTGAATTTCCTTTTCGTGCTGAGGAAAATGGTGGTGGCTTGGTAGGGTCATTCCTGGGCAGACTGTTGGTGAGCATGGTGGGGGAAGCAGGGGCCTTGGTGACAGTTGTCGCCACTTTGTTCTTGGCGGTGTTGTGGGTTACCGGGACGTCCTTTCCCGCTTTGGTCCATGGACTGGTCGCATTCTGGCGGCGCAACCGGGAGCGGTGGCGTCAAGAGCGCCAACCAATGGTTCGCGTAACGGGGGAGAAACCCCTGCTCCTTCCGAATATAGAGCCTGTTTCTGCCCCGGTGGACAAGGAGCGCGAGATCCTTGCACCGTCAAAATCGCATGACCTGGAAAACGAATTATCAACGAAGGCGCATGTTGAACAATTACGGTTGCCGCTTACTGATTATCAATTGCCCGACATAAACCTTCTAAACCGGCCCTTGCGTGCCGGAGTAGTGCGCGGGAGTCGAGAAGAAAAAGATAATGTCAGAATTTTAGAAGAATCTCTGGCTAATTTTGGTGTGAAAGCCAAGGTCGTGGAGGTCACACGGGGACCCACCTGCACACGTTATGAAATGCATTTGTCACCAGGTACCAAGGTCAGCAAGGTGACGGGCTTGAGCAATGATTTAGCGATGAGTCTAGCTAGTGATGGCGTGAGGATAGAAGCCCCCATTCCGGGCAAAGCCGCCATCGGCATCGAAGTGCCCAACAAATCGCGCGGGTCGGTCTTCCTCCGCGATGTGGTCGAAACTGCCGAGTTTGCCGGCAGTGCCTCACCCTTGACGGTGGCCTTGGGAAAGGATATCGAAGGTAACGCCATCATCTCCGACCTAATACAGATGCCTCATTTACTTATTGCGGGAGCAACCGGGGCCGGCAAGAGTGTTTGCATCAACAATATTATCTGTAGTGTGCTCTATAAAGCTAAACCACATGAAGTGAAGATGATGCTTATTGACCCAAAAGTGGTCGAGTTATCGCAATACAACGGCATTCCCCACCTCATCGCCCCTGTCCTAAACCACCCTAAGAAGGCTGCAGCGGCTCTCAAATGGGCTACGGCGGAAATGGAAAAGAGGTATGCCCAATTTGCGCGGGCAGGAGCGAGAGATATCGCGGGCTTTAACGAAAGGGCGATGGAGAGAAACCTTGAGCATATGCCGTATCACCTCATCGTCATTGATGAACTAGCGGATTTGATGATGGTGGCCAGAGCCGATGTGGAGGATGCCATTTGTCGGCTTGCCCAGATGGCCAGGGCCGCGGGCATGCACTTAGTCATTGGTACCCAGCGCCCTTCAACCGATGTCATTACCGGTCTTATCAAGGCGAATATCCCTTCTCGGCTCTCGTTTACAGTATCTTCGGCCATAGATTCACGCGTCATTCTTGATATGTCGGGGGCAGAGAAATTGCTCGGACAAGGGGACATGCTTTTTCTTCCGGTCGGCCAAAGTAAGGCTAGGCGCATTCAGGGTGCTTATGTTTCCAATCGGGAAATCGAGAAAATTGTAGACTATGTTTCTACTCAAGGGGAGGCAACATACGCTCCCGGGCTAGCATCCCTTGAGGAAGTAGATAACAGCCTGCCGGAAGGCAGTGCTGACCAGGACGAACGCTTTGAAGATGCGGTGCGCGTCATTGTGGAGACTGGCCAGGCCTCTGTTTCCATGCTGCAGAGGCGCATGCGACTCGGATATACCAGGGCGGCTCGCATTGTAGACCAAATGGAAATTGCCGGCATTGTCGGTCCCAGTGAGGGCAGTCGACCGCGCCAAATAAACAAAAATCACCTATTGGTTAAAACTCTTCTTGACCAGAGCAAAAAGTGACCAAAAACGCAGGGGGTGAAAGTTGTGACCGGCATAGGGAGAGTGCTGCGTGAGGAAAGAGAGGCCCAGGGTATCTCGGTCGCGGAAATGCACAGGCGGACGCATATTAGGGAATGGATTATCGAAGCCATTGAAGCGGAGAATTATCGCGCCATTCCTGGCGGAACTACCTATTTAAAGGGCTTTGTGCGCCGTCTCTATGCCGAATTGAACTTAGATTGCGTAGCCTTGTCCAGTCGGGCGGAGCCCTTGGTAAAAGGCGACGTCCCGCCCGTCGCAAAAAAACGAGCATTGTGGCAGCCTAGTTTGATCTCTCTGGCGGGAATGGCACTGATGCTTATCGCTATATTCGCCTCTGCGGCATACTGGTTCCTATGGCTACCTAGACCGCAAATTCTCCCACCTGTGGTCACCCCGCCTGAAGCGTTGGAGCCACCCGCGGTACAACCACCACCATCAGCTGTTCCGCCAGTGGAAAGACCTGCCTTTGTCCTGGTAAGTGAAGCGGGGGGGACGCTGGTCTACGCAATCGACAAATGGCCGATGGAGCTTGTTGTATCCGTGCGCGAGGAGCAATGCTGGGTCAGGGTCAATGTTGACGGCCAGGGCGAACGAGCGACCACAGTGCGGGCAGGACAGACCAAGACTGTTACGGCTAACACCTCCCTCCACATGCGGCTAGGGCGGGCTCGCGTGGTCGATATCTTAGTCAATGGCCGACCACTGCCGCGGCAAGAGGGCGACGTCATAGATTTTACTTTTAAGAAAGCGGGCCCTTAGGGCCTTTTTTTTGGGGGTCATAGAAAGTGAAACTAGGAAAAACTTTTCTGCCGATGACTTTGCAAGAGATGGAACAACGGGGCTGGACCGAAATAGACTTTCTCTTGATTACCGGGGACGCCTATGTTGACCATCCTAGTTTTGGTGCGGCACTCATTTCGCGGATGCTCGAAAGTGCGGGCTATCGCGTAGGAGTTCTTGCTCAACCTACATGGCGGGAATTGGATTCTTTCAAAGTCTTGGGACAGCCTAATCTAGCCATTCTTGTCACAGCCGGTAATTTAGATTCCATGGTCGCCAATTACACTGCGGCCGGCAAACCTCGACGCGAAGATGATTTTTCTCCCGGGGGTATAGGTGGTCAACGACCCGATAGGGCAGTGGTGGTGTATGCCAACCGCGCTCGGGAGGCCTACCCTGGCTCCTTGGTCATCATAGGTGGCATTGAAGCCTCGCTGCGGCGCCAGGCCCACTATGATTACTGGTCGGATAAAGTCAGACGGTCGATTTTGCTCGACAGCAAAGCAGACCTGTTGCTCTATGGCATGAGTGAATTTTCTTTACTGGAAGTGGCCGAAAGATTGCGCTTTGGCCAGCATCATTTTGCCGACATTCCCGGTGTTTGCTATTTGCACTCCAAAGTAGCTCATAATGCCTTAATATTACCAAGTTATGAGGAAATATGTCAGGACAAGGTTATGTTTGCCGAGGCTTTTCGCCTGGCGCAACGTGAGCAAAATCCCTACACCGGGCGCAGTCTATGCCAAAAGCACGGTGATATTTATCTTTGTACTAACCCACCCCCGCGCCCTCTCTCTACCTCCCAGATGGATTTTGTTTATAGTCTGCCTTTTGTGCGACAAGTACACCCTTGCTACGCCAGGAAAGGCGGTGTCAGGTCGCTTGAGGAAGTAGAGTTTAGCATCACCAGTCAACGGGGTTGTTTCGGAGGTTGCTCCTTTTGTGCTCTCACCGCTCATCAGGGGCGTCAAGTGCAGCGACGTAGCAAGGAATCTATCTTAACAGAAGCCAGGCTGCTCACCACCCTTCCCAATTTCAAAGGCTACATTCACGACATCGGGGGTCCTACGGCGAATTTTCATGCCGCGGCCTGCGAAAAACAACAAGACCTCGGAGCCTGCCAAGACAAAGAATGTCTTTCGCCCGAGCCATGCAAATTACTTAAGGCCGATCACAGTGAGTATTTAGGGCTGCTGCGGGAAGTACGTCGACTGCCTGGTGTGAAAAAAGTATTTGTGCGTTCAGGAGTGAGGTTTGACTACGTTGTCCTCGATGACGATGAAAGCTTTCTTAAGGAGCTTTGTGAGCATCATACCTCAGGGCAGTTAAAAATCGCGCCAGAGCACGTTTCCCCACGCGTTCTCCGCCTCATGGGTAAGCCACCGCGGCGCGTTTACGAAGAATTTGTTGCTCGTTTTACCAAATTTAATAAAGCACTAGCCAAGGAGCAGTACTTAGTGCCATACTTTATGTCAAGCCATCCTGGTAGCACCGTGGGAGATGCCGTGCTCCTTGCCGAGTATCTTCGCGACCATAATATTCGCCCCCAGCAGGTGCAAGACTTCATACCCACTCCGGGTTCTCTGTCTACCTGCATGTATTATACAGGGATGCATCCTTTGACCGGTGAGAAAGTGCATGTCCCTTCTACCGCAGCAGAGAAGAAAATGCAAAGGGCACTGCTACAGTACTTCTTGCCGCAGAACCATGTCTTGGTGCGTCAAGCCTTGCGCAGTGTCAACAGGGGGGACCTGGTTGGTTACGGCCCAAAATGCTTGGTCCCTCCGGAACAAACTAGGCCGCCGAAAAAAAGAAAAAGATGATTTAGTTACGGGAGGACAAACATGCACATCGGGATAGTTACTTTAGGATGCACCAAGAACCAGGTGGACAGCGAACTGATGCAGGGATTGCTGAAGGCAGAAGGCAATAAAATCGTCCCCGACCTAGAGGAAGCGGACATTGTGCTTGTCAATACCTGTGGATTTATTCAAGCAGCCAAAGAGGAGTCCATTGCGGCTATATTATCCGCAGCCCAATATAAGAGCGGTCGTTGCCAAAAGCTATTAGTGGCAGGATGTTTATCGCAGCGGTATGCAGAGCAACTGATGACGGATATTCCGGAAATCGACGGCATGGTCGGTACGGGCAGTTTTACCTCCATCTGTTCGGTTCTGCAACAGGTGATGCTCGGGGAAAGGGTCCTCGCGGTAGGCGAAGCTAGTTATGACTACGAAGAATTCATTGAGAGGGAGAGTTCTGTCAGTTATTCTACTTATGTAAAAATAGCTGAAGGCTGTAGCAACTGGTGTTCTTACTGTGCTATTCCCCTGGTCAGGGGAGAATATCGCAGCCGTACTATCGAAAGTATTTTGCGCGAGAGCAGACATTTAGCAGATAACGGAGCTAGAGAAATTAACCTAATCGCCCAAGACACCACCCGCTATGGCTTAGACCTCTATGGCCGGCCTCGTTTAGTAGACTTGCTAGAGAAACTCCAGACAATCGCGGGCATTGAATGGATTCGCTTATTGTACTGTTATCCGGACTTTATTACAGAGGAATTAATCGAGGCACTGGCTTCGCTCTCTAAGGTCTGCCAGTACATGGACCTGCCCTTGCAGCATATCAGTCCGCGGATACTTAAAGCCATGAACCGCCGTGGCACTAAAGACGAGATTGTTTCCTTGCTGGTGAGACTGAGGGAACGCATGCCTAGAATTACCCTACGCACTACTTTCATTGTTGGGTTTCCGGGTGAGACCGATGAGGAATTTCGTGAGTTAGCGGATTTTATCAAAGAAGTCGAATTTGACCACGTGGGCGTTTTTAAATACTCGCGCGAGGAGGACACTGCTGCTGATTCCCTCCCTGACCAGGTCAGCGAAAGAGTAAAGGAGGTAAGGTTCCGCGAACTGATGACCATTCAGCAAAAAATCAGCAGGAAGAAGAATCAGAAGGCCATCGGCTCGGTTGTACAGGTCCTTGTCGAAGGACCCTGGATTGAAGGCGACGGCATTGTGGGCAGGGCCAGGAAAGACGCCCCCGAAGTAGATGGGAAAGTCTACGTCACCGGGGCGCAAGCAGCTACAGGTCAGTTTGTAACAGCTTTGGTGCAAACGGCTGCCGAATACGATTTATTTGGGGTGTTAACCAGTGAATCTAGCCAATAAAATTACGCTTAGTAGAATATTTCTTTTGCCGGTATTCCTTTTTTTTATTTCGCAACAACCACGGTTCGGTCCTTTCATCGCTGTTCTGGTTTTTGTAATAGCAGCTGCCACTGACGGCTTGGATGGGTACATTGCGCGCAAGAAAAAACAGGTGACCAAGCTTGGCCAACTGCTCGACCCATTGGCCGATAAACTCCTCGTCATGTCAGCGCTAGTTTCCTTGGTGGAGCAAGCGGCCCTGCCGGCGTGGATTGCCATTATCATTCTGGCGCGGGAGTTTGCCGTGACTGGTCTCCGCGGGGTAGCGGCTGCGGAAGGCAAAGTGATTGCTGCCAGCAAGTTCGCCAAAGTCAAGACTGTGACCCAGATCGTGGCTATCGTCGCAGTCATGCTGAACAACTACCCGTTTTCCCTCATCGGGTTTCCCTTTACAACGATATCCTTGGCCATCGCCGTAATTTTTACCATTCTTTCTGCGCTTGAATATTTTCGCGATGCCGCTCCCTTGCTCGAATCGTAGCAGAGCCTTAGGACTGCGCCAGATCGAACAACAGCACTTCGGCTTCCTCTCCTCGAGCCAAAACAAGGTGGGGGGAGGAGGTCTTGAGGGCATCTCCCGCTCTCAATAAATGGCCGTTGACCTCGATGTTCCCCTTAATTACATGCACATATGCCATGCGTGATTGGTCAAGATTATAAACAATTCCCTCCGGGCCGTGAATAGCGCCGAGATACATCTTGGCGTCTTGACGCATGGTCACCAGAGGGGCGTGCTCATCGGCTGAGGCAATAAGGCCTAAACGGCCCCGAGCAAAACCGGGCGGTAGCTTTTTTTGGGCATAGCTAGGGGCAACTCCGCGCACATTGGGCTCTATCCATATCTGCAGAAGGTGCGTGCTGAGCGCTCCGTTGTTGAATTCACTGTGGCGCATGCCGGTACCGGCGGTAATGCGCTGTACTTCATACGGCCCAATCGTCGAGGAATGCCCCATAGAATCTTCATGATGCAACTGACCGCTGAGGACAAGGGTGATTATCTCCATGTCGCGATGGGCGTGCATGCCAAAGCCGTAACCAGGCTCCACAAAGTCCTCGTTGATGACGCGAAGAGCTCCGAAGCCCATGTGCAAGGCATCATAGTAATCGGCGAACGAAAAAGAATGAGAGGTCTTTAACCAACCGTGGTTCGCTTGCCCGCGGTCCTCACCTCTGCGAATTGTTTCAGCAAAGCTCGCTTTTCTTGACATCTTGATCCTCCTAAAGTGGTAATCTTCTACTACAACTTAAGTATACCATAATATGACTTTCTGCGCAGAACATCAGAAACTCGGTGATTTTGGACAAGAAGAATTAGCCGCGCTAAGTCGATCAGCACATTTTGTTATAGTAAGGGAAGGGTGCTATGTGGTGAAAGCAGAAATAATTTCTGTGGGGACGGAGCTTTTGCTAGGTCAAATAGTCAACACCAACGCCCAATTTCTGGCGTTGCAGATGGCTGAACTGGGCATAGGTTTGTATTTTCAGACGGTGGTGGGCGACAACGAGATGCGTTTGATGGAAGCTGTGCATCAGGCATTAGCGCGGGCTGATGTGCTTATCATCACCGGTGGGCTGGGGCCGACTGAAGACGACATCACAAGGGAAACAGTGGCGAAAGCCTTCGATAAGGATCTCGTCTACGTTCCGGAAATTGGAGCAGAATTGCAACGTATTTTCGCCGGCAGGGAAATGCCCGCGAATAATCTTCGCCAAGCCTATCTTCCCAGGGGAGCGGTGGTCCTGCCAAACCCACACGGCACGGCTCCGGGTATGGCCTTGAAACACCATCTCGGTCAATTGATCTTTCTCTTACCTGGTCCCCCCAGGGAAATGCAACCGATGTTTCGAAACTTCGTCATACCCTACCTACAAGAGCAAGGCATGTTAAACGGACGGGTTATTTCGCGCACGTTGCACTTTGTGGGCATTGGGGAGTCAAAAGTGGCCGAGGTCCTCAGCGACTTAATATCAAACCAGACTGTCCCTACTATCGCGTTATACAGTAAGTTAGGAGAGGTCGATGTGCGTCTTACAGCGCACACAACGCATGCCGCAGCAGCTGATAACTTGTTTGCGCCCTTGCGAGCTGTAATTTTGGCTAGACTCCAACCTTTTTTCTACGGCGAGGATGATTGCACCCTGGCTCGGGCGGTAGGAGAACTTTTGCGCCCCAAAAGACATCTGTTGGCAGTTGCCGAGTCCTGTACGGGAGGGTTGATCGGACATTTAGTTACCAATGAGTCTGGTTCATCTGCATACTTTCTCGGCAGTTTGGTCTGTTACGCGAATGAGTTTAAAACGGAGCTACTGGGGGTAAAGAAAGCTACCCTCGAGCAGTATGGGGCGGTATCGGAAGAGTGTGCCCGCGAGATGTTAAGTGGTGCCTTACGGCTTAATAATGCTACGGTTGGCCTAGCGGTCACCGGCATTGCCGGTCCACTAGGCGGTACAGCGGAAAAACCTGTGGGCACTGTCTGGTTGGCCGCCGGATGCCGTTCGGTCGTGAAGACTAAGCAGCTTAGCCTCACGGGTGATAGAGAAGCAATTAAGGAGCGTGCCGCACGACTAGCCTTAGCGCTTCTACTCAACCTTTTGCGAGAAGGAAAGTAGTTGCGAACAACTGTTCGTTAGTATATAATCGTAGCAATGAGAGAGGCAGGGGGTTTAGTTATGGAGAAGAAAAAGGCTCTAGAGATGGCGCTGCATCAGATAGAAAAGCAGTTTGGTAAAGGTTCCATTATGCGTCTAGGTGGCGAACAGTTGATGGCACTAGAGGTCATATCTACTGGGGCGCTCTCGCTTGACATCGCTCTTGGCATTGGTGGGGTTCCGCGAGGTCGGATTATCGAGGTGTTTGGTCCTGAGTCTAGCGGTAAGACGACCGTGGCCCTGCACATTATTGCCGAGGCCCAAAAGAATAAGGGTGTGGCAGCCTTTATAGATGCGGAGCACGCACTCGATGCTTCCTATGCGCGTAAACTAGGGGTCAATATAGAGGATCTGCTCGTTTCCCAGCCGGACACCGGTGAGCAAGCCTTGGAAATTGCCGAAGCATTAGTCCGTAGCGGGGCCCTTGATGTGGTGGTAATTGATTCTGTTGCCGCTCTCGTCCCACGGGCTGAGATCGAAGGGGAAATGGGCGATGCCCACGTCGGTCTACAGGCCCGGCTCATGTCCCAAGCCTTGCGCAAGTTAGCCGGTGCGATCAGCAAATCGAAAACTACCGCTGTCTTCATCAATCAGCTCCGCGAAAAGGTTGGTGTCATGTTTGGCAATCCTGAGACAACTCCAGGCGGCAGAGCACTGAAATTCTATGCCTCAGTGCGCCTTGAGGTCAGGCGCATTGAGTCCATTAAGTCCGGACAAGAAGTTGTCGGCAACCGTACCCGTGTCAAGGTGGTCAAGAACAAGGTTGCTCCCCCCTTCCGTCAGGCGGACTTTGATATTATTTATGGGGAGGGTATTTCGCGGGAAGGAAGCATCCTCGATACGGGTTCGGACATCAACGTAGTTGTCAAGAGTGGTGCCTGGTACTCCTTCGAGGAAGAACGTCTGGGGCAGGGCAGAGAGAACGCCAAACAGTACTTACGAGAGCATCCAGAGGTTTCTACCAAAATTGAGGCTCGCATCCGTGAGAGTCTCAAACTCGGTCAAGTGTCGCACAAGAGCGAGGGAGAAGTTTTTGAGGAGCAGTGAGGCCGAGACACTTGCTCTGCGCCTGTTAGCTCGGCGCGACTTTACCCGAGCCGAGCTAAACCAGAAACTGCGAGCGCGCAATTTTTCCTCCGATCTTGTGGCTGAAATTTGCGATTCTTTGGTTGAAAAGGGCTTTCTTGATGATCAGAGAGTAGCAACTAGACTGCTCTCTACTGCTCTGGAAGCAGATGACATGGGCAGTGCTCGTCTCGCTCAATTGTTGCACAAGAGGAAGCTCAGCCGCTCTATGGTCGAGGAAACAATGGCCAACTTCCATGCGCATGTTGATGAAGTGGAGCGAGCAACGGCGCTCGCCGAACGCTTCATTAACGCTGGCTTACAGAGAGCTGCCATCGAGAGAAGGCTCTGGCAAAGAGGGATGCCTGCCCATGCCGTGCGAGCTGCCGTAGCCAATGTCAATCTTGACAAGGAAGACGAAGAGGGCTAAAATGTTCCCAGAGAGTAGAAATTCTCTTTGCTAGTTGCAGTGGGCCTTGATGAGTACCGCGTGGGATCCCCTATGCTGGCCGAGGGTTCTCGGCCATTTTTTTGTAGTAATTCTCAAAGAAAGGAGGAGAGGGATATCGAATATTTTCTATTGGTTCTGAGTTTGCTAGCATTACCTGCCGCGGCTTTCGGCGGCTATCTATACCGAAAAAGAGTCAGTGAGAAAGTCATTGGTGAGGCGGAGATTGTTGCCACACAAAGACTTGAAGAGGCTAAAAAACAAGCCGAAGCAAAGAAGCGAGAGTCCGTACTTGAGGCTAAAGATGAAGTGTATAAATTGCGCCAAGAATTCGAACGTGAAATCAGGGAACGAAGGGCCGAGGTGCAACGCACTGAACGCCGTCTCGTGCAAAAAGATGAAACTCTTGATAAAAAAATCGAACAACTCGAGCGCAAAGAAGAGAGCCTCACACGGAAAGATGCCGAAGCACAAAAGTTAAAGGAACGGGCGGAACAATTGGTCGACAAGCAGCAGGCTGAATTAGAGAAGGTGGCTGCCTTGTCCAATGAGGAAGCGCGTCATTTACTTTTAGCCAACGTGGAACGAGAAATTCGCCATGATACTTCGGTTATGATCCGCGAAATTGAACAAGAAGCACGCGAAGAGGCGGACAAGCGCGCCCGCGAGATCGTCACAGTAGCCATACAGCGCTGTGCAGCCGATCACACTGCGGAGACTACGGTTTCTGTTGTGTCCCTGCCTAATGATGAAATGAAGGGTCGCATTATCGGTCGTGAAGGCCGCAATATTCGTGCTTTAGAAACGCTGACCGGTATAGACTTGATCATTGACGACACCCCTGAGGCGGTGATAATCTCAGGATTTGACCCGGTGCGCCGGGAAGTGGCACGTATTGCCCTAGAGCGTCTCATTGTCGACGGACGCATTCATCCAGCGCGCATTGAAGAAATGGTAGAGAAGGCTCAGAAAGACGTTGAGCAGCGCATTCGTGAAGAAGGTGAAAAGGCTGTCTTTGACGTCGGCATTCATAATATGAACCCTGAGATCATCAAACTGCTTGGTAGATTGAGATATCGCACCAGCTATGGGCAGAACGTGCTCAAGCATTCTTTAGAAGTAGCTCACTTAGCTGGCGCTATGGCTGCGGAATTAGGTGTAGACATCCAACTGGCGAAACGCGCCGGACTGCTGCACGACTTGGGTAAGGCTATTGATCACGAAACGGAAGGACCCCATGTGTCTATCGGGGCCGATTTTGCCAAAAAATTTCGTGAAAATGCACAGGTGGTCAATGCCATCGCCTCGCACCACGGCGACATACCAGCGACGTCGATCGAGGCGGTTCTAGTGGCTGCTGCTGATGCAATCTCCGCGGCTCGGCCGGGGGCCCGCCGGGAGAGCCTCGAGAACTACATCAAACGACTACAAAAACTCGAGGAAATCGGTTCGTCTTTTGAAGGCGTAGACAAGGTATACGCTATACAGGCTGGCCGTGAAATCAGGATTATTGTTAAGCCAGACAAGATTGATGATCTGTCTGCGGTTAGGGTAGCGCGGGAAATTTCAAAGCGCATCGAGAATGAGCTTGAGTATCCTGGCCAAATCCGTGTGACCGTCATCAGGGAAACAAGGGCAGTCGAACTAGCAAAATAGCAATGTAAGAGCCGAGCTATGCTCGGCTCTTACTACAGGGGGCGCTTATGTTAAACATTCTTTTTCTCGGCGACATCGTCGGCCGTCCAGGGAGGGAAGCGGTGCAAAAATTGCTGCCGCAAATCCGCCAGCAATACAGTATTAATTATTGCATCGCTAATGGGGAGAACGCCGCGCATGGCACTGGTCTCACGCGGGATGTGGCGGATGAACTTTTTTCTCTTGGAATTGACGTCATCACGGGTGGAAATCACATCTGGGATAAAAAAGAAATCCTTTCCTTTATTGACGATTACCCCCGCGTTGTCCGGCCATACAACTACCCCCCCGGTGCTCCGGGGAGGGGGGTTTTTGTGACCGAACTAGGTATGCCCCCGCGACCATTGGCGGTTATTAGTCTTATGGGTCGTGTTTTCATGCCTCCGGTGGACTGCCCCTTCCGTGCGGTCGATTGTGCCCTCGCCGAACTCCCCCGTGATACGACCGTGCTCATCGATTTTCACGCTGAAGCCACCTCAGAAAAACTCGCTCTCGGGTTTTATTTAGATGGCAGGGTCACAGCAATAGTTGGGACGCACACCCATGTCCAAACGGCTGACGAACGTTTGTTGCCTAAGGGGACCGCTTACTTGTCTGATGTTGGCATGTGTGGTCCTCATTTTTCAGTTCTGGGGATTCAAGTTGATGCCGTAGTGCGTCGGTTTACGTCGGGCTTACCGACAAAATTTGACGTAGCTGACGGCATAGGCATCCTGTCTGGTGTCGTGCTCCGTATTGACCCAGTGAGCCGACAAGTTGTTTCTGTTCCCGAGAGAATTCAGCGGTTGATCCCTTAAATTGCGACGAGGAGGACAGATTCGTGAATGGTAAAGACTTGCATTTGCGCACACTTGTCATTGATAGCCATTGTGACACCTTGATGAGGGTCATCGGCCAGCGGCCATTCAAGCTCTCTCAAGAACATAAAGACGGTCACGTAGACATTCCTCGCCTCCGTCAAGGTGGTATAGGGCTACAGTTTTTTGCGGCCTATATCGAGCCCGAGTATAAGCCCCTGAAGGCGACTAGGCGGGCGCTGCAATTTTTTGACGGGTTCTACCGTGAGCTCGATGCTAATCCGCATGATTTACGACACGTTTTATCCCATACCGACATTGAACTGGCCCGTCGGGAAAATAAGATAGGCGTCCTCCTATCGGTGGAGGGCGGGGAAGCGCTCGAAGGAGATCTAGGCGTTTTACGAATGTTTTACCGCCTAGGGGTGCGCTCCATAGGGCTGACTTGGAATGAACGCAACCAAATCGCTGAAGGTGTAGGAGATTGTCGCAGCGGGGGTGGCCTTACCGACTTTGGAGTCAGTGTCATCGAAGAAATGAACCGCCTTGGCATGATCGTTGACGTTTCGCATCTGTCCGAACCTGGGTACATGGATGTCCTCGCCGTAAGTAAACACCCCATAATTGCCTCCCACAGCAATGCTCGTTCTTGCTGTGACCATGTGCGCAACTTAGCCGATCATCAGATTCTTGCCTTACAGAGAAATGGGGGAGTGATGGGCATAAATTTTGCCTCCCAATTTGTGAAACACGGCGAAAAGGCGACCATAGCGCACGTAGTCGACCATATGCTCCACATCGCCAGCCTAGTAGGGTGTGACCATATTGGTATCGGTGCGGATTACGATGGCATTAGTAGAACACCCATTGGCTTAGAAGATGTCGCTAAGTTGCCGTACTTGACCGAGGCCATGATGGCCCGTGGTTTCTCAGACGATGAGATTGTAGCGATACTTGGCGGCAATTATTTGCGCGTGCTATCGGTAGTACTAAGCTAGCTTTTCGGCTCATACTCCCGCGAAAAAATTGTTGAATAATGCGGTGAGGTATGAGATACTGTAATGGATTAATGGACTAGTCCATTAGGTATGAAGGTGGGTTTACGCTGATGGTGGCAATAGAACTGCGCAGAAAATCAGGAGTTCCCCTTTATGTTCAGCTGAAGGAGCGCATTAGGCAACAGGTGGTGACCGGGGCCTGGTCTCCGGGGTTTAAGCTACCTACGGAGCGCGAATTGTCGACGTTACTGTCTGTCAGCCGCAATACTGTCAGCCAAGCGTATCAGGAATTAGAGACTGAGGGCATCCTAGTGTCACTCCAAGGTAAGGGTACCTACTTGGCAGAGGCGGACTTTAGTACCTTAAATGCCAGTCGGTTTCATCGCCTAAAGGCCATCGTTGATCAGGCACTGGCCTATTCTCTGCAAGAGGGTTTTGACTGTGATGAGTTTAGGGAAGTCGCCAATCATCAGGCTCTGGAAAAACAACGCTTGCTCAGTGAAGTCCGCATCGTTTTTGTCGAATGCAATAGGGAGCAAGTGGACTATTTCTCCACGCAGTTAGCCCTAGGGAGTGGCATTCGGATTGCGCCCCTCTTGCTAGAAGAATTGCTGTCGCCGACCCCTGTCGTCCATCGATTAATCGAGGAAGCCGAAATCGTTGTGACCACCTTTTTTCACGAGAAAGAGGTTAGGTTGGCGATTGGACAGGACAAGCAGTTAGTAGCCGTAGCGCTAGACCCTCAGCTGGAGACGGTAGTCCGCATCGCTAGGATTCCACGCAACAAAAAGCTCGCTCTGATCTGCATATCGCCGGTTTTTGCGGAAAAGGTGCAGGCTTCTTTAATCGCTGCAGGGGTAGAACACAGCTTAATCGTCGCGACACAGGCCGATGATGAGCACAGCCTACAAAAAAAACTCAATGAATCTGATATTTTGTTGGTCTCCCCAGGACGTAAGCGCGAGGTGGTCGCACTTTGCCCACTTGGTAAGGAGATTATTGAATTTGTCTATCGTCCTGATCTAGGCTCTAGCAACCTCTTACAAAACGCAATTTTACGGCTCCGAGAAGGAGGTTTAGAAAGCCGTTATTAGCACGAAAGTAATTACTGACAAAGGGGTGTGACAATTGATTAATAGTAAACCCTACCGTGTAGTGCCCGGCCCCGAAGGCTTACTTCCCCCTGCAGCTGCAACTTGCGGCGTTGTTTTGCCCGAGAAGGGAGAGGGCCTTGTTCTAGGCTCACTGCAAAGTGAACAGGATACCTTGCTGGTGATGGCTCGTGAACTGTTGACCCGCAAAAATCCCACCATCTTCCCCGGTCCCTTGGTGCTTTGGGCCTGGAAAGAGGGAGTTGCCGAGAAGGCAGCGAGCGTGCTGGAGTTAGCAGACGAAATACCTGGGGTGCGCATTATCCCCATGCCAGATTATCGGCCAATTTACCCAAAAATAGACCCGGAAGCAGTTATTAACCCCTGCCACCCCAATCTGACCATTTGGCACAATAAAATTGAGGTATGTGTCTTTGTTGGCGTCCACTGCCACTTTGCCAATATCACCTTGAAAATGATCAGAGCGGGCACCAATTGCTACACCATCACTCTCTGTCATGAGGCAGGTCACGAGGATTCTATGGCCTCACTGCCATTCTGTGGTTCGGACCAGGTGCGCGCACTAACCGAGGCCATTAGGCAACTGAAGCGCGAGGGCTTGCGCCCCAGGTATGCTGACACGCCCGGAATACAACTGACACCAACGCAACAGACAGTGTTAAGTGGTCTGGCCTGGCAACACGGCGATGGCGCTCTGGCAGAGTAGAGAGGAGTACATGATGGAAAAACATGAGAAACAACGTGTTGTTACACCGGAATACATGTTCTTTGAAGCACCGCGCACGCGCCATTTTATAACCGGTAGCGAAGCCGCCAGCGAGGCGGTGCGCAGAGCAAATCTAGATATTGCCATAGCTTATCCCATTACGCCCCAAAGCGAAACCATGCAGCGCGTTGGCGATCTCTTTGGCGAGGGCTTCCTCAAAGATTATTATCGGGCCGAAGATGAAATCGGGGCATTCTCGGCGATTTCCGGTGCCTCTCGGACAGGAGTCCGTTGCCTTACTGCTTCTTCCGGTCCCGGGCTCATGCGTGGTTTAGAGGTTATTGCGTCCTGGCCGGGTCATCGTCTCCCGCTGGTCTTCCTCATCATGTGTCGCGTAATCAATGCTCCGCTCTCCATTCAACCAGACAATCTAGAACTAGCCTACATGCTCAACACAGGTAGCGTCCTTTTTCATGCCGAAAACCAACAGGACTTTTTTGACTACACCTTGGCCGCATTTATCATATCCGAGAAATGCGAAGTCACACTGCCGGTTTCAGTAGCAGTAGACGGTTTTTTTGTTACTCATGCGCGAGGCTGGGTAGAGATGCCATCGGCTGAGCTCAAACTCCCGGGACGTGACTGTTACAACGAGGCCGTGCCAATGATCGACAACGAGAATCCGCCAATTCGCATTGCCCGCGATGCACCAATACAAAAGAGTAATTTTATCAGTTACCAAATGCATGCCGCTTGGCAACAAGAGATTCACGCCGCCCAAGAGCGCTCCCGTCGTTGGATAACTCGTTACATGGGAGGACTCTTAGAAATTACTAATCCCGATGCCGAAACCATAATTATTGCCTCCGGCAGCGCTGTGTCGCAATCTCGTGAGGCCATCCGCCAAGCCCAAGACATGGGACATAAAATCGGTCTCATCAAGATCAAGTCGTTGCGGCCGTTCCCGGTTCAGGAGCTACGGCAGGCCTGTCAACATGCTAAGCGCATCATTGTTCCGGAGTTTAACTGCACCGGGTGGCTGAATCGCGAAGTGAGAGCAACGCTTTATGGCCATACAGAAGCAGAGATTGCTGATGGCCCGCGCGTCTATGGCGGCATTACCATGCCTACGGAGATGATCCTCGAGTGGTTACTAGATGCCGAAAAGGGTGGGCAGTAGCCATGACAAAGAGAAAGTCCATAAAGAGAGGCGTTTTGATATGGCATTAAGAACACTAAATGTTGCCCCTGGTTTCATGCGCTTTATGCCCAAGGAATATCAGGACTTGGTAGAAAAGGGCCCTTTCGGACGCCAGATCAAGGTGACAGACCTAGGTACGTTTAAGGAAGTTCTCGAAGAGCACCCGATGTGTGAGGGTTGCGCTATGGCCTTTTTTATCCGTCTATCGCTTGCTGCCTTACCCAACCCCGAGCATACGGTTATGGTTGGCACCGCAGGCTGTGGAAGGCTAGCTATATCGCAAGCCGCTATCCCCTTCGTCTACGGTAATTACTGTGATACGAATGGGGTGGCCACCGGCCTCAAGCGGGGGCTACAAATTCGTTTTCCCGACCAACATAAGGATGTGGTGGTGATGGCGGGTGACGGAGGTCTCTCCGATATCGGCTTCTCCCAAGTCATGCACTCTTGGTTTCGCAAGGAGAAGTTCACCACCATCATGCTCGACAATGAGGTCTATGGGAATACAGGCGGGCAGGAGAGTGGCATGACGCGTAAAGGCGAAGTAGTGAAAATGGCGCCGCTTGGCAAGCAGTTTGAAAAAATCGACATGCTTGGTCTCGCCCAGACATCAGGTGTCGCCTACATCGCACGTCTCACCCCCACTAACCCCAGTCGAGTTTTCAGCACCATCCGCAAAGCAGTCTTGATCGCGCGGGAGGTCGGCCCCACCTACGTCCAGGCCTATACCTCCTGCAATATTGAATATTCCATAGCTCCAGAAAAAGTGCTCGACGATGCTCGTCAAGTAGAAAAAGAGCGCTATGGATTTGTGGAAATCATGAGTGATGAAGCCAAAGCATACCTAGAGAGAATAGACGCGGAAAGTAAGGCCTAGCTAGCAAGAGCTCGCCGCGTATCATGGGTAGCATATAGGAGGAGTGGGCATGAGCAGATACAACATTCGCATGGCTGGTGTTGGTGGACAGGGCGTGGTGACAGCTTCCCATGTTCTCAGCAACGGAGTTATCCTGAGTGGGGGGGAGAGCACGATTGTTCCCTTTTTCGGCTCAGAAAAGCGCATGGCGCCGGTGGAGAGCTATGTCCGTATAGCTGAAGGCCAGCTATACGAAATAGGAGAGATCCTCTACCCTAATTTCATCGCAATTTTTCACAGCCAAGTAATAACCCATGGCAAATCGTATACCATGCCGTTTTATTCAGGACTTAAGGACGATTCGGCAATTCTCATCAATGCACAGCACCCCTTGCCTCTAAGCGATGACGAAAAGAGGGAACTCTGCGAAAAACGGGCCAGGGTCTACTACTTGCCGGCCATGCAAATAGCACTAAAGCATGCCGGGACCGAGGTGGCGACCAACATGGCTATGCTAGGTGCATTATGTGCCATCATTGGTGTGCCTGACCTCGCATCTTTAGAGAAAGCTGTCGGCGAGCGCTTTCTTGGCAAAGGATTTGTGGCCTCAGGGGGCACTGCCTCGCTCGACAAAGCCATGGAAAAGCAGTTCACTCATAAGTTTGAGCTGGTACAAAAGAACATGGAAGCTATTCATGCGGCGTATGATTTTGCGGTACAGCATGGTTGGGCACAGGCCCATTCCAAGGAGAGTGACCTAGCATGTATAAAATAGCCCAAGTTGATGCTGCAAAGTGCAGCGCGACCAATTGTCGCCTGTGCACCCTCTACTGCCCGGAACCGAATACCTTGTTGTATGATGAAAAGCGTAAGACCACCTTTGTCGCCATTGACCGCTGCAAGGGTTGCGGAGCATGCGTCAGAATTTGTACAGATATTGCTAAGCGCAGTTGCATCAAGATGGTCCCCGTCGGGGATGTGCAGAACGGGTTCGAAATGTCCAAGTACGGTTTTCCAAATAAGGAATAGGACTAAATTTTACAAGGGAGGTAATGATTAATGTCGACAGAGAATCTGAACGTGTTTGAACAAGTGCAGGTGCAGATAAAAGAAGCCTGCGATCTCCTTGGGTTGGACAACAGCTACTACGAAATTCTTAAAACACCCCAAAGGGCCATGGAAGTATCTATCCCAGTGCGCATGGATGATGGCTCGGTGAAAACCTTTAGCGGCTATCGCTCCCAGCATAACACTGCCAATGGTCCTGCCAAGGGGGGAATCCGCTTTCACCAGGATGTCACATTCGATGAAGTAAAGACACTTTCCATGTGGATGACTTTTAAGTGTGCCGTTATCGGCTTGCCCTATGGTGGCGGCAAGGGCGGCATCACCGTTGATCCGACCAAATTGTCTATGGGCGAAAAAGAGCGCTTGGCAAGGGGCTTCGTGCGGAAACTAGGGGATTTTATTGGTCCGGAAATCGATATTCCTGCCCCCGACGTCAACACCAATCCCCAGATCATGGCTTGGATGGTTGACGAGTATAATGCCATGCGCGGCTACAACAACCCCGGCGTCATCACCGGAAAACCCGTCCTCATCGGTGGGTCGCTCGGGCGCACCGAAGCGACTGGTCGCGGCGTAGTTATCACCACCCGTGAAGCGTGTGCCGCCTTGAAGATCGATCTAAAGGGTGCCAAAGTTGCAGTCCACGGCTACGGCAATGTCGGTAGCTTCGCTGGTCTATACCTCCATGAAATGGGCTCCAAAGTGGTGGCTGCCTTCGATCTTGGTGGCGGGGCTTATCATCCCGATGGCATGGATGCCACCATGCTGCAGGACTATGTCACCAAGCATCGCACAGTTGCCGGATTCCCCGGTAGCAAGACCATCACGGCCGATGAACTATTCGCCCTTGATGTCGATATCTTGGTGCTTGCCGCCCTCGAAAACACTATAACCATGGAGAACCAACACCTAGTCAAGGCGAAGGTGGTCGCCGAAGGCGCTAATGGCCCGGTAACCACCGAGGCTGGCAAAAAAATGTTTGAGCGTGGCATTGCTATTTTGCCTGACATTCTGGCTAATGCCGGTGGCGTCACCGTTTCGTACTTTGAGTGGGTCCAGAACCTGCAAAACTACTACTGGCCGCTAGACGAGGTGAACGCCAAGCTCGAACGCAACATGGTCAACGCATTTGCCAATGTTTGGAAGATGGCCAACGACAAGCATGTTGACATGCGCACCGCCGCCTATTTGGTAGGCATCCGTCGGGTTGCCGATGCGATGAAATTGTACGGTTGGGTATAGAGTAACATTTTCATGTGCCCTCCTAGTTCAGCTGGGAGGGCACAAATTTTTAAGAAAAGGTTCTCTAAGTGCGACAATAATGCTAGAATGTATACAGTATTTTCGTCGGTTAGACAGAATTCCTCATGGGGAGGTTCTTTGATGAACGAGCAACTACAAAATTTTTTTGTGAAATGGGACGAGAAAGCGCAGAAATCTGTGGCAAAAAATCCGGAACGGAAATTAATGTTTACTAATGCTTCTCGCCTATCTATCAAGCGCGTATACACCCCACTCGATGTTACCGGTGACTACCTAGATGATATTAGTCTGCCTGGGGAGTACCCCTTCACTCGCGGAGTGCAGCCTACCATGTATCGGGGCCGATTTTGGACCATGCGGCAGTATGCGGGTATGGCCAGTGCCGAGGAGTCCAACGACCGTTACCTCTACCTGTTGGAGCAGGGTCAGACGGGACTCAGCGTGGCTTTCGACCTGCCTACTCAGATTGGCTACGATTCTGATCATCCCCTTGCGGCGGGGGAAGTCGGCAAAGTCGGCGTGGCTATTGACTCTCTAGCCGATATGGAATTGTTGTTTAAGGGCATTCCTCTAGATAAAGTGAGCACCTCGATGACCATTAACGCGCCGGCGGCAGTGCTCCTAGCGATGTACATCGTTGTGGCCGAAAAGCAGGGCGTTAGTCAGGACAAGCTGGTGGGGACTATTCAGAACGACATCCTCAAGGAATACGCAGCCCGAGGAACATACATTTTTCCACCTGGGCCCAGCATGCGTCTGATTACAGATATTTTCGCCTATTGCGCCCAGCATGTGCCAGAATGGAACACCATCAGCATCAGCGGCTATCATATTCGCGAGGCGGGGTCCACGGCAGTACAAGAAGTGGCCTTCACTTTAAGTGACGGCATTGCCTATGTCGCGGCAGCCATCTTGGCTGGTCTTGATGTAGATGATTTTGCTCCGCGACTATCGTTCTTCTTTAACTCGCACGTGGACTTCTTCGAGGAAGTGGCTAAATTTCGAGCCGCACGCCGTCTGTGGGCCAAAATTATGAAGGAGCGCTTTAAAGCGAAGAATCCACGCTCCATGATGCTTCGGTTCCATACGCAGACAGGTGGGTCGACGTTAACGGCTCAGCAGCCGGACAACAATGTCGTCAGGGTGACCCTGCAAGCGCTGGCAGCCGTCCTGGGCGGTACCCAATCCCTGCATACCAACTCCCGCGATGAAGCCTTAGCCTTGCCAACGGAAGAATCGGTCCGCATAGCCCTAAGGACACAGCAAATCATCGCCTGCGAAAGCGGCGTGGCAGATACTGTGGATCCACTCGCCGGATCATACTACATCGAGAACCTCACTAATGAGATCGAAGTCGCTGCGTGGTCCCAAATTCAAAAAATAGACGCCCTTGGTGGGGCCATTGCTGCCATCGAAAAAGGATATATGCAGCGTGAAATACAGGAATCTGCCTACGATTGGCAAATGCAAGTAGAGCGTAAAGAGCGCATTGTCGTGGGCGTCAATCAGTTTCACGTCAAGGAAGATGCACTGCGGGGATTGCTCAGAGTAGATGCCACGGTCGGCGAGAAACAAGTACAACGGTTGCAAGTCCTTCGGAGCCAAAGAGATAACCAACAGGTAAGAGTGGCTTTAGCGCAGCTTGAGACAGACGCCAAGAGCACCGCGAACATTATGCCGTCCTTGATAGAAGCGGTACGGGCATACGCTACGCTTGGCGAAATCTGCAATTGCCTGCGCAATATTTTCGGTGAATATCATGCGGACAATCTGTTGTAGAGGGGGGTGCAATGATGACCGAGGGAATGCAAATTCGTGTGCTAGTGGCCAAGCCGGGCCTTGATGGGCATGACCGGGGGGCCAAGGTCATAGCCAGGGCGCTCAGGGATGCGGGTATGGAAGTAATTTATACCGGGCTGAGACAGACTCCGGAACAGATTGTCGAAGCTGCGTTACAAGAAGACGTCGATGTCATCGGTTTGAGTTGTCTGTCGGGCGCACATAACCACCTATTTGCCCAAGTTATTGAGCTATTGAAAAAACACCATGCGGAAGACATCTTAGTGGTTGGTGGTGGAGTAATCCCTGAGGAAGACATTCCTTTGCTTAAAGCACAGGGAGTCAAGGAGATTTTTACACCGGGCACCGGCACTCTTGCTGTTGTGGAGTACATTAAGAAGCATGCTTTGCCTAGATAATCTGCGCGAGAGGTTCTTGCAAGGGAACATGCGCGCCCTAGCACAAAGCATCTCGCTAGTGGAAGACAACCCCGAATTAGGCGCGAAGCTTTTCAGCCTTCTTGGTCAACCCCAGGGCAATCCGCGCATCATAGGTGTTACCGGGCCACCTGGAGCTGGCAAGAGTACCCTAACCGCCAAACTCGCGCTCGCGCTCTTAGCGCGCGGCGAGAGGGTTGCCTTGCTACTCATTGATCCATCCAGCCCGTTCTCTGGGGGAGCCATTCTCGGCGATCGCATCCGCATGCACGAATTAAGCGGCCTTTCAGATGTCTATATCCGCAGTTTGAGTACTCGCGGCAGTCTAGGCGGACTCTCGGCAGCCACAGCTCGTGTCTTGCGCCTACTACAGCACGGTAATTTCTCGACCATCATCTTGGAGACTGTCGGCACGGGTCAGGCCGAAACTGATGTTGTCATGGCGGTGGATGCGGTGGTGGTGGTTGCTGTACCCGGGCTAGGCGACGATATCCAGGCGATGAAGGCTGGTATTATGGAAATTGCCGATGTGTTCGTGGTCAATAAAGCAGATAGAGATGGTGCCGACCGCACAAAACTGCAAATTGAGGCTATGCTAGGCATGCAAGAGGGGCGGCGTGTCCACCCCATACAGGTGCTGCCGACAATCGCCACCACGGGATATGGCGTCGCCGAGCTCACGCAGGCACTTGATGACCATTTTGCTTACGTGGAACAGAGTGGTGAGCTAGCTCGGCGCCGAGAGAAGCGTTGGCACAAAGAGTTCTCCGCCTACGTAGCAAACATCTTGCTTGGGGATTTCTTCTCCTGGGCCAACAGGCAGGACATAGGGATAATGGCTAACGCAGAATGGGGCGAGATAGAAGTGTATGGACTGGCCAAGAAGGCCACCGCTCAATATTTTACCGAAAGGATGAAACGGCATGTTGAAGAAGATTGACCACTTGGGGATTGCCGTCAAGGACCTCGACGCTGTGCGCAAATTCTATACGGAATTCCTCGAACTGCCTGATGCCGGGGAAGAGGAAGTCCCTGAACAAAAGGTGCGGGTTGCGTTTTTCCCCGTCGGAGAGACTAAGATAGAACTCCTCGAGCCCACCTCTCCCGAAAGCCCCATCGCTAAATTTCTCGAAAGCAAGGGTGAAGGGATACACCATGTGTCATTTGCGGTAGACAACATAACCGAAACGCTCCTTAAATTAAAGGAAAAAGGGATTCGCCTCATCGATGAAGTCCCGCGCAGAGGCGCTCATGGGGCGAAAATAGCCTTTATCCACCCCAAAGCCAGCAGTGGTGTGCTCATAGAGTTGTGTGAACACACGGAACATGAGGAGGCCTAAGCGCAGATGTTAGAGAAGATCAGGGAACTAGAACTACTAAGACAGACCATTTCCCTAGGCGGTGGGCAGAAACGCATCGATAAGCACAAGGAGAAAGGGAAGCTAACAGCGCGTGAGCGCATTTTGTTCCTGCTTGACCCCCAGAGTTTTGTCGAGCTTGACCTCTTTATGCGCCATCGTTGTACAGACTTTGGCATGGAAAGCGTCGAAGCCCCAGGGGAAGGGGTAGTCACCGGCTATGGAACGATTGACGGCAGATTAGTCTATGTTTCCTCACAAGACTTTACGGTGGTCGGTGGGTCACTAGGTGAAGCCCATGCCCAGAAGATCTGTAAAGTGATGGATATGGCGGTGCGTAATGGGGCGCCCATGATTTCCATCAACGATTCCGGCGGCGCCCGCATTCAAGAAGGCGTCGATGCCTTAAATGGTTACGGCAATATCTTCTACCGCAATACCCTAGCCTCCGGAGTCATCCCACAGATTTCGGTCATCATGGGCCCCTGTGCCGGGGGTGCGGTGTATTCTCCCGCTCTAACTGACTTTGTCTTTATGACCGCGACCCACAGCCAAATGTTCATCACCGGACCGCAGGTTATCAAGGCGGTGACCGGCGAGGACGTCACTATGGAAGATCTCGGCGGGGCAAATGTGCATAACACTACCAGTGGGGTAGCGCACTTTATGGCGGCAACTGATGAAGATTGCCTCACCCAGGTGCGCCGCTTGGTAACCTTTCTGCCCAGCAATAATTTGTCCGAGTCACCCGCAAACTTTTCCGCTGACCCCGTCAGCCGGGTGGGAGAGCGCCTGCTAGACCTAATTCCTGCTGAGGCAAATCGCAGTTATGACGTGCGCGAGTTAGTCGCCGAGGTCATCGACGATGGAGATTTCATGGAAGTACAACCCTTTTACGCTGAGAACATGGTCGTAGGTTTCGGTAGATTAAATAGCCGGACCATAGGGATAATAGCCAACCAGCCCAAGGTGCTCGCGGGAAGTCTCGACATTAATGCCTCAGACAAAGCTGCTCGCTTTATCCGTTTCTGCGATAGCTTCAACATTCCCCTTCTCACCTTTGTCGATACCCCCGGCTACCTGCCAGGAGTAAACCAAGAGTATGGCGGCATCATTCGCCACGGTGCTAAGCTACTCTATGCGTATTCCGAAGCCACCGTGCCCAAACTAACCGTCATCGTGCGCAAGGCCTACGGCGGAGCCTACCTCGCCATGTGTAGCCGAGCACTGGGCGCGGATACGGTTATCGCTTTTCCCACGGCGGAGGTTGCCGTGATGGGGCCGGAGGGCGCAGCGAACATTCTCTTTAAAGATATTATCTCTAACGCCGAAAGTCCCGCCGAAGCCCGCCGAGAAAAAATTTCTGAGTACCGGCAGAAATTTGCCAATCCCTACGTGGCGGCAGCCCGCGGCATGGTAGATGATATCATTGACCCTAGGGATACCCGTCGTGTTCTGTGTAACGCTTTAGAAGTCACCTCCACCAAACGCGAACAAAGGCCCCCAAGAAAACACGGCAACATGCCACTATAGGAGGACAATATGTCGAGTGAATTATTTTTCTATGGCCTAAAAATCACCGCCATTGGCATGGGTATTGTTTTCGTCACCCTGTATGTTACCCAGCTCATACTCCTCGGTCTTGGCCAAATCGCCACCGCCCGAGCCAAAAACATGCCACAACCATCTTCTGCCGACACTCTCCCCATGGCTGAAGTCCTGTCCGAGACATTGACAGAAGAGAACCCGATGCCAAGTCCCACTGCGAATGAGCCGAGCTTCGGTGTTTTGGTAGCCATTTCGGCGGCCTTGGCGGCGATGCTCGGCAGTCGTCCGGTGAGCATCATTAGTATCCGGAAAGAGCAGAACAGTGGCAGTGCCTGGCAAGAAGCAGCCCGCCTGAGCAATGCCGAGCGCCATCACAACTAGGAAGGAGTCGATTTTAGTGCAGAAGAAATATCGCATCGTAGTAAATGGTGAAGTGTACGAGGTCGAAATTGAAGAAGTCAGTGGGGGCAGAAGTCCCGCTGTGTCCGCACCCCTGGCCGCTCCCGAGCGTGCGGCTGCCCCTATTCGCCCTCAGTCTGCCCCTGTGATAGCACCACCGAAGGAAAAAGCTGCGCCGATCAAGAGTGCCGCTCCTGTCCCTACGGGTGCAGCTGTCGTAACATCGCCCATGCCGGGGACTATCTTGCAGGTTAAGGTGAATGTGGGGGACGTCGTAAAATACGGCCAACCGGTGGTCATTCTCGAGGCTATGAAGATGGAGAACGAAATTGTTGCCACCACAAATGGCACTGTTAAAGAAATAAGGGTTGGCAAGGGCGCCACTGTCAATTCCGGTGACGCGCTCGTGGTGATCGCCTAACCATAGAGGGAGGAAAAACTTTGCTACAAGAAATTATTGCGATTCTTATTGACCTGTGGGGTACAACAGGTTTTGCTAACATGACACAGGGTCACCTCATCATGATCTTCATTGCCTGTTTTTTTCTCTACCTAGCCTTAGTGAAAGAATATGAACCCTTGCTTCTAGTTCCCATCAGTTTCGGTATGCTCATCACAAATTTACCTCTGGGTGGCTTGATGGCAGCACCTACCGGAGAAATGGCCGGCGGCTTAATGTACTACCTTTACCAGGGAGTTAAGCTCGGCATCTACCCACCCCTAATCTTCCTTGGCGTTGGAGCGATGACAGACTTTGGCCCTCTCATTGCCAATCCTAAGACCCTTCTACTCGGAGCCGCAGCCCAAATTGGCATCTTTGCTACCTTTATTGGGGCACTGGCCCTTGACTTCACCCCCCAGGAGGCTGGCTCCATCGCCATCATCGGTGGTGCCGACGGCCCGACAGCAATCTTCCTCGCCGCCCGCCTAGCACCTCATCTTTTAGGTTCCATCGCCTTGGCTGCGTATTCTTACATGGCTTTGGTTCCCGTCATCCAACCGCCCATTATGCGCCTCCTGACGACCAAGAAAGAGCGCGAGACCGTCATGCAGCAACTGCGTGAAGTTTCGAAATTAGAAAAGGTACTTTTCCCTATATTGGTCACCCTTCTCGTCAGCCTATTGTTGCCTCCGGCTACACCCTTGGTGGGCATGCTGATGTTAGGCAATCTCTTTAGAGAATCAGGAGTCGTCAACCGTCTGTCCGATACATCGCAAAATCATCTGATGAATATTATCGTGATATTCTTAGGTATTACGGTGGGAGCTTCCGCTCAGGCCGAGTACTTTCTTACCTGGGAGACGGTGGCGATCGTCGTCCTTGGCTTGGCTGCTTTCGCGGCGGGCACAGCCGGTGGCGTACTATTTGGCAAATTGATGTACTATGCGACAGGTGGCAAAGTAAACCCTTTGATTGGTTCGGCAGGGGTTTCCGCAGTGCCCATGGCGGCGCGGGTGTCCCAGAGCGAAGGACGCCGTGCGAACCCCGCTAATTACTTGCTCATGCATGCCATGGGCCCTAATGTGGCCGGTGTCATCGGCTCAGCCATTGCTGCGGGCGTTCTGTTATCCATTTTGGGGTAAAAGAAATGGAGGGGCATTTTGTCTCTCCGTTTTTCTTTCTCAGAAATATAATGGCTAAACACCATCTGTTCAGGAAGGAGTGGACAACGTGAAAATTCCGGTAGGTATCTCTGGACGGCACCTGCATCTGTCAGCCGAGGACTTAGCACTGCTTTTCGGAGGGAATCGGGCGCTCCAAAAATCGAAAGAGCTAAGCCAGCATGGACAGTACGCGGCGATGGAGAGAGTGACCTTGGTAGGACCTAAAGGAGAGATTGCCAATACGCGAGTGCTAGGCCCAACTCGTCCACGCACTCAAGTAGAGGTCAGTATGACCGACGCCGTGAAACTTGGTCTTGTGCCCCCGGTAAGGGAATCCGGGGATATGGCCGGGGCCTGCAATGTCCGCATTCGCGGTCCCATGGGCGAGATTGAGGTGCTTGAGGCCGTCATCATAGCATGGCGACACATCCATATGTCCCCCCAAGACGCCATTGACCTTGGGCTGAGCGATAAGGATAGAGTAAGTGTATGTGTACCAGGGCAGCGCGGCGGGTCCCTAAACCAGGTGGTAGTCCGCGTGCGGCCGGACTTTAGGCTCGAACTGCATATTGACACCGATGAGGCCAATGCCTTTGGGCTGCAAAGCGGTGACTTAGTGGAGATTTGCTAGGTACTGCTTCTGATGTTTACGGAGCAGCAAACCCTTCCCCGAGAACTTCGTGTGCTTCGGTTACGATAATAAAAGCGGACTTATCTAACTCTAAGACAATTTGCTTAGCTCGAGTCAGTTCTGTCCTGCCGACGACGCATAACAGCGTCGTCTTCTCACTTTTGCTGAAGCCTCCCCGGCTCGGGAACATGGTAACGCCGCGCTCTAGTTTGGTCATGAGCACAGCGGCAATCTTGTCGGCGTCGCCGGAGATGATAAAGAGGGCCCGCGCGGTGTAAAGACCATCTTGCACGACGTCAATAATCTTTGAACTAACGAATATCGCTATGAGGGCATACATGGCATATTCAGCCGTAAACATAATGCCGGCGAAAAGGACTACTGCCGCGTCAATAAATAAGAGGGCCTGGCCTATGCTCAATCCAGTGTAATGGGTGACCAACTTGGCCAAAATATCCGTTCCCCCGGTCGACCCGCGAAAACGGAAGACGATTCCCATGCCTATGCCAGTGATTACCCCGCCGTAGATAGACGCCAACAGGGGATCGGCCGTGAGCACACTTAGCCCCTGGCTGAATTCCACGGCGAGAGAAGTCGCTAACGAGCCAAGAATAGTGTAGAAACCAAACCGAAAACCGAAAACGAGAAAACTGGCGAACAATAAAGGTATATTTATCGCCAGCAGTACGATGCCTGGCGACCATCCCCACAGATGGAATAGAATCGTCGCAATGCCGCTTGCCCCGCCGGCGGCAATGCGATTTGGGATAAGCAAGGCATTGAGCCCTACACCTACGACCAGCGAGCCTAGGATGATTCCTATATATTCCATAAAACGTCTCCACATGACCATCACCTCAGCCCATTATACCACGAGGTGCCGGGCGCATTATTAAGGCTACGCATTCGCTTCATCCATATGTTAAAATGACATATCAGGCATCATCGCTAGGAGGATGGCAGTGAATATCATCATTTTTTCGGCAAACATTGGTCATGGCCACAATCAAGTTGCCCAGGCCGTTAGTGATGAACTCCGTCTGCATGGACACACCGTGCAACAGATTGATGCCTTGGAGTTTGTCAGCCCTTTCTTTTCTAAGGTCCTGCTAGAAAGCTATCTAAAGTTGCTTCGATACACCCCGAGCATCTACGGACACCTGTATCAGCTGACAGAGGAACCGCCATTTTTTGACTTCTCAGCGATTATCAACAACTTATTTTGCACCATGTTTAATAAGTTGCTATCCCAGTTCAAGCCTGATGCTATCATTTGCACCCACAGTTTTCCAGCAGGATTTCTCTCTGCTCTAAAAGTTCGCCTTGACATTAAGGTCCCGCTGTTTGTAGTGATCACAGATTACACCGTGCATTACACCTATGTGCATCCTGCGGTAGATACCTATGTAATTGCTTCTCCGAAGCTATCCTATCTATTAAAGCACATCGGTGTGGAAGAACGCCAAATCGCTCCGCTCGGCATTCCCCTGCGCCGCAGGTTTGACAACCCGCCATGCAAAGCAAAAGCAAGGCAGTTGCTTTGCCTTGCTAATAAGCCCACATTGCTCCTCATGGGTGGCGGCTTGGGGATGGGTACTTCAGTAGAGATGGTGCGCCTGCTGGACCATTACCTTGATGGTCTGCAGTTATTAGTCATTACCGGGAAGAACGATGCTTTGCATCGCGAACTGCTAGCATCGCGCTTTGGGACTGATGTGCATATCGCAGGGTATGTGGACAATGTCGAGTATTACATGGCGGCGGCGGATCTATTAGTCACCAAGCCTGGAGGCGTCACTTGTGCCGAGGCCTTGGCTATGGGCCTGCCTATGGCAGTCGTGTCCCCCATTCCTGGCCAAGAGTTTCGCAATGCCTCTTTTTTAGTCGAACAACAGGTTGCCATTCAGTTGGATGTCAATTTCCTTGCGCCAAAGCTTGTAGACCTAGTGGGGGATGAACTTCGCTTGTCCTGCATGAGCAACTTGGCTAGGCGCCTAGCCAAACCAAAAGCCACTGCCCACTTAGTGGAGCAGCTGCAAGGGTCGAAAAATTAACTCTCAGGGGGAAAGACATGCATTACATGTTGCATACTTTCGGCTGCCAAATGAATGTAGCCGATGCTGAAGTTTTAGCCGGTCACTTAGAGAACATGGGGTATTCGGAAACGACAACAGAGGAATTGGCTGATGTCATCTTGCTTATCACTTGCTGTGTGCGCGAGCATGCTGAAAGCAAGGTTTACGGTAAAATTGGTGAACTATATAGCCTAAAGCAAGAGCGTCCCGAGATTATCTTGGGCGTTGGTGGTTGTATGCCCCAGCAGGAAGATGTAGCGAGCAAGCTGAAACAGCGTTTTCCCTACTTGGACCTTGTTTTTGGCACGCATAACCTCTCTTCTTTTCCGGAGTTATTTGACCAAGCCAGGAGTTCGGGGAGCACAGTGGTGGAAGTTCTCCATGGAGTGGGCGGAATCACCGAGAATATGCCGCGCGTGCGACGGGATAATCTCAAAGCTTGGGTTACGATTATGTACGGATGTACAAATTTTTGTACATATTGCATTGTCCCCTATGTCAGGGGACAGGAGCGCAGTCGCGAGATGTCGGCCATACTAACCGAGATTTGCGATCTAGCAGAGCGTGGCTATCGGGAGGTGACCCTCCTTGGTCAAAATGTTAACTCTTATGGTAAAGACCTCGTGACTCAACCCGATTTTGCCGATCTACTACAAAACATCGAACAAATTTCGGGTATCGAGAGGGTGAGATTTATGACCTCGCACCCGAAAGACTTTTCTCGAAAATTGATTGCCGTGCTTGCGTCCAGCAAAAAAATCTGTCAACACTTGCACCTACCGGTGCAGAGCGGCAGCAATCGCATCTTACAGGCCATGAACAGAGGCTACAGCAGGGAGCACTACATCGCTTTAGTAGATGAGATTCGTCGTTCTAGCCCCGGTGCCGTACTCACCACCGACATCATAGTCGGTTTTCCCGGCGAAACAGCGGAGGACTTCGGGGAAACACTGAGCCTGGTCAGGGAAATTTGTTTTGATGCGGCCTTTACCTTTGCCTATTCTCCTCGTTCCGGGACGGTTGCCGCTACCTGGGCAGAGCAATTAAGCAAGGAAGAAAAAAAAGAGCGTCTTAAGCGACTTAACGACATGGTCAATGAGATTGCCTTAGAGCGAAATATGCTTCTCGTCGACCAAATTGTCGAAGTGCTGGTAGAGGGACCAAGCAAGACCGATGAAGCCATGCTTACCGGCCGCACATGTGGCAACAAGCTGGTTCATTTCCCTAGCGACCCGTCGGTAATCGGGAAAATACTTGATGTGCAAATCACAAAGGCGCAGACCTGGAGTTTATTTGCCCTACCGGTGGGCATTCCGAGATAAAGCGATAAGAGCTCACTAAAGGGGTGTGGTTCTGCTGTCAAAATATACACCGATGCTCCAACAGTATCTCGATATCAAGGCTATGCACCGTGACTGCATCCTTTTTTTTCGCTTAGGAGATTTTTATGAAATGTTTTTTGACGATGCAGAGGTTGCCTCTCGACTCCTAGGCATCACGCTCACTGCACGGGATGGCGGGACTGCGGGCAAGGTGCCCATGTGCGGAGTGCCGTTCCACGCAGCTGAGTCTTACCTAGCGCGCTTAATCAGTCTAGGGCATAAGGTAGCCATCTGTGAGCAGGTAGAAGACCCTCGGGATGCGAAGGGTCTGGTTAGGCGTGAGGTAGTTCGCACCATCACCCCCGCGACGGCCCACGATGCCCCGTCCGACACCAACAGCTACATACTTTGTTGGCTGGACAGTGATGATGCATGCGCACTCGCTGCTGTGGACTACACTACGGGCTCCTCATTGCGACGAATATTCCAAGGCAAGCGCCGCCATGAACAGGCAGCTGACGAAATCTTGCGCCTTGCCCCGAAAGAGATAATTGTCTCTACTGCCGAATTGCCTGACGAAATCCGAGCAGCTTGCACCAGGCAACAAGCCCTTGTGCGGCAAACCTCTCTGTTGTCGTCCGACGAGGCCAGCGAAGTAGTTTATGCTACGTGGGGTGAAACAAACTTGGCGTCGCTGCTGCAGCAGGCCCTAGGAGAAATTATCTACTACTTGAGGCAACTTAAAGTAGGAGGTTTCGGACACTTCACCCTGCCGGTGGTTGAATCCGTCCAGGGGGGCATGGCCCTTGATATCGCTACCCGGCGCAATCTGGAAATTACCGTTGCTCTGCGCAGTGGCGAACGCGAGGGGTCGCTGCTCTGGGTTTTGGACTATACAGTTACGGCCATGGGAGCGCGGTTAATCAAGCAGTGGCTAGAGCAACCGCTAGTAAATATTAGCCGGATTAGTGCCCGTCTCAATGCTGTGGAGGCTCTTCACGAGCAGAACATGTGGCGTACCGAGCTACGGGCGGCGCTCGGGCGAGTTTACGACCTTGAGCGCTTGCTATCTAAGGTGACTGGCAATACAGCCAACCCCCGCGATATGTTCGCTTTAGCTACATCAATGACTGCGGTCGGCAAAGTAAAGAATTTGCTGCAAGGGACGGCAGTGGCATTGCTAGTGGAGATATACCAGGAGCTAAACCCGCATGAGGACTTCCAGCACTTACTTTTGACCGCACTTGACCACAACGCGCCACTTAGTTATCGCGAGGGAGGAGTCATTAGGCCGGGGTTCAGTAGCGAGGTTGACCGTCTCCGCGCCATCAGTCAAGATACAAAGGTGCTTCTCGCCTCATTTGAGTCTCGAGAGAGAGAGGCCACGGGAATCAAATCCCTCAAGGTAGGTTATAACAGAGTATTCGGCTACTACCTCGAAGCCACCAATAGCCACCTCGCCTCAATACCACCTCGGTATCATCGCAAGCAGACCTTAGCTAATGGGGAGCGCTACATTACTGAGGAGCTGAAAGAGCTAGAAAATGCCATATTAACGGCCGAAGACCGCCTAGTCACCTTGGAAGAAGAGCTCTTTCTTTCCCTACGCGAACAGGCAGCGGGACTATCCGGGAGCATGGTGCAAGTCGCGCGTCAACTTGCCATCCTTGACGTCTTGCAGTCCTTCGCGGAGGCTGCGGTTCGGCACCGATTTTATAGGCCGGAAGTAACATTTGGGCAGACCATTACCATCAGTAATGGCCGCCACGCCGTAGTTGAACGAACACTCGGTAGCCATGCCTTTGTCCCCAATGACACCCACCTCCGGCAAGGCGAACTGGCGGTTCTGACCGGGCCAAATATGGCCGGAAAGTCAACGTACATGCGACAGGTAGCCTTAATTGTGCTCATGGCGCAGGTGGGTTGCTTTGTGCCAGCTGAAAAAGCAGTAATCGGATACGTTGACAGGATATTCACCAGGGTTGGCGCGGCAGATGACCTCTATAGCGGACATAGTACTTTTATGTTAGAGATGTTGGAGACAGGCACGGCGCTGACTGAAGCCACCAGTAGAAGCTTACTGCTATTTGATGAGGTCGGCCGGGGGACGAGCACCTATGATGGCATGGCCTTAGCCCAAGCCATTATGGAATTTGTTCATGACCACATCCAAGCACGCACCATCTTCTCCACCCATTATCACGAACTGACGGGCCTCTCCCAGAGCCTCACGCGCTGTCACAACTACGTGGTGGCAGTTTTGGAGAGTGGCAAAGAGGTGGTCTTCTTGCATCGAGTACATCCGGGCAAGGCCAACAAGAGTTATGGTATTCATGTCGCCCGCATGGCCGGTTTACCTCCCTCTGTTGTCAAAAGAGCCGTTGCCCTCCTTAAGGACCATGAGAGCAGCCAACGCCAGCCGTACCACCAGGGTAACTTCTTAGGGGATGTCGCTGAAGTAGCAAAAGCTGTAGAGATTGATGCCCGTACGACAGCTGCTCTCGACATGTATAATCAAGTAGCGAACATGGCTCCGGAAGCTTTGACCCCTCTACAGGCACTGAACTTGCTGCATGATCTAAAAGAAAAAACCCTAAAAGAGCGTGAAAACGATGAAAATTAACCTCCTGCCGACCGAACTGGCCAACCAAATTGCTGCGGGGGAGGTCATCGAGCGACCAAGCTCAGCCGTAAAAGAGTTAGTCGAGAACGCCATAGATGCCAAGGCGGAAAACATCGGCATTGACATTCGCGCGGGGGGTCTTGAACTCATCCGCGTTACTGATGATGGTTGCGGTATGGACGAAAATGATTTACGCATCTGCCTATTACGCCATGCCACCAGCAAACTGCTTACCCTGACAGACCTCTTCGCCATAGAAACTTTGGGCTTTAGGGGTGAAGCCTTGCCTAGTATCGCTGCGGTCAGCGCGGTAACCATTCGCAGTCGAACCAAGGAGGCCGAAGAAGGGTACAAACTACATTGTCGTGGTGGAGAACAAGTTGAGTTTGTCCCTGTGGGCATGCCCCAAGGCACCATCATTGAAGTGGGCGACCTCTTTTTTAATACGCCGGCGCGACTCAAATTCATGAAGAGTCACAGCTCGGAGGGACAAAAGGTGCTCCAAGTGGTGGAAAGGCTTGCTTTATCCCACCCTAGCGTGCGATTCACCCTGCGGGTGGATGATCGAGTGGTTTTGCAGACGCCTGGGCATGATAAATTAATTGACACCGCTTTGTCAGTTTTCGGACGTGATGTTGCCGGTCAATTAAACTATTTTCCACCAACGCCTGCCAGGTCGCTGACACTCTCAGGTGTACTGGGGACCCCGTCATTGCATCGCCACAATCGAATGTGGCAGAGCTTCTTCCTCAATGGACGCTATATTGAGAATAGACGGTTGGCAGCCCTCCTCGAACAAAGCTACCGCACCCTTATCCCTGCAGGCCGATACCCGGTGGCGATACTCCACTTGACGGTTCCTGCACATGAGGTTGATGTCAATGTGCACCCGACCAAGATCGAAGTGAGATTTCGCGATGAGAAGGCTGTGTTTGGAGAATTCATGACTGTCTTGCGCAATCAACTGTATCTTATGGCCAACAAGCAAGCGGGACGCGTGGCACACCACACCTCTGGCCCACAAAGTACAGTCAATCCAACATTCAGTTACGATTTTCGGGATGCTACTACTCCGCTGTCAATCCCTTTTATCAAGGAGCAACTGACAATCATCCCCCCTACTTCGACGTACCGTTTGATTGGGCAAGTATGTTTGGGTTACATTCTCATTGAGAAACATGGGAAGTTGGTTATAGTCGATCAACATGCCGCTCATGAACGGGTCTTGTGGGAGCAACTGATGGAGCAAGACGGAGGTATCCAAAACCTAGCACTGCCTTTGTCCATTGACTTTGGCACTTTAGCACACTTCTTACCGCGTTACTTGCCCTATTTTGCGAGTTTAGGATTCTCCCTTGAGCACTTTGGGGGCAGCTCCTACGTACTGCGTTCCCTGCCGGCTACTTACATGGGCAACTTTGATGCCGATATATTACGTGACCTAGTCGCTGATATGGAGTCGGACAACTTGGCGCGAGGCAAGGAGGTTCTTGCCGCAAAAGTGGCCTGTAGAGCCGCCGTCAAAGCAGGAACTAAATTGTCACCGAGCGCAATGGTCGAACTCCTTGATAAACTTTTTGAAACTAAGTTGCCTTTCAGCTGCCCACACGGTCGCCCAATCGAAGTGGCCTTTACGGAGGCTGAACTTTATAAACTCTTTCACCCGAAGTGAGGATTAAGATGAAACCACGAGTTTTAGCGATTGTTGGCCCCACGGCGGTGGGGAAGAGTGAGCTGACTTTACATTTAGCCGCCAGACTAGACGGGGAAATTATCTCCGCGGATTCGATGCAAGTATATAGAGGCATGGATATCGGCACAGCCAAACCATCCCCGGCTGAAAGATGCCTCCGTCCACACCATCTGATCGATGTGGTGGAACCTGGCGCAACCTTTAGCGCCGCCGATTATCAGTTATTAGCAAGAGCGGCCGTCCGAGACATTCTTGGCCGCGGCAAACTGCCAATATTCTCTGGCGGTACGGGTCTCTACCTACGTGCCGCCATTGATGACTATAATTTTACGGCAACAGAGAGCAATGATCTCGTGCGCAACAAACTGCACCAAGAAGTACGGGAGGCCGGTTTGGCGGCTCTATACACGCGTCTGCGGCATGTTGATGCAAAGGTGGCGATGCGCCTTGATCCCAATGACCAGCGACGCATTCTGCGCGCGCTCGAAGTGTTTGAGACCACCGGCAGACCACTCAGTGCTTGGGAATCAGAAAAAGACATTAGGTCTTCAATATACGATGTTATCTTGATAGGTCTAATTCGTCCGCGGGATGAGTTGTACTCGCGCATTGACGAGAGGGTGGAGCAAATGATTACGAGTGGCCTGCTAGAGGAGACCAGGCGACTCTATGAAGGCGGACTGAGTTTTGTTGCCGGACAAGCCCTCGGTTACAAGGAGTTGCAAGCCCATCTCGAGGGGCAGAGCACCTTGGAAGAAGCCAAAGAGCGGCTAAAAAGACAGACTAGACGTTTCGCCAAGCGCCAACTGACTTGGTTTCGTGCGGATCCGCGTATCCAATGGGTAGACGCAGGGGACCTGCGGCAGGCAGAAGGTACCATCTTGGAAATTCTTGCAAAGGAGTGGGGGATGCATTACAATTAGGCTGACTAATAAGAGGGAGGCTAGAAATGTCTAAACTTATACTCAATCTACAAGACCTATTCCTCAACCAGGTGCGCAAAGAGAATCTGCCGGTCACGATTTACCTCAACAATGGATATCAACTAAAAGGCATTATTAAGGGATTTGATAACTTTACCTTGGTCATGTTGGATGCTGAGGGTCGGCAGCAGCTTGTGTACAAGCACGCTATCTCTACGGTACAACCAGCCCGCTCTGTCAACCTCGGTTTGGCCGAAGGAGACAATTAGGAACAAAAAAAAGGAGTCTCCCTCTTGGGGAGGCTCCTTTTTTTGTTCTAGGCTGCTTTCTTAGCGAAAAACTCTTTGGTCAAGGCCACCACTGTACCACTCAGGGCCAGTAAACCGATTAGGTTGGGGAGGGCCATAAGCCCGTTCAGGGTGTCGGCTATGTCCCATACCAGAGTCAAACCACCGACGGCTCCGATAATGATAAATGGCAGGTAGACAAAGCGATAAATTCGTCCGGCAAAGCTACCGAAGAGAAATTCCACGCACTTCTCGCCGTACCAGGACCAGCCGATGACGGTGGAAAAAGCGAAGAGGGTGATACCAATAGCCACGATAAAACCACCGAAGCCGGGGAGCCCTTCGTTGAAAGCTAGAGTGGTGAGGGCAGCGCCGGTCTTACCCGACTGCCAAACACCGGTCACGAGGATGGTCAGAGCGGTAAGGGAGCAGATTACGATGGTGTCAAGAAAGACTTCTAAGATGCCCCAGAGACCTTGGCGCACGGGATGGTCCGTCTTGGCGGAGGCGTGGGCCATGGGAGCAGAACCAAGGCCGGCCTCATTCGAAAATACGCCGCGGGCGATGCCAAAGCGGATGGCATTACGCACTGCAGCACCGGCAAAGCCACCTACGGCAGCGGCAGGGGAAAAAGCATGGCCAAAGATGAGGGCGAAAGCCTCAGGCACCATCGTTATGCGGGAGAGGATAATCATGAGCGACCCAACGATATAGAAGACCGCCATAAAGGGGACAAGCTTTTCAGTGAAGGCAACGATGCGCTTCAGACCGCCGACAATCACAACTCCGGTAACAATGGTCAATATAATCCCCGTCACCAACTTGTCGATGCCAAAACTCGCGTAAAGGGCAGCCGCGACCGAGTTTGCCTGCACCATGTTGCCAATGCCAAAGCTGGCCAAGGCGCCAAATGCCGCAAAAGCGACCGCTAACCACTTCATGTTCAGTCCCTTGGCGAGGTAGTACATCGGGCCACCCGCCCATGTGCCATCAGTAGATTTTTCCCGGTACTTGACGGCAAGGACTATCTCAGAGTACTTAGTGACCATACCAAAGAAAGCGCTAACCCACATCCAGAAAATCGCGCCGGGTCCACCGAGGGCGATCGCAGTGGCTACACCGGCGATGTTGCCGACCCCCACCGTCGCGGCTACCGCTGTCGAAAGGGCTTGAAAGGGAGAAACCTCGTCTTTAGAAAGTTGTTCCTTGTCAAAAATCTTCATCAAGGTATTTTTCATAGCATAACCGAAGTGGCGCACTTGCAAGAAGTTTACTTGCCAAGAGAGGATCACACCGGTTCCTACAATGAGGATTAACATCGGTGGTCCCCAGACGATACTGTTTAGCCAATTGTTAAATGATACGAATGCATCCATTTCTTAACTTCATCTCCTCTTCATTTAAAGTAGCGACAGCAACCGGCGTTTTTTATCGCACCTCGGTCCATCACCCCCACTGAGCACCTATGGGCATCTGCTTCGACGCGGGGAAAGGATCTTCCTGCATAACTAAGGGGAATATTGCGTCTTTTTTGATGCACCGCTCCAGGAGTTCTCGCATACCATGTTGTGATATGGCAGGGGGTGACAAAATGCTAGCTCGGACCTGTGCGGAAGTTTATGCCCTGCTCGAGTCAGGGCATATTAGCATCTCCCAGGCCCTGAAGTGTTTGCGGGAAATTGAAGTGCGCACAGTTCATCCTGCTGATGAGAGCGAAAAGACTACGCCGAAAAACCCCCAGGCGAGTGCACCGGCGGCAGATACACTTGCTGATTGCCTCCTGGAGCTAGAATCACTCATAGGGCTTAAAGAAATAAAGACTTTGGTCAAGGAGATGCAGGCTTTCATCCATATCCAGAGGAGACGTGAAGAGGAGCTGCTCAGCACTGAACGCTTAGTCTTACATATGATTTTTAAGGGCAAACCATTAAGTGTATCGGTTAACTGCCAATCGTCTGTGAAAATGCCACAGCCACCGGCTAGATTAGTTCGGATGATAACCTTACATCTGACACTTCAC